>ERZ795056.4595-NODE-4595-length-14208-cov-4.905744_pt1 | contig 14208 bp, 15 predicted proteins | sample MGYA00375140_ERZ795056 | MGnify/ENA primary metagenome ERZ795056 (study PRJEB30185, sample SAMN05720227) | activated sludge metagenome | isolation source: Anaerobic digester | place: USA | collected 2015-03-09 ...
TCATTCACAGTATCGAATAATTTGGAAATGAAATATTGGAGTGCAAAAGACACTACAGGGAAAGCTAAGAAAATAACTCTTATTGATAACTTTAGTTTCGGAACTTCATATAACATAATGGCCGATTCGCTTAATTGGTCAAATATAAACTTAAATCTTCGTTTCAAAATATATAATCAATTTACAATGAATATTGATTTTGTTTTGGATCCTTACACCTATCAGCTTAACGCGTTTGGTTCTCCAACTAAAGTAAATGTTTCGCAAGTTGAAAAGAATGGTGTTTTAGGACGTTTACAAAGTACAGGTACATCTTTTGGATACACCTTCTCAAACGAAACTTTCAAGAAAAAGAAGAAAATAACGACTCCACTTCCCTCTAATAATGAGGGTGAATTACCCGGTGAGTCTTCCGAATTAGCGCAAAATATTGCTTCCTTAGATCCTATGACTGAAATGACTGAAAAGGAAAAAAGAAAGGAAAGGTATAAAAAAGAAGATGCAGATTATCAGGAATTTAAGGTGCCATGGAGTTTAAGTCTTAATTATAGTATCCGATATGCATACTCAACATTTAATTATGATATAATGGAGTATGATCGCAAACTAACGCATAACCTGAGTATTTCGGCAAATATAAATTTCACAAAGACATGGAGGTTTAGTGTATCATCCTATTATGATATTACCAATAATGAATGGACTTATGTAAATTGTACACTTTCAAAAGACTTGCACTGTTGGCAAATGTCTGCAAGTTTTGTTCCTATTGGCAGATATACAACTTACAACTTTATGATAGGCGTTAAGTCTACATTATTGCAAGATTTGAAGTACGAGAAACGAAAGGATACATCAGACAATATAAACTGGTTTTAGTAATCATTTAATTATAAAAATATGGACAAAAAGAATTATTATTTAGCACTTACATACGATTTATTTGTAGGTGAAGAACAAGAGTTAATGGAGCAAGCTACAATAGAAAAGCCTCTTTGCTTTTATAGTGGTTTGGGCATGATGTTGGATAAGTTTGAAGAAGCAACAGTAGGACTCGAAATGAACAATACATTTGATTTTGTAATATCTAAGGCTGATGCTTATGGAGAATACGATAATGAAAGTGTAATCGATCTGCCTAAAAATATTTTTGAAGTTGACGGCAAAATTGATAATAAGGTCTTGTTTGAAGGAAATGTTGTACCTTTGCAAGATCAAGAAGGAAATAGAATTAACGCTTCGATTGTTGCTGTTGGAGAAGATACTGTAACTGTAGATTTAAATCACCCATTGGCCGGTGAAGATTTGCATTTCGTTGGAAAAGTATTAGTTAAAAGAGAAGCTGATGAAGATGAAATTAGAAACCTTATGAGTCAACATTCTTGTGGTTCTTGCCATGGCGACTGTGAAGGTGAAGACTGCGAGAGTGGTTGTTGCGGATGTAAGTGATATAGTGACTAATAAATAATTTTGGCGATATGAATACATTTGGAAATATATTCAGACTGACTGAATTTGGTGAATCTCACGGACGTGCCATAGGCGGAGTTATTGACGGATGCCCTGCAGGTATCTTGATAGACGAGACATTTGTACAAAGTGAATTAGACAGACGCAAGCCTGGTCAATCAGCTTTGACAAGTCCACGTAAAGAATCGGATATCGTAGAATTTTTATCCGGTGTTTTCGAAGGTAAAACTACAGGAACTCCGATAGGTTTTATTATCCGTAATTCTGACCAACATTCGTCGGATTATGAAAATGTAAAAAATGTATTCAGACCTTCGCATGCCGATTATACTTACACAGCAAAATATGGACTGCGTGATTATCGCGGTGGTGGGCGTAGCTCAGCACGAGAAACTGCATGTCGTGTCGTTGCCGGAGCAGTAGCTAAACTTGCTTTAAATCAAAAGTTTGAAGATTCTATTAGTATAGACGCAAAAATTATTCAGATAGGAAAAGTTATAGGAACTGAGGCTGAAATGAATGCAGAGATTCTAAAGGCTAAACAAGATTGTGATACAGTTGGCGGAATAATATCTTGTACCATCAAGAATGTGCCATTCGGTTTAGGAGAACCTGTTTTCGGTAAATTGCAGGCATTGCTTGCATCTGCAATGATGTCAATTAATGCGGCTAAGGGATTTGAATATGGAACAGGTTTTGAAGGAGCTTCAATGCGTGGCTCTGAACAAAATGACGAATTTATTTGTCAAAACGGGCAAGTTAAAACTAAAACCAATCGTTCCGGTGGTATTCAAGGAGGAATCTCTAATGGCCAGGATATTTACTTTAGAGTTGCCTTTAAACCCGTTGCAACTCTTATGAAAGCGCAAAATACAATTGATGCAGATTGTAATTCTGTTGTTTTAACTATGAAGGGAAGACATGATGCTTGTGTATTGCCTCGTGCTATACCTGTTGTTGAATCGATGGCTGCAATTGTATTGTTCGATGCTTATTTAATGTCGCGTAGCTCGCGTATTTAGTTGTCGCAAAGTTCTAATCGATAAACTTTTTTAGTATTGGCATTGATTTTATATCTGTTGTCGATGCGTTTTCCAATAATCCATACAATATCATTGCCAGAAACAAGTAAGTAAATGTCTTGTTTCTGTGCAATGTTTATTTTTGTATCCACAAAAAAATCACTGAGTTTTTTAGGACTTTCCATTCCGAGTGGATAAAAGAAATCGCCATTGCGCCATTTTCTTATTGTTAGCGGAAACTTTAATTTGTCTGCATCAAGCAGAGCTACTTTTGTGTCTTTACAAATACTTGTATCAAAAACGAAACTCATTTTTAGATGTATGGGTTGTATGCAAGAGCTATCATTTTTACTTATCTCATAAGTTTTATAGTCATCTGATTTCTTTTCAGACAATATCAATCTACATCTATCAACTATTAGTTCGTGCGTGTCTGAACAAAAGCGCTTGCCTGTTTGAGTGTATTTGTGTTCAGCTATTTCTTCGATAACACTATTTGAAAATCCATATTGTTTTAACCATTCAAACAGCAATGTTTTTGAATATGGGAATGCAAAAAGTTCATCTTCGCAAATCCATGTATATGTACCATCTGTTTTACATAAATTCGATAAGTCATTATTTATAGTGTGCGAATACAAAAAAGCAGCTTCTTTCCAATTCTCAATATTGTTTTCCATCGTCTGCCTAAATACCGGATTTATATCTTCCAGCATTGGCAGTAAAATATTTCTTATCTTATTTCTGGTATATTCAGTTTCTAGATTAGTTGAATCTGTAACATAACTAAGATCGTTTTGCTTTGCATAATCTTCTATTTCTTTACGGCTGACACATAACAATGGTCTTATTATTTTGCCATTAATAGGCTTAATGCCTGTGATACCGTTAATCCCGGTTCCTCTTATTATATTTAACAGGCAGGTTTCTATAGAATCATCTTTATGATGAGCAACGCAAATAAAATCGGCATCATATTTAATTCTGATGTTTTCGAACCAATCATAGCGAAGCTTGCGAGCGGCCATTTCAATAGAAACTTTTTGTTTGGCAGCATATTCATTTGTATTAAAATGAATAATTTCAAGTGGTATATTTAAAACATTGCATAATTGCCTTACAAATAATTCATCTCTGTCTGATTCAGCATCTCGCAATTGAAAATTGCAATGTGCAGCAATACAATTGTATCCCATTTTGTGAAGAATATGGTTCAATACAACGGAATCAGCCCCTCCACTCAAGGCTATAATTAACTTTGAGTTAGGTTTGATTAATCTAAATTTTTTAATGTATTCCGCAATTTTTTGCTGCATATAAATTAAAATATTACAAAGATACTTTTTTCTATTGATTTGAGTTTGCAGATTTAATGTATAAATAGTATTTTTGCACAAATGAATGATTTTGTGCAAAAATACTATAGTAAAATTCAGTAATGAAAAAAACGCGTCAACTTTTTATTGAAACAGCAAGGCAGGTGTTTGTAAAGATGGGTGTGGCACACGCAACCATGAACGATATTGCAGAAGCTTCAAACAAGGGGCGTCGTACACTATATACGTATTTTAAAAATAAAGAAGATGTCTATTATGCTGTAGTGGAGCAAGAATTAGCGCATCTTGTAGAGCGTTTGGAAAAAATAATAGATAAAAAAATACCTGCAAATGAAAAATTGGTAGAGTATATATATATACATTTAGATAGCATCCGCGATATTGTACAAAGTAATGGTACACTTAGGGCCGACTTCTTTAATGATATAAAAACAGTGGAGCGTATAAGACGTCAGACCAGCATTAAAGAACTAAAAATGTTAAAAGTTATTTTGCGCGAAGGTGTTAATTCGGGATTATTTGGAATTAAGGATATAGATACTGCTGCAACAATTATCCTATACTCTTTAAAAGGCTTGGAGGTTCCATATATCAAAGAAAATGTTTCAGAACGTATGGCGGAACGAAAAGAAGCTATAGCTGCATTTATCTTTAAAGGCTTACGTCCTTAAATAATCAATTCTTATTGTTTGTATTTAATTGTCCTATATTTCGGTATAGGGATAGGACGTATTTTATCGGTAGATTCAAATGCCTTCTTCTTACCACTCTCGCTCGATGACTTTATTTTTGCATAGTTGATGTAAACCGTACTTTTTGCAGGCATTGTAAAACCGAAGCAGTTGCCATGTATAGGTATATCAATGAGGTCATTGTGATAATAAAAATTCCCGTTTTGATAATAGTATAATGTGTCAGCCTTTTTTCTGAGTGCAATAATATTGTCTTCAGTTTCGGATAGACCTTCATTATATAAACTTACAAATGATTGACGGCATGAACTTTCTCCTATCAATATGTTTTTGGTTTTATTAAAAGAAGAGTAATGTATCGACCATGAAGATTCGGTTGTATCGCCAATACTTATACCAAAATAGCTGTTATTATTTTCTGATTGCAAACGTGCTGAAACTTCGTAGTAAAAATCATTACGGATGTCTAATCCATTAAATTTAATCGGTAAAAATAAATCAGTTTCTGTTTTATTTTCAAAAACGTATTGATTACTTTCGATGCGGCCGGAATATTCTTCGTTCGGAATAGTTATAAACCAATAACTTGGAGTTTGTGCATCTGCATATATAATATCGTTTTCTTGGATTTCTGAAAAATTAGGAACATAATTACTCCAAGAAGGTTCTTCGTTTGTTTGCGTAAATAATTCTTTTATGTAATAATCTTTACGGAATCCTCGGTAATTTATGTTCGGCTCTCTTCCGTTAGGAAGTTCATCTCCACACATAATGCTTTTCCAATCTCCATTATTTAAGGAGTTGTTAATGTGCGTTCGCTTAGGAAATCCGTGTCCCATTTCATGAAAAATAAGATCTTCTTTGATGTTAGTCTCGTTTGGACCCGAAATGCTGTTCCAATATGTCCTATCAATTTCTATTGTAATAGGTTGACGGTTAACGTAACATAAGCCTGCTGTATTATCGCTTAAATTGGCAAAACGCATAATCAGTCCTAAACTATCGTAGTTTTGACCATATGTTTTTGCATCTTGAAAAAATTTTTGAACATAAGGCTCAAATTCGGAATCTACTTTGTATGCTTTGGGATCCGTTGAACTGCATGATACAACGAAAAGAAGGAAAAAGCAGCCTATAATATAATGGTTGAAATGTTTCATTTGCGAGTGATGTTTGCTCCTAATGCATTTAATCTTTCATCAATATGTTCATAGCCTCTATCTATTTGCTCAATATTATTAATAGTGCTGGTACCCTCAGCTCCTAGTGCAGCAATTAATAATGCAATTCCGGCACGTATATCAGGCGAACTCATATTCGCAGCTCGTAGTCTGAACTTATCACCTAAGCCAATAATAGTGGCTCTATGTGGGTCGCAAAGAATAATTTTTGCTCCCATATCAATTAGTTTGTCAACGAAAAATAATCTACTTTCAAACATCTTTTGATGTATCAATACGCTGCCTTTGGCTTTAGTGGCTACAACAAGTAAAACGCTTAGTAAATCAGGGGTTAAGCCTGGCCATGGAGCATCAGCTATTGTCATAATAGAACCATCTATATATGAATCTATACTAAAATGTTCTTGTGCCGGAATGTGAATATCATCTCTTGTACATTCTAATTGGATGCCCAATTTGCGAAAACTATCAGGTATAAGACCTAAGTTTTGTATAGATACATTTTTAATTGTAATGTCAGATCCGGTCATAGCTGCCATTCCGATAAAACTGCCAACTTCTATCATATCAGGCAGAATCGTATGTTCGCAACCTTTTAGTGAGTTCACTCCGGTAATAGTAAGCAGATTAGATCCTATTCCTTCTATTTTAGCTCCCATACTGTTAAGCATCTTGCATAATTGCTGTATGTATGGTTCGCATGCGGCATTATATATTGTTGTAACACCATCTGCCAAAACTGCACTCATAAGTATATTTGCAGTACCTGTAACAGAAGCCTCATCAAGCAACATATAGCAAGCTTGTAGCTTTTTACTTTCTATTCTGTATAATTGTTTTACTTCGTCGTAAGTAAAGTTGGCTCCCAGTTTGCGCATCCCTTCAAAATGGGTATCTAAACGCCGGCGTCCTATTTTATCTCCACCCGGTTTAGGTGCTACTGCATATCCTAAACGTGCTAATAGTGGACCGACCAACATTATAGAGCCTCTTAATGAGCTACTTTTTTTGTAGTAATCTTCTGTCTCAAAATATTCGTGTCGAATGTTTTTTGCACAGAAAGTGTATGTTTTTTCTTTTTTGTGTGTTATTTCGACACCTATCTGATGAATCAACTCAATAAGATTATTGACATCCGCAATATCAGGCACATTGTTTATCGTAACGGTACTTTCGGTAAGTAAGCACGCACAAATAACCTGAAGGGCTTCGTTTTTCGCGCCCTGAGGATAAATTTCTCCACTTAGTCTGTGTCCGCCTTCAATAACAAATGATGCCATATTATTTTCTTCCTTGTTGTTTTTGACGATTCTTACCGTTTACAAAAATCTTCTTATTGTTGTTGGCAAGTATGTCTTTAGTTTCTTTTAACTTGATCGTTTCTTCGTTTAAATCGATCTTACCATTTGAGATTTCGCGCAAATCATTAAATATTTTTTGGTCATCAACATTGTCTTTGTTCCATGTTAGGAAACATTTTTTCATGTGATTTGCCAACAATGTTACCAATTTATCTTTATTATCGCCATTATAATCTTCTACAGCCTTAATAAATTGTATCATTTGTTGTCCGTAATAACGATATTTTACTGAAGTTTCAGGATATGGAAGTGGTTCCGGTTTTGTTAAAACTAATTCTTTTGGTACCTCATATGGATAGTCAATGTCAAGTTTATAATTTGACATCATAGCCAAGTGGTCCCATAATTTATGCTTAAAGTCGTTTACATCACGCAAATGGGGAAATAAATTTCCCATTATGTTGATTATGGTATGTACACAACGTGTGCGTTCGTCCCTGTCTTCAATCGTCATGGCATATTCAACCATTTGTTGGATGTTTCGACCGTATTCTGTCAAAATTAATTTGTTCTTTTGAGTATAATATTCCATGATGTAAAATTAGAATACCTTATTTTTGGGTTTGGTAGATATAAATTCTTTAAGGTAAAATGGTTCAAAATATGCGATATCTTTGAAATCGCTTGATTTATATGCTGCTTCCGATAGCGATGCCATATTCTCTGATAATGGAATAATGTCATTCACAAAGATAGCGTTTTTATGCAAAATACTAGTTTGGCATTTTTCTGATCCGTCTCCAAAGAAGTAAACTTTTCCACTATTTAGATATTCTGCATAAGAATTTTCATCTATAATGTCGGCAGATGTTTCTCTATGTTCGCTTAAATCAGGATTATATAAAGCAGCATATACTTCCATTCGACGAGCATCAATCATAGGACATAATAGTCCGTCAACAAATCCTTGTTTTTCAATAAATCCTTTTGCAATCAATTTGAGTGTAGGTATGGCAATTAGCGGTATATCTAAACCATAACATAAACCTTTTGCAAAAGAGCTGCCAATTCTTAGGCCTGTATATGAACCCGGACCACAACTGATAGCTATTGCATCAATTTTACGATTTCGTTGTTTCGCTTCATTCATCAATTCGCCAACAAAACCTGCTATTAACTTGCCATGGTTTTTACCCTCGATATCAAGCTTTTGTGCTACGCAGAAACCATCTTCTGAGAGTGCAGCGGAGCAAATGCGTGTAGCCGTATCTATATTTAATATACTTGCCATAACAAGATGCAAAAGTAGTGATTTATGCTGAGATTTGACTAATTTAATTCAAAAAACCTTACCTTTGCAAGGTTTATATCTATAAAAATTAAAACGATTATACATGATTCAATCTATGACTGGTTTTGGAAAGTCTGTATGTGAATTCCAAAATAAAAAAATTGTTGCTGAAATCAAGTCTTTAAATAGTAAACAAATGGATATTTCAACTAGAGTATCTGGTTTGTATCGCGAAAAAGATATTGAAATGAGAAGTCGTATAGCACAAGTTTTGGAACGAGGGAAAGTTGACTTTGCATTGTATACAGATAATACCAGCGCTGAGGCGAATTGTCATATAAATACTTCTGTTTTTGAAGATTATCGAAAACAAATAGTCGCACTTGCTGCTGCAACAGGTTTGGAAGAACCTAAAGATTGGTTTCAATTATTACTAAAGATTCCTGATGTAATGAAAACAGAAGTTCAGGATTTGGATGAGGATGAATGGAATGTAGCTCAAACAGCGATTGATAATGCTATATCTCAACTAATTACATTTAGAAAACAAGAAGGTGAAGGACTTGAAAAATTCTTCTTATCTAAAATTACAAACATAGAAAATCTTTTGGCAGAAGTCCCTAACTATGAGCGTGCTCGTATTGACAAAATAAAATCTCGTTTCGAAGATAATTTAAAATCGCTTGAAGATAAGATTACATACGATCAAAATAGAGTAGAGCAGGAACTTATTTTTTACATAGAAAAGCTTGACATTAGCGAAGAAAAACAACGCTTGGCAAATCATCTTAAATATTTTCGCGATACATTGGCCAATGGAGAATCTCAAGGTAAAAAATTAGGGTTCATTGCGCAAGAAATGGGACGTGAAATCAATACTCTTGGTTCAAAAGCAAATCATAGTGAACTACAAATTGTAGTAGTTAAAATGAAGGATGAACTGGAACAAATTAAAGAACAAGTATTAAATGTTTTATAGCTGATGGATTCAAAACTGATAATATTTTCAGCACCTTCAGGATCGGGCAAAAGTACGATTATTAAATATTTGCTTGATCAGAATCTTGGTATGGAATTTTCAATATCAGCTACAAGTCGTCAGCCCCGCGGAACTGAAAAGAATGGGATAGAGTACTATTTTTTGAGTCCGAATGAGTTTAAGGCAAAAATTGCAGCAGGCGAATTTCTTGAATATCAAGAAGTTTACAAAAATAGATTTTACGGAACTCTTAAATCGGAAGTTGAGAGAATTGCTGCAAAAGGCAATGCTACAATTTTTGATGTTGATGTTTTGGGTGGACTGAATATAAAGAAAATGTATGGTGAAAAGGCCTTGACTATTTTTGTTCAACCCCCAAGTATATTAGAATTGCGCCACAGACTAGAACTTAGAGGAACAGACTCTCCTGAGGTAATAGCTCAGAGAATAGAAAAGGCAGAGTTTGAAATGACTTTTGCCAATCAATTTGATAAAATAATAGTAAATGATAACTTGCAAGTTGCTCAACGAAATGCCGCCGAATTTATACGAGAATTTCTTCTTAGATAGTGATGTGGCTGAACTTAAAAGAGTTGGTTTGTATTTCGGTTCATTTAATCCTATTCACAATGGCCATTTATCGTTGGCACGGTTTATACTAGCGAATACTAACTTACAAAAGTTGTGGTTTGTTGTTTCTCCTCAAAATCCGTTTAAGCCTCAATCAATATTAGCTGATGACATGATGCGTTTGGAAATGGTAAGAATTGCTATAGAGGATGAGGCTGATATGGACGTTTTGGATGTTGAATTTTCCTTGTCGAAGCCATCATACACGATTGATACATTACAATATTTATCGAAAAAAAATCCGCATATTGAGTTTAGTTTGCTTATAGGTGCTGATAACGTTGAGGATTTTTGTAAATGGAAAGATTATCAAAAAATTCTAAACGAATATGATGTGTTAGTGTATCCTAGGAATGGTTATGATTTGTCAGAAACCAATAATAAGTATCCTGAAATGCATTGTTTAGAAGCACCTATTTTCGATTTTTCGTCATCTGATGTGCGTAATTTACTGCGAGAAGGCAAGGATGTATCAGATTTAATTAAACCGGAAGTTTTGAAATACATCAAATCCCATCACATATACAATAGCTAAATACACCTTACTTTTCCTATGTTAATATCGACTATGGTTTTTCAAACCCTCTATTTACAAATGGCAGACAGATGTATAATGCTGAATGCCAATATTCCCAGTCGTGTCCGCCATCGCGAACTCTAAATTGACATGGTATTGAGGCTTTTTTCATGGCTTGAACAAAGCGAACATTGCAATCAAAAAGAAAATCGTCATCGCCGCAATCAATAAACCACTTAATTGATTTTAATTGTTTTATTTTAGATGAATCTGCAGATGTAACGAAATTTACGCAGTCGTTTTTTTCTATTGAGTCGTCTAAATCTTTACGGAGTATCTCAAGTTCTGAATTTTCCTGAATATTTTTTTTACGTTCTTCTAACGACAGTGATGCACTCATGGCATAAACGCTTTGAAATAGTTCTGGATGGCGTTGAGCATAGGATACAGACCCGCCTCCTCCCATTGACAAGCCTGCTATAGCTCTATGTTTTTTGTCTGTTTTTATGCGATATGTCGATTCTATATAAGGCAAAAACTCGGTAAAAAAGAACTTTTCGTATTGCCAATTAGGCATGTTGAAATATCCGTTTATTTCGCCTGCAAACAAATTGCCTCCGGCATTAGGAGTTACGATTATCATTTCGTCTATTTCGTCTGAAGCAATAAGTCTGTTGTAAACCTCTAATAAATTACCTTTCTGAGCCCAACATTGGTTTTTGTCCCACATTCCATGCAAAAGATACAAAATTGGATATTTTCGGTCCGTTTGTTCATCATATCCCGCCGGCAGTAAGATAGAATAAGTACGATATGTATTTAAAGTTTTGCTTTGTATAGAATCTATAACAATACGGCTTTGCGATGATTTTGCCATTCCAATTGATGCCGCACATAATCCTATTAAGCACAAAACGATAGACTTTCTCATATTTTTAATGTTTTAATTATTTAGATTATTTCTATACACAAAACTTAAGATTATTCGTGATGATATGATTCGCCTTTGATTATGGTAAAGGCTCTATATAGTTGCTCTACAAAAATAAGTCTAACCATTTGATGCGAAAATGTCATTTTTGATAGAGATATTTTTTTTGTGATTTTTTTGTAAACAGCCTCCGAAAATCCGTATGGACCGCCAATAACAAAAACTAATTTACGTGTGCCTTTATTCATATACTTACTTATAAGTCCGGAAAATTCGACCGATGTAGGCTGATCTCCATGTTCATCAAGTAAGAATATTTCGTCAGCATTTTCAGTGGCTTTTAAGATAGCTTCGCCTTCTTTTTCTTTTTGAGTTCCCTCAGGCATATTTTTTGTGTTTTTTAGCTCGGCTATAGTTTGCCATTCAAAATCAGTGTAATGTTTTAACCTTTGTATGTAATTATCAATCAGTTTGTTGATATATTCATCATTGGTTTTGCCAACAACAAGTAGTATTATTTTCATATTATTTTTTACCTTTGTGTTGTACTCTGGGCTATAGTTTTTGTTATCACGTACAAATGTCGGAATAAAACCTGATAAAATCAAACAACATGAAAAATACATCTTTGTTTGCCATATTTTGGATGATGCTTGTTTCATTGCCTATATATTCGCAAGTTGATGATAGTCAGAGATTAATATCTTGTATATCGAAAGGTGATATGTCGGCTTTGTCTAAGTATTTTGATCCGGAAGTCGAAATCTCAATACTTGGCAAAGGAGATATTTTGTCAGCGAAGCAAGCTGAATCGGCACTATCTGATTTCTTTTCAGGTAAATTGGTTTCATCATGCAAAATTTCGCATCAAGGCAATAATGGAAAGGTTAGTTTTTGCATTATTACATTGACAATGAGTAATAGAGAACAATATAGAGTATATGTACTGAATAAAAAAGTAGGGGAACAACCGAAAATACAACAATTTAGAATAGATTATGTTGATTGACAATAATTTAACAGAAGAGATTAAATACTGGTTCAACGAAGATATAGGTGATGGAGATCACACGTCATTATCTTGTATACCACAAACAGAAATGGGTAAGTCTCGCTTGATTATTAAAGACACAGGTATTTTAGCCGGCGTTGAAGTTGCGGAAAAAATATTTCACTCATTTGATCCTGATTTAAAAATGACGGTATTTTTAAAAGATGGTGCATCTGTTAAACCCGGAGATGTTGCATTTGAAGTTGAAGGTAAGGTTTTGTCGTTGCTACAAACCGAAAGATTAATGTTGAATATTATGCAACGTATGAGTGGAGTGGCAACTATCACAGCTAAATATGTCAAAAGGCTGGAAGGATTAAAAACAAAAGTTCTAGATACACGTAAAACGACTCCCGGATTGAGATTGCTTGAAAAACAAGCTGTTAAAATTGGAGGAGGAGAAAATCACCGCATTGGTTTATACGATATGATTTTATTAAAGGATAATCATGTTGATTTTGCAGGTGGTATAGAAAATGCCATTACTTCGGCTAAAAAATATTGCGCAGAAAAGGGCAAGAATCTTAAGATTGAAATAGAGGTTCGTAATTTTGACGAATTGAATAGAGTCTTGAATTTAGGAGGTGTAGACCGAATAATGTTAGATAACTTTACCCCTGAAAATACTAGGAAAGCTGTTGAACTTATAGCAGGCAAATACGAAACAGAGTCTTCAGGAGGTATTACTTATGATACTTTGCGTACTTACGCTGAGTGCGGGGTTGATTATATTTCAGTAGGAGCTTTGACACACTCTGTTAAGAGTTTGGATATGAGTTTTAAAGCCGTTTAAATGTCAAATAACGATAGTCTCTCTTTAGGAACTGAGCGAATATGGATTTTGCTTAGGCGATATGCTGTGCCATCAATTGTTGCGATGACCGCATCCTCTTTATACAATATGGTGGATAGTATATTTATTGGCCAAGGTGTTGGAACTATGGCAATTGCCGGTTTGGCAATAACTTTCCCTTTTATGAATTTGGCTGCGGCATTTGGAGCAATGGTCGGAGTTGGAGCATCAACAGTAATATCTGTAAAATTAGGTCAGAAAGATATTGAAGGAGCAGAACATGCAATGGGCAATGTTGTCTTGCTTAATATAATGATAGGAATTGTATTTATGATGGTTTCTCTCTTATTCCTAGATAATATACTTATATTCTTTGGAGCAAGCGAAGCAACATTGCCATATGCTCGTGATTATATGGAAATAATTTTATATGGCAATATTGTAACTCACGTCTATTTAGGCTTGAATGCTGTAATGCGTTCTTCCGGATATCCGCGTGGCTCTATGTATACAACTTTGTTTGCAGTTATTATTAATGGGTTCTTTAATTATCTGTTTATTTTTGTTTTCAATATGGGTATCAAAGGATCTGCCTTGGCTACTGTTATAGCTCAGATTTTAGCTTTAATAGCTGTGTTGTGGCATTTTAGCAGACCCTCTACTTTTTTGCGTTTCAAATTAAGCATGTTTAAATTTAGATTGACTGTTGCGCGTAATATTTTGGCAATTGGTTTAGCTCCATTTTTTATTAATGTATGTGCTTGCCTAGTTGTCATGCTTATTAATAATGGTTTGAAAACCTACGGAGGTGACTTATATATAGGTGCTTATGGTATCAATAACAGAATAGTATTCTTTTTTATTATGATAGTGATGGGCTTGAATCAAGGTATGCAGCCTATAGTAGGCTATAACTATGGAGCAAGAAAATTGGATAGGGTTATGTCCGGATTTAAGATGACGGCAATAAGTGCAGTTGCAGTTACAACTATAGGCTTTTTAATTTGTCAGTG
>ERZ795056.4597-NODE-4597-length-14203-cov-16.145533_pt1 | contig 14203 bp, 9 predicted proteins | sample MGYA00375140_ERZ795056 | MGnify/ENA primary metagenome ERZ795056 (study PRJEB30185, sample SAMN05720227) | activated sludge metagenome | isolation source: Anaerobic digester | place: USA | collected 2015-03-09 ...
CAATTCCCAATCGCGAACTTTGCTTATTCACAAGGTGTTGGAGGATATACCATAAGCTTCAATAACAATTCGCAAAATGGCTTAAGTTACGAATGGGCTTTCGATTCGATTGGAACTTCTCCACTTCGTGATCCTTCGTTTACTTTCCCAGATAGTGGTCCATATGATATCACATTAATCATTTCAAATCCTTGTGGAGCAGATACGATAACTAAAACTATCATTGTAGCATTGGTAGGTATGGAAGATTTAGGTTCAGGGGATGAAATAAACGTTTACCCGAATCCTTCCGATTCCGACTTTCACCTTGTTCATACACAAGCGGCAAATACGGTATCAGAAATTATCTTACGTGATTTAACGGGAAGACTCGTTTTTGAAAAAAGTTTCGATCCTAACCAAGGTCTTGACTTAAGTATTCCTGGAAGCACATTGCCAGCTGGTACTTATGTAGCATGTGTCCATTTCAAATCAGGATATCGTTACTACCGAATTGCAAAAAAATAAACCCCAACTTATTCAAAAAGAAAAATGGGTGTTTTTTTATCAATTCTATTTTATACTTTTGTAGTGGTTATTGACCCCGATAACCAATGCCAATCGATCTGTTTTTGGTAGATTTACAGAATTCAATTGGTGGTTTGTGAAAGAAAAAGGAGCTTCGGCTCCTTTTTCTTTTTGGTGTACTCTCGTTCTGAAACCTTTCATGCTTAAGGGCTGTATAAAGGTGAAAGCTAATTATCATAGAGCACACCGACTTGAAAACACGTATCCTTACGACCTTATTGATTTTACTTGGCGGTGGCTATACAGCTATTGGACAAGTAGCGTGTGGATATGGCTTTAGTTATTCGGGTAATATTCCTTATACGCCACTTCCTTCGGGAAATCAAACTCTTCTTTTAGCAAGTGGCTCGGCCGATCCGGCAACAAGTACTTCTGTTTCTCCAACCGACGAAGATTTCTTCCCTGATCAACCTATAGGTTTTGCTTTCAATTATAATGGAACAACCTATACTCAATGTGGTGTAGCTACGAATGGTTGGATTTGGTTTGGAAATACCGATCCGGTAAAAGCTGCAGGTATTGTCATTCCTTTTACCCAAGTACTTGAAAGTGAAATAGGTATCGAAGGAATTGTTTCGGCTTTAAATGCCGATTTGGAAGGACGCTGGACTGCTGGTTTAGCAAGTATTCGCACTCGAACAGAAGGACAAGCTCCTAACAGAACTTTCACAATAGAATGGAATAATTTCAAAGCTTTGGATGATGCGGAAGGAACCGGATATTGTGGTGAAAACCGGAATCGTTTCGACTTTCAAATCATCCTCGAAGAACAAAACAATAAAATTTCGTTTGCCTATAATGCTGCACCCTACTGCTGGCAAGGTTATAATCAATTGTTTCAAGTCGGTTTAAGAGGAGCCAGTAGAAGCGATGTTCACACACGAAACATCCCGGCAGGAAACGACAGTTGGGCACAATCGGCATTAGGATTATCGAATTCAACAGCTGTTATTCGCTCATCATCACCCGTTACTATTCCTGCTCAAAATGCTCGATTTAGTTTCTTTCCTGCTCAGGCTGCAACAAGCACTTGGTTAGGAATCAGCTCCGATTGGAATAATCCACAAAACTGGAATCCTGCACAAGTCCCCAATCGATGTAATTCGGTTATCATTCCTAGCGGACTAAGTCACTATCCCGAACTAGATGGCAATCAGCCTGTTAGTTGCGGGAATCTGTTGGTATCTGAGGGTGCTGCAGTAACATTAAAAAGTACGTTCAACTCGTTTTTGAGCTGTTATGGTTCACTCACAAACAATGGTGTAATCACCAATAACACGGAGTCATACCTAACATTAGCAGGTGGTGCAAATGTGACTATTGGAGGAAACGGACATTTTATTGGAAGCGATTTGTTTATCACAACTAATTCGGAATACACCCTTCAAAACGATTTAGTTATTCGGAATCTATCTATAAATGATGGATCCAAGTTGAAACTTAGCGATAAGATTTTGGATGTTTATGCCATTCAACAAAGAGGAACTTTAGATCAAGGTACTGGAGTATTGGTAATTGAAGGAGATGCATCTAATGTGTTACTAACCGATTCAACCTTTGAAGAAAACAACGGAACCACCTTTTTCGGAAATGGAGAAATTTGGGCCAATGCAGTAGATCAAGTAGTTCCTTCGGTTAACTATAATCACCTGTGGGTTAGAACCACTAAAGACCACGTTGTTTTATTAGGAACGGATGAGGATTTTTCGTGTAAGAATCTACTTTTCTATAATCCAGGAGAGCCGGGTGGTCAAGCAAGTACGCAACATGCTATTACTGTTAGAGGAGATTTTCGTTTAGGGATTGATAGTTTACCGGGCACTGAGTTAATTCTCAATCACACCATCAACCGTATCAACGGAAGTGGCGCATTCGAGATGGGCAAACAAGATCAACTTAACGTAACACATTCCTCAACTGCTCAACAAACTGTTTTGTCCGGATTCTCTACTCCAATTTTCAAAGGAACCGTTTCTTACACAAGCAGTTCGGAACAAACATTAGTAAAAGGAACTTATAACAACTTGAACATCAATGGAAGCGGACAACGTTTCATTGCCGGACAGGTGAATTTGCGCGGAATCTTAAAACTCAATTCTGGCACGCTCCATTCGAATGATAGCTTGAGTTTAAAGTCAGATAGTTTAGCAACAGCATTAATTTCAGGAACAGGAGCGGGAACATTAGTAGGAAAAGTAGGTGCAGAACGATTCATTGAAGGAACAGGAACGAAAGAAGTCCTCTTGAGTAGTGCATTTTCGGATGTAGCGATGGAAGATTATATGAGAGGAATTCCAACACTTGGACCGGATGGAATTAGCTGGCAAACTCAATCGGCTCCAGCAATTTGGGAGTATAACGAAAGTACAGGCGTTAGTGCACTTAGTTCGGGATGGCAACAAGGTTCAAGCAATTCGGTGATGCATCGAATGACCGGTTATAAAACACAACAAACTGGTGGCACAACCATCATGGCTAAAGGAACAGTTAATTCAGGCATTCAAAAACTTGCTTTGAGTAGAAGTGGTTCAAGCGGTTTTGCTGGATATAATCTTGCCGGAAACCCATATCCATCGCCCATCGATTGGAATTCAGTTGCGGCAACTTTGCCTGTTTCAATTAGTCGTAGCATTCATACTTTACCTAAGTCGGATCGCTATACCGGACAATTTGCCACTTGGCTTCCTTTGGGTTCAAATGAAGGATTAGGAATTAATGGAGCAACTCAATATGTAGGAATGCAAGAAGCATTTTTCGTACGTGCTTTTAATTCAGACACCTTACGTTTAAACAATTCACATCGTGCGGATGTAACAAATGTTCGATCTGTAAGCGTTCCGGAAACGATTCCGTTCATTCGATTGAGTGTTAATTCAAATGGGAAGGCAGACGAAACGCTGGTTTACTATTCGCAACAAGCCAATTCGAATCAAGCAACAGACGGAAAAGATGCCGTGAAAATGGAACCGGGCGGACAAGTGAGCTATTGGTATTCAATAAAAGATTCGTTGCACTTAGCAATCCAAGGTCGCCACATCACCGAACATGCCGATTCTATTCCTTTAGACGTCGTAGTTCGACAAGGTGGAACACATCAATTTCGTTTGTCGGAGGCTATTCATTTCCCCATGACAGCCATGATTTTCTTGGAAGATAAAGTCACACATACCATTCAAAATCTTCGTCAACAACCCGAATACACGGTAGTTTTAGAACCGGGAACCATTCAAGGACGATTCTTTTTGCATTATCGTCCAGGAGTTCAGGTTAGTGCTTTGAAAGAAGGATGTTTAGGAGGTGATGGACAAATAACATTGAATAATCCTACTAGTACAGCTTGGGATGTAGAGGTTTTTACTTCGACAGATAGTTTAGTAGGAAGTCACACGGCATTAATTGGTAATTGGGTAATAGATCAGCTTAAGGCGGATGAATACCGCGTTCATTTTAGTTTGAATGGAGGAACATTAGAAACCGACGAATGGGTTCAAGTTCAGGCTGGAAGTGGAATTACTGCTTCATTTTCCGCTTCTGCTACTGAAGTGAAAATGGAGGAAGAAGAAGTTGTTTTCACAAGTACAACAGCGGGAGCTGAATCTTATTTCTGGAATTTCGGTGATGGGATGATGGTTTCGGGTGAATCGGAAGTGAATCATACGTTTACCGATGCAGGAGTTTTTCCGGTTGTGTTAACTGCTGGTCGAAACGAGTGTAGTGATACAGCAGTGATTCAGATTTATGTGATCAATATTACAGGAATCGAAGAAGCCGGCACCAAAGAGAAAGCTAGTTTTACTGTATTCCCGAATCCAGCAACAACTGTAGCTTGGCTCAAACCCGATTTGAAAGAGAATTTGAAAGATGCCGAATTAGCAATTATTGACATTTCAGGTAAAATCGCCTATCAGCAAAAATATTCGAATATTAATCCCGGACAATTGATAGAAATTCCGGTAAGCAACTTAGCCAAAGGAAATTACCAAGTATTAATTCATGCCCAAGGGTTTAGAGCTGTAAATTCTTTAGTAGTAGGCGGCAAATAACAGCATTGTATTTTGCAATACTTGATAATTGCAGAATTTTATTCCGAATCGAGTTGTAAAGCCAAAATTCCGTTGTGATTTTGTGCTTGCTTGGAAAAAAGAAATCCTTTACGTTTGTGATACACAATACAAATCATCACAGATGCCGTTTTATCATTCTCTGGGTAAAGTCCCTTCTAAACGCCACGTCGTATATAATAAACCCGAAGGTGGAATCTATTATGAGCAGCTATTCGGCACCGTTGGTTTCGATGGTATGTCCACATTGATGTATCATTTACATCGCCCTACAATCGTTAAATCTATTGGTGAATCTATTGATGTTTCCCCTAAGGTGGCGATTGAAAAAAACATGAAGTCATTACGTTTGGTTGGTTTTAATGTACCACCTGCGGATGATTTTTTAGAAAGCAGAACTGCCTTATTAGTTAATTCGGATGTGCATTTAGGAGTAGCGGCGCCACGTAAATCGATGAGCACGTATTTTTACAAGAATGCCGATGCTGATGAAATGCTTTTCATTCATAAAGGAACAGGTCGTTTACGTACTTTCCTCGGAACGCTTGAATTCGCTTATGGTGATTATTTGATTATTCCTCGCGGGATGATTTATCAAATCGAATTTGACGGAGAAGATAACCGATTGATGTTTTTAGAATCGTTCTCCCCTATTTACACTCCAAAACGTTACCGGAATTACTTCGGACAATTATTAGAGCATTCTCCTTACTGCGAACGCGATATTCGTCGCCCAGAAAACCTCGAAACTCACGATGAAAAAGGAGATTTCATCATTAAGGTGAAGAAACAAGGAGTATTGCATCATTACGTATATGGCTCTCATCCATTTGATGTAATTGGTTGGGATGGATATAATTACCCGTATGCATTCTCGATTAAGAATTTCGAACCGATAACTGGTCGTGTACATCTTCCACCACCTATTCACCAAACATTCGAAACAGCTGGTTTTGTAGTATGTTCGTTTGTACCACGCATGTACGATTATCATCCACAAGCGATTCCAGCACCTTACAATCACAGCAATATCGACTCTGATGAGGTGTTATATTATGTAGATGGTGATTTCATGAGCCGAAACGACATCGCTCAAGGGCATCTTACCCTTCACCCTGCTGGAATTGTTCATGGTCCGCATCCTGGAGCAATGGAACGAAGCATTGGAAAAAAAGACACGCAGGAATATGCCGTTATGGTTGATACATTCAAGCCTTTAATGGTAACTGAAGCTGCTCTAAAAATAAATGACGATAAGTACTTCCTTTCTTGGATGGAACCTGATTACAACTAAGCAATAAAACCAAATCATCATGGATAACGCACAAACGCTATCTCCGCAAGCAACAAACGCTGCGGCTGCCGATTTCCTTCCTTTATTGGGAACCGATTATGTTGAATTTTATGTAGGTAATGCCAAACAGGCTTCCTATTACTATCAAAGCGCATGGGGATATGAACTCATCGCTTACGCTGGTCCAGAAACAGGTGTGAAAGACCGCGCTTCTTATGTATTGCGCCAAGGTAAAATTCGTTTGGTTTTAACTGCGTCATTAATGCCAGAAGGTCCTATTGCGGATCATGTGAAAAAACACGGCGATGGGGTGAAAGTTTTGGCTTTATGGGTAGAAGATGCAGCTAAAGCATTAGAAGAAACCGTTAAACGCGGTGCTAAAATGCACACTCCACTTGAAGTTAAAACCGATGCATTCGGTGAAGTTCGCACGGCTAGTATTTTTACGTATGGTGAAACAATCCACACGTTTGTAGAAAGAAAAAACTACACCGGTGTTTTCTTACCCGGTTACGAAAAAGCTGAACCTCAAGTGCCTTCAAAACCAGTTGGTTTAATGTTCGTTGACCACTGCGTTGGAAATGTTGGCTGGGGTGAAATGAATACTTGGGTGAAATTCTACCAAGAAGTGATGGGCTTTAAAATCATCGTTTCGTTTGATGACAAAGACATCTCTACCGAATATTCTGCTTTGATGTCGAAAGTGGTAACCAATAGCAATGAGTTCATCAAATTCCCGATCAACGAACCTGCTAAAGGAAAGAAAAGATCTCAGGTAGAAGAATACCTAGATTTTTACCAAACACCGGGAGTTCAACACATTGCTGTTGCAACCGACAACATCATCGAAACCGTTGCCGAATTACGCCGTCGTGGTGTTGATTTCCTTGAAGTTCCTCAAACGTATTACGATGAACTTACCTTACGTGTAGGTGACATCGCTGAGGACATGGATGAAATTCGTCGCCTAAACATTTTAGTTGACCGTGACGATGAAGGTTATCTACTTCAACTTTTCTCTAAACCAGTAGAAGATCGTCCGACTTTATTCTATGAAATCATTCAACGTCGCGGTGCTCGTGCATTTGGAAAAGGAAACTTCAAAGCCCTTTTCGAATCTATCGAACGCGAACAAGAACGTCGCGGTACGCTTTAAGTTTTTGTGATTCAGTTCGAAATCCCGTTTTGCGCCTCCTTGCAAGACGGGATTTCTTTTTATCCACCCAATCAAACTTTCAAGTGATGTTTATGAAAAGCTGTAAATTGCTTTCATGAACTGGATGATTCGTTTTTTACTGCTCGCTGTTTTTTCTCTTTCTACAATTTCAGGAAAGGCTCAATCGCCTTACACAACTGAGCAATACAGCTACCGAACCGAATTCGATATTCCCTACGGAACCTCCATCAACTATGCTGGAAATCCGGTTGATGTATACCTCAACTTATATAAACCGGTAGGCGATCAAAATACCCATCGACCACTAATTGTGCTAGTCCACGGTGGTGCTTGGATTGCCGGCAACCGCAACGATAACGACATTCAATTATTAGCACCTCGTTTTGTAAGTCGGGGTTATGTAGTAGCATCGGTAAGTTATCGCTTAGGATTTCACCCCAATCCCAATGGTGGAAGCAATACTGCAACTTGCACAGCTGTTACTCAACAAGGGAATTGCGTCTATCCGGCAGATACCAATGAAGTCATTCGTGCTATCTATCGCGGAATGCAGGATGTGAAAGGAGCCATTCGATTCCTAAAAGGTCGTGCTAACTTGGATTCCGTTTGTGCCGAAAACGTCTATCTCGCTGGTGTGAGTGCTGGTGGATTTAATTCACTTGCTGCTGCATTTTTAGATACCCCTGAAGAAAAACCCTATTCTGCTGGAGCCTTGAGTGATGCTCCGGGTCCATCGAATCCGCTTGCTTATTGCCACGATTATTTCAATCCTGTTGGAGCTTCTATAAGTCGCACTCGTCCCGATTTGGGTGATATTGAAGGAACAATTGCACTCAACGGACATACTTCCCAAGTAAAAGGCATGGTCAATTTTTACGGTGGCATGCTGGGAAATCTGTTTGAGCAAAGTGCAGGAGAAGAACCTTTGTTGTATTTGTTTCATCAAACGACTGATGTGGTTGTCGACTGCAACACCACGCCTATCATGGCTCCCTTAAGTTATAATTGTCTTGATCCTTTTGGCTTTTTAGGATGTGCTCACGTTTGGAATATGCCTTGGGCTTCGGGTTCTTGTTCTATAGCTCAAAAGGCTGCTAATGTTAGTAATCCATTAACTGTATTTAATGCAATTGTTCAAAATGGCGGACCAAACTGTTTGCAAGATCCGGCAGGTCATTCTATTCTTGGGCCGGCAGCACGTGTTAGTGAGATTACCGAATTCTTCTCTGATCGGATTGTTGCAATTGAGCAGAGTAATTGCGAAGAGCCACTTTTGAGTAAATCGGCCTATTTAGCTGAGATTCGTGTTTTCCCTAATCCTGCTGATAATTTCATCCAAATTAGCTCACCCAAATCCATTCAAAGTATTAAAACCCGCGATAGTCAAGGTAGGATGATGCAACTGGATGTAGATTTTTCCTCCAAACAAGTCAAATTAAACACGAGTGAATTGGCCCCGGGATGGTATTTTTCGCAGATTTTGTTAGATGATGGATCGAGTCGGTTTGTACGTTGGATGAGGGTTATGGGTAATTAATCGATTTTCTTTTTCGGATTGCCACGATTTGCGTTCTTTGTAAATATGAAGTCCCGAATCTATCTATCCCTGTTCGCCGGAATGACTTTAATGGCATGTGGCGGCCCATCCGTAAAACCTGAAGTGTACAACGATTCGTTGGTGATTCAGCAAATTCGGGTGATTGAAAAAGCCGATGAGTTGCAGGATGCATTTAACTCTTACGTGGAAGCAGAAATGCGTATGCGTCATCAGCAATTAAGTCATCAGGTAGAAGCATCCTTGGGCAGTGTGCAAAAAATGGAAGATTACGATGGTGACGATTCCTTTCGCAAATCTGCCCTTACGATGTTGGAAGGATATGATAAACTGCTTAAAAATGAATATACCGAAGCAGAGAAAATCCTAGCACAGCCCGATAGCATGTATTCAGATGGTGATGAAGCTCGCCTGGAAATTCTGTATAAGCAAATCGACAAGAAAACTGAGGAGTTGATGGATAATTTCAAGCGGGCGCAGGACGACTTTGCTAAGAAATACAAGCTTAACTTAAAGGCAGATACGAGCAAAACCAATGGATAATTTAGAACATCTTCGATTCCCGATTGGCAAATTGGTGGTACCGGAAACCTATCCCATGGCGGATATAAAATCTTGGATTGAAAACATCCGCAGTTTGCCTCAAGAAATTCGTGCTGTGGCTAATAGCTTAAGTGAAGAACAATTAGCCAAGCCTTATCGTCCAGAAGGTTGGACGGGCAAACAAGTCATCCATCATGTGGCTGATTCGCATCTCAATTGCCTCGTTCGAGTGAAGCTGGCTTTAACCGAAGATAATCCAACCATCAAACCTTATAATGAGGAAAAATGGGCTCGCTTATCGGATTACGAGATGCCCATTTCGATTTCTTTGGATTTGATTGAGAACACGCATGCACATTTGGTTTACATATTCGACCGAATGACTGAGCTTGATTTTCACCGCATGTTTACCCATCCACAGTATCAATACACACGTTCTATTGGGTATTTATGTGCCTTGTACAGCTGGCATGGCAAGCATCACACAGCACATTTGAAACTGCTTCAAGGTTAATGGCCTTGAATTCCATTGGAAGAACTATTTTTGCGCCTTCAATAGATTTAACCTATGAGTGCGCTTCATCAGAAACGAATTGCCGATTGGCTTAAAACCCAACCCGAAAACCAAGAAATTACTGTATCCGGCTGGGTACGAACCAAACGTGGTAATAAAGACATTGCCTTTATTGCACTAAGCGATGGTTCAACAATCAATAATCTTCAAATTGTTGCGGATCTTTCTAAGTTCGATGAAGAGCTGCTTAAGAAAGTTCAAACAGGCTGTAGCCTTCGTGTAACAGGTAATTTAGTTGCCTCACAAGGTGCCGGACAAGCAGTCGATCTTTCTGCAACCAAGATTGAAGTTTTAGGTGAAGCGGATGCTGAAAAGTTCCCTCTTCAAAAGAAAAAACACACACTCGAATTTCTACGCGAGATTGCCCATTTACGCCCACGTACCAATACGTTTGGAGCAATTTTGCGCATTCGTCACGCTTTAGCATTTGCGATACACAAGTATTTCAACGACAACCATTTTTACTACATCCATGCTCCTATTATCACAGGTTCGGATGCAGAAGGTGCAGGTGAAATGTTTCGTGTTACCACATTAGACGCTGCAAATCCGCCACGTAACGAAGATGGAAGCATTGATTCTACTCAAGATTTCTTTGGGAAAGATGCAAACCTCACCGTTTCCGGACAATTAGAATCGGAACTGGCAGCCATGGCACTTTCGCGTGTTTATACGTTTGGACCGACATTCCGTGCCGAAAATTCTAACACCACTCGTCACCTAGCTGAGTTCTGGATGATAGAACCAGAAATGGCATTTTTCGAGTTGGAAGACAATATGGATTTGGCGGAAGATTTCCTCAAATACCTCATTCGTTATGCGATGGAGCATTGTGCCGATGATTTGGCTTTCTTAGAAAAGCGCTTGATTGAGGAAGAAAGCCAGATGAAGAAAGAAGATCGCAATCCAATGGCGCTTCTGGAAAAATTGAATTTTGTTGCTGAGCAGCCATTCGAACGTTTGACTTATACCGAAGCCATCAGCATTTTAGAACGCAGCGGTAAAAAGTTTGAATATCCCGTTAAATGGGGCGTTGACTTACAAAGCGAGCACGAGCGTTATTTGGTAGAAAAGCATTTTAAGAAACCCGTTATTCTAACTAATTATCCAAAAGACATCAAAGCTTTTTACATGAAGCAAGATGAAGATGGAAAAACGGTTCGCGCGATGGATGTACTTTTCCCTGGAATTGGTGAAATCATTGGAGGTTCACAGCGCGAGGAAGATTACGAAAAACTTAGTCGCCGCATTGATGAGATGAAAATTCACCGCGAAAGTTTGTGGTGGTATTTAGAAACCCGTCAGTATGGAACGGTTCCGCACAGTGGATTCGGATTAGGTTTCGAACGTTTGGTATTGTTTGTTACCGGAATGGGAAATATCCGCGATGTGATACCATTTCCGCGTACACCGAAAAACCTGGAATTTTAATCGGTTAGCACAAACCGAACATTGCAAGCCATCATTTCGGTGCGCATTTCGGTGCAGATGCCATATCGGTAAACGAACACATTCTTTTTCCCATCGGGTTGCAAAAGCTCGTATTCGCCTGCTTTGAGCGATCGGATGGGAACAAATGTGCCGAGTCGTTCGGAGAATAATTCTTTCATTCCGACAGGTTCATCGTGGTATAATCGGCCCACGCTAAAGGGTATTTTTCCTAGAAGTTGGGTGTTTTTTCCATCCACATCAGTAAGTGCATATCCACCATCGACGCGCTTTACAGTGATTTTCTCTTTTAAATCGTCGTTGATGTGTTTGAGTGAGGAAGAGCTTTCCAAACCATGAGCTGTGTAGTGCACCTGAATGAGTGAAACTACATCGGTAAATGGGAAATGAAGTTTGGTTTCGAGACGGATATCAAACGATTTATCGGGCTTGCGATTAATATCGGCTTGTAAAGTGCCACGCTTGCTGCCGCTCACATATACGGTATACTTGAGATGTTGTGTTAATGTTGAATTAGCGGCAAATGAAGGATTTGCGATAAAACACAACCCAGCCAAAAACAGAAAAGAGATTCTGAATAGAGATGTTAAAGGCTTGAAAAATTGGTTTTTCCCGGGTTTCATAACATGTATTTTAACGGAAGACACCTCGGGAAAGGTTCAACCCCTATTCGATTTGTAAATTTTTGTCCTTGATATTCAAGCATTAAAATTGAAATCCTCGCCAAATGCGGAAAAGAATCGTTCTTCAAAGAAAAAAACGAAACAGACCAGCACTTTTTGCGTTTTCCAATCAGGATGAGGTAAAGATAATGAACTTGACCGGTGCAGATTGACGAAACTTGTTTTTCACTAACATTGCAGCACGATGCTTAAGCAAGGATTACAGCAGAAACTACTTCAGAAGCTTTCTCCTCAGCAGATTCAGTTGATGAAATTGCTGCAGGTGCCAACTGTTTCATTGGAACAGCGCATTAAGGAAGAGCTTGAAATCAATCCGGCATTAGAAGAAGGTGCCGAAGCCGACGATACCAAAGAAGAAACATCCGAAGATCCGTTTTCGAGTACCGATGATGGTGATGTAGAAGCGCATTCGGAGCAGAATCGGGAAGATTTTGATTTAGGTGCCTATATCGATGATGATGAAACTCCTGCTTATAAGCTAGCAGCGAATAATTATAGTCCGGATGATGAGCGTAAGGAGATTCCTTTTGCGGGCGGACAAGGTTTTCAGGAGCAGTTGTTAAGTCAGTTGGGGCTTCGAAATGTGAGTGAAGAAGAATTTCCTATTGCTGAATATTTGATTGGAAATATTGATGAGGATGGCTATTTACGTCGCGATATAAGTGCGATTGTAGATGATTTAGCCTTTTCACAAAACATATTAACGAGCGAAGAAGATGTGCTTCGTTTGTTGAGAGAAGTACAAGAACTTGATCCTCCAGGAATTGGAGCTCGCGATTTACAAGAGTGTTTATTAATTCAACTTCGTCGTAAGGAGCACCAAACCGTTGAGATGAAAACGGCTGCTGTTATTTTGCGTGAGTGTATTGATGAGATTTCGCGCAAGCATTATGATAAGATTGCCAAGAAACTCGAACTTACGGATGAGGAGTTGAAAGCTGCCATCAAAGAAATCATGAAGTTGAATCCTCGTCCGGGAAATTCTCAGAGCGATTCACCTAAAAGCACACAACACATCATTCCTGATTTCTTGTTGAATAACAATGAAGGAGTGCTCGAACTGCAGTTAAATTCACGCAATGCTCCCGATTTGCGTATTAGTCGTACCTATCAGGAAATGTTGGTGCATTATAGCAAAACCAAGAAGGTTTCTGATAAAGAGCAGCGCGATGCGGTTTTGTTTGTGAAGCAAAAAATCGATTCGGCTCGTTGGTTTATCGATGCCATCAAACAGCGTCAACAAACCTTGATGCTAACCATGCAAGCGATTCTCGATTACCAGTATGAGTATTTCTTAACGGGTGATGAGACGAAGTTGAGACCGATGATTTTGAAGGATATTGCAGAGAAAGTATTCCTCGATATCTCCACTATTTCGCGTGTTGCTAATAGCAAATACATTCAGACTTCGTTTGGAACTTTTTTGTTGAAGTCGTTTTTCTCTGAATCCTTATCGACCGATACCGGGGAAGAAGTTTCTACCCGAGAGGTGAAAAAGATTTTGGAAGAATGTGTGGCAGCCGAAGATAAGAGCAAGCCAGTAACCGATGATAAATTGGCGAAAGTGCTTCGTGAAAAAGGATACAACATCGCTCGTCGTACGGTAGCGAAATATCGCGAACAACTCAATATTCCGGTAGCCCGAATGCGAAAAGAGCTTTGATGCGCTTGCTCCTTTTTACACTTGTTAGTTTTGTCGTTACCACTATGATGGCACAAGAACCCATTCGTTTTTTAGCCTTAGGCGATTCGTACACCATTGGAGAATCGGTTGCAGAACAAGATCGCTGGCCGGTTCAGCTTAGCAGATTGATGCAGGATGCTGGAGTAAATCTGAATCAACCCGAAATTATTGCCACAACGGGTTGGACTACCGATGAACTTTCCAAAGCTATTGACGACCGTAAGCCTGGTAATGATTATGGCTTGGTTTCGCTGTTGATTGGAGTGAACAATCAATATCGCGGAAATTCGCAGGAAGTTTATGTTCAAGAGTTTACCGCTTTATTAAATCGGGCGATTGAATTTGCTGGTGGAATAAAGAATCATGTGGTGGTTGTTTCCATTCCCGATTGGGGAGTTACTCCATTTGCAGCTGATCGAGATCGGGACAAGATTGCTGAAGAGATTGATGCATTTAACGCCATCAACCGTCAAATATCCGAAAGCCACGGTGTTCATTATGTGGATATCACACCGGGTTCGCGTTTAGCAAAAACGGAGCTTGATTTAGTGGCAGGAGACGGATTACATCCTTCGGGAAAAGAATATAGTCGTTGGGCAGAAAAGGTGTTCGAGGA
>ERZ795056.4600-NODE-4600-length-14199-cov-5.607537_pt1 | contig 14199 bp, 12 predicted proteins | sample MGYA00375140_ERZ795056 | MGnify/ENA primary metagenome ERZ795056 (study PRJEB30185, sample SAMN05720227) | activated sludge metagenome | isolation source: Anaerobic digester | place: USA | collected 2015-03-09 ...
ACCCGGGACAGGTCGACCAGATTCTCGCCAACTTGTGCGTCAACGCGCGGGATGCGATCAACGGTACAGGCCGCATCACCATCGAAACCGCCCAGGCGTCTGTCACGGACGACTATTGCAAGCAGCACGCCGAGACCCTGCCCGGCGATTATGCCGTGCTTGCTGTCAGCGATGACGGTTGCGGCATGGATCAGGAGACCCTGTCGCATATTTTTGAACCCTTCTACACGAAAAAGAAAGTCGGCGAGGGGACCGGACTCGGCTTGGCCACCGTCTACGGCATCGTCAAGCAGAACAACGGCTTCATCAATGTTTACAGCGAACTTGGCAAAGGCAGCACGTTCCGTGTGTACCTGCCCGTCAGCCCGGAGGCCTTGGAAGCGCCGCAGGCACCTGTCCCAGACACAATACGTATCGGCGGCTCGGAGACGATTCTGCTGGTTGAAGATGAACACGCTATCCGCGAGTCCATGCGCCTCTTTCTTGAACAGATCGGCTACACGGTCCTGTCGGCGGAGTCTCCGGATGCCGCTTTACGCTTGGCCGCGGAACAAGCGAAGCCGATCGACCTGCTTGTCACGGATGTGGTCATGCCCGGCATGAACGGGCGCGAGCTGTCTGATCGTCTGCGCACGGAGCACGCCGCGCTGCGCTGCCTCTATCTCTCCGGGTATACCGCAAACGTGATCGCGCATCGCGGCGTCTTGGAAGAGAATGTCCACTTCCTCAGCAAGCCGTGCAGCCTCAATGAGCTGGCGCACACGATCCGCGGGATTTTGGACCAGCCTGCCTGATGATGTCGTCAGTCCGCCGGGCGTATCGCGTAGCGCCGGGGCAGGGGCGCGACGTTTTCGCGGATAATCCTCGTCAGCTCTGCCGACCGTCGACGCAGCGATCCCTTTCGCCAATGCGGCGGCGGTTGTTTTCACCACCAAAGCGCCGTCGATCTCGAGCGCGTAACGATCACCGCTCAGGCCGGTAACCGTCAGCATTTCGCGGTTGAGTTCCTGCATGAACGGCACCCACTCCAGCGCGGGGCCGCAGGCCTTGTCGACGGGGAACGGCAGGGCTCCAGAGCGGCATGTGAACGTCAGCCCCCCGTCTACCATACGAACGTCCGAGATGTCGCAATTGTTTTGCCGAACGACCTTGCCCTGACGACCGTCAAGCGTCGCCTCCGCGACGACGGCTGGCGCATGCTGCGCTTTCAGGAAGAGATACGCCATGACCAGATGACCCGCCGGACCGGGATGGATACGGTCGGGACCGACCAGCGTGAAAGCGGGCTGTTTGGCCTGCCACGCCCGGTTGATGGCATCCATGGGCGCGTTGAAATCGACCCATCCGGCTTGAACCTTCTCCGCGAGCTTGTGCGCGGCGGCACCGCAGAATTTGAGGGCGTCGTTGACACCGAAGAGATTTTCCTCGCTCTGGCTGCCGGTCTGGTCATAGGGCGAGGGCCCCATGAAAATCAGCCTGACGCCGTCGCGGTGCAGACGCTCCGCGAGGATTTCCATGTTTTTGATGTGGCTGTCGAGGGCGGCGGCGCGTTTCGCTTCCGTGTCTGGGCCGGTTGATCCGGGTTTGTAGAGGCCGCGATTGACGTCGTTCATGCCCAGCATGACCGTCGCGACGGTCGGCTTGCGCGCCGCGATATCCCAGTCGTAGCGGCGCACGGCACCGGCTGCGGTATCGCCGGCGAAGCCGCAGTTGACCGTCTCCACCCGCCAATTCGGGAAGCGCGTCAGATAGAAGAGCGTGATCTCGGTGTGGTAAAGCATCTGGTGGGTGATGCTGTCGCCGATGAAGCAGACACGATCGCCGTCACGGAACGGCTCGGCGACCGATCCCGCCGTCAGCCGCAACGCCAAGAAAAGCGCGGCCGTCCAACACCTCTTCACACCGCGATGTCTCGGGGTTTGCACGTCGTTGTTTTTCCCAAACGAGCGGGGGTGCTTCACGGCTTCGCCTCCCGAAACAACAACGGCGCGAACTCCGCGAGACACCCGCGCCAGACGGGCCATGAGTGATCGCCCTCGATCAGATGACAGGTGTGGCGAATCCCCTGCTCGGACAGTTTCGCGACAAACGTTTTGACGCCCTCAACATACCGGTCGTCGCGGCCGCAGGCGATCCACAGCAGCCTCAGCCGGACGTTCGTTTCCTGCGCAGCTTCAAGCGCCGTCTTGACGGCTTCCGCATCGCAACTGCCGCTGAACGCGCCGATCCACGCGAACCGGTCAAGCGTATTCAGGCCGACGCTCAGCGACTGCCGCGCGCCCATGCTCAAGCCGGCGATCGCTCGGTTCTCGCGGCCCTCGGCCAACCGGTAGTTCTTCTCGACAAGCGGAATCGCCTCCTCCAGCAGTTCGCGGCGGAACGCCTCAAACGTCACACGCCGCCGCTCCGGATTGCCTTGATACGAAACCACGCCGAAGGGGTGGCCGTTCATCATCACAATCACCATGGGCACGGCCTTCCCGGAGGCGATCAGCCTGTCGAGGATCCAGTTTGCCTTGCCCGTCTCGACCCAGGCGCGCTGGTTGCCGCCGAATCCGTGTTGGAGCGCCAGAAGAGGGAACCGTTTCGTTGCGTCCATTTCGTAACCGGGCGGCGTATAGACGAGCAATTCACGACGCTCGCCGAGCACGTTCGACTGGTACTCGTGCACGTGGACCGTCCCGTGCGGAAGGTCTTGCCAGTCCCACGGCGCAGGAGGCACGGACGGAATATGCAACACGCTCTTGCCCGGTTGGACGTACGACTTCATCGCCGGATTATTCGGATCGATGACATTCAGCCCGTCCACCGCGAAGGAGTATTCCCAGATGCCTGCCGGAACGGCGTCCGCCGTGACGGACCACGTGCCGTCGTCGCTGCGGGCCATCGCCAAGCCCTGCTTGGACCATTGCCCCTGCAGCACGACCTCTTTCGCGTTCGGCGCCTTCAGCGAAAAAGTCCGTCGCGCATCTGAACGCTGCTCCGCGCCGTCACCATACGTCGCACAGGCGGACAGACAGGCGGCGAGCAGGACTGCCGATTTAAGAACGTTCCGATGACTCCTCAGTTTTATGTTATCAACCATGGCACAGGTTCTCCTTTTTGTGATTGACGTCGTGTTCGGTTGGTGGCCGGGGTGCGCGAGTGGCGTGCGTGTTTTGAGCGAAGCATAGTCGGGGCGCGGGCGTCCCCGCCCGCACTGTGAAAGGCCGCGCGCGATTCAGACGCGCGGTCTGGCTCTCAATGAACGACCGCACAGCCTATTGAGTTAAACGCTGTTGCGGGCGGGGACGCCCGCGCTCCCGACTCACCTGCGTCCCTTTTCATCCGAAACGCACGATCTTCGCATCCCCCGGCCACCCACCGATTACGTTGACGTCCTTTCGCCCCGCGCTCCTCAGGCGGACGTGGCCCCACCCGCGTCATGTCGATGGGGCGAAACCCCAGCGCCCAGGCGGGCGACTCGGGCTTCAGGCGGAAATCGCCGCGGTCGGGATCCACAAACAAGGGATCCGCATACTTCGAATTGATATCCTTGCCGCGCTTCTGCCAGTCCGCCCACGACCCGTTGTCAAACTTAACCTCATCGCGTTTCAGCGTCGGATTGAAATACAAATTCCAGTCGAACGGGGCGAATTTAGTCCGGCAGATCACATTGTTCTCGGCCAGGATGTGGGTCGACCCCTCGTCAAGGTAGAGCCCCCAGCCGCCGTAGTGGTTGGCATCGACATCGTGGATCAGGTTGTTGCGGACCGTCGTGCCGGGCGCGACCCCCAGCGTGTACACGCCGCCCATATCGGAGAGTAGCCCTTGGCCGATGTCGTGGATGTGGTTGAACTCGACGCGGTTGTCGCGGCTGATGCTGCGCCAGTAGCCCCATTGCCAACCGACCGAAACGCCCGAGTAATACCCGTGGTGGATGTGGTTGTGCGCGACGGTGTTGCCTTCGGTGTGCATCAGCAGCGCACCGACTGCCGACGCGAAACGCTTGCCGTAATGGCGGATCTCGTTGTCCGTGATCACGTTGTCCGCCGTGCGCCAAAGCGGGTTCATGAATTTTAGTGGCTGCAAGGCGTTTAGGTCATCGTTGGCGATGCCGCTGGTGACGCGGAAGCCGCCGGCGTCAAGATCGTGTAGCGCGTTCCCGACAAACGCATTGTCCCGGCAGCCGCCGAGCACCTCCACGGGATATCCGCCGAGATTTGACAATTCGCAATTTTCAAATGAGCAATGTCTTGCCCCCGTCAGCGTGACCGCCGCCGCCACCGAAGCGGACGCCTGCCGGTTGTTGACGTATCCCGGAGGGATCTCGTAATGGCAGTGCGAGAAAACCAGATCGCGGAAAGCGACGTGCTCGACCCAGCGGCCTTTGTCCGGCTGACCGGTCATCTGCACGAGCGCCGTCAGCCGCGGAGCCGTAGCCTCGGCGCGCGTCATATCCTCGCCCGGCTTGGGCCAGTAGGTCAGTACCCCCGTCGTGCGGTTGAGGTACCATTCGCCGGGCTCGTCAAGCGCCTCGAATACGTTCTCGACCACATAGCGCGCGCCTAGCGTCGTTTCGGTAATCGTGAAGGCGTCATCGACGAACTGCTTGCACGAAGGATAAACGAACGAGACGACACCCGCGTCGCCGTCGATTGCCTTGACCGTCAGGTGCGTATCGGTCCAGAAGTGGTACACGATGACTTCTGTGTCCTGGATGTTCGTCCACCGGGGATCCAGATCGCCCGGCGCGTACCCGAACAGGTGGCACGGCGTGTTGTATTTCACCGGCTCCTTGCCGCCGCCCGGCGACGGCGCGTCGGGAATCTGTTTGTCGACACGGAAAAAGCCCGTTTGGGGCAGCCGCGCGCGGGGCCGAGCCTGGCCGTTGACGAACAACTGGTTGAAATACCAGTCGCCTGACTTCACTTCCGTAATCTCGGTTGTCCACAGGCGGTCATCCGTTTTTTTCCAGCCGCCAATACGTCGGCCACCGCTGAGTACCGCGTGATCACCGGGCATCGCCCGGTAGACGATCGGGGCTTCGGCTGTGCCGGAATCATCATGGTCGAGATGAAATGCGGCGGGTAGATAATGGGTGCCTCCGCCCACCACGACCTCGACGCCGCCTGCCGGCAGCGGACCTTTCTTCTTCAGCTCGCGGATTCGTTGCCGCGCCGCCTCCAGCGTGGCCAGCGGCCCGTCCGACCGATCACCCTTTGCCGTGGCAAGATTTCCCGACCATGCGTCATTACCGTCCTTAGCCACATAGAATGTCATAGCGGGTGAGAACGCGTGTTCGGCTGACGGATGGTTCCCATTATCACACACTCGGCAACCGCCGCACACCGCCAGGCACAGTGACACGCCGACCGCCAGACTCCTGGCACCTCGTTTTCCTAACAGCCTCATGGACGCGCTCCCTTTCTTCGTTGTGACGGGCTAACACTTCGGTGCACCTCCCGCCGGCCAGCGCAACGGCTCGCGGTCGGTGCCAACGAGCCGACGCCACCATCATCCCCCGCCCGGCCTTCTTCCCCCAGAAGGCCGGTTATGGGTTCTCCCTCTTATTTGCCGTATTTGCCGCTCATCACTTCCCTGACCGCCTGCAGATGCTTACAGACTGCGGCTCACACTTTCCAAGGCGCGCGCATCTGCTTGCCCATCAGTTTGCTCGCCTCGGGATCGCCGACGATCTCCTCCTTGGCCGCATCCCATTTGAGGGTACGCCCGAGAAGCGCCGCGATGTGGCCGAGGTGGCCGGGCGTCTGGGAACGGTGCGCGACCTCCACCGGCGTCAGCGTGCGCTTGCGCGAGCGGACACAGTCGAGGAACTCTTGTTGGTGCCCCGGACTCTTGAAGAGCTGGATGTCGAGGTCGCCTTTCTTCTCCCGGTCTTGGATCTCCCGGATCCACTGCCGGTTTGAGGCATCGATCGTACCGCGCGTCACGGAGACCCAGCCGTTGGGCCCGTACCACTTGGCGCCACTCTTGATCTCGTCATACCCCCCGGCGATCACCACGTCCACCTTGTTCGGGTACACGCACTCGACTCGGTACCGGGTGGCGGTGTTCCAGACGGCATCCTTGGGCGGATACTCAGCCGTGGCCGAGACCGTCAGCGGCCCGACCGCGTCATCCGGCCCGCACCCGTATTTCGGATTGGCGAGACCCCAGTGCGCAATGTCGCAGTGATGGCCGATCCAGTCCATGAGCTGACCGCCGCCGGTGTTGTAGTTCCAGCGCCAATTCTTGTGGAAGCGACAGGGATTGAACGGCATCATTTGCGCCGGACCGGTCCAGAAGTCGTAGTCCACGCCGGGCGGCACAGGTCCGTCCGGCAGCTCCTTGCCGGTCTTGCCGAAGTCGTTGTGCCCCGCCGGCAGTCCGACCTCGACGCGCGTGACCTTGCCGAGGTAGCCGTTCTGAACCAGCTCGACGGCCCAGCGGAAAAGCCCCTCTCTGCGCTGCCACGAACCGGTCTGCCAGATGCATTTGTTTTTCTGCGCGGCGCGGACCATCGCGATGCCCTCGTTCAGCGTATGCGAAAGGGGTTTCTCACAATAGATATCTTTGCCCGCCTGCGCGGCGGCAATCGCTTGAATCGCGTGCCAGTGGTCCGGCGTGCTGATACAGACGGCGTCGATGTCTTTGCGCGCCAGCAGCTCGCGGAAATCCTTGTACCCCTTGCAGTCCTGATTGCCGTAACGCTCGTTGGCCTTGCCGACCGCCTCTTTCAGATGGGTTTCGTCCACATCGCACATGGCCACCACCTGGCAGTCGTCTTGCTGAAGAAAGGCTTTGAGGTTGCCGCCGCCTTGCCAGCCGATGCCGATAAAGCCCATCGTGATTTTGTTCGACGGCGCCGACGCGCCGAGCAGGCGGCGCGGCAGAATGAGCGGAGCGGTAGCGGATGCGGCCATGAGCCGCAGCATGCTGCGGCGGTTTGTGTGCGACAGAGTCGTCATTTTGTTGTGTCCCTTTCTTTGATGTAAGTGTACGTGAACGTGCACCGCTTTGCTGTGAACGTGTACGGTCTCCCGGTGTGCTAGTCTGTGTCGGTGCGGAAAGGCGAAGCGGGCAGTCCCGCGGCGTTGTAGAGCGTGCATTCCGGATTGTTTGCCCAGGCGTACCGGACATGGACAGGCGTCTTGATCGCGTTGCTCCAGACCACTACGCTGTCACCTTCCACAACGGCCTGCGCCCAAACGAATTTTTTGTCTGCGGCAGCGATCGCGAAACCTTTCAGCTCACCGCCCTTGGCCGTCAGCCCGCCGCCAAGATGCGTGAAACTGATGCGGATCTTGTCGCCTTTCACTGTATGTCCCGCGTAAAGCGGCCCCGAGACCGCGATGTTCTTGTCGCCGTAGCAATCCCGCATCGCCCAGCGGGCGAGGCGCTTCCCGACGTCCTGTTTGTTTTTCGGATGGATATCCCCCGCCTCGCCGATATCGATCGCCACCGCCATGCCCGTGTTGCGGAGCGCGAGCGTCTTCAACTGAGACTCTCTCAAGCGCGCCCACCCGCCCTCGGACGGCTGCGCGTCCCGCTCCCTGAAACTGGCGAGCTGCACGAAATAGAAAGGCAGATTCCCGTCGGCCCACAGGCCGCGCCACGCTTCGATCATGGCCGGGAAGAGCGTATCGTGCTGCTTCGCCTCGCCCGCATTGCCTTCACCCTGATACCAGATGAACCCGCTCAGGGAATAGCGCGTGAACGGCGCGATCATGGCGTTGTAAAAGGCCGTCGGGATGCCGGTCGGCTCGGGCAGTCCGACGGGGGCAGGCACCGGCTTTTCGGCCCGCTCAACCTTGCATTTCCATGTGCCCGACAGATTCAGCTCGTTGCCCCGGCCGTCGCTCAGCTTCAGCGGATCGGGATAGGGCGGATAGAACCCGCCTTGACCCATCCGGTCGAAGATGCGGACCGCGATCACGTTCTTGCCGGCTTTCACGCAGGCCGCCGGCACGGGATACGAGCGGAAAAGCCATACGCGCCAGTTGCTCTCCGTGGCCCCGACCTTTTCACCATTCACATAGGCGATGTCGTTGTCGCTGATCGGGCCGAGAGACAGCGTCAGGTTCCGGCCCGCCCAGGACGCGGGAAGCTCCACCTCTTTGCGGAACCAGACGGCGCCGTCGATGGCCAAGCCCTGCGACTCGATGCTGCCGGGCGCGGCAAAGTCCCGCCAATCCGACGTGTCGAGTTCTGGCTTGGACCACGCGAGACACTCGGGTTTCACGCCGGTATCCACGCAGGCGTGCCGGTCATACGTCGCGGTGCGAAACGCGACGTACGTCTTCATGTCCGCGTAATTCTCGGGTGCCAGATCCGCCGGCTGGGGCAGGCTCTTGTCGGCGAGCAGCACCTCGGCGGGCGTCCAGGCCTGGCACGGGCTCGCGCCGACCGCGCTGTTGATGATCCCCATCGGGAGCCGATATTTCTGGTGCAACTCGCGCGCAAAGAAGTAAGCGGCCGCCGAGAACGCGCCGGCTTTGTCCGGCGCGCAGATCCGCCATTCGCCCTCGCAATCCTCTTTCGGAGAGGGAGCCACCTCCGTCTTGACCATGAAGAACCGCATGGCGGGGTAGTCTGCGGCCTTGATTTCCGCAGCCGAGTCCGCCACCTGCATCAGGGTCATGGCCATGTTGGACTGCCCCGAGGCCAGCCACACGTCGCCCACCAGAACATTCTTGATGACGAGCGCGTTCTTGCCGGTCACGCGCATCTCACGCTCTTCCGCAGACTGCCGCAGGGGCTCAAGCGCGAGCGACCATCTGCCGGCCTGATCCGCCACGGCTTCTTTGCGTTGCCCCGCGAACTCGACCGTCACCTTCTCCGACGGCTCCGCCCAGCCGCGCACCGTCACGGGCCGGTCCCTCTGCAGCACCATGTTGTCGGAAAAGACCGACGGCATCCTGACATCCGCGCACAGCCGCCCGCAGACAAACATCCCGATCACCAAACCGATCCGAAACACCGTTTCCATAAGATTCCTCATTCGTCCGTGACTTCAGCCGGCTGGTGCGGGCCAAGCCGACTGAAGTCGGTACACCAGCCTGTGCCGCCCCGTTTCCACCATTTCTCGCATTCGTCTGCCACACCCCGACCGCCAACCGATAACGCAGCGGCACTCTCACTTGCCGTACACGACGCGCTTGATGGCCTTCAGGTAGGCACCATCGGGGTCGTCCCGGCACGGCACGAGCCAGCCGCCCTCGCCGATCTCGTTCCACGCATAGATCACGCCGAGGCGGTCCGGGGTCGTCCGATCCGGGTTGGCGTCCATCCACTCTGGCATCCGTCTGAGATACGCTTCGAACTCCTCCGGTGTGCCGCGCGCGAAGTGCGGCGAGACCTTCGAGCCCTTGCCCAGACCTTCACCGTTTGTCGCCTCCCAGGGCCGGCGATCCCAGCCTTGGGTGGCCACCGGGATGTAGGGCATGGCCGGACGGTTCGTGCTGGCCCACACGGAGACGTTCCAGTCTGCCAGCAGCTTGAACGGATAGATCGTCTCCAGATCGAGCGCCTTGCCCTCGGCGTCTTTGAAGTACCAGCAATAGGCGAAGAAGGCGAGCCCGTGATCGGCGGCAAGGTCGATCTGCCTTTCAAGAACCCCGGGCGTATCCTCGCGCCAGCCCCACACCGGGGTCCGCCCCGCGAATTCCGTCCCCAGTTGCTTTGTGAAATGCGTCGGCATGCCCTTGGCCCAGGCGTTCGACACCGAGCCGTCGTCATACGGGCTCTTGCCTGACCAGCCCGCGAAGTAGTAGGCCCCCAGCTTCAGGCGGGGTGCCGGCGGAGTGTCGGCGGCCTGCGCCGCAGGCAACGCCAACACGGCCGACACCAACAGGGTTCTTGTATGAATCCTAATGCTTTTCTTTGGGTCCTTCCCGTTAACATGCCCCGGAGAACAATTTGAGCCCATGCGCCCCTCGCCTTCCCTTTCCCTCTCATCTCATCGCGTGCGCTTCCCTATGGTTTAAGTCTCATTCTAGCGGAAGCGCCACCCGCATTTGAATACCCGTCACACGAAAAAACATGTCTTAAAGACCAAATTGGCTTCTAGCGATTTCAATAGCGATGCCGCAATATTTCCTTCAGGCGAAAATGAGTTCGCAAAACCGAGTGTCCAGTTCGCATTATCGAGATTGCGGAGGTGTGCGGTTTCAGATACCCTGAGGGTATGGTGTATTTGGATCATGCCTATGACGGCGCGAATATCGCATGGGATGACCGCAGCGTGCGTTCGCCGCGCGTCATCTTCGGGCAGATCAGCTACCTGCCCGGCGGGTTTGTCGGCCCGCGCATACAGCGCGATTACGAGCTGATCGTGCTCCACTCCGGCTCATGCGAGGTTCGGATAGACGGCAACCCCGGACGCTCGCTCGACCCCGGGCTCGCCTATCTGTTCCGTCCCGGCCACCGGGAACACTTTCTTTATGACGACCGCGGGCAATCGAACCACGCCTGGTGCTCCGTTTCTCCCGGCTTTCTCCCCGACGCCTTGAGGCTGGGGCTCGACACCGTGCAGGAAGGCGCGGGTTTTCCCCCATCGGAATGCTTCAAGCGCATCGTCTCGGCCGCCTTCCTCTTCCGCTCGGGCCAGTTGGCGAGCGCCCTGCAGGTCGTCGACACGCTGGGACTGGCCCTGTTCGCCGAATTCGTCCACATGGTGCACCACGCTGCCGAGCCCTTCCGCGACGACAGCGTCATCCGCGCCAAGCACTACATGGAGGATCATCTGCGCGACCCCGACTGCCTCGTGCAGGCGATGGCTGTGGCCGGCTGCTCGAAATCCGCGCTGACTTACAAGTTCGCGAACGAACTGGGCACCTCGCCCTCCCGATATCTGTGGCGCATCCGCACGGAAAAGGGGCTGGAACTGCTGGCCGACACGGGTCTGTCGGTCGCCGAGATCGCCGACCGTTGCGGTTTCCAGAGCCCCTTCCATTTCTCGCGCTGCGTGCGCCTCATGCAGGGCCTGCCGCCGCGGGAGATCCGCCGCCGGGCCTGGGCCAAGGAGCCCGTCTGCGAGCCGTGTATGCCGTCGAGGGCGAACGCTCTGTACCCATGAGAGCTGCTCTTCGGCGCCTGCCCCGAGCAGAACGGATGGCCTTTTTTAGGTGCCGACCGCTACCATGACTGCGCGGGCGTTTCCACCCTGCCCACCCATACGCAGTCGATTCGGCAGGGGCCGGTCAACGGAAAGGCAATGGCGAGCCGTCTCGATGCAGCGGTCGAGAAGCGCAAGGATGGAGTCCCATCCTTACAACACTGTTTTTTGCCTCAAAAAACCGTTCTAAGACCGAATAATACGGCAAAAAATGCGACAACTCATTGATATAGCGATAGTTAGCGACGCTAAGCGTCGAAGCCGAAGCGTCGAAGCCGCCGGCACTTCGTCGAACGCCGAGGTGTAGGCGAGGTTAAGGCCGAAGTTGCGCTCGACCACCATCGCCTGGAAGCCCATGCGCACGGCGCAGGTCAGCAGGGTGCCGGTGATCGTGATGTCCTGGCATTTGAACGTCGGGGTCAGCGTCCGGCGCGTCGGGGAGCCCGCCTCGCCGAGATCCAGATAGCCGAAGGCGTTCGCGCCGAACAGATGCGCGACGCGCACCTTGCCCGTGTTGCAGCGGGTCTGCACCGCGCCGCCAACGTCGGGCAGGTTGCAGCGGTAGGGGTCGTCCTGACGCACGAAAGCCACGCCGCCGTAGTCGATCATGTCGCCCGCGCCGAACACGCGGTTGTTCTTGTCCTCGAACCCCTTGATGAGGTCCGTGAACTTGGAGTCGCCGAACTTGATCTGCTCGATGCCGGCGGAATCCATCACGCAGGCGTAACGCCCTTCAATGGACGGAACCTTGCCGTTGCGCAGCAGAGCCGCGCCCCGGAAGATGTCCGCGATGGTCACGAAGCTGTCCTCGCGCATGCCTGCGAACGCCGCCGCGCCGCCCGCGTAGATCACGCGGAACGGCTTGGGGGCCGCAACATAGGCGCTGTCGAGGTTCGTCACCGCCACGGCCAGGGGCCGGACAAAGCGGTCGTTGACGACCGTGTGGATCATGCGGCGCACCCAGCGGTTCAGGCGGCGCTTGGAGACCGCCAAGATGACATTAGCTTGGCTTTCACACCCAGGCCGCTGTTGGCGAGCGGGGTTTCAAGCTCCTTGTCGGTCATCTCATCGAAAGCCCGGTCGAAATAGCCCTGGACCGTGCCCTTCATCGTAGTAGAGTCCATAATCCTCCTTGTGGTCGGGGGATCGGGCGGCTCCTTCACCCCCTTAGTAGTCGGGGGAAAGTGGTAAAGTCGGCAAGGTGGAAGGCGGAGAAGGCCTTAGACTGTGAGGCTGTCAGGCAGGAAATCGGGGATGGGAGCGGGAAGGGGCGAAAAGGCGGTTCAGATTGAACCGAACAGAGGGAGTTGTTATGATGCCGACACGTTGAAACGGTGAATGTTGGCTAACGGTGTTGCCGGAAGGTGTTGGATATGGGCAATGTACAATCACGACCCTGATACCACGCCATAAGAAATGAAATTCATCTGGATACTCATCACGTTTACCGCGACACTCGCCATGGGTGGTGATGAACCACTTTTGCATGCTGTTGAGACCGACCAATTCAGCGTTCAAGTGCCTGTTCACTGGAAGATCAATTCCTTGACCGAAAGCACGAACCAATGGACATACGTCTTTCTGGACGAAACGAACGAAGTCTTTAAGGCGGATGTTTGGAATGGCACTGGCTATATTGAGTGCTTCTGTGCGCCTTGGAGCAAATACAGGATCATCAAGAGGGAACATGAGGAAGCTAGAACGATTCGAATGGATCGATCACGTACGCTGAAAATTGCGGGATTTGACTACAGTCTCGACATTCATGCGGCTCCAGATGCCTACGACGAAAGACTGATCGACCGCGTTCTTGCAAGCATCAGAATGAAACGCAAAACGGCCAACAAAGCAGCGGCTCAGGCAATCGGCGCAACCGCACCTCTGCCTGGCCGCTGACGTAGCGAGAATGCGAGATGACAGTTCGAGAGCAGATTGAGAAAAAAACGGGGCGCTACAGGCGGGATATAAAAATCACGACTGCCATGTTTCTCTTGGGGGCAGTCGGAATGATTTTCCTTCTTGAGAGCGAGAGTCATCTTAGTTATGGCGATCCAAAACCGACTTGGATGTTAGTGCTCCTTGGCGCCGTGGTCCTCCTGTATGGGGCCGGCGGCCTCGGAACTTTTGCCTTTTCCCTGCTAATGGGGCTGACGGCGAAATGCCCCAAATGTAACAAGCGGTTTAGGACGTTGAGAAAAGACTGGGTTTTCTGTCCTTTTTGCGGTTCAGACTTTAACCAAGTTATCGAAGATGAGTGCTGACGTTAGTAAGACAATGGAAACGAAAGACGCGCTCTTACCGGTGTGGAATGGCCCCTTTTCTCCCAAACCCCGTTTACCACGAGCGTTTGCATGGGTGGTTGGAGTAGAGCGACTCTCTGAGCGATTCGCTGATGTGCCGCAGTATCCCGCGTTGCAGGTCTGGTTTGAAGATCACCCAATTGACTGCGACTGCACAGTAACCATCATGACCGCCACGTCTCGCCACATATCCCATCAGGTGTTCACTGTGTGGTACTCAACCAGGGGAGAACCTCGCTGGTATTTTATGGTATACCCGGTCGAGAGCCAGAAGCGAGCACACGTACGTCAACTCCTCGAAGAGCAGGCGTTTCCTGTAGTGGAGAAGTGGCTTAAGATGACGCATTCAAGTGTCTGGCTTCAAACCAGCAGGCACTTGCGTTGCATTTGGGACAAGGACGCTGACAAGATTGTAATTAAGGAAGAGGGGTGCTAACCAGCCCTCTCATGCAATGGGATGCCGTGCATGGAGGGAAACGTCAGCCCAAGATTGAAATGAGGAAGCTCATTCACATAGCGGTCGTGACACTGGCTGTGGCTGGATGTTCGCGGGAGGTGAACCCGCCTTCACCCCTCGTGGTCGTGCCCGGAGTCGGCATCCCAGGCTACGTGGAAATCGGCATGACGGTTGATCAAGTGCGGCGGAAGGTCAAAGGGGCGCAGGTCGAATACTATCCGGAAATCAGATGGCCGTGGCAGGTGAAGGATTACGACTTCGGGTCTCCATCTCCTCCACGCTTCTTTCAGGCTCGCGAAACGTCCACGCGGAGCTTCTGGCAGAAACCAGAGTATGTGGAGGTG
>ERZ795056.4619-NODE-4619-length-14169-cov-22.109253_pt1 | contig 14169 bp, 13 predicted proteins | sample MGYA00375140_ERZ795056 | MGnify/ENA primary metagenome ERZ795056 (study PRJEB30185, sample SAMN05720227) | activated sludge metagenome | isolation source: Anaerobic digester | place: USA | collected 2015-03-09 ...
TCCAGGGTCTTTAAGCTCTGCAGATCGGGACGCTTCTCGTTGTCGGTCTCAAACTTCTTGGCTTGCAAGTGCAGGCCCACCGAGCGCAGCAGCGCGACCGTCACTCGATCCTGCAGCCGCAGCAGCTCGCCAGTACTGCCGTCTACTTTGGCAGAGCCCACCACTTCGCTGGTCTCGACCTTAATAAAGCGCGCGGTCAGTCGCACTTGCGGCGAAAACTTTTGATACGCGCCAATGACGATCAGCTGCGCGCCCAGGATCTTGCCGACACGAACCACAGCGGCCACATCGACATCCTGACGATGCACCTGCAGGTTCTGCTCGGCGAGGACGCGGTCCAGATTACCGCGCTCGACCAGCCGCAGTCCGCCTAGCTCTTTGAGATCGTTGGTGACGGTCTCGCGGATGGCTTCGCCGATGAACTTGGTGCCGCCCGCTAGATCGCGAAAAGGCATCACCGCCACGGTCGAAGACTTGGCGACTGAGGCCGCCTGGGCTCCTGGCACCCCGGCACCGAACAAACAGACGCAAAACCACAGCCATGCGCCCAGATACCGAAAGGCCCTGCTCCCACTCATCCCGGTGCTAAAGCCCTGGGAAGTGGGTGCGGTGCTCGCTTTTGCTGACATGGTGAAACGGTACCGTATCCATCCTCTGCCTCGCAAGCCGCCGCCAAACCGGCGCATCTAAACAGCCGCAAGACGCCGGCCAACTAGCCAGACTGATGGACTAAAGGGGCAGTAGCTGCAGCTCGGCGAAGACGCCGAAATGATCGGACGGAAAGACGCCATCGGCGTCGCCTTCATCGAGAACCACGCGGCAAGAATGAACCAGGCCGCGACCATCGCGCGCCGGGGCCGACGCAAAGATGTAGTCAAGCCGCCGATCAGTCTGCAAAAAGCGTAAGCGCTGAGTGTAGGGATTGCGACGGGACCACGTAAGCCCAGCATCGCGCTCGCGATCGCTGTGGACCAGCCACGCGTCTTGATAGTAGGTGCGACGCCCGCGCAGCGTGTGCAGCCCGCGCAGAAAGCGAATCTCGTCGCTATCGGGAGTCGCGTTAAAATCCCCCATCAGCAGTGTCAACGCCGCCGTCGGAGCCACCGAGGCGCCCCAGCTACGCACGAACTGATCGACGGCTTCGACTTGATCCTCACGCTCGATGCCGTGGGTCATTCGGTAGTTAAGATGGGTGGTGTAGGCCGCGACGTGCTTGCCGCCAAAGTCGAGCACCGCGCCCAAAACGATGCGCCGCTCTTGCTCGGTCGCGTGCGGCAGCACCTGATGCGCCGTCTGCACAATGGGAGCGCGAGACAAGATGGCAAGACCTTCTTGGCCGCCGCCCCACTCGACCGTCTCGGCGAAGACGTGGTGCAGACCTAGCGCTGCAGCTAGCGTTGCTGCGATGTTGTCGACGACGCCTGGCACCTGACGAACCTCTTGCAGGGCGATGACGTCGGGACGCAGCGCGGCCAGCTGCGAGATACACAGCGGCAGGCGGCGCGGAAACGGTCCCTGCTCGCCCCACAGGTTCAGCGTCACCACACGCAGCCGAGCCGGTACGGTCTCCTCAGCCATGACGCTTCTGCCCGGGGGCCACTTCACCACGATAGCTACAGCGGGCGTCCACCGTCTCCCACACCGTCACCATATGAATCTGCGGCAGCGGACCGCACAGCCGCTTCCACAGCCAGTGACACAGTCGCTCGCAGGTAGGGTTTTCCAGCTCCTCGATGTCGTTGAGCGTGCGGTGATCCAGCGCCTCGATGAGCGGCGTAACGATGCTGTCCATCTCGTAAAAATCGATGAGCCAGCCGGTCTGCTCGTTTACGGGGCCAGCAATGACAATCTCGACCTTGTAGCTGTGTCCATGCAGTCGAGCGCAGCGGTGACCGGGAGGAACCAGCGGCAGGCGGTGCGCAGACTCAAAGCGATATTCTCGACACAGCTCGACGTGTAGCGGCGCCGGAGCAGCGTCCGCGCGATCCTGAGGCTCACAAGACTGGGAAGTAGGGGTCAACATGGGGCGGCGACCGTAGCGAAATTCTGCGCGCCTGTCATCTGGCTGTGGCCCCAAGCCGATTCCGCTGTAGCCCGCACCCGCAGAAAGTCTGCGCAATATTTCTGATTCTCCGACGGAAACGAGCCGCTCTGCGAGGGGTCTTTTCGTGCTACCATGAGCCATGAAATTCTCTGTCTCGCGTCGGCGCTCGCGTCTAGAGAGACCGCTACCCTCCAGTCTGCCCAAGGGCCTGGGACCCCGCACGCTGCTGTGCGTCGATCTACGGGCGGTCGAGACGAGCTGGTCGCAGCGGCCCTTGGAAGAGCTGCGCTACTCCAGCCGGGGCGGACGACTGGGGGCTCTGTTTGCGGGGCTGGACATGGACCCTCGGCATCCGCTGGCCAAGAACGCAAAGACGATGTCGCCGCTGCGCATTCGGCAGCTGTTTGATGCGCTGTGCGAAGAGATGGCCGAGGCCATGCTCCACGACGTACCGGAGGTGGCCTGGCGAGCGCTGCTGCCACTGCTGTGTCCCCACGGGACCGCAGAGTCACCGTATCCAAAAGAAGGCCTGCCCGAGGCCGATGCGGCGAACAGCGCAGGCCTAGTAGTGCTCGCAGAGGGTCACATCCAAGCTGAGTCAGCGTCGATGGCGTTTACTCGGGCCGCAGGTCCACCAACCGGCAGCGAGCCCATGGATCAAGTGCTGTGGTCTGACTTGGTGAATCACCTGCTGCCGATGCTGGACGCCGTCCGCGACCGCAGCCGCGCGCTGCTAATGGAGTGCTAGCTAGTTCCTTGCAGAGCGCGATGGCGCATGCGATGACTGACGGATGCACGCAGTCATCCGAGTTCGCATGTCGAAGCCTCACTACGGAGGCAACCTGGTCGATGGGGCGCAGATGCTGTCGCTGTTCGGCGACGTGGCCACCGAGCTGTGCGTTCGCGCCGACGGAGACGAAGGGCTATTTCGCGCCTACGACAGCGTAGAGTTTTTGGCTCCGGTCTACTCTGGCGACTTTATCGAAGCGCGCGGCGAGATCGTGAGCTGGGGCCGGACCTCGCTAAAGATGGTGTTTACGGCGCACAAGCTAATCTCGCCGCTGACGCCACCGCATGCGGCTAGCGCGGCGCAGGTTCACAGCGCTCCGATCTTGGTCTGTCGCGCCAGTGGCACCTGCGTGGTGCCCGTGGAGTTCCGACGCTCGCCGCTGCCGGGCGAGCAGATAGGACGCCCTGGGCCCTGCATCATCACCGCTGCCATCGTCGGCGCCGAGACCACGCGCGAGCAGACCAAGTATCTACCGATCACCGCCGAGGAGATTGGCGAAGAAGCGGCACGCTGTGCGCGGGCTGGGGCCTCGGTCATTCATCTGCACGTGCGCGATGATGCGGGCCAGCCCAGCCAAGACACCGAGCGCTTTCGCGCCGCCATCCGCGCCATCCGCCAGCGCTGCGATGTCGTGATTCAAACCTCGACCGGGGGCGCAGTGGGCATGCCCATTGCCGAGCGCTGCGGGCCCCTGCAGCTGACCGGCAGCGATGCGCCAGAGATGGCGACGCTCAACGTTGGCACCATCAACTTTGGCGACGACATCTTTGTGAACCGCCGCCAGGACACGATGCAGGTCGCGCAGCGCATCGCCGCCGCAGGCCTGGTTCCCGAGGTCGAGCTGTACGACCTGGGGCACCTAGACATCGCGCGCGAGCTTCTGGACAAGGGTCTGCTGCAGCTACCCCTCCATGTGCAGTTCGTGCTGGGCGTAAGAGGGGCGCTGGCCGCAAGCAAGCGCAACCTGGAGCTGCTGGTCGAGCGCATGCAGGACTTTCCGGGCTCCAGCTGGGGCGTCGCAGGAGTGGGCCGGCATCAGCTACCGATGGCAGAGTTGGCGGCGGCCTTGGGTGGCAATATCCGCGTCGGGTTAGAAGACAACATCTACATTGAAAAGGGCGTGCTGGCCGAGGGCTCGGCCCCACTGGTGGAACGCGCAGCAAAAATCTGCCAAGCAAGCGGACGCAAAGTGGCCAGCGCAGCCGAGGCACGCAAGATTCTTCTGACTCGCCCGGTAGCAGTGGCTCCGGCAAGCTGAGTTCGGAAGCCCAACGCCCCTCTTCACAAGATCGGCACCGAGACAAACACCTCGAGGCTCAGCTACTTCGCAGATAAAACGCCGTTGATCCACGCCGCATCGCTGTGTTAAGAGGCTGCGCGCACCACGAGTTTTGCAACGGAGCCATCCTAATCGACGACAGCAAGAAACAAATGTGGCTGCAAGCCAGCCGATTTAGCTATCTGGGGTTGTTTTTCGGCGTCGCAGTGGTCATCGGCTTCGCCTTTGGTACCTGGCTCGATCGGAAGTTTCACACACATCCTTGGTTCTCGATGCTGGGCGTGCTATTTGGCATTGCCTCTGGTTTCAAAGAGCTGTTCCGCATGGCCAGCTCGTTTCGCACCGAACAAAAGAAAAAAACCTGAACGTGTCTTCGACCCTTACATCTAAAAGCGCCGCCCAAGGCCACCTGGCCGCCGTCGAGTATTGGGTCGCGCTGTTTGGCACTGCGCTTGTCGGCGTGACCCTGTTTTGGGGCGGGCCGGGCGTCAAGCTGGGTGCCTGCGTCGGGGCTGTTCTGAGTGTCTTGAATGCACGCGCGCTGCGGTTCTTTGGCGCGCGGATCGTCCACAGCAAGTCTGTGGGCCTGCTGGTGGTGCTGTTTCAGCTGAAGCTGGGGCTCCTGGCTGGCTTGATTTATTTGGCGCTGAAGCTGCTGCCGCTGCAGCCAGCCGCACTTCTTTTGGGTCTGTCGGCACTACCGCTGGGCATCCTAGCGCGTGGCATTCAGTATGGGCTGCGAGCCCCATCTGACAGCGACATGGCCCCGGTCACCGACGCTTGCTCTGATTCCTACAGGGAGAATTGATTTACGATGGGCGAGGAATCCTCTTGGTTTGACCTGCTGCCAGGTCTACCGGGACTGACACACTGGGCCGCACACTTCCTGGGTCGAGAAGACGCCACCCAAGGCTTCTTCTTTCAGGGCGGACCGTTTGTGGAGTCCCACTTCTCACTTACGCACGTAGTCTCGGCGCTGTTTGTGCTGCTGTTTGTCATCTTGGGGGCGTCTAGCTTTGCCTCCGCGATGCGCAAAGGCGGCGAGGACGCCATTGTTCCCCCGGCGAACTTTTCGCTGCGCAACATCTTCGAGATGCTGGGCGACGCGCTGTGGAACATGACCAAGAACATCATGGGCGAGAAGAATGCCCGTCGCTACCTGCCGCTGATTGGCACCCTGGCTTGCTTCATCTTCTTTAGCAACGTCTTGGCGCTGATCCCCGGCATGATTCCACCGACTGCGACGCTGAAGACCAACGTAGCGCTGGCAATGACGGTGTTTGTGATCACCCACATCGAGGGCATCCGTGCGCAAGGTGTCGCTGCATACCTGAAGCACTTTGCTGGGCCGATCATCTGGCTGGCACCGCTGATGTTTATCATCGAGCTCATTGGCCACATCGCGCGACCGCTGTCGCTGTCGATGCGACTGATGGGCAACATGGTCTCGGACCACAAGGTCGTTGGCGTCTTTTTCTTCCTGGTGCCACTGCTGGTGCCGGTTCCGTTTCTAATCCTGGGCACCATGGTCGCCATCATTCAGACCCTGGTGTTCTGCCTGCTGTCGATGGTCTACATCAACATGGCTGTCTCGGTTCATGACCATGACGACCACGACGAGCATGCGCACGCAGATCATCACGCTCACGCAGAGGGCGCCAAGGCCCACGCATAAGCGAATCATTCACGAAACACAGCACGTCCAAGACCAACTCATGAGGAGGAATCTAGTTATGAAGACCAAGCTCAATAAGTACATGATGGCAGCGCTGGCTGCGATGCTCACCCTGCTGTCGACCGCCTCGGCCTACGCCCAGTCCTCGCCAGAGACCGCCAAAGTTGAGAATGCTCGCTGGTATGCACTGGCAGCAGCCCTCGGCCTCGGCATTGCAGCATTCGGTGGCGCACTCGGTCAGGGCCGCGCAGCCGCAGCAGCTCTCGATGGCATCGCTCGCAACCCAGGCGCTGCTGACAAGCTGTTCACGCCAATGATTCTGGGCCTGGCGCTCATCGAGTCGCTGGTCATCTACTCGCTGCTGATCGCCTTCCTCCTCTACGGAAAGCTCGGCTAGTCCCCGCAAGGAGTCTTGTTTAGGCTCCTTGCCGCAGTACCCCCTCGCAGTAACGCCCCCCCTGTAACACCGCTCCCTCTTCCATTACTAAAAGCTCCCAGCTGCTCAGCGAAGCAACGGTTACGTCCCTTTATCTTGGGGAACCGGCCTCGTTGCGCGCTGTAGGCATGACAAGACACGGAGTCTTGGAGCGACTCCCTTCGCGTAGTGCAGGCCTTTAGATGTGATTGGGAGGGGAAATAAAAAAGGGGCCCCTAAAGGCCCCTCTTGTTGCAGCAGCTGCGGTTAGCCGGACATGCTGGCGATGAAGTCGCCGTTGGTATCCGTCTTGGCAATCTTGTCGCGCATAAACTCCATCGCATCGACGACGTTTAGCGGGTGCAGCAGCTGGCGCAGAATCCAGATGCGACCCAGGACGCGATCGTCGACCAGCATCTCTTCCTTACGCGTACCCGACTTGTTGATGTCTAGGCACGGGAAGATGCGCTTTTCCATCAGCTTGCGGTCCAAGTGAATCTCGGAGTTACCGGTTCCCTTAAACTCTTCGAAGATAACTTCATCCATGCGCGAGCCGGTATCGACCAGCGCAGTGGCGATGATGGTGAGCGAGCCACCCTCTTCGATGTTGCGAGCGGCGCCAAAGAAGCGCTTGGGCTTGTGCAGCGCGTTGCTATCCACACCACCCGACAGGATCTTGCCGGACGGCGGCACCACGGTGTTGTAAGCGCGGGCCAGACGCGTAATCGAGTCGAGCAGGATGACAACATCCTTTTTGCACTCTGCTAGGCGCTTGGCCTTCTCGATCACCATCTCGGCGACCTGGACGTGACGCGCGGGTGGCTCATCAAACGTCGAGGAGATGACCTCGCCGCGCACCGAGCGCGCCATATCGGTCACTTCTTCTGGTCGCTCATCGATGAGCAGAACGATCAGATAGACCTCGGGGTGATTGGTGGTGATGGCGTGAGCGATGTCCTGCAGCAGCACCGTCTTACCAGCGCGCGGCGGCGAGACAATCAAGCAGCGCTGGCCTTTACCAATCGGGCACAGCATGTCGACGATACGCGTCGAGTAGTTCTTGGCGTCATGCTCCAGCTTGAGCCGCTTGTTCGGATACAGCGGCGTCAGGTTGTCGAACATGATCTTGTCGACCGAGGCCTCGGGCGGCTCGCCGTTTAGGCGCTCGACCTTGAGCAGCGCGAAGTAGCGCTCACTGTCTTTGGGGGGACGAATCTGACCTTCTACGGTGTCGCCGGTACGCAAGCCGAAGCGACGAATCTGCGACGGCGAGACGTAAATATCATCGGGACCGGGAAGGTAGTTGTAGTCGGGGGAACGAAGGAATCCAAAACCATCAGGAAGCGTCTCTAGAACTCCATCGCCATAGACTTCGCCCCGGTTGGTCGAGTGGTGGCGAAGGATCTCGAAGATGAGGTCCTGCCGCCGCATGCCAGAGACGTTCTCAATGTTGAGATTCATCCCCATGTGGATCAGCTCGGACATTTTCTTCCGCTTCAGCTCAGTCAGATTCATCGGGTTCATTCCTCATGTACGATTGGCCCGAGTGCGGGCGCTGGCAGCGGCTACCGACGACGAATCGCCGGCGACCACAAGAATAGACAGAATATTTTTTGGGAAAAGCAGCGCTTGCAGGATGCGGTGACAATGCTCCACATCTGCGCTCAGGATGACTGGGCGCAGCAGCAGTGCTGTGGTCAGTTGAACCTGTCTCTGGTTGGATTCTGTTTTGGTTTGCGTGAACGCCGGAGATGTACGGCTACCGACGAGCGTGAGTCGCGCTGTTAGCTACGCGACATAATCCAAGGTACGGCAAGGCTTGGTCCGTTGTCAATGGTCTGAAACGGGCTTGTTCCTTAGGTTTTCCGTTTTCAAAGCCGGGCACTTTTTAGGCGTACTTTGGTCCTGCATCAACACGCAGTCAGACCGATTCGCGCGGAAGCTGCGCACGCTTGCGTCTTGAGAGGAAGTGCTGCGCGGCAAAGAGCAGCGGCCCCAAAAAGATCACCAGCGCCCCAAACTGCAGCGAGGTAATGCCCCAAAAGCCTGCCGACTCGTCACGCTGCGCCCACAGCGCGGTCAGAAGCAGGCCCAGCGGCAACATTCCCATCAAGATGATCACCGGGATGCCGCCCGGGATGCGAAAGGGCCGGTGCAAGTTCGGCTCGCGGATGCGCAAGACCACCAGAGAGATAAACTCCAGGCTTAGCACCGCGCCGTAGAGCAGCACATCGATCTCCACGAGGCGGCGAAAGCCCAGGCCCATGCATGCGGCGTACAGCGCAGCCGCAATCACGATGGCTCGGGTTGGGGCGCCGCTGCGTGGGTCTTGCCAGCCGATCCAGCGCGGCAGCAGACCATCTCGCGCCATCGCCATCGGCAGTCGCGAGTAGGACATCACCAGCACCGTAAACATCCCGAGCCCACACAGCGCGCCGCCAATCGCGATCGTAAGAGAGAGCACTGGCCCCCCCAGACGTCCACCGACCTCAACCCAGGTGCCGGTATTCCAAGACTCTGGGGGAATGCCGCTTACCGTTGCAGCAAGCACCGGCAACACGTAGCACAGCGACACTAGGACGATCGTCAGTAGCATCGCCCGTGGGTAGTTGCGCTGGGGCTGCTCAACCTCGGCAGCCACCGTCGAGGCATTGTCCCAGCCCATGTAGTTCCACATACACAAGAGCAGCCCCGACAGCCACAGCGCCTTGCCACCGTGCGCCCCGGAGGGCGGAGCCGCCTTCAGTAGCTCTAGCGCGCCTGCGAAGCTCACCGGCCCTTTGCCCATTAGCGCCAGCATCACCAGGCCAATAAACGGCAGCAGCAGCGCCGAGCCCATCAGGATGCTCAGCAAGCCCACGACGCGGCTGCCGCGAATGTTCCACCACGCGCACACGACGATCATGGCGAGCCCCGCCAGCCACCCCGGCGCCCCAAAGCTAGTGTCCTGCAGCGCCGGAAAGAGCCGCCCCAGATAAGTCACGAGCAGCGTCGGATAAATGGCCATATCAAAGAGGCTCATCGCCAGGGCTAGCCACGCTTCTTGGACGCCCCAAAAAGGCCCCAGCGCGCGCCGCACCCAGGCGTAGTAACCGCCTTCCTTGGGCAGAGAGCTGCCAAGCTCACCGACGAGCAGCGCAATCGGCAGGCTCCACAGCAGCGGCACCAGCAGCAGCAGCACCAGCGTCTGCGCATAGCCATTGGTCGCCACAATTTCTTCCAGGCCATACGGCCCACCTGAGACGACAAAAAACGTAGCCGCCACCAGTGATAACAAGTTCAGCGCCGGACGCGAGCGCACCGCCGTCGCAGGCCGACCTTCTGGCGCCTCCTCGCCGGCTGCGCTTTCACCCAGCCGCCCGCCCTCGCCCCCCAAGCTCTGTCGATCAGCCTTGGCCCGCCGCCGCTCACCTGGAGAGCGCTGGGTCTTTGCTGGGCTGTTGCGCGGGGCTGCCGCCGACTCGGGGTGATTCATGCGTGTTTGTAAAGCGCAGTGTGAAACAGTCCGTCGGCCTCGTGCAAGCCCTGAATCTGTGACCTACCGACAGGTCCCCGGCTACACGAAAACTCGCGCGGAAAAAGTCTGACTGCGCGCCCACGCTACCGACGGTAAATGCCCAATTGCTCGCACATTCTCTGCGACCGCAGGAGAGCCCGTAAGCAGGCCCTAGAAAGTGGTAGTCTGAGAATCCGTGTCCGCAGCCCCATCCACCCCAAGTAACTCTGGTCCGCAGCCTAGCGGCAGCTATTTGGGGCTGCTGCGGCACAACCGCGACTTTCGACTGCTGTTTACAGCGGTGCTGATCAGCTTCGCGGGGGACTGGTTTTTGGCGGTGGCGCTGCTGGATCTGGTCTTGGAGATGACCGGCAAAGCCGCGCTGGCCGCGCTGATTAACCTGTGTACGAGCTTGCCGGTGTTTTTGGTCTCACCGTGGGCTGGCGCACTGGCAGATCGCATCGACCGACGGAAGCTAATGATCGGCATGGATCTGCTACGAGCCGGAGCTGCCCTGCTGCCGCTGCTGTCGACCCGCCCGCAACTGCTGGTGTTTGCTTATCTGGGCACCATCATCATCTCTGTCGGCTCGGCTTACTTTGATCCAGCTGCCGACGCTGCACTACCAAACCTGGTCGCCCCAGAGGACTTGGGCCGCGCCAACGTGCTGCTTGGCTCTGCGTGGGGAACGATGATGGCCATCGGCTCAGCGCTGGGTGGCGTGGTGACCTTGTACCTGGGCCGCAACACCGCGTTTATGGTCGACGCTGCTAGCTTTGTTATCTCTGCGCTCTTGGTGATGCAGGTGCGCGCGCCATTTGCCACCGCATCGACGCTGGCTCGAACTGCCACCTCACTGCGCGAGTCCATCGCCGAGACCCTTCGCTACACCCGTCAGTCGCCCAAAGTGCTGGCGCTGCTGCTTTCCAAGGGAGGCTATGCACTTGGCGCAGGCCTGGTCGCGCTGCTTGGCCTGTTTGGCACCAAGGTGTTTCATCGCGGACCCGACGGCATCTCGATGATGCTGATCGCTCGCGGAGTCGGTGCATTAAGCGGCCCGTTTCTGCTTGGCCTGCTTGTGGGTTACGGGCCTAAGCAGTACCGCGCCATCGCTTTCTGCGTCGGGCTGTTCGGCCTGGGCTATCTGGGTCTGGCCGCCAGCAGCTCCATCGCCTGGGGCATGCTCGCCGTCTCGATCGCCCACATGGGAGGAGGCGCGCAGTGGCAGGCCTCTACCTTCGGACTGCAGAACGAGGTGCCCGATCACCTACGCGGCCGCATCTTTGCCGCTGACTACGGACTGTTGACGCTGATGCTCAGCATCTCGACCGGTAGCGCGGGACTGCTTGCCGATCGCTTCGGAGCCCGCCCCGTAACCACCGGCTTTGCGATGGTGGCCATTAGCTGGGCACTGATTTGGGGTCTATGGACCCGCCGCTTGTGGACCACGCCAGCACCGAAGCTAAGCGTCGTCTCGCAATCGACCCCGAGCCAGCAACTTTAACCCGCTGTCTTAGCGAGTAGGCGTAGCCGGTGTGGTCGCTGCCGGCAGAGACAGCGACGACCCCACTGCCCGGCCTTCCATCTGCGTCATCAGCTGATCAACCCGGCTGGCGTCATCTACGCAGGCCATCACTCCGTCGACGTAGACGATCATCTTGCCGGGAAGCCCTGCCGCTGCACCGACAGCAATGCGCGGATGAAGCAGCGACGGATCGCACTTGGGCATGCCACTTAGCAGCGCCGCAGTTCCTTCAGAGCCCGCGCTTCCTCCCAGACCACAGCCGGAGACCCCCAAAAGCCCCACCCATGCAAGCACGCTCACGGAGACGCTACGCAGCATCCGGCAAGTCAGCGAACTTGCGCGCCCGGACTGCTTTATCTGCTGGTACTGCATCGCCTGCTCCCGTGTGTTGTCTGACATCGCTTTGGCTCTTCATCCTTGCTGACTACTGAGAGGCCCCCGAACTAGCTGCCTGTTTATCTATGCTATCACCGTCGCGTAGACCAGCAAAGCCTGCGCGTAGGGCGCGTGCTCTTTTTATCGCGGCTGGCCCCAAGATGGAAGCGCGTGGTTCTCAACCGAGCAGCTCTCCCAGCTTTTCCCCGGCGCGCTCCAGATCGCCTTCGTACTTTAGGACCATGTTTAACGTCTGCTCGCACAGCGCTCGATCGAGGTGGTCAGCCCCCAGAGCCATCAGGGCCCGCACCCACTCTAGGGTCTCTGAAACACTGGGGCTTTTCTTTAGATCCAGCTTTCGCAGGGCCTGCACCACTCGCACGACTTCTTGAATCAGCTGCTCTTGCGCGCCGGGTACGCGCACGCGAGCGATCGCCTGCTCACGCTCGGCATCCGGGAAGCCCACATTTAGATACAGGCACCGCCGCTTTAGCGCATCCGTCATCTCACGCGCGTTGTTCGAGGTCAGGATCACCAGCGGTATGTGCCGCGCCCGCAGCGTGCCAAGCTCCGGGATCGAGACCTGAAAGTCCGACAGGACCTCGAGCAAGAACGCCTCAAACTCGGCTTCGGCGCGATCAACCTCGTCGATCAGTAGCACCACGCGCCTCGGCGAGCGCAGCGCCGCCAGCAGGGGTCGAGGCAGCAGGAACTGCTCGGAAAAAAACGCGTCCTCTTCCGCAGAAAGCCGCTTGACCGCCTCGGCAATGCCGCGCGCGCCGGCCAGTAGCTCACCGATCTTGTCGCGCAGGATCTGGGTATACAGAAGCTGCTTGGGATAAGCCCACTCATACAAGGCCTTGGCTTCGTCGAGGCCTTCGTAGCACTGCAGACGAATCAGCTCGGTGTCGAGCGACGCAGCCAGGACCTTGGCCAGCTCGGTCTTGCCACAACCGGCGGGACCTTCCACCAGCACCGGCTTTTGCAAGCGGTCGCCCAAAAAGATCGCGGTCGCGATGCGGCTATCGGCGATGTAGCCATGCGCGGCAAAGCTCTTGATGACCTGGGCCACGCTCTCAAAACCCGGCTCGGCATTGGCTGCAGCGCGACCCGCAGGCACAGAGCTTGAGGCCGTAGCCGCACCAGCTGGCGCAGCCTCAGACCCACTGGTTGAACTTGGTACGCTGGGCGTACTCGGCAAGCTAGACATGCCCAGCAGAGTCGCACATTGCCCACCGATTCGCCACGGAAGCAGCGCCAGGCCTGTGTTATAAAATTGCCGTGCAAAACCAAGCCCTGCGTCGACAAGATGGCGCGCTGTATTGGGAAGGCGTGCGCCTGTCTGCTCTGCTGCAAGCAGGTCTAACGACTCCTTTTTATGTGTATAGCGAAGCCGAGCTGCAGCGAAATTGGCAGCGCTATGAAGCAGCCACAGCTGGCCTTGATGCCACGATTGGTTACGCGGTCAAAGCCAACAACAATCCCGTGCTGCTGGCGCAGCTAGCCCGCTGGGGCGCAGGAGCTATCGTCGTCAGCGAGCACGAGCTTCGGCACGCGATACGCTGTGGCTTTCCGACCTCGCGCATGCTGCTACATGGCAACGGCAAGCGCCAAGTCGACCTCGATGCCGCCCTGGCCGCAGGCGTACGACTCTCTGCAGATAGCGAGTTTGACCTTCAGCATATCGAGGCGCGCGCTGCCGCACTGGGGACCCGGGCAGAGGTTCTGCTGCGGGTAAACCCCGACATCGATGCGCAGGTACATCCGTATATCTCGACCGGGCTTTTGGACTCCAAGTTTGGCATGCCTCAGCGCGTCCTTTGCGCGCTTCTGCCTCAGCTAAAGGCGCTGCGACACACCCACATCCGCGGCCTGCACTGCCATCTGGGCTCGACACTGAAGTCTGTGCAGCCGGTACGCGATGCGGCTGCCGTGCTGCTACCGCTACTGCAGCTGCTTCGCACCGAAGGCCATCCGATCGACACCCTGGACCTTGGGGGTGGGCTAGGCATCGACTATTACCGCAGCGCTACGGCGACACCAGAGTCGGACTCGCAGCAGGCTGCACCGGACTTGCTGTCGAGCCTGACCCCGCTTTTTTCAGAGCTATGTCAGCAAGGCCTGCGCCTGTGGCTAGAGCCGGGTCGTAGCATCGTCGCGTCAGCAGGCGCGTTACTAAGCCGGGTGATTGGCTGCAAGCAAAGCGGAGCGAAGAACTTCCTTGTCACCGATGCCTCGATGGCGCAGCTGATTCGGCCCTGTCTTTATCAGGCCTATCACCACATCGAGCTGCTAGAGACACCCGCCGATTCCACGCAGAAGACCTACGACGTCGTGGGACCCATCTGCGAATCCAGCGACTTTCTGGGGCTTGCGCGTCAACTACCTACGCCGCAAGAAGGCGACGGCCTTCTCATCTTTGATTCGGGCGCGTATGGCTTCGCAATGGCCAGCCGTTACAACATGCACCTTCTATGCGCTGAGTACTTAATCTCCGGTGAGACGCTTAAACTCATACGTCGCGCCGAGACCTACGAAGACCTCGCCCAGACCTTCGCGGATCAGCCCGT
>ERZ795056.4624-NODE-4624-length-14158-cov-8.794157_pt1 | contig 14158 bp, 7 predicted proteins | sample MGYA00375140_ERZ795056 | MGnify/ENA primary metagenome ERZ795056 (study PRJEB30185, sample SAMN05720227) | activated sludge metagenome | isolation source: Anaerobic digester | place: USA | collected 2015-03-09 ...
TTGACTCCACGGCATCGTGCGCATCGTGACCGAGTCGCAAGAGGACGGCTTCCACATTGCTCGAATTGCTTGGCCCCATCCAAGCCGGCCGACTTGGGTTGGAACTGCCGCTCACAAATGCGCTGCCATCACCGCCGGAATCGAACCAAATCATCTTGGCGTGTAGATAACCTTGCCGCTCTGGCCACAACTTCCGGATATCCACATATCGTGCTCGCCCAGTGGGCGGCACTGCAAGCATTTGCACAGACTCTGGATCGACGCCGACTACCAGTAGCGCCTTGGGCCAGCGCTTTGCAAGCTCGTCGATGAAGGCGAGCTCCCTGTCGAAGAAGGCACCAACAATTCCGATACGGCTCACCGCGGGTGAAATCCTCTCGGAAATCTGATCGATCAGCGGAACGCCGAGGGGCGCGTGGGTCAACGCAACTGCACGACTCGATGGTTCGGCATTGGCGACGAGAGGATTGACGAAGTTGGCGACCGCCAGAGCCGCCTCGAGTAGGGAATCGGCAGCCTTACCGCGCTCCATCTCGATCCATTGACGTGCCATCCGCCAGGAGTCCCCCAGCAACGCTGCACCCTCGGAGTCCTTGGGGCCAGACACCTCAATCCAGTTGGTCACCTCACGGTTGAAACCGAACCCAGACAAGGTCAGGTTGTGGCTGCCGATCAGGATGGACGCCTTCTTCGGGCCGACGAGAATGCACAACTTGGGGTGGAATGCGCCCGGTGCACCGATCGGCAGCAGGGTATAGGCGTGACCGGCCAGCCTGGGCCGTGTCGCCTCGCTGGACCACGATACAGCGCACTGCGAGCGGTCCATCAGCACCACGTTGTGACGGCACCCTGCACCCACCAGCTTGCGTAAGAGAACCTCCTCGTAGAACGGCAGGGTCGCGTTGAACGTCGTTATCAACGACGCCTCGTAGCCCCCGCGCTTGATGACATCGAGGATTGAAACCGGATCAGGCACTCGATGCCTCCATCAGTGCCGCGCCAGTGTCCGAGAGCCTGGTCTGCCGATTCGGCTTTGACGAATCACGGGTCAGCGCGCCTACATCGCGCAAGATCTGAACGGCCTGCCGGAATCGCGGAGTGGTGTTCGCAGGCGGCGGTATTTCGCCGACAACCTCCAGGCCGCGTTCGGAAGGCCTGAGGTGGAAGGTCGAGCGCCCCGTGTATCTGAGCTTGCGCAACGCAACCCGAAGATGGGTATTCAAGCACCAGGTCACCAGATCAGCGGTGAATGCAGAAAAGCTCATCAGCTTCCAGGCTGCCACCCGTACTCTGAAACTCGCTAAGTTGATCGGGTAGTCAGCCAGAGCCTCGGGCGAGATCGCTACGCCACCATAAGGCGTTTGAGAAGGCACGTCGCGGCAGGCTAGCAACGCCAAGACAGATACCGCTAGTTGAAGGATCGTCCGGGTATCGTCGCCACGCGACCAGCTGGCCATCATTCGGAGTGCCAATTGAATTTCATGTGCGTCGTTCTCCCACGAGGCGAGCGGCGGCATGGAAACGGCGAGCTGGTCAAGAAAGTCGCCCACCTTGTTGGCATCGAGGTCTTGAGCGACCGCTGTCACGGCGGCTCCGTTCGAGAAGGCCTCTGCGAAAGACTCGACCGATCCGTACGCCATCCTGCTCGCCGCAGCCTGGGGTTCCAGTTCGCGGAGCGCCAGCCCGAGCACTGTCTGGCATGCAATCGACAGTAAGTCGTTGCGTTGATATATCCCCCAGCAGGCCAGCGTGGGTTGCAATGACTCGGGCACTGTCCACGGGGTTTTTCCAGGCAGCGCACCTGAATACGTACATGCCCGAAACATCGACTCCGTCAAGTCATGGCCGTCTGGGAGTGACCGGGTCAGGTTCAAGATCAGCCCAAGCGACCGCCGGCGCTGGACGCCTTCCTGTTCGTACGAGTCGTTGCGATCGAAATAGAGATCGACGAGTGTCTTGCACTCGCCGACGCTGTGAGACAGCTGACAGGCACAGAGCTCGCTCAAAGCATCAAGGTCGTCACACGTTGCGGTGCCGCTCTCTACAACTTTCCAGAACCGGTCGGCCTGGATGTTCGAGTCGACTTGCTCGGCCAGCGGCGCACCCAACTCCTTCGTGTACTTGATCCACGGCTTGGCGGAGGCATCCATCAGCTTGAGGTCACTCAAGGTCCCCGCGTAGTACTGAGAGAGACCGCCCATCGGATTCTTGAAATATCTCAGTGGAGATTCCTGGGACGTGTACTGCGAGAGGTTCAAGTACTCACCCGCCTCCAGCCGATCCAGTGCCTGCGTCAGTTGGACTCTGCCAACCATGGCCACACCGTGCCGCTCATTGTCCCGATCAGTTTTGCGTGCATGACGTTCTGACAGGAGTGTGAAGAGGCAGTCGGCGCGCCTGAAGAACTCGACGAAACGCGCCTCGTCATCCTTGGCATAGCGCTGGTCGAATGACCATATCAACCATGGGTAGAAGGAGTAATACCGCGCGCGATCCGTGACGTTCGTGATCCCGGGCAGTAGTTGGCTGTAGATCAGGACACAGGGAGCCTGGGTGCCGAGATGATCAAGACCACCGATCGCTTGCGGGGGTGAAACCCAGGCCGTTTCCACCTTCATGACCATGCCCTCAAGCCGCTCGATCTCGTGCCATCACCATGACTCCTGCATCGATGGCGCGCGACGGACGCAACGCGCAGGAGGTCCCGGTTTCGAGTCACCGAACAGCTGGTCAAACCTGTGAACAGGTCCGCGCAGACGTACAACTGCTCGTATTGCTTCCTGGAAACCTGATTCATGCGGTCGCTCCCTGTCTGAAGGTGAAGCCGCTACCTGCAGATGCACGCCCGTGTCCGCATGAAGGGCACACGTAACCCAACCCGCCCCTCTCCAACTTGTAGGGCACGGCGAGCGAATCCGCCCCAAGGAACCGATCCAACCAACCCACCTCAGCCTCATTCACCGTCCAAGACGTCACGGCGGGCAACAGCGTGGGAATCCATGCCGTGCAATTAGGGCAGGCCTCTGCGCCCCACTGGGTAGAACAATCAGGACACTCACAGGAAAAGCGATGACCGGGGCCTCCCTTGAAATCGCGCCTGGGGTCGGCAACCGATGCACAAGTTGGACAAGCGAGAAGAGACTGGACGACTGCCACTCCAGCCGCCAAGTCGGCTTCAAGCGAAGTCAAGAAGCCGATGCGCGACTGAAGATCGGTAATCTTGGCATTGAGCCCCTTCTTTCGACCGTTCAGGGGGCCGCTCGCTCGCCCGTCTCGCACCGCCATGCGTAGCTGCTGGGATACATCTGCGTGCTCGGCCTCCAACGCGACAAGCCGGCTCTTCTCTGCTTCCAGCACCTGTGCAACTGATAGCGCTTCGTGCGACCCTGGAGCTCGAACAACTACGACTTCCGGACCAGACACCTTGAGCCATGGTGCGTTGGCAGCGAATTCCGCAACCAGGGGATTGGCGAAAGTCGGCGGATAGGCCAAGAACGCCGGCGCCGAAATTGCCCATCGAAGCTGACGCGCAACTCGTTCGACGCTGGTCAAGTCCCAAGGGGAAACCGGCAAGAACCCAGCCTTCGTTTGGCCCTGTTCCGCGATCTCATGCGAGAGAGCGTGTAGCCGATGGGCGTGGGCTGGCTCCATGCGCTGAAAAGCAACTTCAGTCGATGGGCTTGGATAGAGCACCAATGTGATCTCATCCAAACTTCCGGCCACATCGGCATCACGCATCAGGCTGGCGATACCGTCATCCGGAAGCATGGCGACAGACGCTGGAATCGGTACGATTCGCAAGGGTTTGCCATCGTCAACTGCAAGACGCAGTACGCCGTCGCTGGCCGACCAGGACAGCCGCACCCGTGCGCCCTTCCCTGTCAGCTCAATCTCTTGCCCAGCGAGAGACTGCGACAGGTCTACCGGTTCTATGCCCAGTTGCTCAAGCCCCCTGATGACGAGCAACAAGGCGAACGAACCGAAGCATCGGCACAGCGCCTGCATCTCCTCGAAATGCTTCTCCGGCTTCGGCGACTGCTCCAGCCCCAATCGCGCCCATGCGAGCCAGATGTCCGCAACCCGGCGATAGTGCGCGTCATTCGCAAGGATGTTCGTCATCGTGAGGGTCGTGCCCACGAACGCCCTTCTCGGAACCTCGCGATACAGCAGCGAGTCCATCAGACCAGAAATCGAGTACTTCAAATACTTGAGTTGCTCGAGGGTGCGTTCAGCTTTGCGCCGAGCATCACCGGCATCGATCGATGAGCCCCAGAGCTGGTAGACACGCCTTTGTCGCCAGTGCGAACCCTGCCCTGCGGTGGAACGGTGATCCCCAGCCGCGCTGAACAACCGAAGCAGCCTGGAAACTTCAGTCACACGGCGTGAAAGGTAAGCATCCGCATGGTCGACCAGGCGCGCCGCCACCCGGTTCTCATAGATGTCGTATTGGTCCTCCCGTACAAGCGAGAGGATGCGTTTGGGTATGACCGCTCTCAGCGTCGGTCGATCCCAGTCCTCGGTGTGGGCGGCCAGATAGCTGGATGCCTGCGTCGCTACTCGCCTTGCACGAGAGACCGCCGTCCGCTCGACTTCCACCCTCAGATGGGTCCGCGGCCGCTTGCAGACCTCGATCAGATGCCCAAGATGCTCGGCAAGGAATTTCTCGAAGTCCTGAAGTTCCGCCCTCTCGGACATACCCGGAACCAAGGGAGATACACCGAGCGCGTCCAGCCAAGTGCCTCCCGATGAGATGACGTCCTCGACGCTGGTTCCAACGTCCAGGATGCTCGAAGTGTCGAGTCGATCCAGAACCTGCGTTCGCGAGATCGTTCCTTCGATTCGCTCCTGCCCTGGTTGCAGGAGTTGCCACTGCCCTCGCAGATCGGGAACGCAGTAGGCTGATTCCGAGATCGCGACGGAATTGAGGAACATCGCCTCATCGCCGGAGGGCTCCAAGATGAAGCGGCCGAGCAGAGTGCCCCCGGCCTGTACTTCACAAGCCTTTCCGCTCAAACGATCGACGAAGCGATAAGTCATGCGGCCTCGTCGGCACCCAGTCGCCGGAGTTCGCTGCGGATGATTTCCTTCGACTTCAAAGGCTCGCCCTCGGAGCGAAGCCGGGGCCATGCGTCCTCGACAGCGATCCGCAGCGCCTCCAGGTCTTCCGGCCTGGTGTCATGCCGATCCCGGATCTTGCGCAGTAGTTTGGTCGACAGGACGTGGTCCACCGCCTCGGTCAAGGTGCCACCACCCGCCAACACGACCGGAACGAAGTCAAGCATCTGCCGCTCCAGGCGATTGCCCCAGCCGACCCGGAATCGGCGTCCCAGGATGTCGGCGAAGGAACCGTCCACGAACCGATAGGCATCCGTGGCTTGCTTCTGGTACAGGCCCTGAGCTGCAGAGAAGGCCCCCTGCAAAGCAGTCAGAGAAACGGGCGGCCGCGCCTTCGACCGTTTGGGCTTGAAGAACTCCCGATGACGGGGAAGTTCCATCACATGTGCACGGTCGTAGGTCTTGTCCGCAAAGTCCTTCGTCGTTTCATCATGATTCGCTGTACCTACGAACCACACATTGCCAGGCAGCGGAAGCGTCCGACCGTTCTGAAGCAAGGCAGGAGCCGGTTCTACGGATGCGGTCATCAGATCCAGCTTCTGGTGCTGGGGGTCCTGTTCGAGTGCTGACAACAAGTCTGCGAAGTACTGTTCCGGATGGGAAAGGTTCATCTCGTCCAGGACCACGATGTACACGCTGTTCGCATAACGCGGACACTGAGCCCTGTAGAGCGCCTGCAGGAACTCCGCTTCATAGAAGCGCCGCTCGAAAGCATTGAAGTGGCCGATCAAATCTTGACGGTCTCTCCATCCTGCCTGCACCTCGACCAGCGTCGACCCGGCGCCAAGCGCACGGGCCATGGCAAGCGGCAGGCTCGTCTTTCCTGTGCCGCTGATGCCCTGCAGCAGATGGAGCCTGCTCATGGCCATACCAGCCAGGAAACAGCGGATATCGGAAAGGGAGTAGTGCAGAACCTTGCTGGAAGCTGGATCGATGGCGATCCGCTGCTGGAGGTCCTCGCAGAAGGCACTGAGGTCGGGAATCTCGTCGTACATCGGCGGGCTGACCTGAAGCGCCTCGTCCCTGTCCATCTCGCTGCACGATGGGAAGGGGCTCACGCCATCGGAGCGCCGGATTCGATCATCCACATCCTTCCTCAGCTCCTCCAGCGCGGCCTGAAGCAAGTCCCTGCCAGTCTCCAGTGCAGCCTTCTGATCTCGTAGCGACTCCATCTCGGTGACGGCAATCGAGGACCTGGCTACCGCGGCACGACTGGAAATCAGCTCCTGGGACAGGCGCGCACGATCGGCTTCCCACTCTTCCTGGGCACGCTCCAGCGTTTCCAGGCGCGCGACCATGTCCTCGCTCGGACGCTTGGCCAGGCGATCGGCCAGAGACTTCCTCTCCTTGATCAGGTTGTCCAACTCCCGCTTGACCTCGCTGAGAGGTCTGTTGCCCAGTGCACGTTCGGCCTCCTCGCGTTCGCGCAGCCTCTCGTAGAGTGCGTCGCGCTCGGTCCGTGCGGCATCGAGCCGAGCTTCCAAGTCACGGTACTTGGCGCCAGCGTCTTCCAACAGTGCGCCGGCTCGCTGTTGCACCCGCAGGTCGAAGGCTGCGCGATCTTCGGCCATCACTTCTGCCAGTACATCCAACTTCGCCTGCTGCTTCTTGACATCAGTGCGGGCTCGCGAGCTTTCGATCTCGAACTGCCGCCGTTGCTCATCCAGCTCCGCTGCGACCTTGAGGTGCGCAGCGTTCTGCTCGGCCCTGAGGGCTTCAAGATCTGCGCGGACCTTGATGTCCTGCTCGTGCCAGCGCGAGTCCCATTCAGCACGTTCCGTCGCCATCAATCCACGTGCGCGTGAGAGTTCCTCGCGGACAGCAGCGGCTTCCTGGTCAAGCAGCTGCAGCGAGGCACGTCGCTCAGCGACAAACCCGGCCTCTGCATTCAATTCGCGACCACGAAGGCTGTCCTCTAGAGAGCGGAACTCTTCCTCGCGCTTCTTTAGGTCCGCCTCACGTTCATCGATATCTCTCTGATCCGCAGCAAGTCGACTCTGCTGCTGAAGGAGCGTCGCCTGCGACTCCTGAAGGCTGGCCTCCCCGGCTTCGAGTCGCACCATGCGCTCTGATCGCGCTTTGCACATCGCAAACGCTTCGCTGAGCTCGCGCACCGCCTTCTCGAGATCTACGCCGTCGCCATTCGACGGCGTCGCGATCATCGCAACCTCGATGTCCGACTCAGTCGCTGCCTCGAGCACTTGTGAGTGAATGCTGGTGATGGCCTGGGCAGCTTGGATAGGCGTCGCTACCTCGCCAGGATTCAATGACGGCGCAATGCCTACCGGCGCCGGAGTTGTCACTCCAGGGGCAGGCGGCAGGTCAGGCTTCTTGACCGGCGCTGCCTGCTGCCTGTGCTTGTTCTTGTTCTTTGACATCTATCGACCCTTCTCAACTTGATTTTTCTCGCCAACCTCGATGCCGCCGAGGATTGCAATGGACCGGTAGACCGAATCGATCACTGGAGTGATGGCTCCAAGCTCTACGATGCTGTCTCCCGCATGGATAGCCTCACCGGCCATCGAGGCCACCGCATCCAAGTCCTCGATCAGTTCAGGACGTCGCTTTGCGGCCAGAACCAGCGGGTGCGTTGGGTTGTTGACTGCGGCCATCATCGAAGCGACGATCGCGCCGCGAAGCCTCCAGCCAGACTCGAAACATGCGGCCCGCAAATGGTTCGGTCGCGTACGTTGGACGGCCTCCGGAAGGGGAGTAGCGAAACCGAGATTGGTGGCGCAAACCTTGTAGACGTCCGATACGTAGACTTGGTCTTGAACGGGGCGATCCTTCCCGGCTTTGTCCTTGAAGTAGACGTGCCGCCAGACATCCCCCGGAGGAAACTTCGATGCGATCGACCTAAACGTCGATTCCAGCGCCCGTCTCGCCGCACCCAGCAAATCGCGTAGGCGCTGCTCAGGACAGGCATCCCCCAGAAGTTCGGCATCCAGATAGGCCATCTCGAGTTGTAGGAGTTCGTCGAAAGCCGGCAGGTCTCGCGCATTGACCGTGAGCTTGCGCTCGAGATTCGAAATGGCAAGTTCCCTCAACTCGGCAATCCACCCGCGCTGCTTCTCGACCTGCGCATCAAGCGATGAGCCGATGAGAGCCTCGACGGCTTCTCGGAGCCTCGGAAAGAACGCGACCTCACGATCTATGGCACGTCTGAGTACCGGGCTCTCCCCCAATCCGAAGGGATCGCATGCGTGCCACTCGCCGGTGTTCTCGTTCGCTGCGAGGTAGATGAACGTGGTGAGAAAGACTGGAGTTGGTGCGTCGTCGACCAGCGAGATTCTCTGTAGGGCCGTGCCAACGTCGAGCGACATCTGCTCATCGTCTTCCGGCACCTCAAATGACTCCGAGTTGCGCAAGGCAGACTTGTGTCGATGGGTGGCGCGCAGGATCTGCCGCACGTCCGGAGATGGAGGCACTGCATCGTCGACCGGGCGGCACATGAAAGCGCGCTCCCGCCGCGGCTTGCCCTTGGTCCCCAAGATCAAATCGGGAAACCCGTTGTCTCGACGGTCCAGTTCCACATAGTCCAAGCGCTGGACGAATCGCGGCCACAGTTCACCGGACCACGGGTCCTGGAAGACGTGGCCTGTCACCGGGGGCCTCATGTCGAGAGCCTCGTCCTCGAAAACCTCGTTACCGGCGGCTGTCGGCAGTCCGTCAGGCTTGATGAGCGCCCGCTGCAGCAGCTCCTTCATGATCAGCTCGGCCAAATCTGGGTGGATCCTCAGCTTTTCGCCTACACGCACAGGGGAAGTCACACCGGCGCGGCACATGCCGAGCACAGCCTTCTGAAGTATGTTGATCTGGCGAGGCCTGACCTCTGGCGCGACGACCCGGTACATCAACGCAGGCCACAAAAGGAACTTGCGTTGGCTGTACCTGACTCCCGCTGGCATGCGGGGGCCGAAGTGCAGGACCGGCGAATCAAGCTGAAACAATGCAGCCATGCCGTCCCTCACAGAGTTTGCGGAAGGCCACCAATCCAGCGAGGCTTTGTTCCGCAACTTCACCGCGGAGCATCCCTGAATCTCCCACCACGATCAGCAGCCGCTGTTGGCGACTCATCGCGACACACAGCCGGTTCTCGAGCATGAGGTGACCAAACTTTCGCCTCAACGATCGGTTGTCCGTGATCGGAAGGTCATTCGACCGCGTCATGGACAGAAACACGACATCGAACTCCTTGCCCTGGAAGGCATCCACCGTACCGACCCGAATGCGCTCCTTGAGGTGGCCATCCATTCCTCTTGTCTCACGCCAAGCATCGGCGACGCGGAACGATCCGTCTGGCAACTGTTCGGCTATGCCGAGCGGTTCCAACTCCGCAAGGATTCCATCGACTTGACCCGCGTAGAAGGAGATGACCCCGAAGCTGAGATCCGGTCGCACAGTCGCCAGCGACTTGAGCTCTTTGGCGATCCAGCGTCCCTCCGCGGGCCTGCGCTTGCTCTGCCCGCCCTGCTCCTTCCCTGCCGACAGAGGGACGTCGACCCAAGCCGCTACGTGAGGCTGGTAGCCTGGTAGGGCATGCTCGAATTGATCGGCAGGCGTCTCGGACCTGAAGGCCTCCCCATAGGGCGCATAGAAGGTATCGCTGACGAAACCCCCAAGCACCGGGTGCATCCGGTATTGCACGTCAAGCGTGACTGTCCTCTTGATGCCGTCGACCGCTTCTCGCTGGCGCATCGACTCGAACAGGCGCTGAAAGAGACTTCGGCGCAATGCCAAGCGAGTCTCTTCAGATACCGACAATTCCAGTTGTCCTTCGACATCTGGTTCGAGGATGTGTGGTAGCTGTCGATGATCGCCGACCAAGATGATGCGACGCTCAGCCAGTGCCATGGGAATGAACAGATCGAGAGGATTGGCACGCGCCGCCTCGTCGACGATGACGTTGGCGAAGACGCTTCGCTCACCCTTCAGCGCGCTCATCTGAAATCCGACTGCCTGCTGGCACGTGGCCGCCAGCACGACGGTGTAGTCACGCACCGCAGACCGCACCGCATCGACGTCGTTTTCAAGGTCGAATAGATACTCATAGAGGACGGCGTCCTCACCGCCCGACGACTCCCGTGCCCGCGAAAAGAGTTCATTGACGATCTCGGGCAGGATCTCCTCCAGGTCGCCGTGGCGACTCGGCCCACCAACGGCGACCGGTTCAGAGAATCGATCCAAGAGTGCTTCCTGCAGTGCCTTGAGTTCGGGCAGGAATGCAGGCTCACCGTCCGCATCCCAATCGGAGGCAACGGTGAGTAGCCGTAGCGCGTCGCCATCGCACGCGCCGAGCAACTCGAGCCTATGCAGGACTCTCGTAGCGTTCCTCGGACCGTCATCGCCAAAGCTGATCGCATCGACACGCAATCCCCGAATGGCTTTGAGCAGCAAGTCGCGATCGTCGGACTGAAAGGTCGGACCTCCATCTTGCTTTCCAGAGAGTTCCTGCCGGATAGCCAGAAGACGATCCAACAGTGACGGTGACAGGTATGGCCGCGCGATGTCCTCGATATCGCGGACCATCTTCGTAGTCTCGGTTGGGCTGAATCGGGATGCGTGGTAGGCCGCGGACATGGACCGGACCTTCCTCAGTACCTCGCTGACCGGTCTTTCCGGCAATCGCGCCAGGTCAGCCCGAATGCCGTCGACGCGCTCGCGCCGCCAACGGTCGAACCCGTCGCCGTCGTCGGTGCGCCCGTGCTTTCTGCCGACCTTTATCGCAGGCAGACCGAAGACCAGCGTTCTAGCCGCTGCGTTCTCGACTGCATCATGCTGATAGCTCGTGAGGAGCGTCTGGCCAGCAAGGTCCCCGTCTTCGCCCAGTTCAGCCAACCGCGCCTGGAGCGCGGCGATGGTCTTCGTCTTCCCGGTCCCCGGAGGCCCTTGAATCAGGGCGATATCCGGCGTGTTCAGAGCAACCCGAATCGCCTCGATCTGCCTAGGCGTCGGATCGCCTCCGAACACTTCTCGGACTACGGCCGAAAGCGCGGTCTCGGTCTTCCTCCGTCGCTCCGGTACAGCGCTTCCCTCGAGCAGTAGACCCAGCTGAGGCATGGGGCACTCGGCCAAAGCGATGCTGGCTTGGGCCCGTTCCCTGCGTTCCAAGCGCCTTCTGTCCCCACTCATGCTCATGAACAGCACGCCAGGGATCGGGGGCTCGCGATCGTCCAGGTCTCCCGTGGGTAGAACGTCGAGGTATCGCCCAGAGTCGCCCCCGACGAAAGACCCGACAAATGCCCTCGGACTCCTGGTGGTGGCGCCCTCGGTTGCCAGGCCACTGCTCGACGAGTCCGAGCTGTCCTGCAACTCTCGCGGAGGCTGTGATGCGGCCTCCAGCTCCACATCCTCTGCACCTCGCAGCAGATTCAACGCGGTGTCGAGTTGTTTCGAATCTTGAATCCGAAACCGCCATCGGCCATCTGCCTGCCGTTTGGCCTCCGAATAGCTGAGCCAGCCCAGTGTCCTTGCTCGGCGAAAGACACTGTCTCGTTCAAGCTTGTTGTACTCCCGCCAGACGTTCAGATAGCTGCCTGCTTGCTCGACCAGTTGATCCAACTGAGACCTAGCTGCACCCCTGAACGCGCCTGCAATGGTCGAGTCGCAAAAGCGGACGTTCCCTTGGACGGGGACGATCGGGCGTCTTTCCTCTGCAGAGGCACCGCGTCTTGCCTCGACCAGCCGAGTCAGAAGCAACTTGTCTTCTGGCGTCTTCTGAACGTCGATCGCATAGCCCTTCCCATGCATGCGAAACGGGCGCCGGTGATCGCTCTCCGGCGTTGGACTTCCAGAGATGAACACCTTCGACCCCGACTCCTGGTCGATCAGGACGAAACGCTCGGTCAGCCATTCGATGACTTCGGTTGCGGAAATGCTCTTTCCGAGCTTCTGGCGGATGACGTCGACAACCTTTTCGTCCACCCCAACGTCGATGTCACCTGGCCAGGAGTACTGCACGGGGAACTCGTGCACTTGCACTTGAATCCACTCGATGGGACCGCTTTTCGGCGTCGTTGCGGTAACCCACCCGAGTCGTGGAAGATTGCGGTCCCTCAGTCGGGCGAGGATGGCTTGCGCTTGCTTGTCTCGCCCAATGACGCTGACCGCCGTCGGACCGGCACGCAGCAGTGATTGACCCGTGGACTCGGAGAACAGAATCGCGATCTCCCGTCTCAAGGCCACAGAGCTGTCGAAACTCACTGCATCGGAGGGGACGAGTTCAACCAGCGAACACGTTCCGTAGGGAACCTCATGTGCCTTCATTTGGACCCAGCTTTCCGCGCGGTGAAGGACACGACCCTGTGGAGGGTGTCGATCGAACCGAGATGCAAACGCCAAGAGGCTTCATCCTGCTTCAGCAGGATTGATGAGGGTCTAGGTCCGACTTCAGCGGACCGCGCCCCGGTGGGCGATGTAAGTCGATAGGTTGCTCCATCGAGGGCTTGAACCGTGACCCGCGATCCTTCGAGCTTCAGCGCAATGACAGGTCGCTGCCCTTCCCGTCCCGCTTGCCCGTTGACGTGTCGTCGCGTGATGACCTTGGTTTCCCCATCGGTGATCGCCAGGGCGGCCGCAATGACCGGCCTGTGCCGATCCCCGGACGGCTTCGAGACGATCTCAGAACCCTCGCCTAGCGAGGGATCCCACAGGTGGAACTCTGCAATCGCGAACCCAGAACGAGGCGCGTCACACCACGGGCATTGCTTGGCATTCATGTAGTAAGTGCCCTGGCATTCTGGGCACAGTACCGTTGCGTCTGCAGCCGCATGCAGTCTCTCCGCCCACTCCGAAACTCCGGGGCGCTGCAAGGGCTGATTGAGGCCGATGCCGAAGGCTCTCTGTGAAATCTCAGCCAACCTCGAAGACAGCGTCAAGCTACGGGGTATGCCGCTCGAGCAACTGTTCGAACGATCAGTCGGATCATCGACCCACGGGACAGCCCCCGCAAATGCTTGCTCCTCCCTCTCTGGCGGGCCGTTCGAAACTGAGTCGCCGATCAGCGGGTGAACGAGCGACAAGGTCTGGAAACACAGAACACCGAAGGCATGCGCATCGGTGAGCGAGTTCACGCCCGATGTGCATCGCATGAGTTCGGGCGCTCCATAGCCAGGAGTGAAAACAGTAGCAACCCCCGCGCTCGACGAGTAGTGGATGTTGTCGCTGTCGATGAACCTGACTTCAATGGCATCGCTGGACTCGGACACGAAGATGTTGTGCGGCGAGGGGTCCGAGTAGACGAGTCCCTTCCCATGAAGAGCGGACAACACATCGGCCGTGCGGGCCAACAGCGCCAGACGCCTACGCAGACCACCGGTTTCGAAATACCACGCTTTGACTGAGGCGACCGATTTGGGTGGATGGCAAAGCGCGCTCAGCGGCTGCATGCCGGTCAGCAACTCCATCAAGTAGCCAAGAACGGGTTCACGCAGCATCTCGAGTGGACGCGCGATCTCGAGGTCGGCCAGAGGCAATCTCTTGACCTGGGTAAGCTGGTTGCGGAGCTTTTCACGGCGGGAAGCCGAGGAGTCGAAGACGATCTTGGCAGCCAGGCGGCCGCCCTTGACCTCGAAGACCGCGCCCTGGCCGCCGCGCCCGATTTGCCGAGTCAAGACGTGACGTGCGCCGTTCAGATCGGTCACCTGCCGTGAGACGGATTTCATGCAGCTTCCTTGCTCGGCCAAGCCAGCACCGCAATCGTCTTGTCGTCGAGGTGTCGAGGTGTCGGCCAATGGGTCAACTCACGACGCAGCGAACGCCAACGTGCGACCGGTTGAAGGTGAGCGAATTCGTCGTTCAGCCAAGCGATGAAGTCGGCAAGGCGATCGGAACGGAGGTCATCCGAGACTCCGTCAGATGCCAGAACGGCGATGTCAATCTCGGAGCATTCGAAGCAGCGCGTGGCCCAGACACCACCACTGCCAAGGGACTGAGTCTCGTTGGAAAACCCGGATCCTCGAGGGTGCTCCACCCGCTCGATGACTCCCTGAACTCGAACGGCCACCATGCCGTCGCCAAGCGCAGCCAAATAGGCCCACCCGCC
>ERZ795056.4625-NODE-4625-length-14157-cov-5.830733_pt1 | contig 14157 bp, 8 predicted proteins | sample MGYA00375140_ERZ795056 | MGnify/ENA primary metagenome ERZ795056 (study PRJEB30185, sample SAMN05720227) | activated sludge metagenome | isolation source: Anaerobic digester | place: USA | collected 2015-03-09 ...
TTTTGCAGCAAATACACAAATTTCCAGCATTACCAATGGCACTCAATTTGTTGTGTCTACCGCCCCTACAACCCCCCTGGCTGCAGGAGCTGTAGTGAGTAATTCAACCAGTATGATGGAATATGGTTATGGACTGTTTAAACTTTCTGTAACCGACGGAGCCCAAAACAACACGATTCAGAATTGTACCATTACTTTGAATAAACTGAACAATTTACCGAGTACCCTTCCAATGGCAGAAGGTTCAACCGGAATTATTGTGGCCAATTCAACAGCCAATGCAGCTGCATCGCCATTAGTACCAACAGCAGCAACCGGGTCTAACTCAAATAATAAATTCTATACCAATACCATTCAAAACTGTAATCATGGCATTTCTTTAAATGGATATTCTGCCCCTAGTCCGTATACATTGGGTGATACCGGAAATGATGTAGGTGGTGGTTCTGCACTTACCGGCAACAACATCCTGAATTTTGGAGGTGGGGCCAGTGTGCCGATCATTCAGGCGGCTGCAGCCATCAGGGCCAATTTCCAATGGGCGGTAAACATTGCGTTCAATACAATAGATAATAATACCGGGGCGGGCATAAATCACCTTGGTGTGCTCAGGGGTATTTATGGCCAGGCAGGCGCGGGTGCAAGTGCCACGATCAGGAGCAATACCATTGCAGTTAAATCAGCCGCCACAGCAGCCAATACCTGTACAGGTATCGAAAACAATATTGGTAATGCAGGAGTTGGAAATACCCTGATCATCAGTGATAATACCGTTACAGGTACCAATACAGCGGGTGCCCCGATCAATGCATGGATCGGTATTTCAAATACAGCAACTGGTACAGCTACCAATATTAACATGAATGGCAATATTGTTGAAAATGCAAGTTTGGCTGGAACCGGCAACTGGACAGGTATTTCCAATCTTGCCCCAACGACCAACCTGTCAATGAGTAATAACATATTAAGGAACTGTACAATTACCAGTACGGGAACCTTCACGGGTATTTCAAACGTGGGTGCCGTTACAACTAGTAACATGAGTGGTAATACGGTGAGCGGAAATACCAAGGCTGCTACAGCTACTGTAAACTGGTTGAACTCTTCAGGTACGGCCACCACTTCATTCATCAATAACAACACAATCTTCAATAACACGGTGAATGCGGGAGGAGCTCCCATTGCAGTTAACTGTTTAAATGGAGGTATAGCCAATACATATGAATACGATGGTAATATTATTTCAAAAAATACCGTTACCGGCATTACATTAGGTAATATTGCAACTGTTACAGGGATCGCAACAACAGCTATTGGAGCTTATGCGAGCGAAACCATTACTAACAACCAGGTAAGGAATCTTTCCATTGTGCCTGCTTTGAGTTCAACAAACACTCATGTATTAAGGGGAATTGTAACTACCGGAGCAGCTTCAGCCCTTAAAAATATCAATAATAACCTTGTAGACAGTTTGTACACGAGCAGTACAGCGAATGCAATAGTAACAGGTATCCAGCAAACCGGAGGTGGGGCAGGAGCAACTGTCAATGTATTTAAGAATAAGATTCAGAACTTATTCCCGGGACAAGCTGCAGCATTGGGCGTATCTTATGCCAGGGGAATTGCAGCAACATCTGGTATTAACGTAAATATCCACAATAACATGATCGCCCTGGATTATTCACTTGCTTTTGCACCAGCTGCCAACGCGGTAATTAACAATGCAGATGGGTTGAAAGGAATTGAGATAACCGGTGGTACCAACATGAATGTGTATTATAATACCATCAGGTTGGGTGGAACGGGATTAACCCTGTTTGGAGCCAGCGGCATTGGGGTAACAAGTTTAACCCCGGTAATTACATTGAAAAATAACATCATTGTAAATGCCTGTACCAGGATCGGTGCAACGGGATTTGCAGTAGCCTTCCGCAGGTTCCCTGGAATTCTGACAAACTATAGCACAGCTTCTAATAACAACTTGTTCTTCGCAGGTACACCATCTATAAATAATTTCCTCTTTTACAACGGTACAGGTTACCAGGACCTTGCTACGCTGGTTCCAGTGGTAACGCCAAGGGAAACTGCATCGGTAGAAGGTCCGTTACCGGCCAACTTCTTCCTGAGCATTGTAAACCCAATTGACCTGAGAGTGAATACGGCCAACAGTTGTTTGGTAGATGGTGCGGGTATACCAATTGCAGGTTATACAACGGATATTGAAGAAGATACCAGGGATGCGGCGTTCCCGGATATGGGGGCGGATGAACACACCGGAACGGGTGGTTCACCTATCTGGAAAGGGGTGGATACTGATTGGGAAAATGCCGCCAACTGGTGCGGTGTGGTTCCAACCTCTGCAACCAATGTGGTTATCCCGGGTGGAAAAGCCAATTACCCGATCATTACAACCACAACCCCGGTAACAGGGAATATTACCATCGCTTCGGGTGGTACAGTGACCGTTAATACAGGCGGCAAGCTGGCAATATTTGGTACAATCAGCAATTCAGGAACGTTTACGGCAGTAGATGGTGCCATAGAAATGGCTGGGTCATCGGCTCAAACGATCCCTGCCAGTACCTTCCAGAACAACGACTTAAAAGATCTTATCATCAACAATGCCACAGTTAACCTGGGTGGTGCTTTAAACCTTTATGGTAAATTGTCTTTTACCGGCAGCAACCGCACTTTCGCAACTGCTGGTAACCTCACACTAAAATCAAATGCGAGTGGAACGGCCAGTGTGGGCGATCTTACCAATAACAATACAAATAGTGGCAACCAGGTAACGGGAGATGTGCAGATAGAAAGATTTACAACCGCCAAACGTGCATGGAGGCTTTTGTCGATGCCAACTCAACATAACCTGCAAACCATTAAGGAAGCATGGCAGGAAAACCAGGCAGCCAATACCACCACACCAGCCGGTTTTGGTATACAGATCACCAAGGACAGTGCAAACTGGTCAGCATATGGATTTGACCTGCAGACGCCAGCAGGGCCTTCTGTAAAAACTTATGTACCTGCCAGCAATTCATGGAAATCGATCACATCTACAGTGAATGTGCCAGGTATTTCTACAGGACGATTCACGCCTGGTGTAGCTTATATGACGTTTGTAAGGGGTGACAGAACAGTAAACACGTTCCCACAAGCAGCTACAACTTCTGTACTTCGTGAGAAAGGCGCCCTAATCACGGGCAGTTTTGGACCAGTAGCCGTAGGTGCAGGCCAGTATGCTGCGGTAGGCAATCCTTATGCAAGTGCGATTGATTTTACCAAGCTGACCAAATCGAATCTTCAGAATGTTTATTATTTGTGGGATCCATTGCTGGGAACGCTGGGAGCTTATCAAACCTTCCTTTTCCCAAGTTTTACGGCAACTCCAGGTGGCGGTAGTTTCACCGGTACGAATAACTTCATTGAGTCGGGCCAGGCATTCTTTGTAAGATCAAGCGGACTAGCCGGTAGCATTAGCTTTACAGAAGACAGTAAGGTAGATGGAAGCAACCTGGTAACCCGTGTATTTGGAGATGAAAAGCAACTTCGCACCAACCTGTACCAGCAGGTTAGTGGCAACAGGCAGTTATTTGATGGTACACTGAACCAATACGACAATGCATTCAGCAATGATGTAGATGGAATGGATGCAGAAAAACTGGGCAATTTTGGTGAAAACATAGGTATCCAGCGTGACAATAAAGTGTTGGTGATCGAAAGCCGTGCTGCCATTACCAGGACCGATACCATCTTCTATAAGTTGGGTCAGTTGAAACTGGCAAACTACGAATTCGAGTTCATCGGTCAAAACCTGGCTGAACCCGGGCTGGAAGCATTCCTGGAAGACAGATTCCTGAATACGCAAACCCCGGTTAGCCTCGATGGAACCACCGTAGTGGCCTTTACCATTGCAAATGATCCATTGTCTTATGCAAGCGATAGATTCAGGATCGTGTTCAGGCAATTAATTCCTGTTCCGGTACGTTTTAACAGCATCAGGGCTGAAAAACAGCAAAAAGATATCCTGGTAAGCTGGAAAGTAGAGAACGAACTCAACATTCAGCAATACGAGGTTGAAAAATCGGCAAATGGACGTGATTTTACGATCATTGGTGTTCAGGCAGCTACCGGAAACGGTACATCTACCACCCAATACAGTTTGTTGGATCAACAGCCTATAAAAGGTTACAACTATTACAGGGTAAGGAGTATAGGTTTAAGCGGTGATGTGAAATACAGTGAAATAGTGAAAGTAAATATCGAAGGAACGCTTTCCCTGATTACGGTGTATCCAAACCCGGTGAAAGAAGATCGCACCATCCAGTTGAGCATGAGCGAGGTAGAAGAAGCTGTTTACCAGGTAAGCCTTGTTAATGAACTGGGCCAGATAATTTCCCGTAAACAGGTAAACCATACAGGGGGAAATGCCGTATATACTATCACATTAGATAAAAATATGACACATGGCACTTATTCCCTTGAAGTGTTTACTACAGGAAAAAAGAAAACTGTGTTTAAAATTATTTATTAATAAAGAATGAAACCTTAATTTTGTAAAAAGTTGGTAACCCATGAACAAATTTAAAAAGTACATATTTATGCTGGGTTTTATGATTATGGCTGGCATAATGAATCCGTTAGCCTCTCATGCACAGCCTGATGCAGGTTGTGATCCGTTGGATCCTGCGTGCCCTATTGATGGCGGCCTCAGCCTGCTCATTGCAGCCGGCATTGGTATCGGTGCCCGTAAAGCGTACCAGGAAAAAAAGAAAAATGTAAAACAGTTATAAACATTTAAAGGATTTTCCTTCCACAAGAGATGGCTAAACGCCATCTCTTTTTTTTGAAAAAGATTTGCTGTCCGTCTCCTGTACTTCAGTTTAAAAATTGGCTAAGTAATTTATTTTAACGAATTTTGCAAACCTGCCATATCATCTTGTGCAGCACGGAATTCTTTGTAACCTTTCAAAAAAATATGCAACTATTCTCATCGTTTTTTTATACTGTGAAAAGGGCAGGTTTACCGCTTTTAACAGCCTGTATTTCTATCCTTTTTATAGCGTCCTGTTCAACTCCCAAGAATACGGCCTATTTTAAAACACTCACAAAGGATACCAGCATTGCCGGATTTATTACCAACACTTACGAGTCCAGGATCCAACAAAAGGATGTACTGGGTATAACGGTAAGCAGCCTAAGCAAAGAGCTTGATGAAGCTTTCAATGATGTTTCCAAATCAACCATGGAAAGCGGATCAACCGGCAAAACCCCGATGGGTTACCTGGTGAATGAGCAAGGGAACATCCTGGTTCATTTCCTGGGCACCGTACACGCAGAAGGGTTGACCCGCAAAGAATTGAGGGAAAAACTCCAGAAAGATCTTTTGCCGTATATGAAAGAACCAATCGTATCTGTTCAATACCTGAATCATAAAGTAACCATCCTTGGCCAGGTAAGCAAACCGCAGATATTGAATATGCCCGAAGAGCAAATGCCCCTGATCGATGTGTTGGTAAGCAGTGGCGACCTCAAAGAAAATGCAAGCCGAACCAATATCATGGTCATTCGTGAAAAAGGGACAGAAAAACAGGTGAAATATATCAACCTGGAGAATCACTCTCTTTTTACGTCGCCCTGGTATTATGTTCAACCAAATGATATCGTATACGTGTTGCCAGACAATGGAAAATATGCAAAAGAGGAACGCAGGAGAACGTTGCAAACAACCTTATCGCTGATTGCCGCAGGAGCCTCTTTACTGGTGATTATACTTAACAATTTAATTAAGTGATGCATTCACTAAATGTATGAGCGACGAACAATTCTTTGAGAATAAACCCTCCCAAAATATACTTGCGCAAATCGTTCACAGGTATCTTCCTTTCTGGCCGATATTTGTTTTGTGCACGACCATTGCATTGGCTGTATCTTATATTTACCTGCGGGCACAAACAAAAATTTTCGTTGCATCAGCCAAAGTGTTATTGAAGGATCCTCAAAAAGGATCTGGCGATAGTAAAGTGCTCGACGCCCTGAATATTTTTAGTGAGAAGAAGATCGTAGAGAATGAGATCATTGTATTAAGGTCTTCGTCACTGATGGAAGACGTGGTAGATTCACTGGACCTGTACGCCACCATTTTTAATGAAGGAAATGTACAAACAGAAGAATTGTACGCAGATAATTCTCCTATTAAATTTGTTGCACTGGATAAGAACAACATCATTAATTCGGGAAAATATTTCTTCGATATTGAATGGTCAAAAGGAGTGGTGAAGATCGCAGGACAGTCCATTCCATTTGGCGGCATCTTTACGGTGGGCAATACCCAATACAGGCTTGACATTAACCCGGATTACAACCGTAATGTAAAAGGCAAGAATTATTTTGTCATATTCAGTACCATCTCTTCGGCTGCAACCCGCATCATCAGTACATTAAAAGCGGCGCCCTTATCTTACAGTTCTACCGTTATTGATGTAAAGATGGAAACACCGGTGCCGGTGAAAGGCATCAATATCCTGAATAAATTATTTGAAGTATATAACAAGGCAGCGATTGAAGACAAGAACCAGATCGCAAAAAAAACCTTGCTATTTATACAAGACAGGTTAGATGCGGTTATTGGTCAGCTCGACAGCGTAGAGCGTAATATCCAGGAATATAAATCAAACAATTCCGCGGCAGACCTGGGTACACAGGCCGCCACGTATTTACAAAATGTAAGGGAGTACGACAAACAAAAAGCTACGCTTGAACTCAAGCTTGATGTGTTGAGTGATATTCAGAATTATGTAAACAACAAGGGACGTAAGCCGGGAACGGTGCCTTCTCTAACTGTTATTGATGATCCTACATTATCATCGTTGCTGAGCCAGTTATATGCTGCAGAATTTGATATCGATAAAATAAAGGCAAAGGCGGGTGAGAAGAGCGACCTGGTGATTCTTGGAGAAGACAAGATCGGCCGTATCAAAAATGATATCCGTGAAAACATCAATAATATCCGCAGTAATTTTCTTACCGAGAAGAACATCATCAATTCAAATATTGAATTAAACAATACCCTGTACAACCAGATACCTAAAAAGGAAAGGGGATTGCTGGAGATCAGCCGTCAGCAGGCGATCAAAAATAATATTTACAGTTACCTGCTGCAGAAAAGGGAAGAAACGGCATTGTCATCTGCGTCTACGGGTGCCGATCTGAGGGTGTTGGAAAAAGGATTTTCATATGGTCCCATCAGGCCCGTTGCCAACAATTATTACTGGATGGGATTCATGATCGGGTTGGGCATCTTCCTTTTATATGTGCAGGCATTTGAACAGTTTAACAACAAGATCCTTTTCAGGAACGAAATAGAAAATAAAACCTCGGTACCGGTGATTGGAGAGATCGTGCAAACGAAAGGAGAAGAAGCGGTGGCCATCACAGAAGGTAAGCGTACCGTAATTGCTGAACAGTTCAGGGCATTGCGAACGAACCTGGCCTTTATGGGTTTCAACGAATCGCACAAAACTCTGTTGATCACTTCGAGTGTTTCGGGGGAAGGAAAAAGTTTCATTGCCGTGAACATGGCGATGAGTATTACCCTTACCGGCAAGAAAGTAGCGTTGATGGAGATGGATCTTCGTAAACCCAAACTGAGTAAGAAAATGGGACTTAACAAAGATCCGGGTATCAGCAGTTACCTGGTAGGAAAGGCCAGTATGGATGACATCATTAAAAAAACGCCTTATAATAATTTATACCTGGTTTCTTCGGGTCCCATTCCGCCGAATCCAACCGAATTGATCGGCAAACCCGAGTTCGCAGAAATGATGGCGGAACTCAACAGGCGTTTTGATTATATCATTATCGATACGGCACCGATTGGTCCTGTTACAGATGCTCAGCTATTGACAGTATATGCCGATACCACCATTTTCGTGGTAAGGCATGCGGTTACGCCCAATGTTTTCCTGAGGATGATCGATGGATTTCACAAAGAGAAGAAGTTTAATAACATGAGTATCGTATTCAATGGCATCAAACCAAGGGGTATTGCCATCCTTAATTATGGTTTTGGAGGTTATGGCAACGGGTATGGATATGGATACGGATATGGTTACGGATATGGATATGGATATGGTTCAGAGGCCGGAAGTTACTATACAGTCGATGAAAATCAGCCAGGGTTCAAAAATCTCTGGAATATCAAAGGAATCATCAAAAAGCTGTTTTCTAAAAAAAAGTAACAGCTAAAAGTGGAAATGAATAAACAATGGTCTTCAGTTGAGTAAAAACATGTAACTGAGGAACAGCGAAGCTTTGCCAATGAAGGAAGCCGAAAAGATATGGTACGTTGTATATACAAGGCCTCGTTGGGAAAAAAAAGTGGCCGGCATTCTCCTTGAAAAGGGGGTTGAGAATTACTGCCCATTGAACAGGGTGTTGAAAAGATGGAGCGACCGTAATAAGGTGGTGCTGGAACCATTGTTCAAGGGTTATGTTTTTGTAAAGATCCCGGAGGCTGAAAAATGGGACATTAAGAAAATCGATGGTATTATAAATTACGTACATTGGTTAGGGCGACCTGCCAAAGTGAAGGAATCGGAGATCAATACCATCAGGATGTTCTTACAGGAATTCAGCGAAGTGCAAGTGGTTGAGAAGCAACTTGATGTTGATACTGAAGTACTTGTAAAGCAAGGCGTGTTGATGAATTATCGTGGTATAATTGTTGATGTATGTGGAAGCCGTGCCAGGGTGAAGATCGACAGCATGGGGATTCAACTAACGGCCTTTTTTGATAAAAAGAACCTGGAACCTTCCGGTTGGGCATAATAGATCGCTACAAATTTGGCCTGCGGAATTCCAAAAAAAAATGTTACCTTAACTATTATCTTAACAGATCTCTCATGAAAATTACAGATAAAATTTATGTAGCCGGGCACACTGGATTGGTCGGAAGCGCTATCATCAGGTTACTGAAGAAGAAAGGGTATCTGCAGATAGTAACCCGCAGTTCTGAAGAACTGGATCTGAGAGATCAGAAACTGGTAAACGAGTTTTTTGAGACAGAGCAGCCCCAGTATGTATTCCTGGCAGCGGCCAAAGTTGGCGGCATCATGGCCAACCAGACTTATCCAGCCGATTTTATTTACGATAACCTGGCCATCCAGAACAATATCATTCATTCAGCCTATAAGCATTCGGTTGAAAAACTGCTTTTTCTTGGAAGCAGTTGCATTTATCCGAAGAATGCCCCACAGCCTATTGAAGAAGATTACCTGATGACGGGTGTGTTGGAACCTACCAATGACGCGTATGCGATCGCTAAGATTGCCGGCATCAAAATGTGCCAGGCCTATCACCGGCAGTATGGCAGCAGGTTCATCAGTGTAATGCCTACAAACCTTTACGGACAAGGAGATAATTATAACTTACAGAATGCGCATGTACTCCCGGCCTTGTTGCGTAAATTTCATGAGGCCAAGCTTAATAAAGATGCAACCGTAACGGTTTGGGGTACCGGCAAACCACGCCGTGAGTTCCTGCATGTAGATGATGCGGCCATGGCATGTTATTTCCTGATGCAGCGCTACGAATCACCAGAGATCATCAATGTAGGTTCGGGCCTTGATTATACGATCAAGGAAATGGCTACCACCATTAAGAAGATCACCAATTACCCTGGTAATATCATATTTGATGAAGCCAAACCAGACGGCACGCCGCGTAAACTCCTGAACATAGATAAGATCAGGGCTTTGGGCTGGAAAGCCGTGATAGACCTGGAAGAAGGGCTGGCATCTACCTATAACAACTTCGAAAAAAATTATTTTTATTACACCAATCAAACGGAAAGCAGGAACGGTACTATAGTGTATGTGTAGAATTGCGGGGATGGTTCATGCAAAATTACCGGTGAATGCCATACAGGGTATTGTTCACCAGATGTGCGATTTACAGCAGCATGGTGGGCCCGATGATGAAGGGTTATATACTTCAGAAAAGGATAATCTCGTATTAGGCAACAGGCGGTTGGCGCTCATAGACCTGAGTCCAGAAGGTCATATGCCTATGTCGTACCGCGACAGGTATCACATCACGTATAACGGAGAGTTATATAATTTCCTTACACTTAAAGAAGAGCTTGTAAACCTGGGGCACCAGTTTAGTAATCATACCGATACGGAAGTGATCCTGGCATGCTTTGCCCAATGGAATATACAGGGTTTCGCAAAACTCAAGGGCATGTTTGCTTTTGCACTTTGGGATAACCTGGAGAAGAATTTATACCTGGTAAGGGATGCTGCCGGGATAAAGCCATTGTATTATGCGTCTTCAACCGGGCAATTGGTATTTGCATCTGAAGTACGGGCATTTAAGCCTGTTGATTCTTTACAGGAAGCCAATGAGAACTGGCCGGTTTACCTGATGGCTTATGGGCATGTACCCGAGCCCGTTAGTACACTTGCCAATGTTAAGCCATTGCATAAAGGATGTTTCCTGAAGTACGAGCTGAAGAACGACTCCTGTTCTATTGGTTCGTATTCGCATTATAGTTATAGTCACCAGGTTACTGATGCTGGCAATGCCCAGGAACAGATCAAGGAAGCACTTGAGCAATCTGTACGGTCACATTTGTTGGCCGATGCACCGCTTGGTGTTTTCCTGAGTGGTGGATTAGATTCAGGCATCATCGCATCCTTGTCTGCCAAATACAAAAAATCTGCACTTAACACATTATCTATCTATTTTGAAGATCCCGCTTTTTCTGAAAAGAAATACCAGGATATTTTACAGGAACGCCTTCAATGCGATCATCACCAATACCTGTTAACTGAAAAGGAATTCCATGATTCTTTTCCTTCTATCCTGCAGAGTATGGATATGCCCAGTTGTGATGGCATCAATACCTGGTTCATCAGCAAGTATGCAGCATCACAGGGGTTGAAGGCTGTATTGTCGGGTGTAGGCGGAGATGAATTGTTTGGCGGTTATCCTTCGTTCCGGCGAATCACTGCGGCAAGGGCCATTCAACAAATGCCCAAAATACTGATGCAGGCGGGGAAACGCAGTCAGTCGAAACGACTTAACAGGATGGCATACCTGCAGATGGATGGCATCAAGGGAATCTATTTATTTCTGCGTGGGCATTTCAGTCCGTTCGATATTGCCCGTCATTTAGGCGCATATGAAAAGGATATATGGACCATATTGAATGCTCAGCCAATACTGAATGATATCAGTCATATTGATGACAAGAACCAGGCCAGCTGGATGGAATTCAACCTGTATATGCAAAACCAGTTGTTGAGAGATTCTGATGTGATGAGTATGATACATGGGGTAGAGATCAGGGTACCTTTTTTATATGAAGATGTGATCAGGCTGGCTTTTAAAATAGATCCGGCTGTTAAATATGAGGGCCCGCTTTCGAAGCAGGTGCTCATTAACTGTTTCCAGGATATTCTTCCTTCCGAAATATGGAACAGGCCTAAAATGGGATTTAGTTTCCCGTTTGCCAAATGGCTGGCCAGCAGCGACTATGTAAAGGAGCTGATGCAAACGAGCAGCGAGAAAACACAGAAGAGTTATAAAAAGTTTTTGGCAGGTAACCTGCATTGGTCGCACCTGATGTCGCTGATCATTTTAAAGAACAGGAAGCAGTAGCATCATCCATTTTAAATATCCCGTTTGCCAAATAATATTCTTTTCCTCACGTTAAAAGTTTTTGCTGCCACTGGTGGTATAGAAAAAGTTTGCCGTGTAGCGGGGAAAGCATTTTACGAGTCAAGCATCAGCAACAATAGCCTTGTTCAGATTTATTCGATGTACGATAAACATGCAGATGCTGATGAGAATCGTTATTTCCCGTCTGAAATTTTTCATGGCTTCGGCATGAAAAAAATGAAATTTATCATCGAGGCAATTCAGCAGGGTAAGAAGAGTAATACGGTTATCCTGAGTCATATCAACCTCATCATGGTAGGCTGGCTTATAAAAAAAATATCTCCTTCTACCAGGATCATGTTATTTGCCCATGGCATTGAAGTGTGGGAATCGCTGAGTAAACGCAAAAAAATGATGCTTGGCTGTTGCGACAAGATCATTGCGGTTAGCCAGTATACAAGCCAGAAATTACAGGACCTTCATGGTATACCGGCCAAAAAATGCAGTGTGCTTAACAATTGCCTGGATCCTTACCTGCCTTTTGCCCCCGCGGTAACCGGGAAATGCGATCTGCGTAACAAGTACGGTTATACGCAGGAAGATATCATCTTATTTACCCTCACCAGGCTGGCGTCCAAAGAAAGGTATAAAGGTTATGATAAAGTTTTGCAGGCCATGGTGGCTCTAAAGCATACACAGCCAAATCTTAAATACCTGCTGGCAGGCAGTTACGATGCACTGGAAAAATCGTACCTCGATGAACTCATAAAGAAACTTGGACTGGAAGATTCTGTGACCATTGCAGGTTTCATCAAGGAGGAAGACCTGGTAGATCATTTTTCCATTGCCAATATTTATGTTATGCCCAGCATGAAAGAGGGCTTTGGTATTGTATTTATTGAAGCGATGTATTATGGGCTGCCGGTGATCGCCGGAAATAAAGATGGTTCGGTTGATGCATTGTGTAACGGAGAACTGGGAATACTGGTAGATCCACAGGATATTAAAGCCATAGAAGAGGCCATTGGAGAAATGCTGCTTCATGGAGAACAATATAAACCAGATCAGAAAATACTGATGGAGCATTTCAGTTATAAAAATTATAAGATAAAACTCGAAAAGCTCATTGCATAATGGCAGAAAGGGAATAAATCATGATGAAGGAAAAAGGAACGGCTAATAAATCAGACGAGCAATGGAGCCTGGTAATAGAACCAGGGCGGGCTGCCAAAAACTATTGGAAAGACCTTTGGCGTTACCGTGAACTTTTTTATATTTTAAGCTGGAGAGATATTAAGGTCAGGTATAAGCAAACGGTCATTGGTGCGGCGTGGAGCATTATCAGGCCACTGCTGACCACCATTATTTTTACCATTATCTTCAGCCGGGTTGCACGTTTAGAAAATCCCGGTACAGCTCCTTATGCCCTGATGGTATTTGCGGGTATGCTTCCCTGGCAGTTCTTCAGCAATGCGCTCAGTGAATCGAGCAACAGCCTGATCGGGAATGCAAACCTGATCACCAAAGTATATTTTCCGCGTTTAATCATTCCCGCTAGTTCGGTCATAACAAGCCTGGTAGACCTGGGCATCTCTTTCATCCTCATGTTGTGTATGTTTGCCTGGTATGGTTACATGCCTTCCTGGCACATCATTTTCCTGCCCTTATTTGTTTTACTTGCATTTACCTGTTCATTTGGCATTGGATTATACCTCACGGCTGTTAATGTTAAGTACCGCGATTTCAGGTATATCATTCCTTTTATTGTACAGTTCGGTTTATACATCAGCCCGGTAGGTTTCAATTCATTTGTAGTAAGTGAAAAATACAGGATGTTGTATTCGTTGAACCCTATGGTGGGTGTGATCGATGGCTTCAGGTGGTGCCTGCTCGGCGACCCGATGCATTGGCGTTCATTTGTTGTGTCGGTAGTGATCATATTGTCTTTCCTGGTGATCGGTATTTATTATTTCCGCAAGATGGAGAAATCCTTTGCTGATAATATTTAAAGGTGAACAGGAACAGCCATAGCAGGATCAATATTCTTTTAAAATAAATCTACTAATTTGTCTTCTCCCATTATACAGGTTGAAAATCTTTCCAAGAGCTTTATTCTTTCGCATGAAGGCAGGGAAAGCTATACAGCGTTGCGGGATGTAATCAGCCAGAAAGCAAAAAAGATATTTTCTTTTCCCACCTGGATGAAGCCATCCGAAACCGTTACCAAGGAATTATTCTGGGCGCTGAAAGATATTAATTTCGAGATCAAGCAAGGAGAAAGGGTTGGTATCATCGGCAGAAATGGTGCCGGTAAGAGTACTTTGCTTAAAATATTATCCAGGATCACTGATCCAAGTTCGGGAAGCATCCGGATCAAAGGACGGGTAGCATCTTTGCTTGAAGTAGGCACAGGTTTTCACCCTGAGTTGACTGGCCGGGAAAACATCTTTCTCAATGGTGCGATATTGGGAATGAACAGGGGAGAGATCAGGA
>ERZ795056.4630-NODE-4630-length-14152-cov-5.147478_pt1 | contig 14152 bp, 14 predicted proteins | sample MGYA00375140_ERZ795056 | MGnify/ENA primary metagenome ERZ795056 (study PRJEB30185, sample SAMN05720227) | activated sludge metagenome | isolation source: Anaerobic digester | place: USA | collected 2015-03-09 ...
CGCCAAGCTCGCACTTGAACCAATGCCAGCCGTTGGCGTGAAGCCAATCATTGCGGGCGTAGTAGAAATTACAACCGCAGAAGGCTCTGACGTCAAAGCTGGTGAAGCAGTTGTCCGCCTCAACGGTTTCCAAGCGTTGGCCCCACAGGTCGCAACGCTGGAAAAAGAAGTGAAAGAAACTGTGCCAGCGGAGATCGCGAAGCTGGAAGCGGATCGCGATGCGGCGACTACGGCTAACAACAAGGCCTTAGCAGATCAAAAAGAAGCGCAAGCGGTGACCCGCCGGACGCGGTTGACACAAAAAGAAGCGCAGCTCAAAGCCAAACAAGACGAGCTCGCGAAGTTTGTCATCATCGCCCCGGTCGCTGGTAAAGTTACCAAAGCCGCGGCGAAGGGCACCAAAGTCACGGCCACTGACGACGTTGCGACGATTGAGCCGATGGGGCTCACGGCAACGTTCGATGTGCCGAAGGGCGCGAGCTTTGAAGCCGGTGCCAAAGCGTCGTTCAACGTGAAAGATGCTGAAAAAGGCGCACCAAAGCTCGAATGTGACGTGGTCAATTTTGACGGCGCTACCAATAAGCTCAAGGTTGCTTGTCCTGCCAGCGATAAGATCGCCGCAGGCACCGAATTGTCGATGTAACCAGCTGTTGAGCAGCCGACACGACGCAGCCTGATGGGCTGCTTTTTTTTTGCTTCAAGCCGCGGAGTTACTTCTTTTGCTTGGCTTTGCTTGGCGCCGCTTTTGCCGCGGTTACCACAAAGCTAGCGCCGCCCATGCCGAATCCCATCATGTTGCGATCGACGCTGCCGGTTACTTCGGCGTTCATGCCATCGCGCAAATCGTCCACTGCGCCGGTTAGTTGGTAGCGCTCGCCTTTGGCGGTGTGCAAAATCCACTGGCCACCTTCGACATTACTGCGCTCAATTTTGCCGACGATTTTCATGGTGCAACCGTGGCACTCAAACTGGGCGACGACAAGTATTTTCCCGGTGCTTTACGTCGGCAATTCACCTACTGGCAAGCGCCCTCCAATGTACCCGGCATTTTCCGCCATTGGGTTTGGCTAGCCGCAGGCGCGCGCGCATTCGCGTGAGCCAGCACGCGCGAGGCGGCGATTTCGTTGGTTTGTCATTTTTTGCCGGCCGACATTATCGTTCACAACCTGGCCCTGGTTTTGCTCATTGTGGTCGGCATGAAACCACGCAGCTATTCGTCGCTAGCTTCTGCACTATTCACATTGGCTGTTTCAGCCACAGGGTGCGCCAACCTACTTGGGATTCGCACGCCGCCTTCGTACGCCGACCAAGTAGCCGGGCCGGAGCGCTGCTTTCGCTCGTACCTGCTAAGCCCCACCAGCGGCCCACGCGCGTTGAATCCCAATGCTGCGCCCAGCGTTGCGAAGTGGTACGCGACGCTCACGCCAGCTGATGTCTTGGCCATGGCAACCGACGCAACCCGCCAAACGTTTCAAGATCGCGCGATGAAGAGTGCATTGGCTGCCGGCGTCCCCGAAGGTGACCTATTACGCGGCGAGCACCCCGATCCATCGCGGCCCTGCGGCGTCTTGTGGAACGTCGAAGATGTCGGCGACTACCGGTTTCAGAATGCGGCATCGGTTGCCGAATCAGTGGTGCGACGTGATGCGTTTGCAACGTGTGCAAAAGAGTTCGATGAACTAGCGCCTCGGCTTAGTGCGCTGGCGCAGCGGACCAAAAAAGCGTTGGCGGACTTGGGGCCAAGCGCCAATCCCTACGATGTTTGGCTGACGTATCACCGTGTGATCGCGGCTCAAAACGATTTGCTGCCGATCAAAGAGGGGGTAGCTCCGCCGGTGTTTGCCTACGCAGGTGCACCGTACATTGCGTTCACAGACATGATCACACGCTTTGCGGGTTCACCATTTAGCTTTCTTGCCTACCACTCGCTCGCTGGCGTGTCGCCGTTTATTGACAATGCGGAGCGCTTCATTCAGCCACTTGAAACGCCAAACGACGAAGACAAGTTGTTGTACTGCGCGCAAAAGCTGCGCAATCAAGGCATGGTGTACAGCGATTTTTCCGACGAGGACATCACCAAGATCTTTAAGCCGTTCGACGGCGAAGCGTGGCTCGATTCGCAGCCAACTCAAGGCAAATCGTACAAGCGCGGCACGGTTCACATCGATGCCAACGATTTGCGCGCTGATGTCATGATCGACCATGCTATGGGCGGCAAAAGCGGCGACGAAAAAGAAAAGTTCCGCCTGATCCAGCGCAAGATCACCGCGACTGCATTGCGCGAAGGCAAAGGTACCGTCGAATTTACCAACGTGACCAAAGCCCACGTGCCTTATGACTGCAAACGCGTAGCGAAGATCACCAGCGACAAAAAGGCCCAAACTGCAACCATCGAGCACTTGGACGTCTGCAAGTTCGACGACAACGTGCGAACCAACAAGCTGACGCTGACCGTCGACGAATTGCCGAAAGGCGTAGGTCTCAATACCGGTGACGAAATAATGTTCTTCGCCGAGCGCACCAGCAACGAAGTCAAAGACAGCGGTAAAGCAACCGCAACCGGCCGCGCTTCAACCCGCAACATTACCCAAACCGCAAAGCTGCTGTTCATTGCGCAGATTCGCCGCGGCGGAGTGGTGGTATTTCCGACGACAAAATAGCTGCGGCAACGGTTGCGCTACAAAAACTGCCCAGTGCGTGGATCTTTAATCAGCACCGTGCGGGCCTCGGGGTGATACATAATTTCGACGGGCTTGTTGGTAGCAAAGGCATCTTGCAACCACGCCATGTCAAAACCACGAGCACCGAGGCCACCATAGGCTTTGCCGACGGCACCGGTGGCTAACTTGATTTCGAAGGTGATGCCGACGTTGGGGCCACGACCCACGATTTGTTTGATGAAGGCGGTTTCGACTGAGCCTTGGGCGCGGATGAATTCGCGATGTTTGCGTTCGCTGCGGCGGATGAGCCACAGGATAACCGGCACAGCGAGCACACTACCGATGCCCACGATGATACCGAACATGCCCCAGTTCGAATGCAAGGTCGTTTAGCCTTCGATCAGATAATCTGCCGACGGCACAGCGTCGGCCGGTTGCAACGCGAGCCACTTAGCCAACGCTGGCATCGTCACGTCGAGCTGCGCGGTACGGTCGCGTTGCCGCGCTTCATGCAGCAAGAAGATAACTTGTTCACGATCACCCAAGATATCGAACGCCCATGCGCACAACACCAACAAGTCGCCGCCCGAATTCATCGCGAGGCCTTTGCGCGCGCGATCGAACAATTCGGTTACGTCGAACTCATGCGTGCCTTCGGCGCAACAGGTGTGCAGTTCGGCCAACCAATGGGTCACGCGTAGCACTTCACCGTCGGGAATCTTGCCGCGCCCAACCAACACGGCACGCGCATCTTTGGTACGCCCCATCGCAGCAAGCAGGTTTACTTCGAAGTAGAACGAAATCTGATACTGAATCGACTTGGGCGGCAGCGTCATGCGCGCGTTGCGCACCAAGCCCAATGCCACTTCGCTGTTGCCGCTCATGGCTTCGGCGGCAGCGAGTCGCAACTGCGCCAAGGCACGCAAGCGCTTGGGCAAATACCAGGCTTTGCTAATCGGCTCAGCCATTTGTTTGGCAGTTTTGAAATCGCCAAGCGACAGCGCGACCGAGGCATCGTTGAGGCGATGCACCGCCGTTACCGACGAGAAAAACCGGCCGCCGAGGAGCAAATAGGCCGGAATTGCAATCGGCACGGTAGCCCATGCGAATGCAACGCCCGCCGCCGTGATGCCGCCACACAGCGCGTAGATGCCCCAATTGCGCGCTTTGAGCGACCCTGGTGAACGCACTTCCCCGGTACTGTCGACGTAGACAAGCTGGCCACGCCGCGCACGATCGAGGCTGGTCGCAATCGGCGGCAACGCTGGAAGATTTGACGTTTGTTCAGCCACGCTGCCATAGCGTAGCGCGAAAGTGGCAAGCCTGCGATGCCGAATCGCGAAAGGATTGGCCTACCAGTGTAGGCAGTGCTTGCCGGGTGCGGTGTAGGCGGGTAGGTTCAGGCATGGCGCACGTAGCGATGCCGAAGCGGGTATTCGGCAAGGTCGACGAATATGGTGGTGCACTTGCTGCGTCGACGTTTTTGCGGATCTGGCGATTTCCGCTGATTCCAACCGGGTCGGTGTGGCTGACCGCAGGCGTTGATGGCATGCGTGCTCAGAAGATTCGGCCGCACCTGCGCAGCATCGCGGCAGGTTACTTACGAACCTGGGCGCCATTTGTCTTTTGGCTCAGTTTTGCGTTTGACACCGTCGCTATGTATTGCGTTGCTGCAGCAGTGGTCGCGCTTTGCATCTGGTCGTGGACGTGGCGCATGGCGCATCGCCGCATGATGCAACGCCGCAACGATTTTGATTTGGTGACGTTAGGCACGCAATGCCCGCCGCACTTGCTGCGTGCCGACGATCTGGCAGCGCTGTTGGACCAGCAAAAAGCGAATTTTGCAAAGCTAAAATCCGAGCGCAGCGCCGACGACGTTGCGCGGTTCGGCAGCGCGAACGCAGCGGAACTACTCGCGGCGTATGGCCTGCTGCGGGTGTATGGCACCGCGACGCCGCTCACGGCGAGCGATGCGCGCTTTGCAGCGATGCGCATCATGAATGGTAGCCACGACAAACCGTCGAGCGACGCTGGCGTGTTTCGATCGGCAACGGAGGCGGCAGCGCCCGTGCTAACTGAGGGCCAACTTGCAGAACAAGTTGCCGTACAAGCACAACGTTTGCGCGCCCGCAAAACGCTGCTTGCAGCGACGGAGCCGAAGACATTTGTGCAAAAAGTAATGTGGGGCGGTGTGCATCGCTTCCTGGGTTACGTTGCGCTTGCAGTCACGATGCTGGGTGGGGTTGCCGGAGCCGTCAAGGTGCAAGATCCGGATCGTTTTGAATTCGTAAGTGAGCAGCGGCTGCGCAACTCATTTGGTGCAGGCAAGACTGAGTATCGTGTGCGTTGCGACGCGTTGACACCGTATTACAGCGCGGGTTCCACCGAGACATTGTTGTGTCGCGTCGGCAAACAGATTTTGCCGGTGGTCACGCGCGATGGCCAAGGTGTTGACGGCAACATCGTACGGGGACGGTTACGCGCTCGCCATATTGCCACCGACGACGATGCAGAAGACTCGTTCCGGCGCGACCGGCATCGCCGCTACCGACCAGCAGCGTGGGAGCGGCGCCTGGCAGCAGATCCGCAAACCGATGTGCAAACGTTTCAAGTCTATCTTGAAACCCATCTGCTCTCGGTGGTGGGCCAAGTCATCTTGGCGCTAACTTGCACGCTCGGCGCGTTGACGTTGTTGCTAGTGTGGGAGCGTGTGCGCCGACAACGCAATCGCATCATCGCCGACGCTAAACGCGTGATCGCCTAAAACGGCTGATCGTATCGCTCGACAACGCTGCGCACCTATTGCACGATCGTTGCATGAAAAAAATCACGCTTTCGTTCATCACGTTGATTTCGCTTACTGCCGTTGCCTCTGCTGGCAGCATTCGCGTCTACAACAGCGACTCGAAGTCGCACAAAATTGAACTCAAGTGCAGTGGTTCAAGCAAGACGGTTGAGATCGATCCGTCGAAAACTACGACTTACACGTTTCACTCGACCAGCAAAGAATGCGACATCGTCGGTGGCTCAATCAAATTTCCGACCACCAAGTTGACCGACGGCGGCAGCTGGAAAATCAAAGACGGCGTCGCAACCAAGGAGTAGGTCTCGGGCAAGCGAGGCACATTTATCGAGCGACGCACGCGCGGTTAGACCGCGCGCCGCCCAAGCGTTGCGATGTAACGCCGACCTGACTTAGAACATGCCAGGCATACCTGGCATGCCTGGTGGAATGATCTTCGCCATCTTCTCTTTGGTGAGTTCGCGCATTTTGGTGTTGGCGAGGTTGATCGCTGCAGTCACCAAATCTTCGAGCATGCCGATGTCGTTTGGATCGACGACGGTTTTTTCGATTTTGATCTTCACCACATCGAATTGGCCATTCACGGTGGCGCTCACCATGCCGCCGCCGGAAGCAGCTTCGCAGGTCATCAATGCGATTTGTTCTTGCGCCTTCGCCATGTCGGCTTGCAGCTTTTGGGCTTGGCGCATCAATGCGCCCATATCGGGCATTCCACCTCTAGACATCTGTTTGCTCCTACGTGGCGTTGGGTTACGACCATTTGCGTTTACCATAAGGCAGCAAAACGGACATCTATGGCTGAACCTTTTAAGAACCTCATCAGTGTCGAAACCGTGACCCATATGGGCACTGCGTTGGCAGCGGCTTGGCCAGCGTTCGAGCGCAAGCAGTTTGAAAAACTGGCCCGTACCGACTTGGAAGCACTCGAACTCAAAGCCCGTGCGATGCAACTAGCCGATGCGCTGCAAGCCACGCTGCCGAGCGACTTTGCTGCAGCGTGCGCCGTGCTCGAAAAAAGCCTTGCCACCCCCAAAGGCTTCGACGACGACGGTGAACCGATTGCGTTGGCAGCGAACCAACGCGCCAGTGACAACCCGAATGGCCTTTCCGGCTGGGCGATTTGGCCGATGGGTGAATATGTTGCGCGCAGCGGCATGCACGCAGTGCCGCGCGCCATGGCGTGTTTGCATGCGCTGACCCAACGGTTCTCGGCGGAGTTTGCGATTCGGCCGTTCATCGACGCGCACCCTGCAACCTGTTTTGCGATCTTGAAGACGTGGCTCGACGACCCAAGCCCACACGTGCGGCGCTTGGTGAGCGAAGGCAGTCGGCCACGGTTGCCATGGGGCTTGCGGCTGCAAGCGCTTGTCGTTGATCCATCGCCGACGCTGCCGCTGTTGCGTGCGTTGCAAGACGACGCCAGCGCGTATGTGCGGCGCAGCGTTGCCAATCATCTCAATGACATTGCCAAAGATCATCCCGACCTGGTGGCTGCGTGGGTACGCGAGCATCTCGACGACGACAATCGGCAACGAACTGCCCTGCTCCGCCACGCCAGCCGCAGCTTGATCAAACAAGGCCATGCGCCAACGCTCAAAGCGTGGGGTTTGGGGCTCGGGCTGCAAGGCAATGTGCAATTTGCGTTGAGCGCCAAACGCGCCAATGTTGGCAGCGACATTGGGCTCGACGTGACGATCACCTCGACTGCCCGTAAAGCGCAACAACTGGTGGTCGACTACGCCGTGCACCATGTACGCGCCAACGGCACCACGTCGCCGAAGGTGTTCAAGGGCTGGAAGCTTTCACTCGGTGCCGGCGAGACGCGTGAGTTGAGCAAACGTCATAGTTTAAAGGTTGTGACGACGCGCAAGCTGTATCCAGGCGAGCATCGAGTCGAGCTTTTGGTCAACGGCCAAAGCTGTGGGAGTGCGACGTTCACATTGCGCGGTTAGCGGTCGCCACCTGTTGCGCAGCTCGCGCTGCTCACCGGCAAGCCCAGCGGCCGCACGCGCGCGCGCTGCTGTGCCCTAAACGTCCGTCTTGATTTCGCGGATCTGGCCGCCGAAGGCCTGCACAACATGCTGAATCATCGGATGCGCCCGCGCTTCGCTTTCGCGTTCCATGCGCTCGTTGCGTTGCCGTTCGCGATCGGTTTCCAACACCGACCTGGCACCGACCGCGCCGGACTCTTTTTCGTCGAGCAAGCGCACGCTCAGGCTAAACGCGGAGCCAGCACCGATCTGCTCGCGTACAAAATTGCGAATATCATCGAGCTGCTCTTTTTCGCGCGCCATTTCGCCCACTGCGTGAAACTCGACGGGAAACCCGAGTTCGATCGAGTCTTTGGTCCAGCTCATCACGCGCGAGTGCTGGTAGAAACCAAGCAGCGACAGTTTGCGCTTTGATTCAAGCGCAACCACGATGCGATCCCACGCGGCAAGTTGCTCAGCCGGGTTCTGCGGCAACTTGAATGGCGCGGGTGGCGCGGCTGCGGCGACTGGCGCTCCGTGATTCGGCGCGGTGAAGCTCGCCGATTCGGCCATGGGCGCAGCTGGGCGCGGGGCCGGCGCCGGTTGGGAACTATGTGAACTGGTAGCCGAAGCATGAGGCGCTGGCGCCCCATGCCCACTGTGCCCCGACGATGAAGCCGGAGCGTGCGCCGCATTGGTATGGGTAGGCGCCGACGGATGCGGCGCATCTTCGTCGGCGCGCATGCTGCGCACATTGCCTGGTTTCGCACTTGGGGCTGCGCCAGCAGCAGGCCGCGCACCGCCGCCACTGCCTCCTCCCCCACCACCGCGCGCAATACGCGTTTCCAAATCGCCAAGGCGCGTTAACAAATCGCCAAGCGGAATCATCGGCTCGATTGTCGCGACATCAATCAGCGCACAATCCAACACCAGCCGTGGCTGCAGGGTTTTGCCAAGATCGTCGCAGCAGCGAATCATCCGGCCAAACATCTGCGCCACGCGAGCTGGGTCGATTTTGCCAGCTTCAGCCACGAGTTCGGCGCGTTCTTCGTCGGATGCATCGATCAATTCGAGCTTACCCGGCGCAGCTTGCAGCACCGACAAGTCGCGCAGATAGCGCACGATCGCGCGTGCCAACTGTACTTCGTCGACGCCGCGATCCAAGCCAGCGTCGACGGCAGCGAGCGCACCGCCAGCATCACTGGTTGCCAACGAACTCACCAACGCACGAGTCAGCGCGCGGTCGGCAACGCCCAACACTTCGGCAACGTTTTGCTCTTTGATCTTGGCGTCGCCAACATACGAAATAATCTGATCCGACAGCGACAAGGCATCGCGCACTGAGCCGCCGGATTCACGCACCAACAAGCTCACCGCACCGGCTTCGATGTTGATGTTCTCGGCAGTGAAGATCTTGGTCAAATGCAGCGCCAGCTTCGACGCTGGCACCAATTTAAAATCGTAGCGTTGGCAGCGCGACAAAATCGTATTCGGCAATTTATGCGCTTCAGTCGTAGCAAGCACAAACGTCACGTGCGCTGGCGGCTCTTCCAGGGTTTTGAGCAAAGCGTTAAACGCTTCAGTCGTCAGCATGTGAACTTCGTCGATGACGTACACTTTTTTGCGCAACATCGCAGGCTGATAGCGCACCGCTTCGGTCAGTTCACGAATTGCATCGATGCCGCGATTGCTCGCGCCGTCCATCTCGATGTAGTCGACCGCCGAGCCAGCCGTGATGCTGGTGCATGCGCTGCATGTGCCACACGGCTCCGAGGTTGGCCCGTTTTCGCAGTTGAGCGCTTTGCCAACGATGCGCGCCAAGGTGGTTTTGCCGCAGCCCCGCGGCCCACAAAACAAAAACGCGTGATGCACGCGGCCGCTGGCAAATGCATTGCCCAACGTGCGTGTCACGTGCTCTTGGCCAACGACTTCCGAGAACGTCGTCGGACGGTATTTTCGAGCGAGTACCAGGTAGGACATGCCCGCTGACTATAGTGGCAACCGCGGGTATTTTCGATGCGCGGTGTAAGATAACGGCGCTTGCTGCGTTAACGCGGTATGTATGCAGGTTTCCGACGTATTTTGCCGCTGATCTGGTGCTGCGTTGCGCCTGCCTGCGTTGCGCGCGGCAATAGCCAGACACTTACCGTCGGCTATTCGTTCATTGGCCAAGATCCTCGGCCAGCGCTGATGGTTGGCCTCGAAGGCGCGTTCATTGCGCACACCGGCGTTAAGCCCGGCACCAACCAACCGAATCGGCCCTTTGACCTAAACTTGCAACGGCCTGCTGGCGTTGCAGCGAACGCCAGCTCGGGCTTGTTTATCGATGGCAACCAACGGGTGCCTTACGCAGCGGTTGGCCTTGATGTGCATCCCGGCGTTGCGCGCCAATTCAACAGCGGCATCGGAGGCCAAGTGCTGTACAACGAACATTGGGGCGCTGCTTTGCGAAGCTGGATCAGCACGCCAGTATTTCACATGCGCGATGCCACCGTTGCCGTCGGCGCCATGCTGCGCTGCCAACTCGCCGGCCGAGAACACACCGGCTGCGGCGTGCTGCTCATGTTTTCCCGCGAACAGATGTAGCTTCGGCGCGATGGATTCGCAGCTAGCCTTGCGGACCGCGTAACTGGGCAACCGCGCGTTCCTCGAGTTCGACGTTGTATCGCTCGCGTTCGAAGTCTTCGGCGGTGATGAGCTCGGCGATTGCGAGCAATGCAGGCGACGGCAGCTGCTCCGACAGCAGGTCGGATGCGCCTGCGCGCGCCACCACGCGAGCGACAGCCGTAGCGTACGCAACCATGCGTGCTCGGGTGGCGGAGAGATGTTCGAGCCCGCTGTAGGTCACCGTGTCAACGACTTCGTCGATGGCAGGGTCCAGCGCCGCGAAGCCTATTTCGCCACTGCCGGCTTCGGAAACAATCATGACGCGCAATGAGCACGTAGCCTCACCGTGCGAACTCATACGAGCTAGCCACGGCGTGGCCGCGAGAGCCTCGGAGAGAATTTCAACAAGTACGTTAAGGTCGGCAACCATAGCGAGAAGCTAGCAGGTTGGCGTGGGCACGTGGATGGCCAATGGAGACATCGACTCGCAGATCTTCGAGCCGACCAGCCGCCTGCAAGATTCGCCCGTGCCGGTCTGGTTGGGTCTCAACGCAGTTGCGATGTTCGGCCGTTTAACGTTTCGCGGCGAGAAGATGCTAAAACGTGGCAACCAAAAGTCCACGACTCGGGCGCGTAATCACATGCTGGCGACTTTTCAACGACTCGATTCCCGCTGTCACCCACAGAAGTTTCCGTGGCTACGTTGGCATGGTGCCACGCTGGTGCTGCTCGCGTGCTTCGCCGGCTGCCAATCGAAGCGCGGCGTCAGTGAACCTCATGCGGACCGCGCAGTCACGCAGGCGCAAGCGATTGAGCCGGTGGGCTCGGCAGGATCCTCAACGACGACAAGCGCGCGCGCGACGAGCCCTGGCGACGATGTGGCGCGGTGGCTGCCACTGGACAAGGCGTTCATCGCTATCAGTATCTCGGCAGTGGGCAATAATCGCTGCGCGGTATCAAGTGCAGGCCAGGTTGCATGCTGGGGCGATCTCACGAATCGCCAATCCGGCCCGGTTGAGATTAAGGCTGGGCTGACGACACCACGCGTGCTCGCCGGCATCGAAGGTGCAATAGCCGTCACGACGAATTGGTTTTATGTGTGCGTTGCGCAACGCACCGACGCGGGGCCAGGTCGTTGCTTTGCAATGAAGGACCTCGGCTTCAAAGTGCCGCAGTTTCCGTCACCGCCGGTCGAACTTGGGCCTGGCACAGGCTCAGGCGTTTGCGCGCGCATGATCGACGGCAACGTTGGCTGCATTGATGCGCACGGGAAGTACCAGCAGATAGCAGGCATCGCGAACGCGACGCTGTTGGCGTGCGCCGACGATATGAACACGACGTGTTGCGCTGCGACGGCGACTGGACTCCTTTGCTTTGGTAATAAGAACGAACAAATCGGCATGACCGTCGATAGTGCGACCATCGCCAAGCCGCTATCTAACAAGCTGCCGAAAATCACTGCACTTGCGCTCGATCGCAGTGGTGCATGCGCACGGACGACGACCGGCGGTGCGGAATGCTGGGGCAATGCCGCCAAACTGTCGCGACCGTCCGGCGTCAAGGCAGTCGGCGCAACCAATGAGGGAATGTGCCTCGTGCTCGACGGCGGCACGCTTGCCTGCATCGACAAAGCACCCAACACTTCGCACGTGGTGCAGATCGACAACACCTGCACGTTGCGCGACGACGGCAGCATGCGCTGTTGGGGCGACAACTCCAACGGCGAGCTCGGCGATGGGGCTATCAGCGCGTCAGCTACGCCGGTGCGCGTGCCCGGCCTCGACGATGCGATCGATCTGCAAGTTGCACACAACAACGCGTGTGCGGTAAAGCGCGACAAGTCGCTACACTGTTGGGGGCCCGACGCGGTCGCCGAGTTCGCCGAGTTCGGTAGCCTGAATGGGCCGCTCGTACCTGCACAATATATTTCTGGCTGTCGCATCGACGGCGCGAGCGTCAAATGCAGCATGCGCGATCACGCTCAGGTCGAGAGCACGTCGCTGACGCCGAATCGAGGCCCGCTGAAGAGCGCAGCGATGCATCGCGACGGTTCGGTTTGCGTGGTCGAGCGCAGCGGCGCTGTCATGTGTCTGCACGGTATGGCTGACAACGGTCTCGACGTGAAATGGCGTCCGCTTGTTGCGCCTAGCGCGGTCGACGAGCTGCAGCCGCTTGGCGTCGGATTCTGCGCTCGCCAGCGCGATGGTCACGTAAGTTGCTTTGTTGATCATCGCTACGATGACGACGAGGATTATCTCGAAAAAGCGCCCGCGTCGCCCAAGCTCGTGTTGGTGCCGGGCCTTGCACACGTGGTTCAACTCGCAACCGGCCAAAGCGACGCCTGTGCGATCACTGCCGCTGGTGACGTCTTGTGCTGGAACGCAGACAGGCGATCTAAACTCGTCGCGATGCCGACGCTACACGGCGCTACCGCGCTCGCCGGCAATCATCTCCACATGTGCGCACTCGTGAACGGCGAGGCGTGGTGTTGGGGTGAAAACATGTTTGGCCAACTCGGTGACGGTACTTCAACTGAAATGTTGGAGGGCGTCTCGGTGCCAGTGCGCGCAGCGTTGCCAACCAAAGCGATCAAGCTCGGCGTCGGACGCGATTCCACGTGTGCGCTGCTGAGCACCGGACAAGTCTGGTGCTGGGGCGCGAATGACCAAGGCCAACTCGGAACCGGGCATCGGCAGCGCAGCGAGGAGCCGTTGCGCGTCGTCGGTATTGGGCCAAAGTGAAATCGCACATGGATCCGGGCGAAAAACAAAGGCGCAAGCAAATCAAGGCCGCCCTCGCGAAGAAGGCCGCTGATGATTTTGAACGCAGTCTGCCAACCAGCAGAAGCAACTTCACAAAATTGTTCGATCACCTCGACGCGTTGCTCGGCCAAAGAGGTTGCGACCATACCAACAGCTTGGCCAATGCGTTCCTGCGTGACCTCATGATCGAAAACAGTGACGAAGTGGTGGCGTGGATGGCCGACCACGGCGGCTACTGCGACTGCGAAATCTTAGCCAACGTTGAAGAATACTTTGAGTGAATTACTCACAAGTATCATCAACAATAACCGCCGGAGGAGCAACGATGATGAGCTTTGTCATTTCCCACGTGCACAAACGATACTTGCTTGCGAATAGCTCTTTGAAGACATCAGTCCCTAACAAAATCCGATGTGGTTTGCTGTAGCTTTCATGAGAATCCTTGAGATCCTTCGTCCAACTATCCGCCAAAAAGATCCTTGGACTTCTGTAGCATGTACCCGTGTTTGCTGGTCTTGCGTAAACAGTATCCAATAATGCGCCCTCTTCCGAACATCACGTCGATGTGCCCGCCGCCAGTCCGTACAATATCTAGAATTCCAATTCTTGGTTCTGAAACATGTTCCGCCGCAAATCGTGCGGCTGCATCGGTGTCTGGAAATTTCTTTACATAGTCGACGTTTTCCAACTTTAGGTCCTGTGCGACCAAAAGCGCCGCAGACACACTCAATTCCAAACTTTCGGAGCCGACGACTTCACATGACCCTGCGCGGGTCTGGTTAAACGAAATAGTAAAAGGAATTGTGCTGATTGGTTCACGTGAGCAGCCCGCCAGCAATGTCAGGCCGATCACAATGGCGCCTTTTATCAAACTGGTCATTTGCCCCCTGGGGTTTCCATAATCCACTCGTCCTGCGGTCAGGATCCTCGAATTACTCACAAGTATCATCGACGACAATAACCGCAACTGCGCGGCCCCCCTCGAATTCGACCAGCACACCGTTGTTGTAGATCGGCAACTCGCAGGTTTGAAACAGCACTTCAACTTGGTTCGGGACCCGCAAGATGACACAAGCATCACTGGCCGTGCCTTCGCTTGCATCGGGATATGACAGCCTAAAAAGGCGCAGCGCCTCGTCGAGGTAACGCGTTCGATGTTGCAGAATATCTACAAAAAAGCCCACGTCATCGGGTGTCGGCGCAGCTGACGTCGGATGGCAAATATGCGCAGCGGGACCGAGCAGCCACGTTTCGTCTTCAAAGCTCTCGTACTGCAAATCGTCGCCGAGCAAAGCAGCGAGCTTTGGAGAGAGCCAAGCGAGAGCTGCTTCCCGGGGAGCCATCAGGTGG
>ERZ795056.4633-NODE-4633-length-14151-cov-4.986095_pt1 | contig 14151 bp, 11 predicted proteins | sample MGYA00375140_ERZ795056 | MGnify/ENA primary metagenome ERZ795056 (study PRJEB30185, sample SAMN05720227) | activated sludge metagenome | isolation source: Anaerobic digester | place: USA | collected 2015-03-09 ...
TGGTTGGGTCAGTACCAATTATGCTGTGCTGGCTTGCAACACATTCCCCACCTGTCAAGGCAGTTGGTGGCCGCCCATGAACCTCTCGCAAGGGTTTGAGGTCTGGCGCCCGCTGGGCCAAACAGGTGATGGGGAGCACATCAGCTTTGCCGCACTCACCGGCATCCATTACATGCACCGCCTGTTGGCCTATGTCGTGATGGCGGCATTGCTGGGCGTGGTTTGGCGTCTGTGGCGTGTGACCGCTTTGCGCCGCGCGGCCAAAGTGGTTCTGGGCCTGACCGTCTGGCAGTTCCTGACCGGCTTGTCTAACGTGGTGCTGGATTGGCCATTGGTCGCAGCGGTGTCACACACGGGCGGCGCCGCCGCCTTGGTTGTGGCACTGGTATGGATTTTGGCCCAAACTGGCGTCCGGGCCACTGGCCCGCTGTCTGCACTTACCCCTAATTCCTCGCCCGCAGGGGCCCGTGCCTGAGCCTATGACCACCGCCCCCAACCACACATCCACCCTGGGCCAATACTACGCGCTGACCAAGCCGCGTGTCGTTCAACTCATTGTGTTCTGCGCCCTGATTGGCATGGTGCTGGCGGTGCCTGGCCTGCCCAACTGGGCCGAGGTGCGCCTCGCCTTGCTGGCCTGTCTGGGCATCTGGCTGGTGGCAGGCGCGGCGGCTGCATTCAATTGCATCGTCGAAAAAGGCATTGACGCCAAGATGAAGCGGACGGCCTGGCGCCCTACGGCCAAAGGCGAATTGAGCGACAGCCAAACCCTGCTTTTCTCGGCTGCTTTGTGCGCTTCCGGATCTGCGCTGCTGTACGTCTTGGTCAACCCGTTGACTATGTGGCTGACCTTCGCCACATTTGTGGGCTATGCCGTGGTGTACACCGTGATTCTCAAGCCACTGACGCCGCAGAACATTGTGATTGGGGGCGCGTCGGGTGCCATGCCACCTGTACTGGGCTGGGCCGCCATGACCAACGACGTCGGGCCCGAAGCCCTGATATTGTTTTTGATCATCTTTCTGTGGACGCCGCCGCACTTCTGGGCGTTGGCCTTGTACCGAGTGGAAGACTACCGGAAATCGGGCTTGCCTATGCTTCCCGTGACACACGGGAACGAATTCACACGCTTGCAGATCTTGCTGTACACGCTGGTGCTCTTTGCCGCTTGCCTCATGCCTTTCGCGTACGGGATGAGCTCGTGGCTGTACCTGCTGGTGGCCCTGGGTGTCAGTGTGGGTTTCACCTGGTACGCGCTGCGCCTTTGGCGCAACTACTCTGATGCGCTGGCGCGTCAGACATTTCGATTTTCCTTGATTCATCTGAGCGTGCTGTTCGCCGCTTTGCTGGTCGACCACTATATTTTCTAAGCACCTATGCAACGCCGAATCGCCTTACGCTCCCTCACCGCCGGCTTGGCCATGGTTTCGGCCGCTGTGCTGCTGTCTGCTTGCTCCAAGCAAACCCCTCAGTTCCGTGCGGTAGACATTACTGGCGCCGACTACGCCCGTGATCTGCCGCTGACCGACCAGCACGGGCGCGAGCGCAGCATGGCCGATTTCAAAGGCAAAGTGGTGGTGGTGTTTTTTGGCTTCACTCAGTGCCCCGACGTGTGCCCAACCACGCTGCAGGAACTGGTAGAGGTCAAGAAGCTGCTGGGCAAAGATGGTGACAAGGTTCAGGGTGTTTTTGTGACGGTCGACCCGGAGCGCGACACGCCCGAGGTCCTGAAGGCCTATATGGCCAATTTTGACCCCAGCTTCGTCGCACTGCGGGGTTCGCCCGAGCAACTGGCGACGGTGGCAAAAGACTTCAAGATCTATTACAAACGCGTGGAAGGCAAAACGCCGACCAGCTACACCATGGACCATTCCGCCGCAAGTTACGTGTTTGACACGCAAGGCCGGGTGCGCCTCTATACGCGGTACGGCAGCGGGGCACAGGCCCTGTCGGAAGACATCCGTCTGCTGCTCAACAACTGACGCAGCCTCCGGACGCTGCGCAAAAACCAGCGCGACACATTCTCAAACTGGTGCGGCCACTAAGGTCATGAAGCGAATCGCTTTGCGTGCATCTGCGCCCATTTCAGTGGTGGTTGCTTGCAGTTGCTGCAGGCATGACTGAGCCCCCACGTTGCCGGCTGGCAGCATGGTGTGTGCCACATTGAGCTTGAGCGTCACGCCCCCGGGCAGCACCTTGGAAATTCGCAGTCCACTGGCCACGACACGCGTTGCACAAGCCTGCACCGTGGCATCCAGCGTGGGGCCTTCCAGCAACAAAGCAAAGTGATGCTCGTCGATGCGAGCGACCAAATCCATGTCGGTGACGACTTGTCGCAAACGCGTGGCTGTCAGCACCAGCGCGCGGTCTGCGGTGTCGCGGCCATACTCGTCTGCAATGGCCTGGTGGTTGGTGAAATGCACGACCATCGCGCCGCATTGGTGATGCTGCCCTTTGGCGCGTGCAATAGCGTTGTCTAGCCGCAGTTCGAACGCAGGGCGGTGGGCTACACCGGTGAGGGGGTCGTTGTGCGTCAATGAGGCTGCACGCCAGCGCGCTTCGCGGCGGCGGGTGCTGCGCAGCGTCATGGCGTAATACAGGATCGGCATCTCGAGCGCGGCGCCAATGGTCATGCCGTAGCGCGTCCACATGCTGTTGGGGATCAGGTCGAGTCCTCGCGCCAGCGGGAACAACGCCATCACCAGCACGGGCAAAAACCCCAGCGCCAAATATCGATTGAACGTATCGTTGTCCTCGTGCCAGACGGTCGCAATCAGCGCTGCAATAAGCAGCAGCACAGTGAGTGTCAGCACAATGACCAGGGTGAAGCTGGCTCGGGTTTGCAGATAGGTGTCCATGGCGACGGCACTGAGCAAAGCTGCCAACATCGCCCAGATGCCCAGATCGAGCCAGCGTGAAAACCTCGCGGGCTCGGTCGCCGTACGCACGAACCAAAGGCCTGCCGCAGCCGATAGCCCGGGCAGCAAGAAAGTGGCAATTTGGTTCCAGGCCAGTGCATGGGGCCACACATGCTGAGCGCCAACCCCTAGGTACGCCAATTGCCCGGCAGCCAAGCTGAGTACATACACTGAATACACGGCAAAATTGCGGTCACGGGTCGCGGCGGCATTGGCCACACTGACCAAAAATATCAGAGCAGACAAGCCGAAATACGCCCCTAACAAAAACTGTTCAGTCTCTCGTGATCCGGTCAAGCTGGACAGGCTGCGTATGACGATATTCGCACCAAAATTGACTCTGGCGTGCTCGATGCGCATCCAATACCGCACCGTTTGGTGTGCCGATGACAGCTCGAAAGTCGGGAAACGTCCAGGGAGTGGCCAGGCACTCACTGCCCGGGTGTCGCCAGCCTCTTGGCTGACCCATTGCCCCGCAGTATCGCGGTAAAAAAACTGCACGCGGTCTATGCCTGAAGAGTCTACTTCCACGTACCAGTTGGGTGCGCCCAGTGTGTTGGCTTCGAATTGAATCCAGAGCGCCTTGCCGTCCAGGTTGTGATGCGAGCCGGGCTGTCGCACTGCCCAAGGCAGTGCTTCGGCAACGCGTTCGACCGTGTCGACCGAAGTTGTGAAACCTGGATCTATCCAATAGACGCTGCGCATGTCCAGCCCCACAAGAGGGGTGGCAGGTGTGAGCTCAAACGGCTGTGCGCTTGTCGCCATTGGCGGCCGTGCGGCGGCCTGCGCACCGGCCATGGTCAACCATGCCGTGCACAACGCCAAGCACAGGAGTAGGGTTTTTGTCACGCAGCCATTGTGGCAACAAAAAGCCCGGATTGTCGGGGCTTTTTGTTGTAAGCGGTAACGCGTCTCAGGTGGCGTCTGCCTCTACCAACGCTTTTTTCATTTTTTTCATGGCGGCAGCCTCAATCTGGCGAATCCGCTCTGCGCTCACACCGTACTCGGCTGCCAGGTCGTGCAGCGTCAGGCCACCCGAGCCGTTGTCATTGACGTTGAGCCAGCGCTCTTCGACGATACGCCGGCTGCGTGCATCGAGTGTGTTCAGGGCCGTGGCAATGCCGTCGCTGGCCAGCACGTCACGCTCGCGCGCGGCGATCATGGCGGTAGGTTCGTGGTTGACGTCGGCCAGGTGCGCTATAGGGCCAAACGCCTCTTCACCGTCATCGCCAGGTGTGGGGTCCAGCACCACATCGCCGCCGGACATGCGGGTTTCCATCTCGATGACCTCTTCGCGCTTGACGTTGAGGTCTTTGGCCATCTGGTCAATCTGCGCAGGCGTCAGCGTGTTGCGGTGGGTCTCGGAGCCCTCATCGTCCTTGAAGCCCTGCTTCATGGAGCGCAGGTTAAAAAACAGCTTGCGCTGACCTTTGGTTGTGGCCACCTTGACCATGCGCCAGTTCTTGAGGATGTACTCGTGAATTTCGGCCTTGATCCAGTGCAGGGCGTAGCTGACCAGGCGCACGCCCTGGTTGGGGTCGAAGCGCTTGACCGCCTTCATCAGGCCCACATTGCCCTCTTGGATCAGATCGCCATGGGGCAGGCCATAGCCCAGGTACTTGCGCGAAACCGACACCACCAGACGCAAGTGCGACAGCACCAGCTTGGAGGCGGATTCGAGATCGTTGTCGTCGCGCAGTTTGGTCGCGAACTCTCGCTCTTCTTCCAGAGTGAGCAGGGGCAGCCGGTTGACCGCCGAAATATAGGCGTCCAGATTGCCCAGGGGCGGCACCACCGCCCAAGGATTGCCCACGGTCAGTGCCGAAGCAGAAGCTGCAGTCAAAGTGGTCATAGTCAATCTCCTAGTGTCTGTCCATCATGTTAGCACTCGTTGGTGTCGAGTGCTAATCAACAAGTTCAATCCCTTTGGATTGGTTGATCCAAGCTTAGGGCCGCAGTCTTAGGTGAATATGAGTGAGGTGTCGGTTCGCGTTGAGTTTTGAACTTTTCGCATCAAAATTTGCACCTTTGTGATCTGTTCAGCAAGCAGTGCCTCGGCCTTTGTCAGCCCTTGTACCTACGATGCGTCCCACTATATTTACATGGGTAAGGATGCGGAAGGCCTACCGACGGGCGTAAAAATGCAGATTGTCTGACCTGTTGCAATTGTACAAATTAATTCTCTGGAGCTCAACCGCTCAGGTCCGTTTACCGACGCTGACCTTAAGGGGCTGAGCAAATCCAGTGATCGCGTTGTGAGCTACAAGGCAAAAAATGCGCAGCGCCGTTATTGAGCACGGGCCGTTGGCCACTTTATGGCCTGGCCAGGCGGATTCTGTCTCGCGACGTCAGCAGCCAGGATCATCGCTGCCTTCCGCAATAGGCTGACCAGCCTGGGCCTGGGCCTGGGCCTGCGTCTGTTGGCGCACAGACGTCCGCTTCAGGTTCTCGTAGGGTTCACTTGATGTTCATCAAGCCGTGGAATCTCGCGAGGCGTCACCATCAACTTGGTGGCATTGCGGTCGCGGGGCACTTGGGCAGAGAAGCGTGTACCGGGACCTTCTTGCCGAGCATGGTCGGCTCATCACCACGGCCCAGTCCTGCCAGAGAGATCCATATGTCTTCAAAATACGCGGCTTTGCTTGACCGCATCAGCGCCAACAACCCACCCAACCGCCAGACAGTTTTGCCCACCGGCAAGCTACGGCAGCCCGCATGTTGACGCAGCGCCTCTGTTGCATGGTGCTGGGCTTATGCCTGCTGCAGGGCGGGCTCGCCAGCGCAGCAGAATCCACGGCAACGCCACCACCAGCCCTGGAGACCGCCACGGTTGCGCTGGCCACACCCGGCTGGTCACCGCCATCGTGCACAACATCGCGGCCGATCTTGCCGGACAGCCGGACTCAAAAAGGCAAGTGGGTGCACCTGGCCAAGGTGGCCTTTGAGAAGTACTTTATCTACAAGATGAAGAATGGTACGTCGGAGCCGTTCTACGAAAAGTACATATTCAAGTTGATAGGGCTGGAACGGATCGAACGATGACCGCCGACAAAGAATTTGGAGTAGAGATGCAAATCAAAGTTCTGGGGCCCGGCTGCAGCAAGTGCCAAACGACGGTCGGCATCATCGAACGCGCCGCGCAGGCGGCTGGTGTCGCCATCGAGATCGTCAAGGTCGAGGATGCTGCCGAGATCAAGCGCTTGGGCGTCAGCGCCACGCCTGCCGTGCTGATCGATGGCAACCTTGTTCACAGCGGCGGCCTCCCTTCGCGCGAAGAGGTGCAAAGCTGGCTGAGGCCTTCAACTATCGGCTTCCTGCACCACCCGACCCGGCACCTTTTCTTCACGGGCAAGGGCGGCGTCGGCAAGACTTCGCTGTCGACCGCCGCCGCGCTGACGTTGGCAGATGCTGGAAAGAAAGTATTGCTGGTCAGCACCGACGCCGCGTCTAACCTCGACGAGATGCTGGGCATCGAGCTGCGCAATACACCGGTGCCCGTCCCCGGTGCACCGGGCCTTTCGGTATTGAACATTGACCCTGACACTGCTGCCGAGTCTTACCGCCAGAGGGTTCTGTCGCAAATGGGTGCGGGTGCAAGTGCCGAAGAACTGTCCACGGTGCGCGAACAGCTGTCCGGCGCCTGCACCACCGAGATCGCTTCCTTCGACGAGTTCTCATCACTCTTGTCGGGCGACTCTGGCAACTACGACCATATTGTTTTCGATACGGCGCCCACCGGGCACACCTTGCGGCTGCTCAGTTTGCCCAAGGCCTGGACCGGGTTTCTGGACGGCAACGACCGCGGTGCTTCGTGCCTGGGGCCGCATTCGGGGTTGAAGATGCAGGAGGCACGTTTCAAGGCCGCACTGGAAGCCTTGAGTGATCCGGCCAGGACCACCGTGATTCTGGTGACCCGTGCCGACACGGGTGCGATTGCAGAAGCGGCACACACCTCAGGTGAGTTGCTCGAAATGGGCTTGAACAACCAGCGCCTCGCGATCAATGGTGTATTCCATGCCAGCGAGCGCACGGATGCGGTGGCCTGCGCCATTGAGGCGTTGGGACAGCAGGCGTTGGACGGCATGCCGCAGTTGCTGCGCGCATTGCCGCAAGACCGGGTGCCGTTGCGGGCTTTTGACACGGTTGGCTTGCCCGCCTTGCGTGCCTTGCTGACCACCGACAACGGTTCGATTCCTGTGCACTCGCCTGCGGTTGCTGCGACCGATAAGAATCTTCCGGGCCTGGACCTGCTGGCCGATGAACTGGCCGCCGCTGGACACGGGCTGATCATGGTGATGGGCAAGGGCGGCGTCGGCAAAACTACTATTGCAGCGGCCCTGGCGCTGGGGCTTGTGCAGCGCGGCAAGACTGTGCATCTCAGCACCACCGATCCGGCAGCCCACCTTGCGGGCACGCTGATGGGTGAGGTGCCGGGACTGAAGGTCAGCCGCATTGACCCGAAGGTCGAGACGCAACGCTACATCGACAAAATCATGGCAGCCAAGTCGCCGAAACTCGACGCGGCAGAGCAGGCGCTGTTGCTGGAAGACCTGAAGTCGCCCTGCACCGAAGAGGTGGCCGTTTTTCATGCCTTCTCGCGCATCGTCAGCGAGGGCCGCAGTGCTTTTGTCGTGCTGGACACGGCCCCCACCGGCCACTCGATGTTGCTGATGGATGCGACCGGGGCCTACCACCGGCAGATGACGCAGGAGTTCGCAAGCCACGGCACCGCGCGCATTGTCACGCCCTTGATGCGCCTGCAGGATGCCGCATACACCAAGATCATTCTGGTGACGCTGCCGGAGGTCACGCCGGTATCGCAGGCGGCTGCGCTGCAAGAGGACCTGCGCCGCGCCCACATCGAGCCTTATGCCTGGGTGCTCAATAAGAGCGTGCTGGCTGCGGGCACGCGCGACCCCTTGCTGGCTGCACGATTGGCTGGCGAACGCAAACAGATGGCGCGCATGGCCGCTGGCTTGGCCGGGCGCATCTTTAGCCTGGGTTGGTTGGTTATCCCGCCCCTGGGGGTTGTCGAGTTGTCCAAACTGGTGAGCAAGTCCTTGCCTGCGACCGAAGTTCACACCTGAAATTCTTGCCGAACCCTGGCGGCTGGCGCAGCGCGAACTTAGTCGCTCATTTCGCGCATCGGCGGGGCGGCTCTGTTTTGCCGCATCCACCAGCGCGTTGCCAGCGGTAATGCCGCCAGCAACGCCAGCGCGACCACCACGTCGGGTGACCCCAAATTTCCCAGCGAGTCGATTTGTGCCAATTGGCGGCCCGCGTGCACATAGATGGCGGTGCCTGGCAACATGCCCGCCAGGCTGACCCAGAAGAACGTGGACACCCGCAACTCGGTCACCCCGGCCATCAGGTTGACGGGCACAAAGGGGATGACAGGCAACAGGCGCAACGACAGCAGGTAATAGCCGCCATCACGCGCTACGGTCTCAAGAAAAGGTTTGAGTCGTTGCCCCAGGCGCTGTTGCACGAGCGGGCGTAAAGCGTGGCGCGCGGCTAGCATGGTGGCCGTCGCCCCCACCGTAGAGGCCAGCAACGCCAGTGCCGTGCCCCACACCAGCCCGAAGGTGGCACCGCCCAAAAGCAACAGCAGGCCACAGCCAGGCAGGCACACTGCCGTGAGCAACGTGAAAGCCGCAAAGTACGCGGCCGATACGCCCACGGGGTGCAGCGCATAGGCTGCAGCCAGGGCCATTTGCCACTGCTTGAGTGGGTCCAGCGAAACCGGCGAGCCCCAAGCCCATAGGCATGCAACCAGGCACACCGTGGCCAGTGCCATCAAGCCCCACGCGAGGGTAGTTCGGCGAACAATCATGGGACGTGCAGGGCTTGCAAGTTGCTCGCCTGGGCCATTGTTTGTTCGTAGCCACGGCGTATGGCCATCTCGCGCCATGGACGCCGGATACCCGCGTAGTAGCCCACATCGGGGTGCAGAGTGAGCGTGGCCGCCAACGCGTCGGGTGCGGTGAGGGCGCGTTTGCGTAGGTCGCCTGCGCGCCAGCCTTCCGTGCCTGGTGGGGCCTTGTCTTCGTGGGCGGACGCATCGACAGCCAGCACTCGCATTGCACCAAGGCTTTGAGCTAAACGCACTGGCAGGGGGGCTACCAAGTCGGCATCGGCATACTGCTGTCCGTGCAGGCGCACGGGGGCAAAGCGCCCCTCAATCGAGCACGCCGCCTGCAGCGCCAGACCCGTGCGGCCGCGCGTGAACACTGCGGGCTCGCGGGTCGCGATGTTCAGCGCCACCACAGCCAAAGGCACGTGCATTTGTTCCAGCAGGCGCTGGCCAGTCAGTTCATCGATCCAGCGGGCCAGGCCCGCTGCATTGAGCCATTCGCTGCCACCCAATTGGGGGCGCACGATGTCCATCACATCCACGTCGAGCGCCAGTGCCTCAATGCGTGCCATGGGCAACCTGGCGGCATACAGGGCCGCCACCAGCGCACCGATGGACGAGCCCATCACCAAGTTGGGTTGCAGGCCCAATTCGGTCAGCGCCTTGAGCACGCCCACATGGATCAACCCCCTGGGCCCGCCCGAGCTGAATACCCAGGCGACACCGGGGCGCAGTGCGACGGGCCCGGGCTGAGGCGCGTCGGCTTCGCTGTAATCTGCCGCGTTACCCAGGCACCCCGACACGGTGCATGCGGAGACCAGCACCCCCGCCACGCCGCCGGCCAGCAACAGGGTGCGACGGTAAGGGTGAGGGGGGCGGCTGGTCGTCATGGCACCAGAACAATCGGGGCGAGGTCATCGCCTTGCGGCAGGATGCGGCCAATGGCCACGGTGTGGCTGTAACCCGCTGCACGCAGCGCGACGATGCAGGCGTCTGCGCGGTCGGCAGGCACGGTGGCCAGCAAGCCGCCCGCCGTCTGCGGGTCAAACAGCAGGGGGTAGCGCGGATCTGCCACAAAGTCGGCCTGGTTGCGCAGGGCGCGGCGCAGGCGCACGTTGGCGGGTTGCAGTGAGCTGACAATGCCTGCCGCCACGGTCTCCAGTGCGCCGTCGAGCAGGGGCAGGGCAGAGAGTTGCAGTTCGGCATCCACCTCAGAGGGGCGGGTCATTTCCACCAGGTGGCCCAACAGGCCAAAGCCGGTCAGGTCGGTGCAGGCGGTGGCGCCATGCTGGCGCAATATTTTCGCACCCATGCGGTTAGATACCACCATGGACTGCAAGGCCGCATCAATCCAGCGGCCCTTGGCGGCAAACTTGGCGTGGGCGGCAAACAGGGTGCCGGTGCCTATGGGTTTGGTCAGCAGCAACACATCACCCGCACGCATACCGCCCTTGCGCATCAGGCCCGCCATGTCGTCGTCAATCAACCCGTTGATGGCAAAGCCCAGGGCCAGCTCGCGTCCCTCGCCGGTGTGGCCACCCACCAGGGCGCAACCCGCGTCGTTCAGCACTTCAATGGCGCCCGTCATCATTTGCGTCAGCAGGTCTTCAACCTTGCTCTCCAGACCTGGCGGGACCGTGGCCACGGCCGTGGCCGACTGCGCCTCGCCGCCCATGGCAAAAATGTCGCCCAGGGCGTGGTTGGCAGCCACCTTACCGAAGATATAGGGGTCGTCGATGAAGGCCCGGAAGAAGTCCACGGTGTGCACCATGGCCTTGCCCGGCGGCACGCGCACCACGGCGGCGTCGTCGGGCGAATGCAGGCCAATCAGTACGTCGTCGCGCTCCACGGGGCGCAGGGCGCCCAGTGCGCGCGAGAGCACGCCCGCACCCACTTTGGCCCCGCAACCTCCGCAGCGCATGGCAATGGCCGAAATGGCTTGCAGCGACTCCTCTTGCGTCAGCGGCAAGCTTGGCGCGGAAGGCGCAGCTTTGTTCGGGTCCATGGCCGGGAACTCGCTGAAGCGGCGCATGAAGCGCTGGTCAATCCAGTCCTTCCAGCGCCAGACCCAGTCTCCCTCAAAACCCAGCGCACCGCGTGAGGCAATCGCGTGTTTATCGCCGGTGCTGATGAGGGCCAGCCAGCGCCGCTGCGGGCGATAGGTTTGCAACGCCTGGCCCAGTGCGCTGCGGCGCAGGTTTTCAGCCAGGGGCGGGCCCATGCGCACGGCAAACACACCGGCCTTCTCCAGCGGCCTGTCCACAATGGAGGCAATGTCGCCTGCCGCAAAAATGCGCGAGTCGTCCAGCGTTTGCAAATAATCGTTGACTGCAACAAAGCCCTGCGCGTCCAGTGTCAGGCCGGTGTCGCGCAGCCAGGGGGCGCCGCCGGCCTGAGTGACCCACACAATTTCGTCGGCCAACAGGGTTTGTCCGTCTGCTGCGGTGAGTTGACCCGCTGTGACCTCTGTGACCTCGGCATGGCGATGCACATGGACGCCACGTGCGGCCAATACTTGCTCGAAGCGCCTGCGCACGCCTGGGTTATGGGTGGGCAGAATGTCTGCGCTGGCGGTGAACAGGTGAAAGTGCAACTCGTCAGGGTGGCGTCCCTGGGCGCGCAGTTCATTGCGCAAGCGGTGTTGCATGGCCAGGGTCAATTCCACACCCCCTGCGCCACCGCCCACCACTGCAATCGTGGTGGCGCCAGCGTGTTGGCGCACGCGCTCCAGCAGGGCCAGCCAACGCTGGTTGAACTGCGTGATGGGCTTGACTGGCACCGCATGGTCGGCAGCGCCCGGCACCTGGGTCATTTGGGGTGTAGAGCCGATGTTGATCGAGGCAAAGTCAAAGGCCACCGCAGGGCGGTTGCGGCACAGCACTTTGCCCGCGTTGCGGTCTATGCCAATGACTTCGTCGCGGTAAAGGCGCGCACCGGCAAATGCGCACAAGCGGCCCAGATCGATATGCACCTCGTCGTAGCTGTAGTGCCCCGCAATGTAGCCGGGCAACATGCCGGAGTAGGGCGTGTGGGTGTCGGTGCAGATCAGTGTGAGGCGCACCCCTGGCACCGGATGCATGCCAAAGCGCTTGATCACGCCCACGTGGCTGTGGCCGCCGCCAATCAAAACGATGTCGCGCAGGACGGGCTGCTCGGAGACTTGCATTCAGGGGGCTTTCAAAAATTCTGTGAGCTGCAACAGCGAGAGGCGTTCATTCTCGGGGCTGAACAAAGGGGCGCGTTGGGCGCATTGCTGGCTGAGGTGCGCCAAAAAACCGTCGCGCGCGCCCTGGGTGGCGCGGCACTGGCGCAGCAGGGCAGCCAGCCCGGCGGCGTCGCCTGGCTCGAAGTAGCCCGCGTAGTCAGTGCCCAGCATGCCCACGTTGCCGGGAATGCGCGAGGCAATCACTGGTGTACTGCTGCACACCGCCTCCATCACCACATGGGCGCCGCCCTCCATGCGGCTGGCGTGCACCAGAACATGGGCGCGCTGGATGTGGCGGCGTGTGGGCTCGTGGGGTTGGGCGTCCAGCCAGCGGTAGTGCGGGTGCTGTTGTTGGGTGGCGGTGGCTGCCAGCCCTAGCGACGCGTCCAAGGGGGCGCCAATGTGGTCGATGAAAATGCCATCACCAGTCTGCAGCAGTGCAGCGGCGGCCATCAGCGTCAATGGGTCCTTTTCGGCGCGCAAATGCCCCACCATCACGGCGCGCAGGTGGTGGGGGGTCTTGTCGCTGGGTGACCGCGCTGTGGTGGACTGGAAGATCACCTGGGTTTTGTTGCGCATCGCGGTGGACAGTGCTTGCGGCCCCATGTCTTGCAGTACGACCAGACGTTGCGCCAACTGCAGTGAGCGTTGCGCGGTGGCGTCGTCGACAATGTCGCGGTAAAGGTCGGTGCCGGTCAGCACCACCGCCAAGCCCTGTGGGCCGCGCGCCTCGGCCCATGCGTCGATGGACGGTCCCGAGCGTCGGGCGTGCAATGCCAGCATGACGTCGTCGGCCTTTGCAGCGGCGTCCGGCCACTCGCCAACGATGCGGGCAGAATGGCGCGACGACAGCATTTTCTGCCAGCGGTGCGCGGTTTGCCAGTTGCCATTGTTGGCATCGGCCAGCGCCGGGCTCACGATGACGATACGGGCCTTGTTCATGGGTAAAGGAGAGGCATGACGCCAGAGATCATCTCACCCGCAGCGACATTGCGCACGTCTGGTGCCGTGGCGCTGGCTTCGGCGTTGCGGGCCACGCGCTTGCGCACAGTGGGCCTGCTGCAAGCCTGGCAACATGCGCTTCCTGATTTGCAGGTGGCCTACGCGCCCGAACGCAACCCGCCACTGTGGGAACTGGGCCACGTGGGCTGGTTTCAGGAGTGGTGGATTGCACGCAACCCCCAACGCTCGAGTGGCGTCGCGGCTGATCCCTTCTGTGCGCGGCCTGCATCGCCACTGCAAAGCGCGGATGCGTTGTTTGACTCGAGCGCGGTGGCCCACACCACGCGCTGGGATTTGCCCTTGCCGGGTGTGGACGCCACGCTGCAGTACCTTGAAGCTGTGCAGGCCGACACCCTGGCCCTGCTGGCACAGGCCGGTGCGAGCGACGAGGCGCTTTATTTCTGGCGCTTGGTGCTGTTCCACGAGGCCATGCACAACGAGGCTGCCGTGTACATGGCGCAGGCCCTGGGTGTGCCAGTGCCGCAGGCATTGGCGTGGCGTGACGGCGCCCCCTCTTTGGCAAGCCAGGCAGCAGGCGCAGAGATTGAAGTACCCGCGCAGGTGTGGCAGCTTGGCAGCAGTGGCACGGGCTTTCATTTCGACAATGAGTTGGGCATGCGCGCGGTGGACGTTGGATCGTTCCGCATGGACGCCGAGCCTGTCACTTGGGCCCGCTACTTGCCCTTTGTGCAGGCCACGGGCCACCGCTTGCCGCCCCATGTGCGCCGCCATGGCGGCGCCTGGGAGCATCAGCACTTTGGCCAATGGCGGCCGCTGGAGCCCGAGTCCCCAGCCGTGCATTTGAGTTGTGACGATGCCGAGGCCTGGTGCCGCTGGGCCGGGCGCCGCTTGCCAACCGAAGCTGAATGGGAGTGCGCCGCATTGACGCAACCCGCCATGCGCTGGGGTCAGGTGTGGGAGTGGACGGCCAGCGGCTTCGAACCCTATCCCGGCTTTGTGGCCCACCCCTACCGTGACTATTCCGAGCCCTGGTTCGGCAGCCGTCGCGTGCTGCGCGGCGCGTGTGTCGCCACGGCGGCCATCATGGTGCACCCGCGCTACCGCAACTACTTCACGCCCGAGCGGTGCGACATCTTCGCGGGATTTCGTTCGGTGGCTTAAGCTGGTTGCGACCCGCGCAGCGGTGGAGCGTGGGGGCCACATCTGTTCAG
>ERZ795056.4637-NODE-4637-length-14144-cov-9.415289_pt1 | contig 14144 bp, 11 predicted proteins | sample MGYA00375140_ERZ795056 | MGnify/ENA primary metagenome ERZ795056 (study PRJEB30185, sample SAMN05720227) | activated sludge metagenome | isolation source: Anaerobic digester | place: USA | collected 2015-03-09 ...
GGCACAAATGAATCCGCATTTTATATTTAATTCGCTCAACTCCATTCAGCAGTATGTATTGGCAAACAATGTGGAAGATGCAAACAGGTATCTTTCCATTTTTGCTTCTCTTATCAGGGAAACACTGGAAAATTCTTCTTCCGGAAAAATTTCATTGAAGAGGGAGGTTGGGTATTTAACCAAGTACCTTGAACTTGAACGGATGCGTTTAGGAAACAGGTTTGAATTTGAAATTGAAACGAAGGGGTTGGAAATGGAGAGCACAATTGAACTGCCTGTTATGCTTTTGCAGCCATATGTTGAGAATTCGGTTCGGCATGGCATGAGGTATAAAACTGACGGTAACGGTTTGATTCAAATACATTTCTGGCGTGAAAATAATAAAATCATATGCCGTATCAGAGATAATGGACCCGGAAGAGAGGAGAGCATTAGAATCAAATCAAACCAGCATATCGAATACCAGTCGCAGGGAATGGATCTTACCCAACGAAGGGTAGATATACTGAATATGATTTTTGAGGAAAAAATTTTAATTGAAGTAATGGATCTAATAAATGATTACGGTGAGGTAGAAGGTACCGAAGTAAAAATTAATATAACCCAACTAACAAATGAAGACAGTAATTAATGCCATTTTGGTAGATGATGAACCGGGCAGCCTGATAACACTTGAAGGGTTGTTGCAGCGCTTTTGCCCCGAAGTGCAAATTTTGGCTGCTTTGGGTAATCCTCTTGAGGCCATCGAACTGATAAAGGAAAGAAAACCAAACCTGGTTTTCCTGGATATTGAAATGCCCTATGCCAACGCCTTTGATGTGTTGGACAGGGTATCGCCGGTTGATTTCCAGGTAGTTTTTGTAACAGCGTTCAGCGAGTATGCCATAAAAGCGTTTAAATATGCGGCACTTGATTATTTACTTAAACCGCTGAATATTGATGAACTAAAAAATGCAGTTGAACGGGTGAAAAGAACCCTGCTAACCCAAACAGGCGGTAATATTCGTGTGGCAGGCTTGCTCGACAACCTGAAACATCCATCTGACACACCCGAAAAATTATCCTTTTCCACCCCAAACGGTTTTGAATTGATAAATGTATCCAATATCCTTTATTTTGAAGCAGAAGGCTCTTATTCATTGGTGGTATTAACCGGGGGAAAAAAGCTCATGGTATCAAAAGGCTTAAAGGATTTTGAAGAGTCACTTTCTCCTGTTCAATTCGTAAGAATTCATCATTCATTTCTGATTAACCTTGCCCATGTAAAGCGTTACCTGAAAGGCAGGGGGGGGCATGTGGAAATGACCAATGGCCTTTTAATTGAAGTGGCAGTTCGACGAAAAGCTGATTTTTTGGAAATGTTCAAAGGCAGGAAAGCTTAAAGATTTTCAAGCGCCTGAAAAATATCTGATTTTATATCCTCAAAATGCTCGAGCCCTACACTTATTCGAATCAAACCGGAGGTAATGCCAACTGCCTCTTTTTCCTGTTCAGATAATTTGCTATGGGTGGTACTTGCCGGATGGCTTGCAATACTACGGGTATCACCAAGGTTGCTGGTAAGGCTAAACATACTTAAGGTATTCATAAACCGGATGCCGGCTTCTGTACCTCCCTTTAATTCAAAAGTAACAATACCACCACCGGCTTTCATTTGTTTTATTGCAATTTCATGCCCCGGATGAGAAGGCAAAAACGGATATTTTACCCAGTTAATTGCCGGATGACCTTCAAGCGCTTTTGCAAGGGCAAGCGCGTTTTCGCAATGTCTTTGCATGCGAACGTCTAAGGTTTCGAGGCTTTTGGTTAAGACCCAGGCATTAAACGGGCTCATGCTTGGGCCGGTATTTCTGCAAAAAAGGTAAATTTCACGGATCAACTCTTTTTTACCAACCACTATGCCCCCAATTACCCGACCCTGTCCATCCATCCATTTGGTAGCAGAATGTATTACAAGATCGGCGCCGTAACGGATTGGTTTTTGCAGGAGGGGAGTGGCAAAACAATTATCCACTACCAATATTATATTTCGCTCATTGCAAATTTTGCCTATCATTTCCAGGTCAAAAATAGTAAGCCCTGGATTGGTTGGCGTTTCAAGGTACACCATTTTGGTGTTGGGTAAAATATGGGAAACTATTTCAGCAGCTTCCGAAAAATTTGCATAGCTGCTTTGAATGCCCCAACGGGTCATGTATTTGGTAAGAATAGTATGGGTGCTGCCAAAAATACTCGGACTACTCAGTATATGATCGCCCTGGTTGAGAAATGCCATAAATGTGCCAAATATGGCTGCCATCCCGCTTGCCGTGGCAAAACCGGCTTCTGCTTCTTCAAGCGCCGAAACTTTCTGCACAAATTCTGTAACAGTGGGGTTTACAAACCGGGTATAAATATTATGGTCATTTGTTTCGGCAAATGCGCCCTGCATATCTTCGGCGGTATCAAACTGAAAACTGGATGTAAGAAACAGCGGGGTGCTGTGTTCCATTTCATCCGTAAGCGGGGTTTGTATCCTGATGGCAGCTGTGCTTTGGTGGTTTGACATTTTTATCAGACTTATTTATTCATTCATCCTTATTAAAAGAGGATGCGACCCTTTTATTTTTTTCGGGTCGTAAAATCAAGTTGGTGCAGCAAAGTAAGTCTAATTGTATGAATGTTGTAGTCTTGTTCTGTTGCGGCCCGGTACTGGTTTATGTATTGGTACAAAACGGCAAGGTTCAGGCTTTTTGAAGGCATCAGTACCACCCCGCCAATCAGCCTAAACTGATCGTAATAATGCTTTTCAATACCATCGCCTGCATGAAGCATGATTTCCGTAGCTCCCTGCCAACCAAGGCCGAATTTTCTTTTTTCGGTAATTGGCCAAATGGGCCCCTGGTGCTGGTACATGTACCGGGCGCGAAACGAAAAGGCGGTTTTTCCCTTCGAGTAGCCGTTTAAAGGAGCTAATTCCCGCCAACGCTGCTCGATTCTTACACGGTGGAACAGGCTTGTTTTTCCCTTCGGCTTTGTAATAAGGTATTGCTCCCAAAGACGGTTTTCATTTAAAACATTGCCTTCAATCCCGCCAATATGGGTGCCAAACCATGCATAGCCCGCTGAAAGCCTGTGGTTTTTATCGAAAAGGTAAGTAGCACCGACCCTAGCAGCTGATAGTACCGAATTGGTATTTTTAAAATTGGTGGTACGGTGGTTGAGGTCGAACATATAACCCCATTTTTTTGAAAATATCGCCTGGTGATTGTAAGTGTACCACATCTGGTTGGATGTGTTTTGGGCATGCAGAACAGGCATACCTGCCCATACTATCATGGCCACAATAGCTAATTTACTGAAAATTTGGCCCCCGTTTTTGGCCGAAATATGTAGTCCCCTTTTCATGAAGGGGCAAATGTAACAGATAAATTGAAAAATAGGAAGTAATTCTATTTGGTTAGTCTAATTACAGTTTTTCTTTCTTTACCATTGAAGAAGTAAGTTCATCAAGGTGTTTTACCTTTTCTTCAAAACTGGCTTTTATGGTTTTTCGGTAAGTATATAAATTTTCCAGCAGTTCATCCATTTGGTCGGGCAATATTTCGTTGAACCACTGTCGCAGCCTTTTGGCCATGGTGGGCGATTTTCCATTGGTGCTGATGGCAATTTTCAGGTTTCCTTTTTGTACTATACTGCCAAGGTAAAAATCGCATAAATCAGGGGTATCGGCTACGTTGGCAATTATCCCGGCTTTTTTTGCATGGCCGTAAATGGTTTCGCTTAACGGGCGGCTGTTTACGGCTATAATGGCAAGGTCATAACCAATCATATCTTCTTCGCGGTATGCGCGCTTTTCAATAGTAACATTCGGGTGATTTGCCACCATATCCGTTACCTGGGGCAGAAAATCAATGGCTATAATTTTTATGGAAGCCAGCGCTGAATTTGCGAGCATAGCACCCAGTTTTTCAAGACCGACAGGTCCTGCACCCACCAACAAAACTTTCAGTTGATTGAGTTTCAAAAAAACCGGGAACAACTCATTTTTATCTGGATTCATAATTGATCAGCTTCGTAAAGTTTCTTCCTGTAAACAAAATCACCAAAAGTTTCTGTTTGATTCCGGTTTTTGGCATAGTTGCCCAACAAAGAATCAAGTGAAGAAAGAATTTCAGCTTCATCAATATTTTCCCTGAATTTGGTATTCAGCCTTTTTCCCTCCCGATCGCCACCAATATGCAGGTTGTAACGGCCATAGGCAGTACCAACAAGCCCAATTTCAGCGGCCACACTACGGGCGCAGCCATTCGGGCATCCGGTCATCCGAATAATAATTTCCTCCTCTCCAAGTCCATGTTTTTCCAAAACCGGTTCCAGTTTGGTTAAAAATTCGGGCAAATAACGCTGTGCCTCGGCAAGGGCAAGCGGGCAGGTATTAAAGGCCACGCAAGCCATGCTGTTCAGCCGGATGGCACTGCTGTTATCATTTTTGTCTGCTACACCGTGTTTTTCCAGGATGTTGTGAAGAACGGATTTGTCATTTTCCTTCACATCAGCTATAATTACATTTTGGTTGCTGGTAAACCTGAATGTGCAAAGCCCCGTTTCAGCTATTTCATAAAGCGCTGATTTCAGTAAATAATTTCCTTCGTCAGTAACCCTGCCGTTCTCTGCAAAAACGGTATAGTACCAAAGATCATTCAAGCCTTTATGCCAGCCATAATAATCTTTGCGGGCAGTAAAAACGAAGGACCTTTCTTTTTCAAGTTTAAAACCCATCCGGTTCTCCAGTTCATTTTTCCACCAGTCAATGCCTAATTTATCAACCGTATATTTTAACCTTGCCAGTTTTCGGTCGCTCCGGTTGCCATGGTCGCGTTGAATGGTAAGTACTTCATATACCGCTTTCATGGTAGGTTCGCCTGCTGCAACAAACCCAATAACTGTGGCAAGTCTTGGATAGGTTTCGGAGTTACCATGTGTTTGGCTTAAACCGCCGCCAATGGCAAGGTTGAAACCGGCAAGTTTACCCTCTTCTTCAATAGCAATTAACCCAATATCATTAGTAAGAACATCCACATCGTTGTTGGGTGGAATAGCAATACCAATTTTAAATTTACGGGGAAGGTATCTGTCTTCGTATAAAGGATCTTCCTCCTCCTTTTTGTCGAGCAATTGTTCTTCATCGAGCCATATTTCGTACCATGCCCGTGTTTTGGGCATCAGTCGTTCGCTGATTTTGCTGGCATAGCCATGAATTTCTTCGTGAAGTTTTGACTGACAGGGATGCGAAGCAGCGGCTACATTCCGGTTAATATCGCCACAGGTAGCTATTGAATCAAGGTTTGCCGCATGAAAGGCCTGAAGTGTTGGTTTGATAGTTGATTTCAATAATCCATGCAACTGAATTGTTTGCCGGGTGGTTATTTTAATTACCCCTGTGCTGAAATCACCCGCAATATGGTGGCAGGCTTTCCATTGTTCGGCGCTTAACACACCGCCGGGAAGCCTGAGCCTAACCATAAAGGAATACAGGCGTTCCAGCTTTTTTTCCGATCGTTCTTCGCGGCGGTCACGGTCGTCCTGCAGGTACATGCCATGAAACTTGATTACCTGCATATCTGCATCGCTTATAGCCCCTGTGAGGTCATTTGCCAGGCCTTCATCAATAGTGCCACGCAAACCCCTGCTTTCTTTTTTTATTTTCTCAACCGGTGAAGGTTTCATTTATTTCCAGTTACTGTTTATAAAAAGAATGATCAATATAGTTCTTTGGCAAAACGCCCTTCTTTCTGCAATTGTTTCAGGTAAGCAGTTGCTTCCTGAAGGTTTACATCCTGTTGGCCGGCAATTATTTGCAGCAATGCGGTTTCCACATCTTTACCTGCAGGCTCTTTTTCACCGCTTATAAATACATAAGCTCCTTTCTGAATCCATTTCCAGATGGTATTTGCCTGTTCCATTACTTTTTGCGACAGGGTTACAGGGTTGGAGGTGTTTTTTTCAAACGCAGGAGTTACCAGCTGTAAAGTGCCTATATCTGAATATTTCTGAATCTCTGATTGATAGTAGAAGTCAGTCACCCGGTTTTCTTCCCCAAAAAACAGCCAGTTTTTTCCGGTTGCGCCATTGGTATCTCTTTCAGCCAAAAATGACCTGAATGGAGCAATGCCGGTACCCTGTGCAATCATGATGACATCTTTTTCATCGGGCGGCAATTGAAAACTTTTCTGGGAATGCAGAAACATTTCCAGTTCTGCACCCGGCTTCAGCGAAGTTAGGTAGGAAGATCCTAAACCGGGCAAATCTTCGCCATTCATGCTAAAATGGTGAACCTGCGCAGTAAGGTGCAACTGGCAGGGATGTGCAGCAGGGGAGGAGCAAATGGTATATAATCTTGGGGTAATTCCGGGTAAAATTTCAATCAGTTCCTGGATCTGATTATTATTCTGCAGGGGATAAATCCTTAACAGATCATATAAATCAATACGGGTTTCAGGAATTTCAACGCCCAGCCATTGTGCATACTTTTTTACCGTTGTAATTGGTAAATGGCTGATAGTCAATTTTTTAAAAAGTACTTCCTCAACGGTTAAGGTATGTTCCTTATAAACAACCGGTTGTTCGGGCGACATTTCGAGCAGGTGCAGGATCTTTGCTACCTGTACTGGGTTGTTTTCGGGAATAATACCTACCGCATTACCGGGGGTATATACAATTTCCTCACCCAAATCAAATTCCAGGTGATGTACCTTCTTATTACTTCCCCGGTCGTTGAGCAAAATATTGCTTCCCAGTGTTCCTTTAAACACTTTTTTACCCTCTGCCGGTTTTTTCACTACAGTTGTTACTGAGGCCGAAACAATCGGGTTCTGAAGGTGCTGCAACAATTGCTGAATCCATTGTTCAGCATCTGTTTCAAAATCATCTTCGCAGGTGCCCATGGCAATGGCAGGCGTAGCTTTCAGCCTTTTTAGCTGAGCATCCACATCAATACCGGCCTGGCAAAAAAGCGGGTAACTTTTGCTGCCAAGTGCCAATACCGCGTATTGCAGTTGCTGAAAGGGCTGACCCCTTTTGTGCAGGTAATCGTACAATGGTTTTGCAGTTGCCGGCGGTTCACCTTCGCCCTGTGTGCTAATTACCAGCAAAAAGAAGGATTCCTTATCTAATAATTCCGGTTTGTAGTTTTCCGCAGCTATCAACCTTGTTTTAAAACCTGCCCTTTTAAGGGTGGTGGTTGCCATGGTAGCCGCCTTTTTAGAGTTGCCGGTTTCAGTTCCATAAATAATGGAAATAGTATCTATTACCACCGGTGGGGTAGTATTGGGTTTGGCAGCGGTAGGTATATTTTGCGCGGCAAGCCCGGCAAGGTATCCGCTCATCCAAACAAGGTCGGCATGGCTGCTTTCCGAAATAAGTGCATATAACTGATCCAGCTTCTTTTCTGCTAGCATGATCGAATGGTTTTTTATCAATGAATTTGAACCGGCGCCTGATTCCTCCCGGATTTTGGCCGGGCTGCGGCATTTATTACCTCAGGAAAATATTCAGCGGCTTTTGTAAGGTGTTGCTTCCATGCATATCGTTTGTGCAACCCGGCAACCACGCCAATAATGAGTAAAGCCGGTGAAAGAAAGCTTCTGTTCTTCCATTCAGTTAAACAATTACCAAGGGTAGAAAAGGTAACTACTTCCAATGGGGAAGTGGCCTGTTCTGCCAGCAAAATGGGTGTATCGGGGTTTTTCCCAAAATCAATCAGCCTTTCAGCAAGTTCAAGGGTTGTTTCACCACTCATATAAAATACCAGCGTATCCTCAGTAGATGCCAGGTTTTCCCATTCTCCCCGGGCAATGGCTGATTGGTTGTAAAAAGTGAGCAGCCTGATTCCCCTCGATAATCCCCTTGCGGTTAAAGGCACCCCCAAAGAAGCCGCAACACCAAGCGCAGCGGTAATACCCGGTACAATTTCATAGGGAATGTCATGTTGCACAAGGGTTTCCAGTTCGTCGGCAATATTTGAGAAAACAGAAACATCGCCGCCTTTTAACCTTACCACGTACCTGCCGGCATTGGCATGAAAAACCATGAGTTCATTAATGGTTTGTTGCGGGGTACTTTTGTTTTTGCGGCATTGTTTTCCTACAGGAATTACCACAGCCTGTGGCGCATGAAGCAAAATGATGGCTTCATTTACCAACCTGTCAGCAAGTATAACATCCGCAAGGTTCAGATGCCTGACTGCTTTTAAGGTAATTAATTCCGGATCTCCGGGACCCGCGCCAATAAGGGCAACTTTGCCCTTTCGGCCTGTGTGGTTATTTGGTCGTTCAGACATTTTATTAATGTTCACTAAAGTAGTGATGTTAATTGGCCAAAAAATCGGCTTCTGAAAGGGAAGCCTGCATCGGAATATTTACAATTTTAAAGTTTGGGTTGGTTACTCAGGAAGTGTGCACATGCAGCCCGCATTCTTTTTTGTCGGCTTGTTCCCACCACCACCTGCCTGCCCTGAAATCTTCTCCTGCTTTTATAGCCCGGGTGCAGGGGGCGCAACCAATGCTTACAAAACCTTTATCGTGAAGTGGATTAACCGGTATTTCGTACTGTTTCACAAACTCTTTCAGTTCATCCATTGTCCAGTTAAGGAGGGGATGAAATTTGAACAACTCATTTGAAGGATCCCACTCAACCTTATCCATTTTTGTGCGGTTTGTACTGTGTTCGGACCTAATGCCGGTAACCCAGAGTTTTTGTCCGGAGAGTGCCCTTTTCAAAGGCTCTACTTTGCGGATATTACAGCATTCCTGCCGGTTTTCAATGCTTTCGTAAAAGCTATTTGGCCCCTTGGTGCGAACCATAGGTTCCAGCTGCGCAGGGTCGGGGGAATAAGTGTCAATTGCCCTGCCATATTTTTCAATGGTTCTGCTCCAGGTACTGTAGGTTTCAGGAAAAAGCCTGCCGGTATCAAGGGTAAAAACTTTGATATCGAGATTGTTGGAAAAAATCATGTGGGTGATTACCTGGTCTTCAATACTGAAGCTTGTGGAGAAAACCGCTTTATTTCCAAAAAGTTTGGCAAAGCTTTTCAGGCTATCAACTGCATTTGGCTTAATAGCAATTCCCTCCAGCCATTTTAATTCGTCGGCTTTGGAAATATTGATCGGTTTTATAGACATATTTCGCCTCCTTTTCATAATATTAGAAAGCAAATAAAGGAATTTAATTTCACTTTTTTAGTGAACATTAAAATTTTTAGGATGATTTATGCTTTCATTAAATGAAAACCAAGACCGTATTTTGGCAGTATGTTTATTTATTTACTGAAAATCAGCAGGTTAAATTTTGATGGATTTGGTCGGATTATTCTTCAGCCCCGGGGAAAATTTTTTTCAACAGGATACCACAGGACGGGTCAAAATCCCCTTATTTTTTCTTTTTTCCTGATTTCATTGATTTACTTAGTGCTTCATTTTCCTTTATCAGTGCCAGTATTTTTTTCTTATCGGCACCGGTTTCTCCGCCAAGGTCAATAGTGGCCTTGTAGTCGTCTTTTTCTATAGGGGTTATAAGAATTACATCGCCGAGGTACTGCTCAATTTCCTGCAACAATGGTTTTTCTTCCTCGCTGCAAAACGACATGGCAAAACCTCTTTGCATGCCCCTGCCTGTGCGGCCTAGCCGGTGAATGTAATTTTCCGGCAAATCGGGCATATCATAATTGATAACGTAAACCACATTTTTTATATCCATGCCCCTTGCGCTCACATCGGTGGTTACCAGTACATTTTTTTGCCCCGAGGTAAAACTTTCCAGCGCTGCAAAACGGTCCTGCTGTTCCATACCTCCATGCAGGGTGGCCACATCAAGGCCAACCCGAAGCATGGCTTTTTGTACCCTTTCGGCCCGTACCTGTGTGCGTACAAAAACTACCATCCGGTCATCGGGGTGTTTTCGTATAATGTCTTCAAGAAAAAAGCGCTTATCATCCATGCCAATCATTGCCACAGTGTGTTCCACATTTTTGCTTACACTGTTTTTGGGTGAAACCTGTATGCGTATGGCATTGTGTACAAGCGAATAAGCCTGCTTTTTAATTGATTCGTTGATGGTGGCTGAAAAGAAAAGGGTTTGGTGGCGGTAGGGTAACCGTTTTTTAATATCCAGCACATCTTTCATAAAACCAAGTGCCATCATACGGTCGCTTTCGTCGAGCACAAGGGTTTCTACGCCATCAAGGTTCAGGTGTCCCTGTGCCATCAGGTCGAAAATGCGGCCGGGGGTAGCTACCACCACATCGGCTTCTTCACCTAACTGCCTTATCTGATTGTCTTGTTCAACACCCCCCACAAGCGCTACCATCAGCAGGTCGGTTTCTTTGCCAATACTTTCAAATACCCCATGTATCTGAACGGCAAGCTCGCGGGTAGGGGCAAGCACCAAAGCCCGTATACCTTTATACCTGCGGTTTGATGTGGCTAATTTTTGGATAATGGGAATGGCATAAGCGGCCGTTTTACCGGTGCCTGTAGCGGCAACTGCCATTACATCTTCGCCTTTTGCAATGCTCGGAATGGCCTTGAACTGAATATCGGTGGGCCGGTTAAAGCCAAGTGTTTCAAGGCTTTTTTGAATGGCGGGGAGAAAGTTGTATTGGGAGAATTTCATTGCAGCAAAGTTACAGGCTCACTTCCTTTAATTGAAAATTCATTGAAATGCTCAGATCGGAAAGTTTGCCGGAAACCTAAGTGTAAACCTCGTACCTCCTCCCGGCCTGCTTTCTACCTGTACATTACCCTTGTGCAGCAGCATAATTTGCCGGCAAAGGCTCAGCCCAATTCCTGTTCCGTTTTTCTTACTGCTGAAAAAAGGTACAAATATTTTATCAATCATGCTTTCATCAATGCCATGGCCATTATCTGTTACCTCTATAAGGTTTTCGTTTCCCTCTTTTGAAGCTGATAAAATAATACGCGGTTGTTCCTTTTCTTTTACAGCATCAATGGCATTCAGCAGCAGGTTAATCAGTACCTGTTCGGTAAGGTGGGGATCAATGTAAAATTGAATCCCGGGCTCTTTAATGATTACGTCGAGCTCAATCCCCTTTTCATCGAGTGTAGGTTGCAACAGCCGGTTCATATTTTCAAACATGTCGCGCACGAAAACTTTGGAAAGACTGGGTTTTTGGATTTTGTTTAGGTTGCGGTACACTTCTGTAAATTTCAACAGGCCTTCACTGCGTCGCTTAATGGTATCTATCCCAATTTCAAGGTCTTCGTAGGTTGCGGTTGGATTATTTCCATCGGCCGCGCTTTCATGCAGCCTGCGTTTTAATGTATCGGCAAGCGAAGAAATGGGCGCCACCGAATTCATGATTTCATGGGTCATTACGCTCAGCAGTTTTTGCCAGGCGTTGGCTTCGGTTTCGTCTAGTGCCGTATCCACATTTTGAAAGGCGATCAGCTTATAGGTTTTGCCCTCTGTTTGAAATGCTGTAACAGCCAACACCACCTTTTGCGGTCCGCGGGGTGTGGCAAGGGTTTCTACTTTGTTTTCCCCCGGCTTTAAGGTGGTACAGGCATGGTAAAGTTCCTCAGATCTTTTTTCCAGTGAATGAATGGTTTTGAGATAAGGGATGCCGGTAAGTTTTTTGAGGGATTCATTCATCCACATAATGGTGCCATCTTCTACATCATATGACAGTATGCCCGTATCAACGAGTTCCAGAATTTGCTGCAGGTAAATAAACTGTGTTTCTTTTTCCCGGCTGATTAGTTTAAAAGTTTGGTTTACTTTATTAAATCCTTTACGGAGGGGTTGTAACTCAAGCGGGGCATGCTTTTCGTCGAAATGCCTGGTAAAATCCCTGTAGTGTACACTTTCGGCAAACTGCTCCACTTCGGCCTGTGCTTTCTGGTGAAATTTAAAGAAATCATATACCTGGAATACAATAACAGGTGCCAGTATGATCAGGTAATTATATTGCCTGAAGGCAAGGCAATAGGCAGCCCCTGTAATGGTAACCAATATCAGGGATACTTTGGCCAGGATGCTCCATTGGTAGTTTTTAAATATCATATTTGCTCAGTCTTCGGTATAATGCTGTCCGGGTTAGTCCAAGTTCTTTAGCTGCCCTCGAAATGTTGCCGTTGTGCTTATCAATTACCCTGAGGATGGTGTTTTTTTCAACACTGCCGAGGTTCAGGTCTTTATCCGTTTCTCTTTCGGGTTCTGTTGCCGATTCAATGGGGGAGAAGAACAGATCTGCTGCCTTAATCACCTCGCCGTCACACATAATTACTGCCCTTTCAATGATGTATTGCAACTCCCGGACATTACCTGGAAAATGGTATGCAAGCAACTTGTTTATGGCATCATCCTGCAGAATTAGGGAAGGTTTAAAATATTTGCCGGCATATATTTTAATGAAGTGCATGGCAAGCAAGCGTATATCGCTTTTGCGCTGCCGCAGCGGGGGAAGTTGCAATTCAACCGTATTGATGCGGTAAATAAGGTCTTTGCGAAACTTGTTTTCATTTGCCAGTTCACTCATAGGTACGTTGGTTGCACATACCAGCCTGATATCAATAGGTATAGGTGAATTGGTGCCCAATCGCATTACCTGCCGGTTTTGCAGCACCGAAAGCAATTTAGCCTGTTGCTGCAGGGTAATATTGCCAATTTCGTCGAGGAATAAAGTGCCGCCGTTAGCCGATTCAAAAAGACCCATCCTGTCTTCGCGCGCATCGGTAAATGCACCCCGTTTATGGCCAAATAATTCGCTTTCGAACAGGCTTTCGGTAAGCGAGCCCATATCTACTTTTACAAAAGGCTTTAATGCCCTTAAAGAATGTTCATGGAGGGCTTTGGCCACAAGGTCTTTACCGGTTCCATTTTCACCCAAAACAAGGATATTAGCATCGGTAGGAGCCACTTTCCTCAATTTTGTGAATAACAATTGCATTTCGGCGCTTTCACCCAACATGGCATTGCCCGATATGGAAACCTGCTCCTTATCCTGCAATGGTTTCTTGATTTGTAGCGCTTCGCGGATGGAGGTAAGCAATTTTTCGTTATGCCAGGGCTTAATTACGAAGTCAGATGCGCCTTCTTTCAGTGAAGTTACGGCAAGATCAATGGCACCATAGGCGGTTATCATAATTACCGGCATTCCAGGCTTCAATTCCTGTATTTTTCTTAGCCAGAAAAGGCCCTCATTACCGGTGTGGACCGGACTTGCAAAATTCATGTCCAGCATCACCAGATCGAAATTATCCTTTAATAAATGATGCCTGATTTGCTCCGGATTTTTCTCTGTAATTACTTCTTTTACTTCGGTTTTAAGTAATAGTCTTACTGCGGTAAGCACGTCCGGATCATCATCTACTATCAAAATTTTGGCATGCTTCATATTTAAATTTCCTCTTTTTGTGGTATTGGTGTTAGGTTATCTTTTCCAACTCCTCAGACCGGAAAACGTGAAATGTGAAATGTGAAAATTTCACGTTTATCGTTTGTCTTTTCACTAAAAACCTAAGCATTAGCAAGATTAGTAAAATTAACGGCAGAAATAACGAAGGTTTTCATGAAAATAATGGGATGTACGCCTGCCTGTATCAGCAGCGGACACAAACTGTATCGAAAACGAACACTTTTTAGGTAATGAAATTAATTTAAATAATTGAAAATCAATTGATTAAGTTTTTGGCATGGTTTTATAAGCTTATAATGACAGAAGTAAAAATTCAATATGGACAGGGTTATAGAAAAAAAGAAATGGGGAACAAAGCGGGTATTAACCATCGCCGGGGGATTGGCAATTGTAGCGCTTATTACCTCCGCCATTTTTGCTTCAAGGGGTAAAAGTCGTTTGAATGTTGATGCAGAAAGGGTAATGATAGGTGAAATTAAGGAGGGACCTTTCAGGGAATTGATTCCTGTTAACGGAGTGGTTCTTCCGCTAACCACCATTTACCTTGATGCTTTGGAGGGTGGCAGGGTGGAAGAAAAATTTGTTGAGGATGGCACCATTATGAAAAAGGGTGATCCAATTCTTCGACTCAGTAATTCTGACCTTGAACTTAGTCTTGCTACCCAGGAAACCTCGGTATTTAACGTACTCACACAAATGAACATTTCGAAGAATAGCGCCACACAGAACA
>ERZ795056.4640-NODE-4640-length-14141-cov-8.192816_pt1 | contig 14141 bp, 6 predicted proteins | sample MGYA00375140_ERZ795056 | MGnify/ENA primary metagenome ERZ795056 (study PRJEB30185, sample SAMN05720227) | activated sludge metagenome | isolation source: Anaerobic digester | place: USA | collected 2015-03-09 ...
TCTGAAAAGTCGCCGCTCGTTGGATCATAGCAACCTGTAAAACAGTTAAAACTATGTGTATTTCTATGTGACCTATCCTGAATAATTCGGGACAGGTTGTGTCTATGTGGTTAAGTGACTTATTTTAAACCACATAGACACATAGAACGATATAGGGTTTTTATGTGAGAATTTTGATTCTTATCTCAAAAAACAGAATATCTCACCTTTTTTGACAGTCCTTTTCATCTATTTTTCCTTCAGAAAATTATTATGATTTTATTTTTTGAAAAAATTATCATAATAATTTCCAGAAAGATTCCGGACAAGGAATCTTCTTTTCCATTTCAAAGCCATTTCTGCTGATGCCAATCAGGTTGTCATTCCACCTAAACTTTGCGTAATCTTGCACCCAAATTAAAAGTCATGAGTCAACTTCCTCCTTGTCCGGTTTGCAAAAGTCCATACACCTATGAAATGGACGATAAACTGGTTTGTCCCGAATGCGCCCACGAGTGGCAGGCCGAAAAGCAGGAGGCAGACGAAGTGATTGGCGACGAAAAAATCATCGATTCCCTGGGAAATGAACTGGCCAACGGCGACACCGTGGTCGTGGTAAAAGATCTTCCGGTGAAAGGCGCCGCCAAATCCATCAAATCCGGAACCAAGGTGAAAAACATCAAACTACGTCCGGGCAGCGACCACAACATCGACTGCAAAATCGACGGATTCGGAGCCATGGCACTCAAATCTGAATTTGTGCGGAAGGTAGTCTGATCCGGAATTCCCCGTCCCTGGCCTCTGATTGGAAAAGCGACTCCGTCCTCTTCCTGTCCATTCCTATTCCATTTCCTGATTGCTCTTACTCCACCACAAGGCGGATGTGATGGCGTGCCTTCCGGTTACAGAGAGAAACCAGATAAATACCTTTGGGTAATGTGGATACATCCATAAAGTTTGATGTAGTTCCGGCCGGATACATTCCCGTCCATACTTCTTGTCCCATTGAGTTTGTAAGCTGAATGGAGGCTGATTCAGCCAAAGGCCGGGTTTTCATCCAGAATCCCTCTTTTGCAGGATTGGGATGGAGTGAAAAACCATCGGTTGATTCGATCTCCCTGATTCCAACAAACTGCGTTACGGTTATGGTATCTTTTGCTACACAATTCTGCCCATCGGTCACTTCCAGGATATACACTCCGTTGCTGTCTGTGGTGAGAGAATCCTGCGTACTGCCTGTATTCCAGAGGTATTGAAGAGCTCCTTCCCCACCTGTTACGGATGAGGAAACCACAACTTCCTGGGAGGCTGAAAGAAAAGTCTGCACGAGATCAACAGTAAAAACAGGTCCGGGATTGATTGTTTTGGTAACCTGACTGAAACAGCCAGCCTGGTCGGTGACATTTGCTGTGTAGGTGCCTGGTGCCACGTTTTCCAGATTTTGCAGACTGCTTCCGTTGCTCCAGGAAAATGTGTAAGGACCGAGTCCGGATGGTGTTAGATAAATGCTGCCACCCGTCCGGTAACACTTTTCGTGCACAATGGAATCGGTTAATGCCGGACCTTCCCCAAACGCCATGCTCATCCCCTGATAACCATAGGTTGAAAATTCATATCCATACTGGAATCGCGAAACCCCGTTCGCTGTCATTTTAAATTCAGAATAACCGCCGACCGGAAGAGTAATGGCATATACCGAATCCCGTCCTGTCGGGAAGTTTTCTGAGAATTTTGGCAAATAGGTGGCCTGGTTTCCAGGGGTTACCTCCACAGGTACAGGAGAAAATCCGGGATGAGAATTGGGATTGCTCCCTGTAAAATTGGTGGAATTCAGGTTCCATCCGGAGCTTCCTTCATTTTGAATCTGAAAGCAAAGCCATTCATGCGGGCCAGCCGGATATGCAAGTGTTTCAAGGCTGGCTACCGTTACGGTGGTAGGGTATAATTCTCCCAGAATATTGGCTCTGGTTCCGGTGAAATTCTGGTCTTTAAAAATTTCGATCTGGTACAAAAATCCACTGAAGCCACCAATCATGTTTGGTCCTCCAAACAAGGCCTGGCCGGTAGTGGCGGTTATGTTTAATCCAAAGTTGGGACCACTGGCGTCTGTGGCAACATGCCGGAATTTTACCCAAAGGTTGTGGCTCTGGCAATCGGTCACCGGATAATAAATACCGGTTGCGAACAAGGGATGTGTTCCCGTAGCTGAGCTAAAGTTAAAGCCTGACAAGGTGGTTCCCGAACTGGTGAGAATGGTCCCGGGAAGGGATCCGGGATCGGGGGCTGTGAAGTAAATGGTTGTCCCAAAATTCAGTTCTGCAGATTGTACAGGATTGCAAACGCCGAGCAGCAGAGTAAAAAGGATCAGAACAATTCCGGACGGTTTCATCGATCGGTTTGGCAATGGAAATTGATACATCAACAAGCGATAATTGTTTAATTGTATAGGTTGACAACTCCTGGGGAGATACCAGAAGTTGAATTTCCTCCGTTTTGAAACGCATCGGTGATGGCACCCCGGGTCGCCCCGTTCACCACATTTCTTCCTGCTACAGATGGTGGTGGTGTATTGGTTGGGTAGTCATAAACTCCCAGTGCATAGTTAGAGGAGTTTGCAAAGTTGCAATTTTCTATTGTAACGGAAGAGGGCGTACTGCCTTCTCTCAGGTTAATCATCCCAAATTTCACTCCATTTGTCGTCGGATTGCCCCCATCGGAAAAATGCACATAGCGGAACACATTGTTGTTTCCATTTTCGGTGAACAGAAATCCACCCCAATCACCGGCCAGGTTGTTTTGCCCTTTTATCACAATTGGTTCTGAAACAGTACCCTGAAAATCTGCACGGGAGCCTTCATCGAAACTGATATGCATATTGGTTGTCATCACCATCGTTACACCCGGCCCAACAAACAGTGAGTGCGGAGCAGCCTGGAGTATGAAGTTTTCTCCATTGATCTGGTAAGGAATGGGTTGCCGGTATAGCCGGATATCTTTCGTGAATTGCTCTCCAGGAGATGAAAGGAAGATGACATTGTGCCCATTGCTGCTGTAATGGCAGTTGGTTCTGACAAATTCCGCTTGCTCCCAGCAAACAGAAATCGGAGCTGTTACATTGTTGCTAAAGGTACAATTGTCGATTGTTTCCAGAATGTTGGCTTCATCATTGCTTACAAATCCGTAGCCTGCCGAGTTCCGAAACGTACAATTTCGGAAAGATGCTCTGCTGCTATCTCCTGAGTTGTTGGGAGAAAATCTCACACAGACTTTGTTGATGGCTGAATTGCCATATCCTCCAAATTCAAAAATGGTGTTTTCGAAATGGTTGGCAGTGTCATTGGAATTGATGTAAACGCCATACCAGTCACCGGAAGATTTGTTCTTGCTGGTAAATAAAACCGGACAGGTCGTGGTGCCCAGCGATTTGATGATTCCGTCCACTTTAAATTCGTAGTTACTCTGTGCCTCTATAATAACTCCGGCCATTAAAGTCAGCTTTCTGCCTGCCTTTACGGTAAAATTGCGGTTCATTTTATACGTCCCCGGCGTCAGAACCGAATCTTTGGCAAACTCATATTCCAGAAAACCCCGGTCCCGGCTGCTTATATCGCAGGGGTTTCCGGCTGTAAAGCTGATTTCATTTCCATAAGCCAGCCCCTTTGCATTCACAGCATAAGCCCGGACGAAATAGGTTGTTCCTCCGATCAGACCTTTCATCTGGCTGACAAATTTTCCAGTGCCACTGCCTTCGGTTGTTTTGGTTTGCAAACTGGTATCGGGCGCTGGGTAAGTACTCCAACATATTCCTTTCTGTACAATCGAACTGGCTCCCGCTGTGGTAATTTCTCCGCCACTTTGGGCCGTTTCAGCGGTGATGGCAGAAGCCGGGGTAGTTGTCAGTACCGGCAACTCCGGCTTTGGTTCAGGTTCGTCCTTTTTGCAGGCCTGCATCAGGCTCATGGCGACAAGGAATAGGAGAGGTTTTTTAACCAGCAAAGAGATTTTCATAGTGTCGGATTGTTAGAATGAAGGAGGATGATTTCTGTCGCTTTTGTGTGATACAAACCTGTGACATGATTATGGAAGGGTCAATTCACTGAAATCAGGAATTTGAGAAAATCCTCTGAAAAGAGGAGTCCCACGACAAAAAACACCCCGAAAGCAGGATGCGACCGGTGTGTTTTTTCCTGGGAAGATTTGGGTTTTATTGCCAGTGCCATCCGTTTCATCGGTAAAGTCAATTTGTGGCCGACGCTGACCTATGCCCAACTGGTCCAGGAATTTCTTTCAGAATGGACACCCGAACCGGATACACCCTATTTTCATTTTGGACCAACTCAAAAACAAACCCGATCCAGGCAACTACCTGAATCGGGTCTGGTATGCAACTACCGCTTATTGTTTGACAATCTTTAATGTCTTCCTCAAGCCATTACTTTGATAAACAAGGGTGTAAATCCCCGCTGGCTGATCCCGGATATCGATTTCCTTTGTACTTTCTGTGGGTTCCACAACCCCGTTCCAAACATCCTGGCCAAGAAGATTGACCAGTTGGAGACGTGCCGGGACAGGTGGCCCAGGGACCGATAGAGTAAATTTACCTTCACCCGGATTGGGGTAAACGGAAAGATAGACATCAAAGCCAGGATCAGAGGAAGATTCATACCATAAGGCCGGTTCATCTTCAGGCTCGGATACGGCAATTCTCATAACTCCAAAGGTGTAAACACCTGCCGCCGTGGCACTTGGCTGCAATCCTGTTTTAACAGCCATTGCCCGAACCGTGCACGAACTCTCAAGTGGAACCGGCCCGGAATACAGCTTGGTGAAACTGTTCGGAACATCAAGACGGGGCACATTTCCGTTCGTTGTGTAATAAATAGCGGCCCCCGCCGTGGCACTGGTTATGGTCAGGCTTACAGGTGATGAATAATTTCCGGGTGCCGGATTGAAAACTGGGGTAGCAACAATCGCAGATGCATTCACTACAAAATTAGCCGTGGCCATTGCTGAGTTTTCGATTCCCGGAGCCACAGCAATCGCCTTAACCGTAGCGGTGTTGTAGAGGGTAAACGGAACGGAATAGAGTTTTGTGAAACTGTTGGGTACATCAAATCTGGGGGTGTTGCCATTGGTGGTGTAATAAACCTGCGCACCCACGGTTGTGGTGGAAAGGCTGACCGAAACGGAACCATCAAAATTGCCACTATTAGGGTTGATGACCGGTTTGGCTGCTTTACCGGGATTGGTGATGCTGATGAACGAAGTGGCAACTTGGGAATTTGGAAATCCATTGCTTACGGATATCGCCCGAACCGTGGTCGATTCCAGTATCTGAAACGGCTGAGTGTACAACTTGGTAAAGCTTGTACCGAGCTTAGGCGTATTTCCTGATGTGGTGTAATATACAGCACTTCCCGGAGTAGTGGATAAAATGCTCACCATTTGCGGACCGGAAAATGTGCCTGTACCAGGCGAAATAAGGGGTGTTTCCGGTGCTTGTACAGCCAATACTTCAATCTGGAAACTGCATGTTGTAAAATTTCCGGCAGCATCCTCCGCCCGGTAGGAAACTGTGGACGTTCCGATCTCAAGTACGACGTTCTGGAGTAAATGAATACCCAAAGGTGCCGAAAATGTCGTCGTGAAGCCGGTTTGAATCGCCCAGGAAAGATTGACTATCTGGCAATTGTCGGAATAGGTTGGAAGAGGCAGTGATAATGAAACGGTTTGCCCGGTTTCTGCAGAAGCTACCACTTTTGAAGGACAGGTGAGTACGGGTGTTGCTTCATCCACAACAGTAATATCAAACTCATGGGTAATAAACTGATTACAGGAATTGTAGGCATAGATTTTTACATGGGTTATGCCGACATTGAAAGAATGCCCATGGCCGGGACCACTACCGGAATCGATTGTTGCGCCTGTAAGCCGAAATGAATAATGATTGACATTGGTGACGTTTACCCCATAGGCAATGGTGGCCTGGCAGGCAGCTGAGACCGAAAAAGTTGAATTTGAAGGTGCAGAAACAAAAATCATTTCCGGACAAGCTAAGCGAAAGGTTACCTGGATAATCCGGTTGCCATCCAGGTTTTCCAGAATAAAAGGATTCAGGGCCGGGTTCAAGACCGGCTCTCCATTTACTAAAACTTCTTCCACTTCGTAGCCTGCTTCTGTCTCAATAATAAATTCAGGGTCGCTGAATGGACTTAAGATAAAGGTGCCATTTGGGGTAATACTGCCATGGTCTCCTGCAGAAGCCGTAACGGTAACATGGGGGTTGTTGTGAATGATGGACACCGAGTTGTGGAGGTGGTTGGACGTCACTATATCTGGGCGGCCATCGTTGTCAAGGTCGCCAACGGCAAGGTCGGTTGGCAGCCTTTTTACAAACAAACGGAACCGGTTATCGAAGTTCAGGTCCTGCAGAGATATGCCGGCTGTATGGATGTTGGGATATATATAAACCTGATCGGTAGCGCCTTCCACCGTAATCAGGTCAGGTCGGCCATCGCCGTTCATATCCGCCACTTCCAGTTCTTCCAGGTAGCCGGAAAGACCAACCGGAACCGGTTCTGAAAATGAGCCATCAAGCAGTGAACCAGGAGCCGACAAATTCTGGAAAAGTACAATGGCCGGGTTGCTGACCTCTGAACAGGCAACTGCCAGATCCTGTCTTCCATCGCCATCAAAGTCGCCCATTTTAACCGACTGGGGCTGTGTTCCGGTGGGCAGAATCTGACCTGGTTTGAAAGCATCCTCAACCGGGACGCCCTCGTGATACTTGTTTCGGAACACCTGTACCGTGTTGGTATTCAGGTTGGTAACGGCAATGTCCAACCCGCCTTCATTGTCCAATTGTCCAATGGAAATGGAAGTACATTCGCTCAAATCGCCGTCGTAGTCGTGGTAAACACCAAAGCTGGATGAACCAAACAGACCTGAAAAATGTTGGTTTTCCAACACCGAAAAGTTGCCCAGGGTAAAATTGGCGGTCGCTATATCAGGACGGCCGTCGCCATTTAGGTCTCCCGTTTTTACACAAACCGGACCATCACCCACAAAATACAATTGCTGATTTGGGAAGGACGCTGCTGAAAGTTCACCTTGTGTCGCTTCGTTGCCCAAAACCGTCACCTGGCTGGAGGCTTTGTGGCAAAGGATGATTTCTGGTTTTCCGTCCCCGTTCAGATCGGCTACGGCCACATCTAACGGGTCGTTTTGCACTGAAATATCGAAACTGGGCTGGAAGGCAGCCGAGTCCAATGTGCCGGGTGTGCTGAGGTTCTTGTAAATTGATATGGAAGCCGAACCATTGTTCACTACCACCATGTCCGCCTTTCCGTCGCCATCCAAATCACCCATTGCCACTCCTTTGGGGCTATTGTGTCGCATGGATGTACTTGGGTCAGCAAAGTTACCAGCGCCAAAAAATGGTACGGAAAGATAAGTTGGAGTAAATGCCTGACTGGAAGTTCCGCTAAGTTTGCTGCTTTCGTTCAGCACCGTAATTCGGTCAAACGTTGCACCATACGGCACCTGCACCACCATTTCGGTATCAACAGCCTGAATCACAGTTCCCTCAGCGAGACCAAAGAACACCCGGTTTCGAGCAAGGTCCTGCACACTGGCCGGGCCTGTACTTTGAGTAGAAGGACCGGTTGATTTGGCTGGCCGGTTGCCACTTTGGGGAAGAAACCCGGAGCCTGTGATGATAATGGATTGGCCTGGATTGGCATAAGTTGGCGAAAAGGAGAGAATTTTGGGTGGGCCTGGTAGTGAAGCCTGGTTGAGGAACAGATTGAAACTACAAGAAGAGTTTACACTGTTGTATTCCTGATTCATTGCAATGATGTCGGGTTTTCCATCCATGTCAAAATCTGCAACCATTTGTACAATGGAGGGTTCTCCCTGAACGGCGTTAAACTTCGTGAAAAGTGTTATTTCCGGATCAAAAGATGAAGCGGATAGATTGCCGCCCAAGCCCTTATTTCTTCGTATGGAAACACCTCCCAGGGGCGTCAGAGCCGAACTGGTTAAACAAATATCAAGCCTTCCATCTCCATCAAAATCGCCCATTGCTGGAACATGATTTCCGGTCGTAAGCACGCCTGAAATGGCGACTACCGGGCCTAAAGATATGTTGCCAGAATTTGATTGATTTTCAAGCAGGCCAATTGCAGGACTCCCACCAATTACAGTTCGTACCAACAGATCGGGTTTGCCATCTCCATTTAAATCTCCTGCTTCCATACCACTACCAAAACCTGCTGGGTTTGAATACGACGGTGTGAATGAAAGGGGGCTTAATATTTCTCCACAGGCGAAATTGTTTTTTATAACATGAAGACCAACATAACCTATTACTAAATCTGATTTCCCATCCTGATCCATATCCGCTGCGATCAAATCTCCCCAACGACCTGAATGTAAAATATTTATAGGTGCATTAAAACCTCCTAGTGAAATACTGAGGCCAACTCCAATTATATTCTTTAACAAAACGATTTTACCTGTCGCTGAGGTTGCCACATCGGTTTCGTCTGCCGAAACTGCCACATCGGGTTTGCCATCCTGGTCAAAATCTGCCACAGCTATTCCTTCTACAATTGAACCAATGTTCCAAATAACAGGAGGTCCGAAGGAGGATGAGTTGATTGTGCCTGGGGTTCCAAGATTTTGCCGTATTGTTAGACGATAGTTGCTTGTAGACAACATTTCCGGAAACCCATCCCCGTTGAGGTCTGCAAATTCAAGGTCTCGAATGGTATCCTGAATTTCAAACCTGGGGTCAAAGGATGTACTGGTCCATGGGCCGGGACTTGCATTGTTGCGGTAAAACTGTATCCTATGGGTTGGTGATGGGCTACCTAAAAAACCCTGGTTTACCACAATCAGATCGGTTTTGCCATCAGCATCTATGTCGGCATGGCGCAGCAGTTGGCCTATGGCTCCAAAAGCTGGAAAACCGGGCGTGAATAGGTATTCTGTTGGAGGACTAAAATCGCTGGCGGAAATCGAATTTTGGGAGGGAAAGGTAACGGAAAACCGAAAAGGCGTTTCAGCACTTGCACCAGTTGCCAGATTTTGAACCAGGATCGATTCGCTATTTGCACCAGCGGGCACAATAGCACGAATTATGGTAGGTGATAAAAATTGGTAATTAGCCCGTACACCACCGATAAGGACGACATTCTGACTTGCGACAGGACTGAAAAAATTTCCTGTTAAATCCACCTGAGTGCCAACTTGCCCGCTCCGGACATTGGTTGAAAGCACGTTGTTGCCGCAAACCACAAATTCATCGTCCGTAAAAACAGAACCTCCTGTATAGAGCAACTCTATTTTTCCGGTTGCGGCACCAAATGGAGCCAAAGTTCCCAATTGGGTCCCGGATGAGTTTACGCCTGTTATTGAGCTGGTTACGCCATTAAACCGGATGCCTGATACCATGTCAAGATGACTTCCGATTATTGTTACTTCCGTGCCCCAGGGTCCTGAAACCGGACTGAAAAGCAGTGGTACGGGCGCAACTGGCAATATCGAAAACACCGCATCCGATTCGTCGAAACCTACCGATGCAGATCCCTTAACTTTTACCCGGCATTGACTGGAAATCTGGTTGGGGATCGTCCAGGTAAACACTCCGTCATTGGATTCATCAGTCGCTATAATGCTCCAGGTGAAGCCATTGTCTGTACTTATGTACAAGTTTACATTGGGATCGGTTACATTTTGAGAGGTCCATTCGATGTCAAATTGAGAGCCGGCTTGAAGGATTTCTCCTCCATTCGGTTTCTCAATCGAATAAAGTGGCTGATTGGAAACCGTAAAATAAAACGGGCTAAAGCTGGAATGGCACTCACCTGCCTGGTGGCAATTGACTTCAATCTTGCAATGCTGGCCAGAAAACGATGTGTTGTTCCATGTGTAACTACCTGTAATCTCATCGTTTACCAAATGTTCTATAAGCGTACGGCCATTTTCGTTGTGCGCATACAAACTGAAAACAATACCGGCTGAAGGTGCGGTTTTGCTCCAGGTAATTTCTATCGGTTGGCCTGTGCCAAAGCTTTCGAACCCAACCGGTTTGGTTAGGCGGACAAAAGGAACTTCGTTAAATTCAAGATTAAAAGTCCCTGAAACAATGGCTCCGGTTTCGCCCTTAATTTTGATTTTGGCCAGATTTGCATTGATTTCTGGCCAAAGGATGGTGGCAGAATTGGTGCCTGGATTTGAGGGAACAGTGCCGTCTGAATAGCCAGTTCCATTGTAGTATCGAAGTGGAAACCAGCTGGCACCGTTGTCTTTCGACAATTCAAATGAAACCTGTTGAGCTGGTCCCGATTCTGTCCAGGTAATGGTTTTTTGAACACAAGGCTGTTCGGTAGTGCCTGCCACCACTGTAACAAGGTTTAGCGTTGGCGCTTTAATCCCCAATGTATTCACAAACGTGTGGTTTACACCAGTCGGTCCAAACTCTTCAATCCGGAACCAGGGCTGGGCAACGGGCGTGTTGGGAATAGTCCAGATGTACCCGTCTGCACCCCGGTTTGGGATATGGCTGGCTATGTTGATCCAATTTGAGCCACCGTTGGTGGAGTAGTCAATGTTCACATAATCAGAGGATAAGGCAAACGACGTCCATTTGATTTTGTAGTCCAGGCCAACATACCATGTAGTGGCCGGGCTGGTAATTGTAATACTTTGAGCTTGTGTGGGTTTTTCCAACGGAAGAATCCAAAGCAGGGCAAAAAGGGTGAAAAATCTGACACGTATTTTCATGGCTTGAATGAATTTGTATTCCCTTCAAAGGTGCTCAACAAGGACTCTCCCTGAAATCCTTCGAAAAGGGGATATTTTGAAAAGTATGGCGTTAGAGGAGGTGTGTAACGGTAATAGCAGAAAGCAAAACGTCCTGAAAGCCATTCGCTATCGGGACGTTTTGCTCAGGTTTTTATTTTGCCAGTACCATCCGTTGCATCGGCTGCTTCTGTCCGTCGAGTACCAAAGTATACAGATACATTCCACTGGCTGGAAGCATCCGGCTCTCGATTTTCACGTTTTGTTCTCCTGTAGTGGAAAGTTTGATTTGTTGCACTTTTCGTCCATCCAGACCAAATATTTCAAGGCTGGCCGATTGGGTTCCTTCCGGGATGAAACAGGGAATGGACGTTTCGGTGGTGAAGGGGTTGGGGATGTTTTGGCAGACGGAAGCCTCCCGGATGTCTTCAAATTCAGAATCTGAATGATAAGTTGTCATCCTGCCTGAGCAGGTTTTTACTTTTGCCTGTTTAACCCCAAGAGCCCAACCGGGATTGGGTTGCCCCTGGATTTTGGCCGCCACAAAGCAGGCATAAGTTCGGTTTGATGTTAATCCAGCAGGTGGGTCGTATGAGGTCATGGTAGGTAAACCAGTTATCGGATGATTATTTTGTATGGCTACCCATGGTGAAGCAGGCATCGTGGTGCCGGTTGGTTGGGCAACCAATCCACTCCGATAATACCAGTAGTAGTAGTAATTACCACCTGGTAAAGTTGAAAAGGTGATATTGGATGGGTTGCCGGGAGAACAGAGATTTTCCAGGCCCCCGTTCAATACACCACCTGCTGCTACATTCACCACATAATCTTCTGTTTCTCCGATAAAGGGAATTCCCCCTGCAAACAGGCAGCCATTCACAATTCCGGAGTAGTTGGTCATCAAACGAAAATTAACCTTTGGTGATGTGACAGTTGCCGGAATGGTGACAGGATAGCTAAATGGTATATTACCATTCGAATTGTTGGGTAGGTTATTGAACCCCACCAATTCTCCGGCATTTGCATCGTAGGCTCCATCGTTGTTCCAGTCAGCCCAAATGGTGAGCCAATTGTAGGATTCCTGAGGGTAAGGATTCTCCCTGAAAATATTTCCGGAAACAGTAATGGTACTACCAAATGGGGCAGAAATTGCCAAAGATCGGTAATCTGAAAACCCGGCAGGATCAAAGGTGGATGTTTTGATGGTAGTCCCAAGTGTAGTGGTAAAGCTTACAGAATTGAAATAGTTGGACTTGTAGGTGCATCCATTGAAGAAATAACAATATCGACCCGAAGAGAGCTGAAAGCATCCTGGAACAATATTGATTTTAAAATCTAGAGTATGGCTGATCCCTGGAAAGGATGTACATGCATTTCCGGAAGTTTGAGTTTGGTTTAGTGTTGTCCGGAGTCTGCAATTGATCAATCCAAATGTTATGCCGGTAGAAGGCATTACGAAAGGTGGCAGGGCACTGGATCCATTGGAAGCAAGAATAGAACCAGATTGGATAAATTCATTTGTGCTGTTCATAACCCCATCGTTGTTTAAATCCATCCACAAGGCTTGAGAAATCAGATCTGAAGGTGCCAGGTTGTTTGAGTAGTTTAGTTCCCCAATGACTAACAGTTGGCTTCCAGGAAAAGTTGGTGTAGGCACATTTACATTTTTATAATCTGTAAAACCGTTTGAAGGACAACCTGTAATTTGGGGGTAGGTTGTAGGTAAGCCTCCCTCCTGACCCAGCGGCCGGTAATTAAAAACCGATAAATCACCAGCGTAAATTGATTTTCCCGCAGAACAACTTGTTCCGGTCGGTGTACAATAGGTTTGACCAAATGAAGTGGCCGAAACCAGTATGAATGCGAGAAATAGGGCATAACATGCATTTCCCATGGACTCAGTATTGAATTTTGTTTTCATAATTCGAACTAAATTTTGTTTCAGCAAACCTCGCCTGGCAATCAAAGCCCATCAATTCTGCGAAAAGGGAGTATTTCAAAAATCCTGTGAATGGGGGAGAATACACAGTTGGAAATGAAGGCAGGTTAATTCCCAAACCAAAATCTTGCCGTATTTTGATTGTTGCTCCTCATATCGAAAGGGAGATACGACACATTCACTGTGGAAGTTTATCCCATATTGGATGAAAGGATTTCCTCAATATCCCCTTTTCGGAGGATAAAACCGGACGTGCAACCGGTAATCTTTGTGCCGAAAACGAAATCAATATGCCTCTTCTTCATTGCTTTAAATTCCGGGATTTGTTGACGCCAATTCAGGGTGTTCTGGCACTTTTCGCTTTTTCAAGTTTTATGTTTTCCTGCAAAAAAGAAAATCCCGAAACCCTGGCCGATTCTCTGAACAAGGACAGCACCCAATGCTACAAATGCCAGGATGCGGAGCAACTCTCCACCCGGGACTCCCTTGCCTGTGAAAACCGTTGTGGTATTACCCATTTCAATCCGGGCAAGAAAGGATGGGTTACGGTTTCCGGTTTTGACATCGTTGCTTCAGAGGGAAATGCAAATTTGAGTCTCAATCTCAGGGCAGATGGACATTCTTACACTTTCAGTGTTTCTGCAGTTCAGTCCAATTCCTATTATCATACCCGTGACGAGTTTGTTTTTTCCATTGATTCGGTGGAGGGAATCGGTTCCTATGTTCTGGATACACTTTGGCCAGGAAAAGGGACTGTCAGAGTAGAGAATAAAGACAACTTTGGAACCCGAAAATGGGAAATGCAGGGCGCAAAACTTTCATATCAGGGATCAGATTGTGTCAGCAGTGGATGGATGAGAGCCAACCACACACTTACAATAACTCAATGGGGGCCAGTGGGCTCCGTTGTAAAAGGAAAGATTACCGGGCACCTGTTTGCATTTCCCTCCACCTGTCAAAACTGGGATGACAGGTTTTATGAATGCCATTTTGCAAGGGTGAGGGAACTATAAACGGTTTGGATTTTAATCAGGCTGTTTGCAATGAGAATAACACCAATTATCATGATGCCCAGAAACCATGAGTTGTTATTTGAATAAACTGAAACAGGCCCTAACAACTACTCAAATATTACCCAATAACCATTTCTATTGTTGTTTAAAATCTTAACTAGCTACCTCAAAAAAATTCAAATTCTATGAAAACCGTAGTCAGGATTCTACTGATTGGATGGCTTTGTGGTTGGATGAATCATCCCTGTGCAGCTGCTCAGGACAAGGCAGCTGATTCTACATTCAATTTCCTGCTAACTCAACCAAAAGACACCAATCTGGTGAAGTCTCTGAACAGCCTGGGAATTCAGTATGAGTTTTCTGATTCTGCTTTTGCTGAAAAAGTGTACCTCCAGGCACTGTCA
>ERZ795056.4648-NODE-4648-length-14130-cov-13.731936_pt1 | contig 14130 bp, 14 predicted proteins | sample MGYA00375140_ERZ795056 | MGnify/ENA primary metagenome ERZ795056 (study PRJEB30185, sample SAMN05720227) | activated sludge metagenome | isolation source: Anaerobic digester | place: USA | collected 2015-03-09 ...
TGGTCACTAAATCATAATCTTTGAGGTTGGTTTTTGCTACACACTCGCACATACTGAATTCCGCGCCCGTTTCCCTACCTTTGCGCCGCTTTTTATCAGCCAAACGTCTTAGACAAATGCAACCGAAAGAATTTCTGAAAAAACTTGGCCTCAAAACCAAAAACCCGGGCACCTGGACGGGCCTCGAATCCGTACCCGGCAGCCGCCGTTATATCGACTCTCACTCGCCCGTCGACGGCGAATTTATCGGCTCCGTCGGCATCACCACCCGCGAGCAGTACGACGCTACCATCGCGGCGGCCGAATCGGCATTTCAGGTGTGGCGCGAAATGCCCGCTCCGAAACGCGGCGAGATCGTTCGCCAGTTCGGCGACGTGTTGCGCCAGTACAAAGACCCGCTGGGCCGCCTGGTGAGTTACGAAATGGGCAAAAGCCTGCAGGAAGGCTTTGGAGAAGTGCAGGAAATGATTGACATCTGCGATTTCGCTGTGGGTCTTTCCCGCCAGTTGTACGGCCTCACCATGCACTCGGAGCGCCCGGGGCACCGCATGTACGAGCAATGGCACCCGCTGGGCATCGTGGGTATCATTTCCGCATTCAACTTCCCGGTCGCCGTGTGGTCCTGGAACGCCTGCCTCGCGTGGGTATGCGGCGACGTATGCGTATGGAAAGCCTCTGAAAAAACACCGCTCTGCGCTATCGCCTGCCAGATTTTGTTCCAGAAAGTGCTGAAAGCCAACAACTTGCCTGAAGGTATCAGTTGTATCATCAACGGCGATTACAAAGTGGGCGAATACATGACCAAAGACGCCCGTGTTCCGCTGTTGAGCGCCACCGGCAGCACGCGCATGGGCCGCATCGTAGGCCAGGCAGTTGCCGGCCGTTTCGGCCGCAGCATCCTCGAACTGGGCGGCAACAACGCCATCATCATCACACCTTCGGCCGATATGAAAATGGTGCTCACCGGCGCCGTATTCGGAGCGGTCGGTACGGCCGGTCAGCGCTGCACCAGCACGCGCCGCCTCATCATCCACGAAAGTGTATACGAGCAGGTGAAAACCACGCTGTCCAAAGCCTACCCGCAACTGCGCATCGGCGATCCGCTCGACCCGAACAACCACGTCGGACCGCTGATCGACAAACACGCCGTTGAAAACTACCTGACCAGCATTGGAGAAATCAAAAAATCGAGGGGTAAATTCCTCGTGGAAGGCGGCGTACTCGAAGGCCCGGGTTACGAAAGCGGCTGCTATGTGAAACCCTGCATCGCTGAAGTGGAAAACCACTGGGAGATCGTGCAGCACGAAACGTTCGCGCCGATTCTGTACCTGATCAAATACAGCACCATCGAGGAGGCCGTAGCCCTGCAAAACGGGGTTCCGCAAGGACTTTCGTCAGCCATTATGACGACCAACCTGCGCGAAGCGGAACGTTTCCTTTCCGCTGCCGGCTCCGACTGCGGCATTGCCAACGTGAACATCGGCACTTCGGGCGCCGAAATCGGCGGTGCATTCGGCGGTGAAAAAGAAACCGGCGGCGGCCGCGAATCGGGCTCCGACGCCTGGAAAGCATATATGCGCCGGCAAACGAATACGATCAATTATTCGGAACAACTGCCGCTGGCGCAGGGGATCAAGTTTGATTTTTAGAGATGTGAGAGGGTGAGAAAAGTGAGAGGGTGAGAGTCCGTAGATTCCGCCGCTTCGCTTTCGGCATTTTTAAAAGTGACGACATGGGCGAAGCGGCGAAATCAAAGTCGGCTCTCACCCTCTCACATCTCTCACCCTCTCACTGCTCTCACTCTCTCACTCTCTTATAAGCGAAGCGCATAATTATCCCTTCCCCCTGCTTCCCTTCGCTGCTCAGCACCAGATCGCCATTGATATCGAAGGAAATACCTTCAGGTTGGGGCAGCATTTTTTTATCGAGGCGAACGGCCATTTTAATGGCGCCGCTTTCATGATCGAGTACGACGAGGCGTTTTTTGGCGGAAGACAACACGTACACGTCGCCCGTAAGCGGGTGCATGGCGACACCGGAAGGACTGAAGAAATTCTGTTTGTCTTCGGGGCCGTTAGGCACCAGGCGATTCACCTCCAGGGGATCGATGGTATACACGGGCTGTTCGGATAAACGCTTGGTACCCAGATCGAATGCGTACACTTTTCGTGCATAACTGCTGTCCGGGTTGCCTTTGCAGGCGATCAGCAGAGCGTCGCGCTTGTTATCGTAACCCAGGCCTTCCACGTCGTCGTCTTTGCTGAGCGCCGTTTCGTACGCGCGCACACTGGGGCTTTTGCGTTTCCAGCGCCCTATTTCATACACGTCGCCATTGCTTTTTACGGCAAACAGGCAGGGGCCCACCATTTCCACACCTTCGAAATCGCCTTTATCTTTAAACAGCACCCGCCGGGTGATGGCTCCGCCGGCGGCTCCGTCGACGAAGAAAATTTCTCCTTTTTCGTCGGCGATAGCCAGGTATTGTTCATTGGCGTCGGTGGGGCTAAGCCCGGAAATTTCCCGGAGGTCTTCGCTGACCAGGTTGATCACATGAGAAGGGTTCGCCAGGTCATACGGCAGCGTGTCGGGCGGAGCAGGCGACAGCAGGAAACAAATCGGAAGGAGCAGGTTCATAGATGTTTGAGTTATCGGAACGAAACGGAAAGGTACCACGCTTTTTCGCAGGCACACTGTTTCTGATAACGTTCAAACCCATGGGCCATGTTTCATTTTATTCCGAAAAAACTTCAATTTCGTGTGTTTTTACCACTAAGTCGGTAAATTTCCCTTTAAAGCGGGTGGCTTTAACGATGTGGTTGTCGATCCAGTGGTAGTTGCCGCCGCGCGGTTTTCCGAACAGGATACCATGGTACTTGAAGCCGTGTTTGGCGAGCCAGTATTCGGTGACTTCACGGTGCGCTTCGGTGCGGCTGGTGAAGAAGAAAATCACATGACCTTCGTCGTACCAGCGGTTCAGCATTTCCAACGCATCGGGGTAAGGCAAAATAGTGCCCATACGCTCGGGCTCTTCATTCGGCACGTCATCGCAGATGGTACCGTCTATATCGATGAGAAAGTTCTTGATGTGCTGCGGGAGTACAGGGCTGAGGCGTTCGCCCTTTTCATTGAAAATTTCCTGTAAGGTGGTCTGCTCAGTTTGATCTTGCATGACTTTTTAATTGGTGTAAAATTGACGCAAAGGTAAGGCGAACAATTGATTTATGCCCGCTTGGAAGTGTAAACATTAAGTAAAGGCTAATGGTTACTGTTAAACATATGACAAAATGCTGTAACAGTGTGCGCCTCGCCGTTGTTTCGCAGTTCATATAATACACAATTCAAACCGTCCGCAATGCGTCAACGATTTGCTCCAGGCATCATCTTAAGTCTTTTTTTGCTTTTTGCTGCCTGCAATGCCGTTAAAAAAACGGGAACCAAAGATTCCTCCGCGCCGCCCAAAACCGGCAACACCGCCGGTGTACAACTGCGCAACCGCATCGTAACTTATGCCCAGAAGTACGTGGGGTCTTCCTATAAATATGCGGGGACCAGCCCTTCGGGGTTCGACTGCTCGGGTTTTACCAGTTATGTGCTGAAGGAATTCAAGATCAAGGCCTCACCCGCATCTGCCATGCAGGCCAAGGAAGGGAAATCGGTGCCGCTGGAGCGCGTACAGCCCGGCGACCTGATCTTTTTCGGGGAGAGCGCCAACCATATTTCCCATGTCGCTATGGTCGTCAAACGCTCCAAAGAAGGCATCGTTTGTGTGCATAGTACGACCAGCCGCGGGGTGATTGTGGAAAATGTGAGTTCGTCGAACTACTGGAAACCGAAGATTTTGTTTGCGCGGGATATCATTTCAAAGTCGTGAAGATTTAAGATGTAAGATTACATGATGTAAGATGTAAGATTTTTCGAGACGCCCTCCATCTAAAATCTTACATCATGTAATCTTACATCTTAAATCACGAGTTTCTCCAGTCGTATCCCCCGCGACCCTTTGATCAGAATCAGCGTATTCTGAAGATTCTTCGCATCCAGCCAGGCTTTAGCGGCTGTATTATCAGGGAAATGCAACGCACCGTAACGTTCGTACGGCGTTTGTCCAAATTCTTTTCCTACCAGCACCAGGTAATCCAGGCCCATTTTACCCGCCAGTTTTAAAATTCCTTCGTGTTCCTTTTTGCTGCCGACGCCCAGTTCGAGCATATCGCCCAGAATAGCCACTTTATGCGGCGCAGGCATGGACTGCAGGCTTTTCAGGGCAGGTTCCATGCTGGAAGGGTTGGCATTGTAGGCATCCAGCAGCACCGTATTGCTGCCGAAATCGACGATCTGGGAACGGTTGTTGGATGGCCGGTACGATTCGAGCGCCGATTTGATGGTGGCTGCCGGCACCTTGAAATAAATGCCCAGCGCGATGGCCGTCATGATGTTGTTGAAATTGTGGCGGCCGAACAGATACGTGCGCACTTCCACCAGCGCGCCTTCGTCGGAGAGAAACTCGACTTCCACGAATGGCATTTCTTTCACCAGCCGGATCTCGATAGTGCCGTTGTTGGGGTTTAAAATATCCGACTCCCGGTACTCTACCCGGCGCTTGTTGCGGCGCGCCATGGCGGGCAGGTATTTTTCAGAAAGGTTGAGAAAAATACAGCCGTTGGTGCGCGCCAGGTATTGGTAGAGTTCAGCCTCGGCTTTTTTCACGCCGGCCAGAGTGCCGAAACCTTCGAGGTGCTCTTTTCCGATATTGGTCAATAACCCGTGCGTGGGCCGTGCGATGCTGCACAATTGCTCGATATCGCCCGGCTGGTTGGTGCCCATTTCGATGACGGCCACCTCCGTTCCGGCAGGCATCGACAACAGCGTGAGTGGTACGCCGATGTGGTTGTTCAGGTTTCCTTTGGTGAAATGGCTGGGATAATGGCTCGTTAAAATACTGGAAATCAATTCCTTGGTAGTCGTCTTTCCATTGGAGCCGCCGATAGCGATCACCGGAATTTCGAATTGCATCCGGTGGTGGGTAGCCAGTTGCTGCAACGCTTCCAGCACGTCGGGCACGAGGAAAAAGCGCTCGTCGGCGCGGAATTTCGGATCGTCAATCACTGCATATGCTGCGCCGTTCTCCAGCGCCTGTGCAGCAAACGCGTTGCCGTCGAAACTGGCGCCTTTCAACGCAAAAAAGATGCAGCCTTCCGGCAGATTCCGGGTGTCGGTGCTGACAACCGGATGCTTCAGGTATATAGAATAGAGTTCTTCAATCATTTGAGTTGGTTTTTGGTGGGCCTCACCCCCCGGCCCCCTCTCCAAAGGGAGAGGGGGAGCGAGTACCCTTGGCATCCGATGATAAGGATGCCAAAGAGTGAAGTCACCCCCTCTCCCCTTGGAGAGGGGGCCGGGGGGTGAGGCCCACTAAACACGCCTAACGAATGGCTTCCCGGATACGCACCAGCCGTTCCAGCAGGACTTCCAGACGGTCGAGCGGCAGCATATTGGCGCCGTCGGATTTCGCTTCGGAAGGTTTTGGGTGCGTCTCGATGAACAGTCCGTCGGCGCCCACGGCAATACCGGCACGGGCAATAGTTTCGATCAGTGCGGGCCGGCCGCCAGTCACGCCGCTGCTTTGGTTGGGCTGCTGCAGCGAGTGTGTGCAATCGAGCACCACCGGCACGCCGAACGACTGCATAACGGGCAATCCGCGGTAATCTACTATCAGGTCCTGGTATCCAAAGGTCGTGCCGCGTTCGGTCAGGATCACGTTGGCATTGCCTTCTTCCTGCACTTTTTCCATGGCGAATCGCATGGATTCGGGCGCCACGAACTGGCCTTTTTTGATGTTGACGACCTTGCCCGTTTGCGCGGCGGCTACCAGCAGGCTGGTTTGGCGGCACAGGAAAGCCGGAATTTGAAGAATATCGACATACCGAGCAGCCAGTGCGGCTTCAGGGTCGGTATGGATGTCGGTGGTCGTAGGCAAGTCGAGTTGCTGCCCGATGGCCTGGAGGATTCCGAGCGCTTTTTCGTCGCCGATACCCGTGAACGAATCGCGTTTGCTGCGGTTGGCCTTCCGATACGAACCTTTAAAGATATAAGGAATAGCGAGGCGTTGGCAGATGTCGCGCACTTGCCCGGCAATGTCGAATGCCATCTGTTCGCCTTCGATGGCGCAGGGCCCGGCGATAAGAAAGAAGTTGCCCGAATCCGTGTTTTTCAGCCGGGGAATGTCAATTTGCATAATGGAAAAATTGAAACAGAATGGGGTTGGCGGGTGCAAAAGTTGTGTTTTTAGGGAAATTTTCCAAACGAGTTTAAAACAACCTTTTAAAATAATTTGTTGATTATCAATAGTTTATTATCTAAAACAAAAATATTTATAAAAAATATCTTTAAAATTATTTGTTTTAAAAAACAAGTTGTTTATTTTTGTAGTGTATTTGAAACAAAATTAAACAGCACAAAATCAGCGAGTTATGGCACTGGAAATTTTGGAAAGTAAAAAAGGCACCAAAGTTGTCACCGCTACTAATCTTCACACCGCCCTGAAATTGCCGGTCCGGCAGTACGGTGCGCAGGTCCGAAAATGGCTGCGCGACGCCTACGAATTCGAAGATGGCATCCGCCGTCCGCAGATGTACCGCGACTTTGCCAAACGCCCGCGCCCGGGCGAACCGGTGGAAGATTTTTACCTGACACTCGGACTGGCCAAACTGATCGCCCTGCGCAGTAATAGCAAGGACAAAATGAAATTTGCGCGCCTGCTGGACGCGTACGAACACAATGGACAAATGAATTTGTTTCAGCAAGCCGCTTAAAGCAGTGCGAAGTCTGGAAACAGTGCGAAGTGCGAAGTCGTCGGTGCGAAGTCTGGAAGCAGTACGAAGCCGTCAGTGCGAAGTGCGAAGCCCGCACGTGTAAGCCCTGAAGGGGCGTCAGCATCAGCCGTCGCCAACGGCGGCGGTATTCGTTCAGAAGTATCCGCCCACGTATATCCGTTTGCGTGTATCCATTCGCGTATGCTCGTTCACGTGTTCCCCCCATGCAATAAAAAAACCCGCAAACCGAAAACATCGGCTCACAGGTCACTATGCATTTGTAGTACAGGTTTTTCGGAAAGGGCTATGAGGAGGTGTTTGGGTTTTGGTGTATAGCGTTTATAATAGACTGATAATCAACCCTTTCTAAACGACCAACACAAAAAAAACCAAACACCTCTTCTTTTACCGTTTGCGCTTAATGCGCGTTGGCCACGTCCTTCACCAGCAACTGGAATCCGTTGCCGTGGATATTGACGATTTCGATCGCCGAATCTTTGGCCAGGTATTTCCGCAGTTTGGTAACAAAAACATCCATCGAGCGCGCCGTGAAGTAATTGTCTTCATGCCAGATCTTGGTCAGCGCTTCCGAACGCGGTGTTACGTCGTTCATATAACGGCAAAACATTTTGAGCAGTTCGGCTTCCTTCGGACTTAGTTTCCATTGATTTTCCTCACCCGGCGCGGGGTCCGTAAAGGTCAGAATGCGCACAGGAAAGTTGAAGTGGTATTTGCCGATGGTGTATTCCCGTTGTTCGTCGCGCGGATCGGGCGCTTTGTTCACCCGCTTGAGCACGGCCTGGATACGCAGCAACAGTTCCTCGGAATTGAACGGTTTGGAAATATAGTCGTCTGCACCGATTTTAAAACCTTGCAGTACGTCGTCTTTCATGGTTTTAGCCGTCAGGAAAATGATCGGCACTTCCTGGTTGCGTTCGCGGATGTCGCGGGCCAGGGTAAATCCGTCTTTGCGCGGCATCATCACATCGAAAACGCAAAGATCGAAATGACTCTTACGAAAGGCTTCGAGACCCAGTACCCCGTCGGTAGCCAGGGTGACGTCGTAATCGTGCATTTCGAGATAGGATCGGAGAACGTCGCCAAAATTTTGGTCGTCTTCTACCAGCAGAATTTTGTAGTTAGCACTTGCCATACAGTTCGGTCAGTGGTTCATGTGATTAGAGTAATTTGCGAAGGGCAGGTTTTTCGGGCGGTTTGTAATGTTAACGTTCGAGCCGTGGAACGCAGTATGTGAGAGGGGCGGGAGAAGGTAAATTTGTTAAAATTATATATTTTGGGACGCTTTCATGTATGTTCCGGCGCCTGTTTTCAGGATTTGGCCGGGGAATTATGCCGTTATCTTCACCAGGCGCAGTACAGCATCCGGGCGGCCGTATGCTGGTTTTCACACCGGGAAATTTTTGAAGTATTGCTCAACAGGCTCCGGAACGGCGTGCATATCGAGTTAATTCTGGAATACGACACTCAAAACATCCGGCCCGAAGGGCTTGATTTTCAAATGTTTATTGAAAAAAGCGGGCAACTGTACGCTTTTCAGGAAGCGGCGTTGATGCACCACAAATTTGCTCTCATTGACGACCGGATTTTGCTCACAGGATCATTCAACTGGACGTATAACTCTAATGAAGAGAATCTGCTGATCCTGGATGATACGGCGCTGATACATGATTTCCAGGAAACATTTGCCCGTTTGAAAGACAAGGCACGGCGTGTTTTCCGGGTCTCGCGGGCTGATGCGAAGGTGTTTGCTCCGTTTCCGTTGTTTGAAAATACTCAGTTCCCTCTGGCCTATTTGCGGAAAAAAGTGAGCATTGGTACGGGGGTGTGGACCGTGAGAATAAGTATCCCGGAAATGGATTGTATAAGTCACCCCGCCACTAAAACGGGCGCTCCTGAACGCTTTTTCAAACAATCTCTCCTGCCTTTTGATGCGCACAGCCTGCTGACATCCTATTGGACTGCTTACAGGATATGGGATGAAACGCTGTTCGACGAGGTTTTCGAACGCTGTAAAAACGAAAGTATTTCCAGCAAGGGCATACGCGACCTTTGGTGCTGGACGCGACGTATGAAAATCGGTGATCTGATGTTTTTGATTGAAAAGCAGGCAGGCAGGTTATTGGCCGTAGGTGTGGCACAGTCGGATCCGCAGCGGTACGAAGGCGCCGGGTTTTCGTCGTGCCGGGCGGTGCAATGGTTGAAAATCATACCGAACGGCGCATATCAGTTGCCGGAGAAAGTTTCGGGGCAGATGGTAGCACGGTACCGGGGCTCTGCGCTGCGGGTGCTGCAGGACCTTGCGGAATCGAAATTTGACAACTTTTAAAAGGCCCAGGGCTTCATCCATCAGCACCTTTCAGCACAGCAGGATTTAGATGACGAACAATGGATAATTGAAGATGGATGAAACAACTTTTCGACGGTTCGACGATAGATTTGAAACCCCTAACTTTGATTCCCAAAACTCCTTCCAACATGAAAACATCCTGTATCCTGCTTTGCATACTCCTGCTCCTGTTTCCCTGTAAAAAAGGCGAAAAAAAGAACCTGGAAACCGAGGCCGCCGGTTCGGCTGCCGATACCACTCATATCCCCCGAAAACCGCGTTTCTACACCCTTGACTCTACCACCACCATAGTGGTAAAACCAGTTCGAGGCGCCCCCAGCCAGGAGTTCCGCGAACTGATTTCCATCGTCAAAAATTTCCGGAAACGGCTGGGGCCTTCGGTCGGCGAAATCATGTTATGGGAAAAATATGAATACGCGGAAGACGATTGATGCCCTATCCTTTTGGGGTCGAAATCCATTCAGGCATCCTTCATCACAACATTCTCAAGGTGGTAACTGTACGCCTGGGCCGACATCCCGATTCCTCCGCCCTTCACCACGATATCGGCACTGGCGATTCCCGTCAACCGGATCGGCGCCCCTTCATCCATGATCTGATCGAAATCCTCGCTGTGATCTATTTCCACCGCTAAAATATTTTCGATATGAATCGTGTCATCGAATTGAAAAGAGGCTTTTTGCTGCGGTACAACGTTGGTCTGCGTGTAGAGTCTTTTTCCTGAACGATAACAATGGGCATCAATGGCACCCTGTTCCAGCATATTCCAAACGTCAATCACTTCAGGGTCAGTCGTTTCGCCGTGCTGTACCAGTTCGTCTCCCGATTCGCTACGGATCATCTGGAATTTTTGTCCGGGTTCTGCAGTCATTTGAGGTGTATAGTTCCCATAGGTGTCACTTACAGCCACTTTCAGTTCAGTTGTAAAGTCAAAGGCAGTGCTGTCTCCATGACCCAGTTTACGAAAAATCAGCCATGGCCGGGCCGGGCCTTCAAAACCCGGTGCGCCGTTTTTTTGAAATATGGCGAAGGATAATTCGCCGGGGGTATCGGATTGATTAACCAGCCTCAGGTTGATAACAGTGGGTGTCATAAGCGAAAGTTGAAATGAAAAATGAGAGGAAATTCAATTGGTTCGGGGAAGATAAAATGGCAGCGCAGCCCGCAAACCGCGCCGCCATCCGTTTTCAGGTTTTTTGAAACCGGTATTGGGGAGTGTGTTTAGTTTTTCGTGTATAGTGTTTAGAAAAAGGTTGCTGATGAGGCATTTCTAAAAACCAAACACTAAAAACTAAATACGCTCATATTGGGGATCTTCTGTTACGGCGTTTGGAACAGCGGGTGCCCCGTCTGCCAGAACGCAAACCCCAGTACATCAGCGAGGCTTTCAAAATTTTTCGTTTTGCTGTCGCCGATGCCGTGTCCAGCCTCGTAATCTGCCCATAGCAGCACAGGTTTGCCCGATGTATTGGCGGCCTGCAGGCGCGCGGCGAATTTGCCGGGCTGCCAGGCGATCACACGCGGGTCGTTCATACCTGCCGTAATCAGCGTGGCAGGATATTGCTGCCCGTCGCGGATGTGCAGATAGGCATCCATTTCGATCAGCGCCCTGCACTCCTCTTCATTTTGGATGCTTCCGAATTCCGGTACGTTGATGGGGCCGTTGGGAGAAAATTCGGCGCGCAACGGATTCAGGCAGCCTACTTCCGGCACGGCTACTGCAAACAGATCGGGGCGTTCGGTCATGGCCCGGCCAATCAGGATGCCACCCGCGCTACCGCTATTGATAGCGATTTTGCCGGCGGTGGTGTATTTTTTGCCGACGAGGTATTCGGCGCAGGAAATCAGGTCTTTCCAGGTATTGGGTTTCGTTTTTTTGTAGCCGGCCATGTGCCAGTTGTCGCCCATTTCGCCGCCGCCGCGCACGTGCGCCACTGCCAGAATACCGCCTTCATGGGTCCAAAGCAGAAATTCGGGGCTGAAAAACGGATTCATGGATGCGCCGTAAGCGCCATAGCCAAACATGAATGCAGCGTTGTTGCCGTCCCGTTTCAAACCCTTTTTGTATATCAATGACAAGGGTATCAGGGTGCCGTCGTGGCCGGTAGCCATCACTTCCTCTACCTGCAAGTCGGCGTATTCGGGATATTGCGCCGTGGAGGAGAGGTTTTCCGGTTTGAACTGACCGTTGGCAGGTGTGTAGCGGTAGCGCTGGAAATCGGAGGTCCAGCCGCTCAGGCCTGCCCACACGTCGTCGTACCGGAACCCCTTGGTCGAGAACCAGGCCGATCCGGCAGCGAAGGGCAGTTTCAGTTCCTGGGTTTTGCCCGATTTTTCATCCAGCCGGTACGCCGTCGCCTGCACGCCGTTTTTGGAAAGCGTATAGTACAACCCGTTGCTGCTCAGGGCGAAACCGGTGAGCGTTTCATTTTTATTTTCGGGAATAACCACCTGCGCCGTGGCCGGGTCGGGGTGTTCGACGGATGTTTTCAGCAACTGGAAATTCGGCGCTTTTTTGGAAGAATAGAGGTACAGGTCCTTGTCGCTGGCTTCAAACCACAGCACTTCGTCTTCTTTTTTGAACAGCGGTTTCCAGTCGATGTCGTCTTTTCCAAGGTCGGAAGCGGGTGCAATCCAGGCTTTCAGATGTCGGTCGACGGTGTAGGCGAAACCGAACATCTTACGGCTGTCTTTGTCGTACTGAATGACCGGGATGTCCTCCGGATGGATGCCGAGCGCGGGATTGTGTTGGCGGGAGAATATCTCGCGGTCTTCGACCGGGTTTGTACCCACCACGTGCAGCCAGGTTTTGCTGTTTTTTTCGCGTTCCTTATCGTGCACGTCGGCGGAGTTGAGGCGATTGTACAAAAAGGATTTACCGTCGGGCAGCCAGGAGGGAGAGGCGAACCAGCACCGGTCGAACTGTTCGGCCGACAGGCGCTTGGTGGCCACGTCCATAACCAGCAACACGCTGCTTTCCGAACCGTTCGGGGACACTTCGAATGCAATTTTGCTGCCGTCGTCGTTGGGCGACATGCTGCTGATAACGTAGTTTTTGCCGTTTCCGGGCGCATACGCCGAGGGATCGAAAAGCAGTTGTTCGGCGCCCGAAAAGCCGTCGCGGAAAAACAGTTTGCCGTTTTCATCGGCTGGCGTTTGTTTCAGGTAAAAATAACGGTCGTTTTCCGTAATAGTCAACTGGTTGATTTTGGCGGTTTTACGGCCATCGAAATCGCGCATTTTTTCAAGGAGGGCTTTACGGCCGGGAATGGCGTTCAGCACCGAGCGGGCATAATCGCCCTGAGCGCGGTACCAGGCATCGACGTCGGGGTTTTGGAGGTCTTCCAGGTAGCGGTAGGGGTCGTCGACCTTCCGGCCGCAGTAGTCTTCCGTGACGACTTTGACGGCGGCGAGCGGCGGTTGTTTCTGGGAAAACAGTGGGCTGAAGACCAGCAGGGTCAGCAGCAGGGAAAAGTATTTTTTCATCGGTAATATGTTTTGGTGAATGTGAATACTGATTTTCGCAGCATTGCGAACGGAAGCATGCGTTCGGCTACGCCGCTCATGGGAAGGAGGCATTTACCGGGCAAGGAAAACAAGGCTGTCCTGCATCGTGGCGCTTTGCCGGATAATCCCTTCACCCGATGCGATAAAAGTGCGGCTGCCTTGCTCCGTAGCGATAAGGCTGGCGTTTTTTCCAATGCAAAGCATGGCGCCGGAGAGTATTTGCAGGCTCCAGACTTCTACCTCACCTTCCTTCAGCACCGGGTTGTGAAAAGTACTGGTACTTGCGTCGGGGATGATCACGCGGCTGAATTCGTCGGGCACCCGGCCTTCTTTCCAGTTAGTGGGGCAGTTCCATTCGGCCGGCCGGCCGGGTGTTCCACCTTTCCAGGTGGCTGTTTTTTGTGCGCAGAGGGATGCGGAGCAAAGCAGCAGTACGAAGAGGGAGACGAAGAGAATGCGTACGTTTTTCATAGTAAGAACAGTTTATGGCGTTTCACTGATTTGTTTGAATGTCTAGTGCAGACAGTCGAAAAACCATAACCCACTGTTCCATAAAAAAATAATCAGGCGTGAAAACCGCTTCGGAAAAACGAGGTTTCACGCCTGATTCGCATACAGGTTATTCAGAGCCTATCCGAATGTAAGCGGCCCGATTTCCTCGGGCGGCATCAGCGGTGAAGCCGGTTTTTTCAGGTAAAATCCATCTTGCTGAATAACCATGTATGCCCCGACGAGTTGTTGTTCGCTCACAAAGAGAATCTGGTTATTGGCAAAAAAATGAGCGCGTCCGTCGCTGACGTATATGGAAACGGTGTGACCATCAATCTTGCGCGCCGCCTCGGTAGGCGATGTGTAAGTAGGCTCTATCCCCTTTTCATTCCCGATAACGCACTGTGGAAAAATGATGAATTGGCCATCCAGATGAAGTATTCCTATATAATTGCCGTCTTCCGACGCCATCATGGGCATCCCGCTGGTGGATGGCCCCATGTGTATGCCTCCGTGGTCTTTTACCCGGACGATCATGTCCGAACCAAAATGAAAATGCCCGGCAGTCGACATCACTTCGCCTTCCTGTCGCATTTCATATCGCACCGCATCGCAGGGGTAATACAAGTCTATGATGAAATGGAGGATTTGGCCGGGTGCGTAAGCGTCGTCGCCAAACGGCGCCATACATTTCATTGTCCGGTTGTTGATCGGGTCCCGTGCCCACACTTCGCTGACAAATATGCGCTCCCGGGCATGCTGGGGATCGAAGTAGGTAATGGTGACGACCGCACGCAGTGAGGTTCCGAGTGATGGCTCGTCGGCTGGAATTTCAAGGGTGAATGCTACGCCCGGATCGGCGGCTTTGACGTTGATAACGGATACTGGCATGGTGTTGTATTGTTGAGATTGTTGAGATTGTTGAGATTGTTGAGATTGTTGAGATTGTTGAGA
>ERZ795056.4651-NODE-4651-length-14123-cov-5.201237_pt1 | contig 14123 bp, 10 predicted proteins | sample MGYA00375140_ERZ795056 | MGnify/ENA primary metagenome ERZ795056 (study PRJEB30185, sample SAMN05720227) | activated sludge metagenome | isolation source: Anaerobic digester | place: USA | collected 2015-03-09 ...
GCCCGCGTTCTCGCCGCTTATCCCCGCGGAGCGTGACCCGAAGGTCGTGCTGCCGCCGCTGCGGCTCACGGTGGTCGATCCGGTCGCCGACGACCACGCCCATATCGACCTCGCTCACATCGATCGAAACGGCGGCGCGCTGCGTCCTGGCGAGCACCTGATCGCCCGCCTGATCCGGGAGCGCGGGGTTTATCGCCCCGGTGAGAAGGTCCGCGTGGTCGGCTGGTCGGCCGTCGATACCCCGTTCTCGCGCAGCAACCTCGGTCGCCTCGCGGCCGGCACCGGCGTCGAGTTCGAGCTCCTCGATCATCGAAAAAAAGTCGTCGCCACCCACCGGACGCGCACCACCGCCGAGGGCAAGTTCTGGGCCGAGCTGCAGATCCCCGCCGGGGCCGCGCTCGGCCGCTACACCGTGGAGGCCATCCTCGCGGGCGGTCATGCATCGACCTCCGTCAAGGTCGAGGATTATCGCGTGCCCGAGTTCACGGTCGACGCCCGCGCGCGCCGTTCGGACATTCTCCTCGGCGAGCAGACCACGATCGACGTGCGCGCCAATTATTACTTCGGCGGCCCGGTGCCGATCTCGAGGGTCACCCGCACCATTCAATGCCAGGGTCGGCGCTTTCGTCCACCTGGCCTCGAGGACAGCTGGGAGGCCGGCGATTGGCCCGATGGCGTGGGCTCGATCCGGACGGGCGAGCACGGGGCGCGAGCCATCATGCCCGCGCCCGCCGTGCCCACGCCCGGGCTGCGCGAGCTGCAGGCCGGCGGCGACCCCTCGCAGGCTCGTTATGCCCAGCAATGCCTGCTCAGCGCGGCCGTCCAGGACGTATCGATGCAGGAGCACGGCGCCGAGGTCGGCTTCACCGTGCACCCCGCGGCGTTCTACCTCGCCGTTCGGCTGCCGGCGGGCAGCATCGTGGCCGGCCAGCGGGTGAGTGTGCCGCTGCGCGCGGTCAGCCCCGCGGGCGAGCGTTTGGCGGCCGCCAAGGTCGATGTGCTCGTGACGCGTCACTGGGACGAGCGCACCTACAGGACCGAGGCGGGCAAGCGTGTGGTCGACGGCTGGGCCGCGCGTAGCGCGAAGGTCGGCCATTGCACGCTCGATCTGCCCGCGAGCGGCGCCGACCCGGCCTGCAATTTGCCAGCGCTGCTCGAAGGTCGTTACGAGCTGGCCGTGCAGGCGGCGGAGCCCGGCAGCCCGCGGGTCGCGCACACGCGCGGGATATTTTATGTCGACCCGAAGGTCCGCAGAACGAGCACCGATTGGCTGGCCGCGCCGATCGAGCGGCTCGAGGTCCTCGTCGATCATACCCGCGTGCAACCGGGCGACACCCTCGAGGTCGCGGTTCGTGCGCCCTGGCCCGATGCTCGCGGCAACCTCGTGCTCGCCCGCGGCGGCGTGCGGGAGACTCACCCGATCGTGCTCGTCGATCACGAGGCGCGCTTCAAGTTCAGCGTCGACGACAGCTGGACCCCCATGATGAACTTTCACGCCGCCGTCGTCGTGCCGGCGGGTCCGGGCCGCCGCGAGCAACCCCGCGTCGAGCGGGCCGAGGCCACCGTGTACCAGGGCTTCGAGCAGCGCCGGCTCAAGGTCGCCGTCGAGGCGCCGGGCCAGGCGAGGCCCGGCGAGGCCATCGCGCTGCGCGTGCGCGTGCATGACGAGCAGGACCGGCCGATCGCCGCGCGCGTGGCCCTGTGGGCCGTGGACGAGGCGGTGCTGGCCCTCACCAGCTACGAGGTGCCCGACCTGCTCCCGGACTTCGTATCCAAACGCTGGGCCGAGATCTCGATCCGCGACGACTACGAGCGCCTGCTGCTGCCCTTCATCGTCCAGCGCGAGGACCCCTGGTACGCCGAGTTCGGCCGCGGGCTGCTGCGGCGTCGCGGCTCCCGCAAGCCGATGATGCGCCAGGGGTCTGCGCAGACCCAGGACGGCCCGTCCGCCTCGCCGGGGCCGCGCGCCCGCTTCGACACCACCCCGGTGTTCCTCGCCGACCTCGCCGTCGACCGCTCCGGCGAGGTGAAGGTCACCGCGAAGTTGCCCGACAACCTGACGACCTTTCGCATCACCGCGATCGCCTCGGCGCGGCTCGCCGATGGCAGCGGCGTCGGTCGCTTCGGCAAGAACGACGCGCGCACGCAGGTCAGCGCGCCGCTGGTGCTGCGCGCCGCGATGCCGAGGCAGCTGCGCCCCGGCGACCGCGCCGAGGTCGCCGCGATCGTGCAGAACAACACCGGCCGCGCCGGTCGCCTCGAGGTCACCGCGCACCTGGTCGAAGCGACAGGTACGAAGGAACATGCCCTCGAGTTCACGTCGCCGCCGAGCAGCACCACCGAGGTCACGGAGGGCGGTCAGGCCCGCGTGGTGTTCGCGGTCCGGGCCCTCGCGCCGGGCGTGCCCGAGCTCGAGCTGCGGGCCAGCCTCGTCGCCAATGGCGACAAGGCGATCACCGACGCCCTGCGCCTGCCGCTGCCGGTCGCGGCCGAGCGCACGCTGACCGAGCGCGTCGCCGTCTACGGCAGCATCGTCCAGGACCACGCCGTGGCGATCCCCATCAAGATGCCGAGCGCAGTCCTGCCGGCGTATGGTGGTGTCACGATCGCCGCGACCTCGACGCTGCTCGGCGGCCTCGAGGACGCCGTGCACGCGCTCGTCGAATATCCGTACGGCTGCATCGAGCAGAGCGCGAGCCGCCTGCTGCCGATCGTCGCGCTCGAGCAGCTGGGGACGGAGTACCCGCTCGGGGTCGCCGATACGAAGGCGTTCATGCGCAGCGGCGTCGAGCGTCTGCTCGCCATGCAGACCGAGAGCGGCGGCTTCAGCTACTGGCCCGGCGAGCAGCGGGTCGACGTCTACGCGTCCGCCTATGCGACCTGGGTGTTGCAGCGGGCCCGTGCGGCCGGTTACCCGGTGCCGAAGGCGGCCCTGGGGCGCGCCCTCGACGACCTCGAGCGGCGCGTCGCCCGGCTCGATCTGGCGACATTGTCCGCCGGGCCCGGCGAGCATCACGGCATCCATACCGCCATCGCCTTGCACACGCTCGCCGACGCCGGTCGCCCGGTGCACGAGCCCGCGGCCGGGCTCTATACGGTTCGCCAGCGCCTGCCCCTGTTCGCCCGCGCCTTCCTGCTGATGGCGCTGCACCGCGACGATCCACGGGCCCCCGAGGTACGCACATTGCTCGCCGAGCTGCTCGCCGACATCCGCGAATTGTCCGGCTCCGCGTACACCAGCGCGAGCATGCCAGGCCTCGAGGCGGTGTTCGACTCCGACGGCCGCAGCGACGCGATCGTGCTGATGGCCCTGCTGCGCGTCGAGCCCAAACACCCGCTGGTCCTCAAGCTGGCGCGTGGGCTGCTCGATCGCCGGGTCGGCGGCGTGTGGCGCAACACCCAGGAGAACGCCTACGCCCTGCTCGCGCTGGTCGACTACGCGCGGGTGTACGAGGCCCGGCTGCCCGACTTCAGCGCCCGCGCCTGGGTCGGCGGCGCCAACGTGCTCGACGCAAAGTTCAAGGGCCGCGAGCTGGCGCCGCGAACATCCTTCACCGACATGGCGACGATCCTTCGTATGCCCCAAAGGCCAGGTGAGGCGCTGCTCCCGGTCGTGCTCGCGCGCGCGGGCGTCGGCCCCCTGTTCTATCGCATCGGCGCCGAGTGGGCGCCCGCGCAGGCGGACCTGCCCGCGCGCGCGCAGGGCTTCACCGTCACCCGTTATCTCCGCACGACTACGGGCCCCGCGACGGATGCCATCACCGCGGGCGAGGCGCTGGCGATGGACATCACCGTGCGCAGCGAGGTCCGGGTCCGCCACGTCGTCGTCGATGTGCCGCTGCCCGCGGGCCTCGAGGGCGTCTCACACACGCTCGGCGTCGGCCGCAGCGCCCAGGTGCTCGCGGGCCAGCGCGGCTGGTGGGTCTCCCACGAGGAGCAGCGGCCCGACCGCGTGCTCGTGTTCGCCGACGACCTCCCGCCCGGCACCCACACGCACACCATCGACCTGCGCGCGACCAGCCGCGGCCGCTTCAGCTTCCCGCCCGCGCAGGCCGAGGCGATGTACATCCCCGAGGTTTACGGGCGCAGCGTCGGCGCGACCCTGGAAGTGCGCTGAATATACGATGCTCAACTGGGTGAGCATCGTGCCGAAGTGAATGCCGAAGTAATCGCCGAAGTGAACGCCGAGGCAATCGCTCAGGTCGCGGCGGCGGGTCCGCGGCGGGCCTGGGCCCGCTCGATGCCCCATACCACCGCCAGGAACAGCGGCACGCACAGCAGCCGCGTCAGCGCCCAGCCGAGGTCGAGCTCCGTGCCGGTCAGGCGCGTCGCCGTATCGTCGGAGGTGGACATGAGATATAACGAGGCGTCGCCGAGCGCGTTCGAGGCCAGCCATAGCAGCCACCAGCCCCACAACAGCAGCGAGGTCGGTTCTTGCTGCCAGCGCCGCGGGTCCGGGGCCCGGCTGCCCTGCCATAGCTGGCGCACGCCGAGGAGCGGGCGGTAGAGGTGCAGCACGGGCACGAAGAACCACAGCAGCCGCGCCTCGTCGAGGTCTCGCGTGTCGATGACGCCGAGCGCTCGCAGGTTGCGGCCGGCCCGGACCAGCCAGACGCCGAACAATACGATCACCCCGAGGTATGCGGCGCTGGACCCGAGCGTCCACCACCCGTGGCTCGCCAGCGCATCGAACAGCGCCTGCGTCCACAGGTCCGTGCGCAGATAGGCGAGCAGCGCGTCGCGCTCGGCCCAGGCGGCCGCGAGGTCGGCGACGACGGTCAGCGCATAGACGATCGTCAGGACGGTCAGCGCCCGGACCAGGCCGCCCTGGCGCGTGAACGCGGGCAACTTGCGACCGAAGCCGTCGTCGACGAGGCGCGCGATCACGGGCTCGCCGCAGCGGCCGCAGGTGGCCGCGCCCGGCGCCCAGCGGTCGCCGCAGCCGCGACAGAATGTGGGTTGATCGCCGCGGTACATGTCAGCCCATCCCCCGGCTGCGCACGAACTCGCGGTGGGCGAAGCCGGCCTTGACCGCCCGCACCAGCATCATGATCACGATTCCCTTGACGATGATGCCCTTGTAGATCGTCGAGGGGTCGTTGAAGGCCGCGAGCACGTGCAGGCCCGCGAACAGGAACAGGCCGAGGATGGACGCGATGAAGGGCTGGCGACCGCACCACCACGCCAGCAGGAAGAACAGCCCGGCGAGGATCACACCGGCGATCAGCGCAAAGACGCCGAGGCCGTCCGGGACCATGGTGGCCTCGATCCCGGCGGCCAGCAGCTGCAGCGAGCCGATCACGAAAAAAGCGCTGCGGCCCTTCCTGGCCTGGTCGAGCATGAATTCGGCCTCGACCTCGTCGGCCTCGCGCGCGGCTTTTTTCGGGTCGTGCAGCGCGGCGCCACAGCCCTCGCAGAAGCCCGAGCCGTCGGGATTATCGTGGCGACACGCGGTGCACTCGATCATCAGGGCACGGTACAGGAGTCGCCTGCACGCAACAAGGCGCTCGCGCGCGGGGTCGCGCGCCGCGGGCCCGGCCCGAGCGCGCCCGGGAGCGGCTCTGGCGGGTCACTGCGCCTGGATATACAGGGAGAACGGGAAATCGCCCTGGCCACCGGCGAACTTGGCGTCCGGGACCTCGATCACGAACTCGTGCGCGCCGGCCTTGAGCGGGCCGAGCACCCCGATGCGCGTGTCGATGACATCCCCCGGGCACCAGTTGCTGAACGACTGCCACTCGGCATCGGTCATCGGCGATTGCCCGTAGATGCCGTTGCCCTGGGTGTTGTACTTTCGAAACGGCTCGCACGACTCGCGACCGGGTTTGTACTGCATGGCGAGCATACCGTCGACGTAGACCTTGTGCTGACGGCGAATGTACTCCTCGCCGCCCTGGTTCGCGCCGTGATTCGAGGTGATCAGCACCAGCTGGACGTTGGCGCTGTCCGCCGGCAGCTCGAAGGGTATCGTCTTCTTGGTGATGCCGATCATGTCGCTGGCGCCCTCGGCGTAGTTGTTGAAGGATTGACTGATGGCGATCGGCAGCAGGGTGGTGAATTGCTCGGGCTCCAGCGCGCTGTCGCTGTACAGCAGCAGCGTGCCGAGCTGGGTGTCGATGCGGCCCGCGCAGCCGGCGACCTCGGTCTGCGCGGCGTAGGGGACGCCGAAGATGGCCAGCTCGAACCAGAAGTCGTACTCGGCGCGCAGGTCCTCGTCCTTCAGGATCGCCACGACGTTGTTGGCGTTGTATTGATAGGGGACCGACTTGGGGTCCTTGTTCATGTTCATGAACGGGGTGATGAATCGGGCCAGCTCGAGGCGCTGGACCTCCGCGGGCACGTAGGTGGCCGCGCCCTTGGGCACGAGCGCCAGGTTGACCCCGCCGATCCGATCATAGTTGTCGCACAGCGCCCCGACGATCACGCCGATCTTCAGCGTGTTCTGGATCTGGTCCAATTGCTCGTCGGTCATCTTGATCGCGTTCAACGCGTTGTTGTGCCGGATCACGCCCTCGGGCACCGGCTCGGCGACGGTGCCCGCGTAGCCGTCGTAGAACACGATGTCTTCGAGGATCGTGAGGGTCACCGGAGCCGGCGGTGGCGGCTCCGCGGTGGTCCCGTCGTCGGTGGTCGGGTCACCGGAGGTCGGATCGCTGGTGGGCTGCTCGCCCGTGCTCGGGTCGCCCGTCGTCTGGCCGCCGGTGGTCGGGCCGGCCGTGGATTCGGCGCTGCCGGTATCGTCGCCTCCGGAGCTCCCGCACGCGGCGGTCAGTGTCCACAGACAGAACGCGGAGACGGATGCGGGCAGTTTCATGCCCGCAGGGTACCAGATCGCGGGAGGCGCGCTGAAGACTTTCACGGCGGCAACGGGACCGCAGCGGGTGAGTCGTCGCGGTCGACGGTCTGCGTATGGGAGCGTTTGTGCGCTGTATTCACATATCGCGGGGCTCGGCACCGCGCCCGCAGCAGCGGGGACCGGCGGCCGCATCCGCGGTATCGTGGCGCGTGGCCACGCCCTCGATGAGCTCCCGGGTGGCCCGGCTGTGGCGGCGCGTCACCCACATCGGGGTGACGCCCGGCTTGCCGGCCACCGAGGCCAAGTACGTCATCGTCAACAACATCCTGGTCGTGTTCATGACGCTGGTCGCCGTCACGACGACGGCGCTGTCGTATGGACCGATCCTGGCGACCCGGCACGCCTGGTTGTCGGCGGCGATGATCGTGCAGCCGCCGCTGATGCTGGTCGCGCTGGTGTTCGCCGCCCGGGGTCATGCATTTCTGTCGGCGCTGTGGTTCGGCATGAGCGCGGCGTGGCTGTTGATCTTCCAGGCCTGGATCGTCGGTCTGGACACGCACATTCACCTGTACTTCTTCATGCACGCGGTGCTGCCGTTCGGCATCGTCCCGCAGCGTGATGGGCGGCGCTTGCTGCTCATGCTGCTGATCTTCCTCGCCGCCTTCCTGTTCGCGCTGCTCGGCCTGCCGGCGCAGCCGGTGGTCGATGTCGGCTCGACCACGCGGCAGGTGCTGGCGGTCATGAATCCGCTGCTCGTGTTCCTGTCGCTGGCGGTGTTCGGCTATTACGAGCGCCTGAACACCCTGGCGGCCGAGCGGGAGGTCCAGCAAGAGCGGCTGCGCGCCGAGCACCTGCTGCTCAACATCCTTCCCGCCGAGATCGCCGAGCGCCTGAAGCGCGACGATTCGGCGATCGCCGACGGCTTCGCGGAGGTGACGGTGCTGTTCGCCGACATCGCCGGCTTCACGCAGATGGCCGACAAGCTGCCGCCGGCGCGGCTGGTGGCGATGCTCAACGAGGTGTTCAGCCAGTTCGACGGGCTTGCGGAGCGCCACGGCCTCGAGAAGATCAAGACCATCGGCGACGCCTACATGGCCGCCGCCGGCCTGCCGCAGCCCCGCAGCGACCACGCCGAGGCGGTCGCCGACATGGCGCTGGACATGCTGCAGGTGCTCGCGGCCATGCGCTCGCCGCTCGGGCTGCCGCTCGCCATGCGGATCGGCATCCACACCGGGCCGGTGGTCGCGGGGGTGATCGGCAAGCGCAAGTTCATCTATGATCTGTGGGGTGATACGGTCAATATCGCGGCGCGCATGGAGTCGCACGGCGAGGCCGGGCAGATCCAGGTGAGCGCCGAAACGGCGCGACGGCTGCAGGCCACCCATGTGCTCGAGGACCGCGGTTTGTCGGTCATCAAGGGCAAGGGCGAGCTGCAGACGTTCTGGTTGACCGGGCGCAAGGCCGCGGGGGTCTAAAAGCCCGCGGCCGCGGGGCGGGCGGTCACTGCGGGATGGCGCTCGGGTCCATGTAGAACACCTCCCAGTGGTGGCCGTCGAGGTCGTAGAAGCTCCAGCTGTACATGAAGCCGTGGTCGATCGTCGGCATGGCGTGGCTGCCACCGCCGGCGATCGCGGCGTGCACGAGCTGGTCGACCTCGGCGCGGCTGCCGACCGAGAAGGCGATCAGCGCCTCCGTGTGGGTCCGCGTGTCGCAGATCTGCTTCGTCATGAAGTCTTTGAAGCGGTTCTCGACGAGCAGCATCACGAACGCGTCCTGGCCGACGAGCATGCAGGTCGCGGTCTCGTCGGTGAAGGCCGGATTGAAGCTGAAGCCCAGGCGGGTGAAGAACTCCACCGAGCGCTTCAGGTCGCGGATGGGGAGATTGACGAACAGCTGGCGGGATCGGGTCGCTTCCATGGGTGCCTCGATTGGGGGGGGTCCACACATAGACCCGCGCGGGCGCGCCGACTCATCGGTCGATCGAAAAAAAATCGTCAGGCGTTTGTAGCCGGCGCAATCTCCGGTTTTACGGGCCCAAACCGCGAGGATTCACGGCAGTTCGGCGGGCAGGCCGAAGCGCGGGAACACGGCGCCGACGTCGAGGAACGAGGTCCAGCCGGCGATGCGGTCGCCCACGAACTCGAGCACGACCAGGGCCCACGCCTGGTGGCCGCCGTCCGGTTTGGGCCGGTACTGGCCGAAGGCGGGCGAGCCGCAGGCGGCGGTCGGCAGCAAACGCGAGCCGCGGCAGCCGGCGCCGCGGCCGAGCAGCCAGGTGTGGATCGCCGGGTGGCCGCGCAGCCACAGCGTATAGGGGGGCATCGACAGGGTCGCGTCGTGATGCAGCAACGCGGTGAGGGCGTCGACGTCGTAGCGCTCGAAGGCGTCGACGTATTGCGCGAGCGCGGCGCTCTGGGTCGGGGACAGGGGCGTGCTCGCCTGGCCGAGGTCGCGGGTGGCGAGCGTGGCGCGGGCCCGCTGCACGGCGCTGTTGACGGCCGCGACCGAGGTCTCGAGGCTCTCGGCGACCTCGGCGGCGGGCCAGCCGAGGATCTCCGTCAGCAGCAGCGCGGCGCGCTGGCGCGGCGGCAGGTGCTGCAGGACTGCCACGAATGCGAGGCGAATGCTCTGGCGCAGCGAGGCGAGCTCGGACGGGTCGGCGTCGGTCGGCAAAACGCAGACATCGGGGATCGGCTCGATCCACTCGCCGTCGGGCACGACCGTCAGCACGTCGTCGACGGTGCCCTCCGGGGCGCGCTCCGTCGACCGCATCCGCCGCGAGCGATCGGCCAGCGCGTCGAGGCATACGCGCGTGGCGATGCGGGTCAGCCAGGTGCGCAGCGAGGCGCGGCCCTCGAAGCGGCCCAGCGCGCGCCAGGCCCGGACCATCGTCTCCTGCACGGCGTCGTCGGCCTCGGCCGCCGAGCCCAGCATGCGATAACAGTGGCCCGTCAGCGCGGCGCGGTGCAGCTCGAGGTCACGCGGCGTCGCGGACGGCGTCGTGGGGGTGGGAGACGGACTCGCGGTGGCGGTCATCGTGACGCGGCGAGGTCCTCGGCGAGGTCGTCGGCGAGGCTGGCGAGGGTGGCGCGCGCGAGCGGGGCGCGGGCCTGCAGGCCCGGGTGTTCGACCAGCAGGGCCGCCTTCGCGTCGCCGCGGGTGATCGCGGCGATGGCCGCGGGCGAGAGGTCGGCCTTGAGGTAATGCACGGCGGTGGTGCGGCCCGGGGTGAAGCCGTCGGGCTTCGGGCCGGCCAGCGGGAAGCGCTCGTCGTCGACGACCAGCGCGAAGCTGTCCTCGAGGCCAGCCCACTCGACCAGCAGGCGGTCGCGCAATTCCTTGTCGGGGATCTGGACGAACAGGGTGACGCTGAGCTGGCGCGGGCCCGGGACCAGGTCGTTGTAGGTGCGAAGCTCGTGCTGGATCGCGGCCTCGCCGGTGATCCGCTCGGTGCGCAGCATCTCCTGGATCTGCAGCAGCGCGCTGTCACGATTCTCGAACAGCGCCGAGATGTACTCGCCGAGGGCGACGCGGCGCGCGACCTTCTCGGCGATCACGCGGGCGCGAAAGTGCGGGCGGATCGCCTCGTAATCGCCGATCGGCAGGATCTCGCTTCGTTCGATGGGTCGCATGGCTGGGTCCTCACTCTGCGGGGGCGGGCGTGACGGGGGCCCCGGATTCGTCGGGCTCGGCGGGGATCAGGCCGTAGGCGCGCGCGAGGGCCTCGACCGGGTGGAGCACGCGGACCTGGTTCTCCTTGGCGATGCGCAGGCCCGACAATGTGCAGTCGCTGACGACCACGTCGGGCTCGGCGTCGCGCACGCCCTGGACCAGCTTTTGCGCGTACTTGAGGCCGGTCTCGTAATGCTCGGCCTTCATGCCCCAGGTGCCGTCGACGGCGGAGCAGGCCTCGACCATGCGCACCTCGGTGTCGGGCACGACGTTGAGCACGCGCATGCCGGGGAAGCCGATCTTCTGGGCGCGCAGGTGGCAGGCGGCGTGGTAAGCGACGGTGCCGAGCTTGTTCGGGAACTCGCGCTTGAGGGTCTTTTCGCGGCCGAGGCCGACGAAGAATTGCATGAGGTCGATGGTGGCGTCGGCGACCTCCTGGACCTCGGCAGTGTTGACATAACCGGGCCACTCTTTTTTGATCATCATGCCGCAGGAGGGCCCGGGCACGACGATCTTGCGGCCGGCGCGGACGTGCGGCAGCAGCAGGGCGACGTTGTGGGCGATCTTGCGGCTGGCGGCGTCGACGTCCCCGCCGTCGATGTTCGGCAGGCCGCAGCAGGTCAGGGCGTCGGCCGCGTGGTCGTCGCCGGTGCCGGGGTAGCGGACCTTGTAGCCGTTATGCTCGAGCACCAGTACGGCGGCGCGGGCGACCTCGGGGGTGTTGTATTCGCCGTAGCAGGTGGCGAACAGCACGACCTCGCCGCGCTCGCCGGCCCCGGCCAGCGGCGCGTGCTTGCGCAGCCAGGCGCTGAAGGTCTGGCGGGCCATCGGCGGCAGGTTGAACTCGGCGGAGATCCCGGTGACCTTCTCCTGGATCTTGCGCAGGAGCTGATTGCGGGTGACGAGATTGGCGAGCGGGGCCATCGCGCCGGAGCCGAACTTGCCGATCCGCTGGGGCTCGCCGAGCAGGCGGTCGACGACAGGAATGCCCTCCTTGCGGGCCCGCACGGCCCGCTCACGCGCCAGCAGGCGCGGCAGGTCGAGCAGCTCGTGGGCGCCCTCGTCGGCGGTATAGGGGCACTTGATGTAACAGAGCTTGCATTGCCAGCACTGGTCGGCGATCGCCCGGACGTCGGCGTCGACGATGGTCTCCGCGCCCTCGGCCTTGCCGCCGTCGATCGCGGCGTCGATGCGCCGGAACATCTCCGGGAACGAGCCGCAGTAGTTCACGCACATGCGGCACTCGTGGCAGATCTGAAACGCGCGTCGAAGCTCGGCCGCGAGGTCCTGCGGCTCGTAGTAGCGCTCGTCGTGCGGGCTGGTGGCCGGCGGCCGCGCCGGGGTCCGGGGGATCACGCTCACGAGGTCTCTCCTGGGTGCTCGCGGCGCCCCCGTGATGGTGGCGCCGCGTCGCTGTTCGACTGACTCGAGGCGGATCAGAAGTCGAGGCTGTCGAGCGCCTTCTTGAAGCGACCCGCGTGCGACTTCTCGGCCTTGGCGAGGGTCTCGAACCACTCGGCGATGTCGTGGAAGCCCTCTTCGCGGGCGTCCTTCGCCATGCCCGGGTACATGGTCTCGTACTCGTGGGTCTCGCCGGCGACGGCGGCCTTGAGGTTCTTCTCGGTGTTGCCGATCGGCAGGCCCGTCGCCGGGTCGCCGGCTTGCTTCAAATAGTCGAGGTGACCGTGCGCGTGGCCGGTCTCGCCGTCCGCGGTGTCCTTGAACAGACCGGCGACATCCGGGCGACCCTCGACGTCCGCGACCTTGGCGAAGTACAGGTAACGGCGGTTGGCCTGGGACTCGCCTGCGAAGGCGTCCTTGAGGTGCTGGTGGGTCTTGGTTCCTGCGAGCTGCTGGGTAGCCATCTTCGTTCTCCGGGTAGGGTCCGCGCAGCAGGGTCCAGGATCAATCCGCGCACGTCAAGCGCTTGACAGCGACACCTGCGCAGGTTGTACGGCGTGCACCGCGGGGTCTCGCGGGCACGGCGGGGGCCGCCGGCCGCATCATCGGTCCAGGCGATAGGGCGTCCGTGAATGGGTGTAAGTCGGGGCGTGGGCACAGCGTTGCGGGTCCATGCACGCTGCCCTGGTCGTCCTCGTCGCGCTCGCGCTCGCACCCACGGCCCGCGTCCGCGAGCCCTCGTGGCCGATGGCCGTCGGCTCGGGTGAGGCCGTGCGGGTCAAACCGGCGGCGGTGGCGAGGGAGCGGGCGGTGCAACCTGTCCCGACGGACAGGCCGATCGCGGCGCCCGCGAGCGGCTGGCCCTCGGCGCAGCCGCAGCCGGGCGAGGGGCCGGTGGTGCGACCGATGATTGTGGTCGGTGAGCGTGCCCGGGCGCCGCAAACGGAGACCTTCGTCGCGCCGCCTCCGCTGGCCTGCGTCGCGGGCACGGAGCAGTCCGAGCGGCTGCCACAATACGGGAGCGGGTACGAACAATGGTGCGCGCTGCCCGACGGCCGCCGCCACGGGCCCTTCGCGGCGTGGGACGAGAAGGGGCATCTCAGCATCCGCGGGCAATATGCCCTGGGTCGCGAGGCCGGCGAATGGCAGCACTGGCACCCGACCGGCGAGCGCCGCAGCCTGCATCACTACGTCGACGGCAAGCCCGAGGGCGTGTGGCGCGACTGGCACCCGAACGGCAAGCTCGAGCAGGAGAGCCACTACGTGGCCGGCAAGCGCCACGGCATGACGACCCGCTGGTACGACAACGGCCAGGTGTTCACGGCCACGCGCTATGTGCACGACGAGGTCGCGGACGGCGAACATACGTTTTATTACGAAAAGGGCGGACCGATCGAGCGTGGACAATTCGTGAACCATCGCCGCGAAGGGGTGTGGACGATCCACGCGCCGGACGGCACGGTCGTCGAGACCCAGCGCTGGCACCTCGGCGAGCGTGTGCCCTGAGCCGCGGGGCGCGTCAACGCATCGATTGCGCGTGAATTCGGGTGCGCGGGCAGTTCCGCGCATCGAGCGTTTTCTGACCAGGTCGCCGTCAATTTGACGACGTCGCCATACGAGGCGTACGCTGCGCCGACCGGAGATGGTGACGTGAACAGTTTTTTCGAGCAATTACAGCGTCTCGCTGAGCAGGTCCGTCGGCGTCAACCGCATATTCGTGGCGAGGAATCCACCAAGCAGGCGCTCATTGTGCCGTTCCTCAGCTTGCTCGGGTACGACGTGCACGACCCGACCGAGTTGCAGCCGGAGTACATCGCCGACTTCGCCAAGAAGCGAGCCGGAGGGCCATCCGAGAAGGTCGACTACGCGATCCGTCGGGACAATGTCCCGGTGATCTTTATCGAGTGCAAGGCCGTCGACTGCGAGCCGAGCGCGCACAGCGGCCAGCTCGCGCGCTACTTCAACGCGACTCCCTCGGTGCCGATCGCGGTCATCACCAACGGTGTACGCTACATGTTCTTCACCGATCTGGAGGAGAAGAACATTCTGAGCGAGCGCCCCTTCTTTCAGTTCAACATCTTCGATTTCACGGCCAACGACGCGGAGGTGCTCGAGTCCTTCGGGCGCGCGCGCTACGATCCCGCGACCATCCGTGAGCGTGTGGAGGAGATCATCTACGCGTACAAGATCAACGCATACATCGACGAGGTGCTGCGCAGCCCGTCCGAGAGCTTCACGCGATTCGTGCTGTCGG
>ERZ795056.4666-NODE-4666-length-14094-cov-38.775625_pt1 | contig 14094 bp, 10 predicted proteins | sample MGYA00375140_ERZ795056 | MGnify/ENA primary metagenome ERZ795056 (study PRJEB30185, sample SAMN05720227) | activated sludge metagenome | isolation source: Anaerobic digester | place: USA | collected 2015-03-09 ...
GCCGGCTGCCGGGCCGGGACCCGGCGGGCTGCACCGAATCGGCGAAGCAAACCGCGAAGCGCACCGACAAGGAACGGACCGCTTCGAGCCCAGCCACGACGCCCAGGATGGCTACAACACCACGCCAAACGCTTCAGTGAACGCTGGTTGGGCATAGCTGTCGGCCGCGTGGGCGAAGCCCTTGTCGCCCCAGCCGGTGCCCCAGCTGTTGCGCACGATGAAGCGCCCGTTCACGTAGCCCACCAGGGCCACGCAGTGGCCGCCCAGGCCGCTGTTGGCGGTGTAGGTGTCGAGCTTGCCCTTGGTGGCGGTGGCCTGCATGAAGGCGTCGTCCACGTCCAGCCGGGTCAGGATCGGACCCTTGGTGGCCAGCCAGTTGCGCCAGGCCGACAGATTGCGCCCCAGGTTGAAGTACGACGCGATGCGCCGCTGTGCAGCCAGGGCGTAGAAGGTGTTGGCGCTGCCGGTGTACATCTGCGACTGGCCGCCCAGCTTGAACGGCAGCACCTTGTCCGTCACCACGCCGAACTTCTGCGCAATGCCCAGCGCCGCCGTCAGCCAGGTGCCGTCGCTCTCGACGAAGCTGGTGGGCCGGGTGGTGTACTGGTCGGTCTCCTTCGACGCCATCCAGATGTAGCGCACCGACAGCTTCTCGGTCTTGCCCAGGCGCCCCGCCTTCACGAAATGCCAGCGCAGCACCGCGTCGGCCGTGCCCCAGCCCACGCAGCTGCCGGTGTTGCCCTGGTCGCCGATGGCCCACCAGCCTTCACGCAGGTCGATGTTGGCCGCTGCCGCCGCAGCAGACCTGGGCGTGGCCGCGCTGGTGATGCCGGCCGCGGCGGCCGTTTCCAGCGTCCAGTTCTTCTCGGGCTTGGGCGACGGCAGGCAGTTCAGGATGAAGGGCGGCGTCTTGCTGCGGGCACGTGTGGCCATGGGGGTCTCCTGTGGTGGGGTGCGCTGCATGCTGCTGCGCCGCCCCGCATGCCGCAAGCCGCTTTCTAGGGACACGGCCGCCGGGCCGCCGGCTCAGCCCCACACCCGGCGGGCCACCTCCACCACCCGCTCCAGCTTGCGCCATTGGTCGTCCTGCGACAGCGCATTGCCGTGGTGGGTGCTGGAAAAGCCGCACTGCGGCGACAGGCACAGCTGGTCCAGCGGCACCACCTGCGCGGCCTCGTCGATGCGGCGCATCAGCGCGTCTGCAGTTTCCAGCTCGCCCAGCTTGGTCGTCACCAGGCCCAGCACCACCTGCTTGCCCGCCGGCAGGTGGCGCAGCGGCTCGAAGCCGCCGGCGCGCTCGTTGTCGAATTCCATGAACCAGCCGTCCACGTCGGTGCTGAACATGGCTTCGACCACCGGGTCGTAGCCACCCTCGGCCACCCAGGCGCTCTTGAAGTTGCCGCGGCAGGTGTGGATGGTCACCGCCATGTCGGCGGGCCGGCCGGCCAGGGCAGCGTTGATCACCTGGGCATAGCGCCGCGGCAGCGCATCGGGGTCGTCGCCGTTGGCGCGGCAGTTGTCGCGGATCTTGGGGTCGCACAGGTAGGCGAAGGTGATGTCGTCGAGCTGCAGGTAGCGGCAGCCCGCGTCGGCCAGGTGGCCGATGGCCGCGCGGTAGGCGGCCGCCACGTCGTCCCAGAAGGCGTCCAGATCGGGGTAGGCCACGCGCGAGATGGCCGCCCGCCCGCCGCGCAGGTGCAGCATCGACGGCGACGGGATCGTCATCTTGGCCACGGCAGCCGGACCACCGTGTTCTGCGTTGTCACGGGCCACCGCAGCGGCCAGGAAGCGGAAGTGGTCGGCCATGATCGGCCTGCTGCAGCCGACCTTGCCCGTCACCGATGCGATCGGCGGCTGCTCGCTCTGCCCGGCGATCTTGAACTTCTGGCCACCGTTGTCGACCAGCGTCACGCCGTCCAGCTGCGACAGGAAGTCCAGGTGCCACCAGTCGCGGCGAAATTCGCCGTCGGTGACCGACTGCAGCCCGCAGGCGCGCTGGCGGCGCACCGCGTCGGTGATGGCGGCGTCTTCGGCCGCCTGCAGGGCGGCCGCGTCGAGCTGGCCGGCGCGGTGGCGGGCACGGGCGTCGGCCAAGGCCGCGGGGCGCAGCAGGCTGCCGACCTGGTCGGCACGGAAGGGGGGATGTCGCATGGGCGCTTTCTGGTCCGGGAACGGGCGCCCATCATGCCCACCCGGCCCGGGCCGGCGCCATCGGTGCCCGCCCCAGCGCAGCGGTTAAGCTGTGCCGCACCGCAACATCCACACCCCCGCAGAGGACACCCACATGAACATCCAGACCATCGGCGTGATCGGCGCCGGCACCATGGGCAACGGCATCGCGCAGGCCTGCGCCGTCAGCGGCCTCAGCGTGGTGATGGTCGACATCGACGATGCCGCCGTACAACGTGGTTTGGCCACCGTGTCGGGCAGCCTCGACCGGCTGGTGAAGAAGGACAAGCTCACGCCCGAAGCCAAGGCCGCAGCCATGGCACGCATCCAGGGCAGCACCGACTACGCCGCGCTGCAGCCGGCGCAGCTGGTGATCGAGGCCGCCACCGAGAACGAAGGCCTGAAGCGCAAGATCCTGGCCCAGCTGGACGCCCTGCTGCCGGCCGAGACCCTGGTGGCCACCAACACCAGCAGCATCTCCATCACCAAGCTGGCCGCCGCCACCCAGCGGCCCGACCGCTTCATCGGCATGCACTTCTTCAACCCGGTGCCGATGATGGCGCTGGTGGAGGTGATCCGCGGCCTGCAGACCAGCGACGCCACGCACGATGCGGTGTTCGCCATGGCGCAACAGCTGGGCAAGACGCCGATCACGGTGAAGAACGCGCCGGGCTTCGTGGTCAACCGCATCCTGATCCCGATGATCAACGAGGCGTTCTTCGTGCTGCAGGAAGGGCTGGCCAGTGCCGAGGACATCGACGCCGGCATGAAGCTGGGCACCAACCAGCCGATCGGCCCGCTGGCCCTGGCCGACATGATCGGCCTGGACGTGTGCCTGGCGGTGATGAATGTCTATGTCGAGGAATACGCGGACAGCAAGTACCGCCCCTGCCCGCTGCTGAAGGAAATGGTGGCCGCAGGCTGGCTGGGCCGCAAGACCGGCCGCGGCGTCTACCGCTACTGACCCGGCGCCTGCAACTGGCCCAGCAGGGCCCGGCACTGCTGCAGGGCGGCGGCGTGGTCGTGCTGCTGCAGCGGCTGGCCCAGGCGGGCGGTGGCGGCGGCGCCCAGCGCCGCGCGCAGTGCCGGCTCCAGCTGGCGGAAGGCCTGGCCGGCCTGGAAATCACCCTGCGCCAGCTGCCCGGCCAGTGCCTGCAGCCGACCGGCCAGCGCGCCAGCATCCCCCATGCCGGCACCGGCCGGGGCCGGCGGTGACTCGGCCGCGGCCAGACGCTGGCGCACCGCCGCCACCAGCCGGGCCAGCTGCGTGTGCAGCGCCGCGGTGGAGGGCAGCGGCCTTTCCGCGGCATCTGCGGCATCTGCGGCATCTGCTGCAGCTGTGGCGTCTGCAGCTTCTGGTGCCTTCAGTTGCAGCTCCAGCGCCTGCGCCTCGGCCTGCACGGCGGTGGCACCCACCGCGCCACAGGCACCGCGCAGGGAATGCAGCACCCGCTGTGCCGCAGCCAGATCGCCAGCCTGCAGGGCCACGTCCAGGCCGGGCACACCCTGGCCATAGTTGGCGCTGAACTGCCGCAGCACACGCGCATACACCTCGTCGCGCCCGGGCAGGTACAGCAGGGCGCGTGACATCGTCAGGCCGTCGATGCCCGAGAAATCAGGCGCCGGCGGCTTGGGCACCGATGCCACCGCCGCCGGCGCGGCAGCGGGCAGCGCTGGCGCCATGGGCGGCACCATGGCCTTCGCGTCGGCGGCCACTGCCACCGGGGCCCCGGTGGCCGCATCGGTCGCCACGGCCGCAGGGTCCGGCTGCGGTTGCGGCACAGCGACTGGCGCCGGCGCTGCCGGTGCGTCCCCATCGACCAGGCGCGCCGGCAGCCAGCGGCCCAGCATGGCGTACAGCAGCTCGGGGTCGACCGGCTTGGCGATGTGGTCGTCCATGCCGGCGTCCAGGCAGGCGCGGCGGTCATCGCCGAAGGCGTTGGCGGTCATCGCCAGGATGGGCGTGCGCGCGTGCTGCGGCATGGCGCGCAATGCGCGGGTGGCGGCCAGGCCGTCCATCACCGGCATCTGCATGTCCATCAGCACCAGGTCGTAGTGCCGCTGCGCGGCCAACTGCACCGCCTGCTGCCCATCGGCAGCCAGGTCGACCGCCACGCCCACGGCCTGCAGCAGCGCGGTGGCCACCTCCTGGTTGATCGGGTTGTCTTCGGCCAGCAGCACGCGCAGGCCAGCCGCGCGCAGCTGCAGCGCGCGCTCATGCGGCTGCGGCTCGGTGCGGTCTGGCAGCGGCCGCTGCCAGGGCTGGCGGTCCAGCCGGTCGATGCAGGCCGACAGTGTCGACAGTGTGACGGGCTTGAGCACACGCTCCAGCACGCCGGGCTCGGGTGCCGGTGCGCTGGCCAGCGCCTGGCCATCGTCAACGATCAGGATGCTGGGCGGCAGGCCGGCCTCGCCCAGGTGCTCGCGCAGCTGGCGCAGGGCGGCCGGGCCGTCGGTGCCGGGCATGCCGGCATCGAACAGCAGCAACGCATACGGGCGGCGCTGGCGGCTGGCCTCCAGCGCGGCCTGCACCGCTTCGTCGCCACTGGCCACGCTGTCGACCTGCATGCCCATGCGGCGCAGCAGGTCGGCCAGCGCGGCACGGGCCTCGGGCAGGTCGTCGGCCACCAGCACGCGGCGGCCGGGCAGGCGCGTGCTGTCGGTGTGGCCCGGCTGGCTGGCGCGCTCGAAGTTGGCGGTGAACCAGAAGCAGCTGCCCTGGCCCTGCACCGTGTGCACGCCCACGTCACCCCCCATCAGGATGGCGAGTCGGCGGGTGATGGCCAGGCCCAGGCCGGTGCCGCCGAAGCGCCGGGTGGTGGACGTGTCGGCCTGCTCGAAGGCGTTGAACAGGCTGCTGATCTTGTCCGCCGGCACGCCCACGCCGGTGTCACGCACCGAGAAGCGCAGCCGCAGGGCGTCGGCGTCGGCGCCCATCAGCTCGCAGCGCAGCACGATGGAGCCCCGGTCGGTGAACTTCACCGCATTGCTCATCAGGTTGAGCAGCGCCTGCGACACCCGCGTGGGGTCGCCGCGCAGCAGCGGCGGCACGCCCTCGGACTTGAGCACCAGCTCCAGCCCCTTGGCGCGCGCGCGCTCGGCCACCAGCGCGCAGGCACGCGACAGCACCGCGTCGATGGGGAAGTCGGTCTGCTCCAGGTGCAGCTTGCCGGATTCGATCTTGCTCAGGTCGAGCACGTCGTTGATCACGTCCAGCAGGTGGTGGGCGGCGTCGCTCACCTTGCCCAGGCGCTCGGCCACCGGGCCGCTGCCGGCGTCGCGCTGCATCAGGTGGGTGAGGCCGATGATGGCGTTCATCGGCGTGCGGATCTCATGGCTGATGTTGGCCAGGAAGGCGCTCTTGGCACGGTTGGCCGCCTCGGCGCGGTCACGCGCGGCCACCAGTTGCTCATTGAGCGCCTGCAGCCGCAGCTCGGCCTGCTTGACTTCCGAGAGGTCGGACACCAGCACGAACAGGCCCACCACCTGGCTGCCCTGGCGGTCGGGGATGTAGTGCACCCAGGCGTAGCGCACCTCGCCCAGCGGGTTGGTCAGCACGTATTCGAAACGCTGGGCCTGGCCGCCCAGTGCGGCGGCAAAGGCCTGCTCGCCGGCGTCGGTGTCGGGGTCGCCGAAGAAATCGGCCCGGGTGCGGCCCACCGGGTCACTGCCGGCGGCGAACCAGTCGCGGTAGGGCCGGTTGGCGAAGCGCAGCACCCGGCCGGCGTCCCAGTAGCCCACCATGTCGGGGATGTTGTCGGCGATGGAGCGCAGGAAGTGCTCGCCATCGCTGCGGGCACGCATGGCCTGCTGCAGCGCCTGCGTGCGCTCGGCCACCTCGGCTTCCAGGTGCTGGCGGTGGCGCGCCAGTTCGTCCTGCACCCGCACCCGGTCGGTGATGTCTTCGACCACGGTGACGAAGTAGCGGCCGCGCTGCTGCTCGTCACGCACCAGGGCGCTGCTCACCGCCACCCAGATGGTGCTGCCGTCCTGGCGCAGATAGCGCTTCTCGCGGCGGGTGGACGTCAACTCGCCGCGCAGCAGTTGCCGCAACCGCGGCCATTCGTCGCGCCGGTCGTCGGGGTGGGTGAGCTGGCGGAAGTCCAGCGCCATCAGCGCGTCACGGCTGTAGCCGGTGATCTCGCACAGGCGCGGGTTGGCGTTGAGCCAGCGCCCGTCCAGCGCGAATTCGGCCATGCCGACGGCCGAGTTCTCGAAGGTGGCGCGGTGCAGGGCTTCGCTTTCGCGCAGGGCGGCCTCGGCCTGCTGGCGCTGGGTGACATCACGGCAGACGGCAAACACCAGCTTCTGGCCCTCGGCCAGCACGGCACTGGCACTCACCTCCAGGTGCAACTGCGTCCCGCCGGCCGGGCCGACAACCGCGCCGAAGCTGATGCGCCCGCTGGGCGCAGCCGCCAGTGCGGCCATCAGGTCGACGCCGGGCAGCGCCACGCCCAGCGCCCGCACGCCCTGCCCTTGCAGGGTGGCCAGCGGGCGGCCCAGCATGCCGGCCATGGCCGGGTTGGCCTCCAGCACCAGGCCGCAGTCGTCGAGCACCAGGATGCCGTCGCGCGATTGCTCGAACAGCGCACGCCGGCGTGCGGCCTCGCGCGCCAGCAGCGCCTGCGCCTCACGCTGGGCGGTGATGTCACGCACCGTGCCCACCATGCGCAAGGGCTGGTTGTCGCCGTCGCTGACCACGCGGCCCTGGTCCTCGATCCAGCGCTGCACACCGCGGCGGTCACGCATCAGCACGGTGACGGTGAACTCGCCCTTGGTGAGCAGCGCCCGCTGGCTGGCGTCGGTCAGGCGCGCCATGTCGTCCGCAGGCAGCCGGTCGGCCAGCATCGCCAGCGGAATGTCGCCGCCATCGGGGCCGGGCGGGTCGATGTCCAGCAACGCGCAGGCGGCGCGGCTGAAATGCACTTCGCCGCGGTCGACCAGCCAGTCCCACACACCCATGGCACTGGCGCGCAGGGCCAGGGCCAGGCGCGCCTCGCTGGCGCGCAGGGCCATCTCGGCGTCGCGCCGGTCGGTGATGTCGCGGCTGCTGCCGACGATCAGGCGGGCGGCGCCGTCGCGCAGCCGGTGGATGCGCGTCTCCACCAGCCGCAGCTGGCCGTCGGCGCGGCGCCAGCGGGATTCGAAGGTGACTTCCTCGGGCGCGTCACGCTGCAGCACCTCACGCGCGCGCGGCTCGGGGAAGTCGACGTCCCACTCCCACAGGCGCAGCGCCAGGGCAGTGTCCAGCGTGCAGCCCAGCAGACGGGCGAAGGCCTCGTTGGCTTCGAGCAGGCGGCCCTCGCCGTCCAGCGCAAACAGCGCGTCGGGCGCATGGGCGAACAGCAGGCGCCGCCAGGCCAGTTCGCGCCGGGCGGCCGATACGCCGTCGCTGGCGCCGGGCAGCTCAGACATGGCGCAGGCCCATGGCGGGCCAGTCGTCGCAGACCTCGAGGAAGGCGTCGGTCACATCGGGGTCGAACTGCTGCCCGCGGCCCGCCGCCACCACGGCTGCGGCGTCGGCATGCGCCAGCGCCTGGCGGTGTGGCCGCCTGGCGGTGAGCGCGTCGTAGGTGTCGACCACCGCCATCAGGCGCAGCGGCCAGTCGATCGCGTCACCGGCCAGACCCTGCGGATAGCCCTGTCCATCCCAACGCTCATGGTGACCCAGCGCGATCTGCTGCGCCCAGTGCAGCCACGACCCCGGTGCCGCGGGCGCGGCCGTGCCGGCCGGCGGGGCCAGCATCCGCGCCAGCAGCTCGGCGCCGGCCTGGGCGTGGCCCTGCACCAGCTGCCGCTCCGCCGCATCCAGCGGGCCGGGCTTGTCGAGCACCCGGTCGGGCACGGCCAGCAGGCCGATGTCATGCAGGGGGGCGGCACGCAGCAACAGACCGATCTGCCGGTCGTCCAGCTGCGCGGCGAAGCGCGGGTGGCGGCGCAGCACCTGGCACAGGCTGTGCAAGTAGGCCTGGGTGCGCTGGCGGTGCAGCGCGGCGCCCGGGTCGCGCGCGTCCTGCAGGTGCAGCAGCGTCTGCAGCGTCACGCCCAGCGCCGTGTCCAGATCGCCCTGCAGGCGTTGCACATCGGCCTGCAGCGCCAGCAGGGCGGCGTGCTGGCGGCGCGCGGCGTTGTGCCGGGCCAGCTGCGCCGCCACACGGGCCAGCAGCACGCCGGGGCGCACCGGCTTGGTGAGGTAGTCAGCCGCACCGAGCCGCAGGCCGCGCTCTTCTTCGTCGGCGCTGTCCAGTGCCGTCAGCAGCACCACCGGGATGGCGGCGGTCTCGGGCTGGCTGCGCAGCGTGCGCAGCACCTCGAAGCCGTCCATGCCCGGCATCATCACGTCCAGCAGGATCAGGTCGGGCTGGGGCGCCAGGCGCGCCATCTCCAGGGCACGCAGGCCGCTGTTGGCCACGCGCACTGCGTGGCGTGGCAGCAGCAGCTCACCCACCACGCTGAGGTTCTCCGGGTTGTCGTCGACGATCAGGACCAGGGGCGGTGTCACGGGACTGCTGGGTGGCGACGGCAAGGCCGATGCCGCAAGTTGTATCACGCACCCCGGCGGCTCAAGGCCGGAAAAACACCGGATCCGCCGGCCGGCGACGGTGCCACCGACAATGCCGGCATGCCCGCCGCCTTGCCCCAACGCATCGTCTGCCTGACCGAAGAGCCCACCGAGGTGCTGTACGCGCTGGGCCAGCAGCACCGCATCGTGGGCATCTCGGGCTACACCGTGCGGCCACCGCAGGCGCGGCACGAGAAACCACGTGTCAGCGCCTTCACCAGCGCCAAGGTCGACAAGATCCTGGCGCTGCAGCCTGATCTGGCGATCGGCTTTTCCGACATGCAGGCCGACATTGCCGCGGCCTTGATCAAGGCCGGCGTGGAGGTGTGGATCAGCAACCACCGCAGCATCGACGGCATCCTGGGCTATGTGCGCCGGCTGGGGGCGCTGGTGGGCTGTGCCGCCGATGCAGATGCCTATGCCGACCAACTGCAGGGCCGCGTGGACAGCGTGCGCCAGCAGGCCGCGCAACTGCCGCGCCGGCCCCGGGTGTACTTCGAGGAATGGGACGTGCCGGCCATCAGCGCCATCCGCTGGGTCAGCGAGCTGGTGGGCGTGGCCGGCGGCGATGACATCTTTCCGCAACGCGCGGCAGCGTCGCTGGGGCGTGACCGCATCGTGGCCGACGGCGCCGAGGTGGTGGCGGCCGCGCCCGACATCATCATCGGCAGCTGGTGCGGCAAGAAGTTCCGCCCCGAGCAGGTGGCGGCGCGGCCCGGGTGGGGTGCGATCCCGGCGGTGCGCGATGGTGAACTGCACGAGATCAAGTCGCCGCTGATCCTGCAGCCCGGCCCCGCGGCGCTGACCGACGGGCTCGACCGGCTGCAGGCCATCATCGCCGCCTGGGCGCTGCGCCACGGGTGACAGCCGCGGGCCTCCGTGCCTGCAATCATCCGCCCCGATTCCATCCACACCCCGAGGAGACACGATGTTCAAGGCCATCCTGCTGCAGCAGACCGACGACAAGAAGACCCGCGCCGAACTGGTCGACCAGGACGACAGCGCCCTGCCCGACCCCGCCCGGCACGAGGTGACGGTGGACGTGGCCTGGAGCACGCTGAACTTCAAGGACGCGCTGGCCATCACCGGCAAGGGCGCGGTGGTGCGCAGCTGGCCGCTGGTGCCCGGCATCGACCTGGCCGGCACGGTGGCCGAGAGCCGCCATGCCGATTGGAAAGCGGGCGACCAGGTGGTGGTCACCGGTTGGGGCATGGGCGAGAACTTCTGGGGCGGCCTGACCCAGCGCCAGCGGGTGCAGGCCGGCTGGCTGCTGAAGATCCCGGCGCCGTTCACGCCGCGCAGCGCGATGGTGATCGCCACCGCCGGATTCACCGCCGCACTGTGCGTGATGGCGCTGCAAAAGCACGGCCTGCAGCCGGGTGACGGCGAGGTGCTGGTGACCGGCGCGGCCGGCGGGGTGGGCTCGATCGCGGTGGCCCTGCTGGGCAAGCTGGGCTACACCGTGGTGGCGTCCACCGGCCGGCCGCAGGAGGCCGACTACCTGACGCGCCTGGGCGCCGCCCGCATCGTCGACCGCAAGGCCTCCACCGAGCCGGGCAAGCCGCTGCAGAAGGAAACCTGGGCCGGCGTGGTCGACACCGTGGGCAGCCACACCCTGGCCAACGCCTGCGCCGCCACCCGGTTCAACGGCGCGGTGGCCGCCTGCGGCCTGGCCCAGGGGGGCGACTTCCCCACCACGGTGATGCCGTTCATCCTGCGCGGCGTCACGCTGTACGGCATCAACAGCGTGTTCGTGGCCAACGCCCAGCGCACCGAGGCCTGGGCGCTGATGGCCCGGCACCTGGATGCGGCCCTGCTCGACAGCCTGGCCACCGAGATCGGCCTGAGCGAGGCCATCGCCTACGCGCCCAAGCTGCTGGCCGGTGAGGTGCGCGGCCGGACGGTGGTCAACACCGCACGCTGAGGGCGGGCGCCGGGGCGGCGCCAGCCGCCCCCCACATCACGCAAAGCTGTCGGCCATCAGCGCGTCGAACCATTGGTTCATCTGCTGGATGTTGCCGGACTTCCAGCCCACCGACGCGGCCGACGAGGCCGCTGCCGGCTTCATGGTCTTGCTGACCGGGTCGTACTGGAACACCGCCGTCAACCACGACGCCTGGGTGCGGGTGATGGTGGAGTAGCAGGCCGAGTTGGTGACCGGTGCCGGATCGGGCTGGCCGCCGGCGAAGATGCGCGACAGCGCGTCGGCACACACCTTGGCCTCCTGGTTGGCGATGTGGCCGGCCTTGGGCTGGGTGGTGGCCGCGGCGTCGCCGATCACATGCACGCGGGGTGCCGCGGTGCTGGCATAGCTGAGCACGTCCACCGGCACGAAGCGCCCGCCGTTGGCCGTGGCCAGGCCGCTGGCCATGGCCAGGGCACCGGCGCGCTGCTGCGGGATCAGGTTGACCACGTTCGCCTGCACCGGGCCGCCGTTGGTGTAGACGATCATCTGCTGCGTGTCGACCGACGAGATCTCGACATTGGTGCGGTACTCGATCACGTTGGCATGCAGGCCGAAGAACGCCTGCGAGAAGTTGTCGCGCTCGGTCACGAAGTCGGGGTTGGCGTCCAGCACGATGAGCTTGGCGCGCGGCTTGTGGGCCTTCATCCAGTCGGCCAGCAGGCAGGCGCGCTCATACGGCCCGGGCGGGCAGCGGTAGGGCACCTTGGGGATGGTGAGCACGGCCACGCCGTTGGCCGGCATGGCAGCCAGCTGCTGGGCCAGCAGGCTGGTCTGCGGGCCGGCCTGCCAGGCGTGCGGCATGCGGCTGGCATCGTCCAGGCCCGGCACGGCGTCGAAGCCGATGCCCGGGGCCATCACGATGCGGTCGGCCGCCAGCCAGGCGCCGGTGGCCAGGCGCACCCGCACACCCACCGGGTCGATCTCCACCACGTCGCCGGTGACCAGGCGCACGCCGTAGGCCGACTGCAAGGTGCCGTAGCCAAACCCCAGGCTGGCCATGCTGCGCTGCCCGGTCAGCACCATGCTGCTCATGATGTTGGAGGTGTACTGCGCACTGCGCTCGATCAGCGTGACATCGACCGCATCGCCCCACAGGCGCAGGTACTTGGCCACGGTGGCTCCGGCCATGCCGCCGCCGACCACGATCACCCGCGCCCTGGGGTTGGCGGGCGGAGTGCCGCCACCGCCCTTGGGTGGCTTGGGCCTCTTGGCAGACTTCTTCCGGTCGTCGTCGGCCAGCACCAGGCCAGCGGGCAGCAGCAGGCCGCCGGCAGCGGCCGACAGCATGAAATGGCGTCGTTGCATGGTCGGCTCCTTCAGCGTTGGGTGGACAGCCATTGCGCCAGCGCCTGCAGCTGCGCGTCGCTGTAGCCCATCACATGGCGGGCCATGATGTTGTCGCCCTCCTTGCCCGACTGGAATTCCTTCATTTCCTTGTAGAGCTCGCTGGCCGACTTGCCGGCCAGCTTGTCGAAGCCCGGGCCCTTGCCGTTGGTGCCATGGCACTGGAAGCAGTTGGACGCAAGCAGGCGGCCGGCCGGGCTGACGGCGGTCTGCGCCCGGGCGGGGGTCAGGCCGGTCAGCAAGGCGGCCGACAGGCCGAGGCCCAGCGCGCATCGGCGGGCGCGGGAACGGGTGGGATGCATGGTGGTGTCTCCAGGTCAGGCGCCAGCACCTGGCGCATGGGCAGGTTGTAGGCACCGAAGCTGAACCGAAGGTGAAGCGTTCACCAACGCTGACCGGGGTGACATCCGGTCACGCAACGGGCCGCGCGGGCCACCAGCACCGCCAGGCGGGTTGGCGACAGCGCGGCCATCGACCGTCGGCCGCCGCAGACGCGGTGTAGGCTGTTGCTGTTGCCACCACAGGCCTGGGCCGCGCCCAGCCACAGGAGACTGCCCCTCATGCACACCATCGGATTCATCGGCGCGTCCGGCCTCATGGGCCATGGCATGGCCCGCCACCTGCTGGGCCATGGCCATGCCCTGCACATCACCGTGCACCGCAACGCCGAACGCGTGGCCGATCTGCTGGCCGCCGGCGCGCTGCAGGCCGCCAGCCCGGCCGCGCTGGCGGCAGCCTGCGACACAGTGTTCATCTGCGTCACCGGCTCACCGCAGGTGGAGGCCGTGTTGCGCGGCCCGCAAGGCCTGCTGGCAGGCGCCCGCCCGGGCCTGGTGGTGGTGGACTGCAGCACGTCCGAACCCGACTCCACCACCGCACTGCGCGCCGAATGCGCCGCCGCCGGCGTGGTGCTGGTGGACGCGCCGCTGGCCCGCACGCCCGTGGAGGCCGAGGCCGGCAAGCTCAACGTGATGGTCGGCGCCGAGCCGGCGGTGTTCCAGCAGATCGAGCCGCTGCTGCGCTGCTTTGCCGAGAACGTGTTCCATGTCGGCGGGCCAGGCGCGGGCCATGTCATCAAGCTGCTCAACAACTTCATCGGCCAGGCGATCTGCACCGCCACGGCCGAGGCCTTTGCCGTGGGCCAGCGCGCCGGGGTCGACCTGCACCAGCTGGTGGCCCTGGTCAGCAAGGGGGCGGTGAACTCGGGCCTGTTCCAGGCGATGGCCAAGACGCTGGATGGCGACCTGGACGGCCTGAAGTTCGCGCTGGACAACGCCCGCAAGGACATCCGCTACTACACCCACCTGGCCGAGAACCTGGCCGTGCCCACGGTGGTGGGTGAGGCGGTGCACCAGTCGCTGTCGCTGGCCAGCGCCCTGGGCCATGGCCAGCGCTATGTGCCGGCGCTGGTGCTGGCCCAGGAGCAACTGGCCGGCACCCGCATCGTGCCGCTGCCTGCCGCCTGACCCTGCAGGCACGGCCGGCAGGGCATCAAGCCACCAGCCGCCCCTGCTCCAGCCGCAGCACCCGCTGGCAGCGGGCGGCCAGGGTGCTGTCGTGCGTCACCAGCACGAAGGCGGTGCCGCGCTCGCGCGCCAGCTGCAGCATCAGCGCGAACACCGCGTCGGCGCTGCTGCGGTCGAGGTTGCCGGTGGGCTCGTCGGCCAGCACGCAGGCCGGGCGCGTCACCAGGGCGCGGGCGATGGCCACGCGCTGGCGCTCGCCGCCCGACAGCTGCGCCGGCCGGTGGTCCAGCCGCGCGGCCAGGCCCACGGCGGTGAGCACCTCGCGCGCAGCGGCCTGCGCGCTGGCCACGCTGTCGCGGCGGATGCGCAGCGGCATGGCCACGTTGTCCAGCGCGGTGAATTCGGGCAGCAGGTGGTGGAACTGGTAGACGAAGCCCAGGTGCCGGTTGCGCCAGGCGCCCTGCTCGGCCTGGCCCAGCGCGGCCAGGTCGCGGCCCATCAGCTGCACGCTGCCGGCGCTGGGCGCATCCAACCCGCCCAGCAGGTGCAGCAGCGTGCTCTTGCCCGAGCCCGATGCGCCCACGATG
>ERZ795056.4667-NODE-4667-length-14091-cov-5.997079_pt1 | contig 14091 bp, 18 predicted proteins | sample MGYA00375140_ERZ795056 | MGnify/ENA primary metagenome ERZ795056 (study PRJEB30185, sample SAMN05720227) | activated sludge metagenome | isolation source: Anaerobic digester | place: USA | collected 2015-03-09 ...
CCACGCCAGCATGATTGCTATGAGTACTCGTTTCATATTCCCTTGCATCCAACGTCAGCGTTCAGGCTGAGGCGACTTGTCGCCGATAGCCTGCAACGCCTTGTTGGAGCCGTTCATTTTCATCCGGTGCTTTCTCCGTAGATAGATGAGCAAAGCCAGTGCCGCGTAGCAAACGATCCAGAAATAGATGTTGTAAGTGAATCGTTCGAGATGCCAACTCCCCATAATACTGATTCCATCGGCAGATCCGATGAACCATATAGGGAATCCACGATGACTGATCACTCCAACCGTGGCTTCTGCGGAGTAGTCTTTGGATACTGTAATAAATGCGGAAAAATATGCGGTAATAACGCCAATTATTGGCAGCAACATGATAATCGCCGCGCCGCATAGCATCTGTAATGTCCTCCGCATGGTTAGTCGGTTCTTATATTCTTCGTGGCTCCAACGTTACGCATGAGGCTGAGTGAACCGCTCCGGGTTCACGATAGCCTCGATGCGCTGGTTCGGTGCTTCATTGTTCCTTGTCCCACTTGCCTGCCTCATAAACCCGTTTCGGGGGATTGTCCAATCTCGGGTTATTCTCATTCACAGACCACCATTTGCGCCACGCCTCGACACCCGGTCTGCGCGCCTCTCGGTTGTTGAGATGAAAGTCATAGTTGTTGTCATACCGCCCAGCTTTTTGCTGCAGGAGTTCATACGCTCCGTATCGGACATACAAGGCGTCGTCGTCCAACAGTTCGATCAGGCGTGGGATGCATTCTTTGCCGAAGGGAGCGAAGATGAGTGACGCTAGACTCTCGACATGCCAGTTGTCTGTTGTCGGACCACAACTGAGTACTATCGGGAAGTAGCTGGAGCCGCTGGTCGGAATCCTGGCGTTGGCCACGTTCGTGCAGTTGGTGAAGAAGGTCATGACCTCGTCAAGGGTCTGCAGTTCAGGGAGGTTGAACATCTTCAGTTCATGTTGCCGCTGATCGTTGCTGAGTGACAAAGCGGCGACTGGCGAGATCATCAGAATGAATGCTATCGTGATCGCTCTCATCATTCTTCACCGAACGTCAGCCCTCAGGCTGAGGCGCCAGCGGGCGCCGATAGCCTGGAGGGCATTGTTCTGCATCTTGTGTTTCTGTAAGGGATCGGAGTAGGGGATAGCGCGTTGACTCAGACTTCGTCCCCGTCACGTCCATCCGTCTTTCCGTTCCTCTCATCCATCCCGCCCGTGTCCGCCGTACTTCCATCGCCTCTCGCCATACCCGAGTAGCGTATGTCTTTTGCAGAACGTTACGCATGAGGCTGGGGGAACCGCCCCGGGTTCCCGATAGCCTCCATGCGCTGGTTGGCCCCTTTGTTTCTCAAGACAGTGTCCACGTGATTGTAAGAGCGGGAAGCACAATGCCCGCGATGTAGAGTGCGCTCATGATGAGTGTTGTTGCTGTGACGATCAACAAGGTTGCATAGAAGCGAATGTCATCGCTTTGGGATTTGGCTCTACATCCGATTGCGATGACAGCGAGCGCCCCGACGGCCGGAATGATCATGCCGTACTTGAGAGAGATGTCCGTACAGAAGGCGAGGGCTTCTCCCTCAAGCAGGTATTTCCAGATAATGGTCATGGCCCATTTGCTGAGGAGCATCCCTGCCGCCATGACCGCTTGGGCGAGCAATGCCAAGGAGAAGATTATCCATTTCTTCGTCATGCTGTTCATGGGCCAACGTTAGCCATGAGGCTGAGGCGACCCCGGGTCGCCGATAGCCTCAATGGCCTGGTTGTGCACTCCCTTCAGAGACAAGATTGGTTAGCAAATCGAGAAGTCCTAGAAGCAACGGGTTCGTAGTGAGTTGTCCCTCGTTATAGAAGTTTTCCGGGACAAATCTGTAGGCAATAAAGGGAGTGCCAGCGTCATTGTACAGTTCCACTTGAGTTGAGCTGATCATCCTCGCCTTTGTCGTTTTGTTGCTGAGGGTGTCATATATGACGATCTGATCGCTCGTCACGCTGTAGGACACCGGAATAGCCATGTGACCCTGAAAGACCGCGTTGGTTTCGTCGAAGTAGAAGAGGAGATAGTTTGTTTTGGCTCCGCCATCCAAGAGAACCCAGCTGCCCCACCATCCAAAGATCGGGTTATCCCCCGTAGGGGAGCAGCCACAGAGCATGGAAACGATGAGTAATGTGCCTATTGTCTTCATTTCTTTGCACAACGTTAGCCCTCAGCCTCGAGGCTGCCGCCGCGGCAGCCGAGTAGGCTGAAGGGCTTGGTTCGGCCGTTCATTTTCGTGCCATGCAAATGCCGCACTTGATGTGTGTTCCCCAGCGGTCTTCACTCAGAATCAAGCTGACAAGCTTTCGGTCGGAATCCCAACAGGTCAGGCAGAAGGGTCTCTCGCGCTTCTCGTCGTCTTTGAGGAAATAGCAGTTGCCATCCCGAATCAACTGACTCGCCGTTGTTGCGTCGTCTTTCGCCTTCTTCAATTCGTCTTTGAGGGTGATGTTTTCTTCTCGAAGCACGAGGATCTGCTCGCGCAGCGCGACGATGCGTTCATACAAGTCCTGATCGTTGTATTTCTTGATCAGGTCGCCGATTTGCTTCGCGTCGTCGATGATGCTCATTCCTGTCTCCATTTGTCGTGCTGCCGAACGTCAGGGGTGAGTCTCCGGTGTTTCCGCCGCAGGCGGGGCACCGGTAGACTCCAGCCCGTGGTTCGGCTTTAATTTCTGTTTTTTGCGTGCCTGACGTGCCGCCGTGACGATCACCGTTGCAAAGCATTGAATTATCCAACCAAGGACTACTGCGACTAGGGCAAACACGGCCGCAAAGGCTCCAATGACCGATAGCATCTCCCACGGGGAGCAAATGTAATCTTGCGTCACAAAGATGATGAGAATCCTGCCCACAAACATGGATGATCCCTTAACATCCATGGGCAAGAACCACGCCCCCACAAACAGGCCCGCCGATAGAAGGCCCCACAACCGGTAATCAGTTGGATATTTCTCTCTCAAGTTCATTCAATAATCTGTTGCCGAACGTCAGCCCTCAGGCTGAGGCGCTTGCGAGCGCCGATAGCCTGCAGGGCATTGTTCGATCATTCAGCATCCTTTCCGAAAAACCAATCGATGTGGGAATGGTTGACTGCAACGGTGTCCCCGACGGAGAGAGGCCCGAGTGTTTGGTCAAGGAGGTCTGGAAAGAATAGGATCTCGCACGCGTACTGACCGTTGTCGAGCACTTGGATGACCTTCATGTGTACACTCTTGCCGCGCCACTTTGCGTCGATCTCATCCCCAACCACACGTGGTCCACGCCGCGCTGCGAAATCAGCCTGTGGTCCGATGTATCCCCGTCCCTGTGGATTATCCCAATGGGGTGACTTCACTATAGTATCTCCTATCGAACGTCAGCCCTCAGCGGGCCCCGCGGAGCGGGGTACGCTGGAGGGCCTTGTTCGCCCCTCAGGTCTTCTTCTTACACGCCCGATGAGATAACCCGCATAGACAAGCGCGATCCCAGAGATAATGGCCACGATCGCTTGGCGGGGAGCCTCAACGGTTGCGAGCCGCAGATACGATCTCTCCTTGTAGAGGATGGCACCCTTGGCGTAGTCAAGAATATCTCTGTCCCTTGCCGTGACGACACAATTGGTCAGTGTGTTCTCGATGATTGTGATCGCGTGAGATGATGGCATGCCCTTAATCATCTGGGAGATTAGCCAGAACGAGGAACTGTAAAGGATGCACCCAACGCCTACTGCGACGATCACGATGGCTGTAATCTTGGTTTTCATCTATGGCGAACGTTACGGGTGAGCGGACGGCGCGCCCGCCGCGGGTGCGACGTACGCTCCACCCGCTGGTTGGGCCTTTCTGTTTTTCCATCGTTCAGTCAGTGATTTCTGAATTGCTCCAATCCAGAAGATGTCAGCGAGCATCATCAGGAGGCCGAGAAGGATAATCAGCTTCGCGGTCTGAGGGCGTGAACAACCTTTCTCAAGTAGCGCGAGAATCCCAAACGTCACGGCGAGCATTGCCAGCAAGATGCCTCCGCAGAGGACAGAGAATGGCACGGAGAGGATAAGCAACACTGCCGCTGTCGTCAGACGGGAATCACGTCCTTGAGTGCCGGAAGGTCGAGGTTTGAGAACGAAGCGGTCGAGGACAAACAGCGCAGGAAGAGCAAAGAGCATGAACGGGAGAAGACTCTCTCCGATGGGGAGCATCTCCCACGCGCCACTGAGTCCGTGCATGTGTGCGCCAAAGAACGTGAAGAAGAAGCCAATCCATATCAGGCTCAGCAACAATGCCGCTATCCTGCCGATCGTTTTCATCTTCTCATGGCCCAACGTCAGCCCTCAGGCTGAGGCGCTTGCGAGCGCCGATAGCCTGCAGGGCGTTGTTCTGCATCTTGTGTTTGCGTAATCGGTCGGAGTAGGGGATAGCGCGTTGATTCAGACTTCGTCCCCGTCACGTCCATCCGTCTTTCCGTCCCTCTCATCTGTCCCGCCCGTGTCCGCCGTAATCCCGTCGCCTCTCGCCATACCCGCCTAGCGTACGTCTTTTGCAGAACAGTGTTATTGAGCGGGGTTTAACTAAGCTTATCACGGTCAGGATTCTTTCAGCCTCCTGCCCACGAGGGTAGGTTTTTGGGTGCAGTCGGTCAAGGATGAAACAACTCATGTGCAGGGTGTTATGCGAATGGGTGGTGTTTTGTGCTTGATGGTGAAGTTGTCTTTATGCAGTGTTGCTGCAGATTGCCAATGACTACTTGTATAAAGACAACTTCGCGGGCTGCATAAAGACAACTTGGAGGGGAGAAGAGGGTTAACCACGAATGACACGAAGTGACACGAAAAGGGAGATAATGCAGAGGGGCAAGGGCAGAGAGATTGGAGATTGGTTATTCGTTATTGGGAGGAAAGAAGGGGAAGAGGGGAGAATGACCAATGAGCAAGTCTCAATGACCAAGGGAAGGGGCAAAGGCAGAGAGATTTGAGATTGGGAAGGAAGGCGGGAAGGGGCAGGGGGGCAAATGGTCAATGACCAAGCTCCAATGACCAGTGGGGGCGCAGAGATTGGGGATTGGGAGGGAAGGGGAAGAGGGGAACTGGGCATGAGGTAAGAGGGGGAATGAAGAATGGATGAGATTGTGGTGAGTTTTGATGGATGGGAAAAGGCTTTGCGGGACACGGTTCCGGTTGCCTTGCAGGCTGGCTTTCGCGAGGCGGTTGTCAAATTCCTCTACTGGTTGAGGGAGACGGGCAAAATCGCAACGGTTCAGACGTTCAAGGAACATCTTGCATGGAAGAAGTCATACCTGTCACCCGAGAGATTCGAGGTCCGTCGTCAGGCGTTGCGCTGGTATTACGATAAGGGGACGAAGGGAGTTCAGGGTTCAGAGTCCAAGGTTCAGGGCTTCAGGAAAGAAGATGGGGGAGCAGAGCCGATCGAGGAGGGGATGTCCGAGGCGGCGCTCAGTTTGAATGATGTGCCGTCGTTGGGAAAGGCGGACTTGGGTGGGCCGCCGTGGGAGCGCAGGTTGGTGGCTCGTATCCGGGAATTGCACCTGGCGTGGAGGACCGAACAGACCTACCGGCACTGGGCATGGCGCCTGGCACGCTTCTGCGCACCCAAACCTGTCGAGGAGTTGACGGATGACGACATGCGTGCGTGGCTTTCCGATCTGGCGGTGAAGGGGCGTGTTTCGGTGGCGACACAGAAGCAGGCGCTGAATGCGGCCGTCTTTCTGTTCCGGGAAGTGTTCAAGCGTGATCTGGGAGATTTCAGTGATTTCGTCCGTTCGAACCGGCATCGGAATGTTCCTTCAGTGCTGACGCGTGAGGAATGCGGTCGGCTGTTCGCGGAGATGTCGGGGACATCCCGCATGATGGCTGAATTGATGTATGGCGCGGGCCTGCGATTGACGGAGCTGCTGCGATTGCGAGTGAAGGATGTGGATTTGGAACGACTGCAATTGGCGGTGCATGCGGGGAAGGGCAACAAGGATCGGCTGACGATGATTCCCCGTTCACTGGAGACGCGGCTGCGAGAGCATCGCGCGCGATTGCGGGAGCTACATCGGAAGGATAAGGAGGCCGGGTTGCCGGGGGTTTATCTGCCGGAGGCGCTGGAGCGAAAGTGGCCGAAGGCGGGAGAGAAGTTCGAGTGGTTCTGGTTCTTCCCATCGCGCAACACGATGTGTGATCCGCGCAGCGGATTGGTGCGACGGCATCATGTGCGGGACGCGACGTTTCAGAAGGCGATTCGGGAGGCTGCGGATCGGGCTCATCTCGACAAGCGGGTGACCCCGCACACGTTGCGGCACAGTTTTGCCACGCATCTGCTGGAGCAGGGAACGGGTATCCGGGATCTGCAGGATCTGCTGGGTCATGTGGATGTGTCGACGACGCAGATTTATCTGCATACGGCCAAGCAGACGGGCGTGGGGATACGGAGCCCGTTGGATTGAGGGAGGGGGCGGGGGAAGAATACAGAAGGCAGGACGCAGAAGTCAGAAGGGAGAGGGGCAAAGGCACAGAGATTGGAGATTGGTTATTCGTTATTAGGAGGAAAGAGGGGGAAGACACTTACCCACGAAAGGGCACGAATTCACACGAAATGGGAGTTAACGCAAAGGGGGGAAAGGGAGAAGAGGTTTGCCAGCAGATTGCACGGATATACACGGATGAGGAGTTGGCGCGGGGGGAACGGCGGAAAGAGAAGAGATTGAACAGAAGGGAACACTTGCCCGCCTGAGGCGGGAAGGGCGGAGGGGAAAATGGCCAATGACCAAGTCCGAATGACCAAGGAATTTCAACCGCGAATTCACGCGAATCAGATTTCGTGAGCGTTCGTGCATTTCGTGGGTACTCCTTTCCCGGGTTTTGCCGCAAAGAGGCACAAGACGCGCAAAGTGGGAGATGAGGAATGGAAGATGGTTGATGGTTCGGAAGAGCCAAACGAGTTAGCCGCCAAAAGGCACAAGACGCGCAGAGTGGGAGATGGGGAATGGGTGATGGTTGATGGCTCCAAATAACGAATCTCTAATCTCCAATGAGAAATCTCCATTCTCGCTCCCGCGCACCCGTGCTTTCGTTGACTTTGCGATGGGGGTCGCCTAGAGTCGCGGTGCCATGATCAAGCAAAGCTTTATTCGCGTTGGGTTTTTGTTCACGGCCTCGTTTTGTCTCTTGTTTTCCGCGTGTTCGTGGTTTGGTCCTTCGATTCCCGGGCCGGCGTGGTCGGAGTTGTTGGGGCGGTTGACGAATACCGTGGCGATGGCGCGGTTGGATACGCTGCCGTCGGGCATCATCACTTCGTACGATCCGGCGGGCAGCAACGACGATTTCAACCATTACCTAAGGAAAGGTCCGCCGGGCTGGATTGTGTTGGCGGATCTGAAGGGGCCGGGCTACGTGTCGCGGTTCTGGTTCACCGGCGCGGATAATGGGAAGCATCGGCTTCGTTTTTTCTTCGATGGCGAGAAGAACGCGCGATTGGACATTTCTCTCGGCGAATTCTGTGGCGGCGCCGAGCCGTTCATGCCGCCGCTGGCGGTCTACGAGAATTACTGCTGGTTCAACTATCTCCCGATTCCCTACGGCAAGCGGTTGGTGATCATGGCGGAGGAGGGGGCGACGCGCGAGGGCGGCTGGCCGCGGATCTTCTACCAGGTGAACTATTCCACTTTCCCGAAGGGCACGAAGATCGAGAGCTTCCGTCGGGAGCTGACGGCGGCGGAGCAAGCGCAGCTCGAGGACGTACGCGCGGCATGGGCGAAGGGTGGCATCGCGGCGGCGCCCGCGAGTGCGCAGATTGCGGAGAGCGATTTGACGGTCGCGCCGGGCGAGAAGAAGTCGTGCGACGCGATTGCGGGGCCGGGCATGGTGCGCCGGTTGGAGATCACGCCGGACTTTGCGGGAGTGGCATCGCCGGGCGCGCGCGAGGGATTGCTGCGGGATCTCGTGTTGAAGATTTCGTGGAACGGCTCGAGCGACGCGAGCGTGGAAGTGCCGCTGGGTGATTTCTTCGGGAGCATCTGGAGGCGGCAGCGTTATGAGTCGGCCTATTTCGGGATGAGCGGCGATACCTTTGTCTGCGGGTTCCCGATGCCGTTTGAGGAATCTGCGGCGGTGAGCGTGGAGCATCAAGGCTCAGGTGCGCCGGTCAACGTGAAGGTGAAGGCATTTGTTGAGCCGATGGCGACGTGGGATCCTGCGTGGGGCTATTTCCACGCCGCGTGGTCGCGGTCGAATCCGGACGAGCTCGGGCGGTTCCACACGATTCTGCATGCCAAGGGGAAGGGGCGCTATGCGGGGTGTCTGCTGGGGGTGACGACGCTGGACCGGAGCTGGTGGATGCTGGAAGGCGACGAGAAGATGTATATCGACGGGGAGTCGCTACCGAGCTGGCACGGGACGGGGTTGGAGGACTACTTCAACGGCGGGTGGTATTATCAGAATGTGCTGCCGCGGCCGCTGCACGGGTTGGCGTTCAAGGCGTTCTTCCGCGTGGTGCAATATCGGCTGCACTTGCTGGACCCGGTGACGTTCCAGACCTCGTTCGACATGCTGTTTGAGCGCGGGCCGGATAACAACAGTCATGGGTGGATGGAGAGCGTGGCGTATTACTACATGGACCGGCCGGCTGCGGCGGGTGTGCGGCTTGCCGCGAGATCGCAGCGCGAGCCGCCGAAGGATCCGTTGGCCGATGCGTCGATCATGACGGAGCTGCTGAACGCGGAGCGGTTGGGCGACTATCGCGGCGCGCGGGACTACATCGATCAGTTCCTCGAGGGTCGCGCGGAGTTTCCGCTGATGCCGATGCTGCGCCTGCGGCAGTTGGCGTACGACGAGCGGCTGGAGGGTTTCGACGCGGTGCGTCCGCGCTATGAAGCCTTCATGGCGGCCGAGACCAATGCGGTGGCGGTGGAGCAAGCGAAGCTGCTGTTGTGGCTGCACGAGAAACCGTCGAACGCATTGCTGAGTCTCTACAGCAATGCGCGTGCGCGTGCGTGGCTGGACGGCAAGGAGATTTGCGTGACCGAGCGGCCGGAGAAGACGGTGGTGCGGCCGGTGGAGCTTGCGCCGGGTCATCACGTCCTTGCCGTGGAAGCGGGCTGGCAGAGCTATCCGAGTTGGGTGCAAGTGGCGGTGCGTGGCGCGGACGGCGTGTATGGGACGGAGCCGGACTGGAAATACAAATTCAATCCGGCGGATGGATTTGGCGGGGCGGGCTATGATGATTCGTCATGGCCGGAGATAGGCGGGACGGGGGTGAAGGGGCCGCCGGAGGAGCCGTACGTGTGGCTCGAGCCGAATGCGTTTGTGGATATGCAGTCGAAGGCGTTGGGGTTGCGGCCGGGTGACAGCGAGTGGCCGAACCGCGGAAGCCGGGTGGTCTTTCGCAAGGAATTCGATTGGCCGCCGGCGCGGTAGAGCGCGGGGTTGACCTGTGATTTGTGTGGTGTTAGGGAGATGACATGAGCATGAAGAGCTTTCTGAAAATCATGGCAGTGGGTGTGGTGCTGGGTGGGCTGGCGGCGACGGGCGGCTGCGGCCGAAGTGCGGCATCGCTGGATGCGCGTGAAGAGCGGGACCCGGTGCTGAAGCGCGCGGTGGCGCTCAAGAACGTCAACGACATCGACGGGGCGATCGAGCTCTACAACAAGGCGTTGGAGCGGAAGCCCTGGCTGGCACGCGGGCATCTCGAAGTGGGCCTGCTCTACGATACGGAGAAGCAGGACTACATCCGCGCGATTTACCACTATCAGCGTTACCTCGAATTGCGGCCGCAGACGGAGAAGACGAAGCTGATCCAGGATTTGATCCGGCAGGCGCGGCTGTCGTTTGCGGCGTCGCTGCCGATGCAGCCGGGGGGTGCGGTGGAAGAGATTGCGATTTTGAAGCGGGAGATCGCGGCGCTGAAGGGTGAGTTGTCGAACCAGCAAGGTGGTGGCGCCGGGGCGAAAGCGGCGAAGCCGGCGGTGGCGACAGCGGCGGCGGCCGCGCCGGTGAAGGCGGCTCCGGGCCCGTTGCAACCGCCGAAGCCCGAGCCGGCGCAGCCCGCGGTGCAGACGTATGTCGTGCAGTCGGGTGATACCTTGTCGAGTATCGCTTCGAAAGTGTATAAGGACTCGGGTAAGTGGAAACAGATTTACGACGCGAACCGCAGTACGCTGAGCAGTCCGGAGAGCGCGCGTGTCGGGCAGACGTTGATTATTCCGCGCTGATGTGGTCGGGAAGCTGGGAATGGATGGGCCCGTCGGGCTCGTGAGAAGGAAGGTTACGTATGGCGAACACCGATTTCTTTGATGACGATCTTGTGAAGCAGCGCGACAGTGCGCGCCGGTTGAAGCTGGGCCCTTCGGACGATTCGATCGGCACGGTGGGCGATGGGGCGTCTTCGGATGAGGTGCCCGTGCGGCCCGTGTCCGATTTCAATCTCACGCGCATGGCGAAGCACAAGCAGGAAGTGGACGACCATGTCGCCACGGCGGTGCACGAGCTGGAGCGGTTGCGCAAGCGGCAGGAAGACCTGGAGCGGGAGAAGAAGGAGCTCGAGGAACTGCGCCGCAAGCAGGAAGAGTATGAGCGCGGCAAGCGTGAGATGAGCGAGCGGCTCAGCCAGAGTCTTGTGACGTTGGAGAAAGACGAACTGCAGGCCGAGCGGGTTTCCGAATTGCTGGGCGCGACACGGAAGCGTTTCAAGACCATGCTGGGCGACATCCAGAGTTTGAACGAAGAAGTGTGGCCGGAGAGCCAGGTTCGCGAGGAGTTGAACAAGGCGCTGGTTCTTTTGGAAGACTCGCGGATGGAATACAACAAGGCGATGTCGAAGATCGACGCCGTGGGTGGTTCGGGCAAGAAGGTGGCGGCGGGCGATCATCAGCCGGTGATCTTCGAAGAGAGCGGCTCGATGCTGCATCATGAGGACCATGATTTTGTGTACTGGCTCAAGGTCGGTTTTGCTGTGACGCTGCCGTTGATCGCTGTGATCGTGGTACTGACCGTGGCGTTCTTCGTCCTGCAGTCAAACGCATTGCTGTAAGCGAGGCTGTAGATGGGTTTCCTGGACCGCAAAAGCAAATCGCCGTACGACAACCGCCTCAAGGAACTTAAGAAAGAGGCGGAGCTTGTTCGCGAGGATATCCGGGCGCTGAGCAAAGCGGTCAGAAAACCCGAGGAGTTCGAGGGCCTGCCGAAGCTCAAATCGTCGCGGTACCAGGCGGACGCCGTGCCGCCGCCGTCCCGCAAGGATCCGGTCAAGGTGCCCACGGAACCGCCTCCGCGCGTGACGACCGGAGCGGAGAAGCCGGGCGATCTTTTCGGGTGGGCGGGTGGTGGCGGGCAGCAGGGGCAAGGCGCAGCACCGGCGGGATACGGCCGTGGGGCGGAGGCAGCGCAGGCGGACGCGCAGCGTCAGCGGGCGGGGTCAAAGGACGAGCGGTTCGCCAACTATTTTTCGAGTGGCAACTTTTTAGGCGCATCGAAGCCGCTGAAGCAGGAAAAGAACGTCCAGCGCAACAAGGCGATTTTCATGGTCGTCATCGTGGTTCTCGTGGCGTTCAGCGTTTTCCGACTGATGTTCCGATGAAGACGTCCAGCGCAGCAGACGGTCGGGACTCCATCCTCGAGATGCGATGCTCCTGGGGCATTATTCACATCGTGGCGCGCGACGGTTCTGTCGTGTCGTGCAAGCTGCCCGAACTGCGTTCGGAACCTTCGGCCCCATTTCGGTGGGAGAGGGTGAAGCATCGGGCGGTCTCGCCGAATGATGCGAAGACGTTGAAGGCGGCGGAGCGATTCGTGAAGAGTGTGCTGAAGGGGCAGCCCGTGAAGCCGCCGGCGTTTGTTATTCCGCCGGCCACGCCGTTTACGTTGAGGGTGTGGCGGGCGCTGCAGAGCATCGAGCCGGGATGCACGGTGGAATATGGCGAGTTGGCCAGCCGGATCGGGCGGGCGAAGGGTTCCCGCGCGGTGGGGCGGGCCTGCGGGACTAATCCTCTGCCGTTATTCATCCCGTGTCACCGGGTTCTGCCGAAGGATGGATCGCTTGGGGGATTCACCGGCGGATTGCCCTGGAAGCGACTGCTGCTGGAACGAGAAAATGCTGCGCGGCCATCGTCATGATGGAATCCGGCGCTGAAGGAGCGATATCTTGAAGGTGGCGGTAGCCTGCGGGGGAACGGGCGGACATATTTTCCCGGGATTGGCGACGGCGGATGCTTTGCACGAGCGCGGGCATGACGTCACGTTGTGGCTTGCGGGCAAGGATGTGGAGACGCCGGCGTTGAAGAGTTGGACCGGGCGGCTCATCACGGTGCCCTCCGAAGGGTTGCCTTCCGGTTTCTCCCTGCGGACGGTGCGTGCCTTGTGGCGTATTCTTCGGGCGGTGCGGGAATGCCGCCGCATCATGAAGGTCGAGCAACCCGACGTGCTTCTCGCGATGGGCAGCTACGCCTCGGTGGGGCCGGTGGCGGCGGCTTTGTCGCGGCGCGTGCCGGTTGTTCTTCACGAGGCGAACGTGTTGCCGGGCCGGGCGATCGCGTTGTTTGCCAAAAGGGCCACGGCCGTGGCGGCGAGTTTTGAAGAATCCCGTTTCTACCTGAAGCGGAAAGAGATCGTGATTACCGGCATGCCGATCCGCAAGGAGCTGGAAGCCGCGGCGGGTCGCGCGCGGCCGGCGGATGTGAACCGGAATCTTTTCACGGTCCTGGTGATGGGCGGGAGCCGCGGGGCGCACCGGTTGAACGATGTGGTTTCTGCGGCGCTGGCGCAGATCCACAAACTGGGGCACAAGATCCAGGTCATCCACCTGACGGGCGTGGCGGACGAGGAAGCGGTGCGCAAGGTGTATGCGGATGCCGGGGTCCCGGCGCGAGTGCATGCCTTCAGCAGTGATATGGCGTCGATCTATGCGGTGACGGATTTGGCCATTTGCAGATCGGGCGCGGCGACTTGCGGCGAGCTTGCGGTGTTTGCGGTGCCGGCGCTGCTGGTGCCGTATCCGTTTGCTGCGCGCGATCACCAGATGGCGAATGCGCGGGCGTTGGAGAAAGACGGCGCGGCAGATGTCGTGCCGGAACGTGATCTTGGCGTGGCGTGGCTGATGGACTATGTGGCGGGATGCATGAGTGACTCGGGGCGGCTGGCCCGGATGAGTGCATCGGCGCGCTCGCGCGCGCCGGGGAGCGCAGCGGTCCGCCTTGCAGAGCTCGTCATCCAAGTCGGGAAGCGGAACGATGGCCAGCATCCGTAATCTTGAGTCCAACCTGCAGCAGCTTGAAGCTGTTCGCGCGGAACTACTGCGACCGGGGCGGGGAGCGCACATGGTGGGCGTGGGTGGCGTGGGGATGGCCGGCCTCGCCGTTCACCTGGCGCACAGGGGGTTCGTGGTGTCGGGGTGCGACAGTTCCCGCAGCAGCCGCATTCTGTCGTGGCTTCAGCAGTCGGGCGTTGCCGTGGCGGTCGGTCATTCCGGGTCGCATCTCTCCGCGGGTACAGGTTTCGTGGTGAGAACGGCCGCGGTGCGCGACGATGCGCCGGAGATTCGGACCGCCCGGGAACTCGGTATTCCGGTTTATCTTCGCGGGGTGTTTCTGCCCGCGATGCTCGATGGCCGGACGTCGGTGGCGGTGAGCGGGACGCATGGAAAGACGACGACGTCGGCGATGATCGCGCAGATTCTCGCGGCGGCGGGGCGCAAGCCCGCGTTTTGCGTGGGCGGAGAGGTGGAGGCGCTGGGGGGTGTCGCGGCGGTGGGCGACGATCGCGTGATGGTGGTCGAGGCGGACGAGAGCGATGGGACGGTTGCGCTGTACAGCCCGGACATTGCGGTGGTGACGAACATTGAATATGACCACATGGAGCATTTCTCGGATGAGGGTGAGCTGTTTGAATGCTTCCGGCGGTTCATGTCGCAGGCTGGTCTGGTGGTGTACGGTGCCGACGATCCGCATGCCTGTGAGGCGGGCGATGAACTGGCCGGCGGCGGCATTTCGTTCGGCTTTTCCGAGAAGGCGCGGGTGCGTGCGACGGAGATCGAAGAGCTCAAGCAGGGCATTCATTTTACGGTCGTGCGGGATG
>ERZ795056.4687-NODE-4687-length-14050-cov-7.124473_pt1 | contig 14050 bp, 12 predicted proteins | sample MGYA00375140_ERZ795056 | MGnify/ENA primary metagenome ERZ795056 (study PRJEB30185, sample SAMN05720227) | activated sludge metagenome | isolation source: Anaerobic digester | place: USA | collected 2015-03-09 ...
ACCGGCCTGCTCCTGATCACACACGACATGGGCGTGGTCTCACAGATGGCCACGCACATCGCGGTCATGTATGCCGGACAGCTCGTGGAACAGGCCGACGCGGCGAGCTTTTTCGCAACGCCGCGCCACCCGTACTCGATCGCGCTGCTGGAGGCCATGCCCTCCGCCGCCACGCGCGGCCGTCGGCTCAAAGCTATTCCCGGACAGGTCCCGTCGGCCGGACACTTCCCGTCGGGCTGCCGCTTTCACGACCGCTGCCCGGTCGCCCGGCCGTCGTGCGCGCAGACCCCGCCCAAGCTTGAACCCTGCGGCGGCCATCTGGTACGCTGCCCTTACGCAACACCCGTTTGAGCACAGATAAGGCGCTGTCACGCGCGTTCGCTTTTGACCGACACCTCCTGCATGCCGCGGACCGAATTCAACAGAAACATGCGCGGGTGTTCTTGCAGGTCCTCGACCCGAATCGCCCGTTCGCGCAATTCGCCCCGCTCCAGCAACACAGCGCGCTGCGTGCCCGGCAGCAGCCCGCACCGCACGGGCGGCGTATACCGCACACCGCCGATCTCGACCGCGACATTCGCAACCGTCGTTTCGGTCACCTCGCCCGCTTCATTAAACAGCAGCACATCTGAACAGCCGGGCCGCTGCCTCAGCGCCGATTCATACACGCTCCGCACGCTTGTCTTGTGATAGAGAAACACGTCGCGCCGATCGACAGGTCCGGCGGCCAACGCCACATCCGTGAAGCTCAGAGAGCCCGCATCCAGCACGACACTCTCGCAGCGCACGGCCCCTCGGCGCGAGACCTGCAGACGCACCCGGCACGCCTGCGGCGGCAGGCCGGCGGCCACGCGCGCCAACGCCGCCCGAATCTTGCGGAGATCGATCATAAAACCGAAGAACGCACCGGAACGCGCCAGGCGCGCCATGTGCGCGTCCCAGAGCGCGTAACCGTCGCGCGGCGTCCAGAGCAAGGTTTCCAGCAGGTCGAACGTCCGCGGGACGGGATTCAACGTTTTCGCCTTGGCCTCACTCTCGCCGTACTCGCCGGCCGTCGTCGAGTCCCAGACGATGCCGCCACCAACCCCGTACTCGACTGTCTGCGACGGCTTGTGCACCAGCACGGTGCGGATCGCGACATTCCATTGCGAGTGACGCCCCGGCCCAAGCCAGCCGATCGTGCCGGTATAGATCCGCCGGGGGTCTGCGAAAGGGATTGTCCTCTTTTTCGCAGCCCGATCAAGCAGGATCTCGACCTTTCCACTTCCGCCATTGCCATCGTCACACGCTTATGCAAAACTATCCATCAACCTTGAGGCCGCGCGGCCTGCTCATTCCGGGTGCGCGTTTTTCGAACCATTCAGGAGACCTGACATGACATTCACCGTGAAGAGTTTGTCGGCTATCATTCTCGCCGCAGCCTGCTGCGTATCGGCAGACGACGGCTGGATGCCGCTGTTCAACGGCAAGGACCTGGAGGGTTGGGTCCCCAAGATCAAGGGCTTCCCGGCGGGCGAAAATTTCGGCAACACCTTCCGTGTCGAGGACGGCCTGATCAAAGTGCGTTACGACGGATATGGCGGCGCGTTCAAGAACCGCTTCGGCCACCTGTTCTACAAGACCCCGTTCACCAACTACGTCCTGCGCATCGAATACCGCTTTGTCGACGAACAACTGCCCGACGGTCCGGGCTGGGCCAAGCGCAACAGCGGCGCGATGATCCACGGCCAGTCGCCGGAGTCGATGCGCAAAGACCAGGATTTCCCCGTCTCAATCGAGGTCCAATTTCTCGGCGGCCTCGGCTCCGGCAACCGGACAACCGCCAACCTCTGCACGCCGGGCACACATGTCGAGCGGGACGGCGCGCTCTACACGCCCCATGGACTCAACTCAACATCGAAGACCTATCACGGCGATCAGTGGGTCACCGTGGAGATCGAAGCGCGCGGCAGCCAGACCATCATCCACCGCATTGACGGCGCGACAGTCCTGCAGTATGACAAGCCGCAGTACGACCCGAAAGACGGCGACGCCAAACGCCTGATCGACGCGAACGGCGGCAACGTGCTGATCGAGGGCGGCACCCTCTCGCTTCAGTCAGAGAGCCACCCGGTCGATTTCCGCAAAGTGGAAATCAAGCCGCTGAAGCCATAGGCACCTCTTTCCTTTCGGCTGCGTGTAACGCGGCGACCGCCCGCTGTGTATGCTACAGTGTCACACGGCCTCTGCGCGCAGGGTTTGCGCGCGGCGCCGCTGTTGACCTCTGAAAGGAACTCTCATGAACATGAAGCCTGCCCTTGCGTTCGCGGGTGCGCTGATACTTGCGTCCGCCTGCCGTCTTTGCGCCATCGAGGCGCGTGATTTCTCCGACCAGACCCGCTGGGTGCTGACGCTGGACCTGCGGGCGGCGCACGCCTCGCCGATGCTGGCCTTTGCGGCCGACCAGATCGACACCGCCAAACGTCAGGAGGCCGAGCGCAAACTTGCGGCCGCCGAAGCGATGTTCGGCGTGAACCTGAAAAAAGACATCGACCATATCGTGATCGCAGGTAACGGCGATGCGTCAAAAGGCGGCGTCGCCTATGTTTACGGACGGTTCGACGCGCAGCGCCTGACGACCATCCTCGCCGGGGCCGGCGACTATTCGACTTCCAACCATCATGGCACCGTGATCCAGCGGTGGCGCGACGATTCCGACAAGAAAAAAAAATGCATGGCCTTTGCCAAGCCGGGGCTCGCGCTCTTTGCCGATCAGGCCGAGCCGCTGGCGCAGGCTCTCGACGTGTTGGCCGCGCGCCGTCCCGGCCTTCCCGCAGACACGCCCCTGCGCGCGGCGTTCACGCCTTCGGCCGGCGACGTGCTGACCCTTCACGCCACGGGCTTGTCGGAGATCGTGGGCGCGCAGCCCAATGCCCAAGCCTTGCGCCAGGCCACGGCACTCAGCCTGCGGATCGGGACTCCGGACGCGGAAACCCTCAAGGCCGCGCTCGCGGTCACCGCGACGGACAATCAGACGGCGCAGCAGGTGTATCAGGCACTGATGGGCATCCGAGCCCTCGCCATGCTGCGCGCCGCCGAAGAACCGGAAACCGCGGCACTCGCCACGCAGATCGGCATCACCTGCGACGGCAATGCCGTGCAGGTGGCTTTCGGCATCAGCAAAACCCAGCTTCAGACCGCGCTGCAGAACCGCAAGGCGCGACTCGCGGCGCAGCCCGCACCTGCCGCCAACGCGCCCTAACGGAATCCTTGACGTGGAGAGCCCGCCAGCAGACCCTGACGCCGCGCAGCGCGAAGCCATGCAGCGCGTGGCGCAGGGAGAGATTCATACCTTTCGGATCGTTGCCGAAGCGCTGGAGCCGCGCTTGGAGCGTTTCTTCGCGCAGCTCGGCGTGCCGGCCTCAGACCGCGATGACCTGTTTCAAGAGACCTGCCTGCGGCTGTACCGCGCCGCAGACCGTTATGATCCGCGGCGTCCATTCCTGCCGTGGGCATTGACGATCGCGCGCCGCGTGATGCTGAACTGGCACCGCGCGCGCAAACCCACGGTCGAGCTGGATGAGGCGCGCTGTGTGGCTGACACGCAGCGGCCGGTGCCGGAGACCGGCGGCGCGGACGACGTATGGGCCTTTGCCCGTGCCCGCCTGCCGGCCGCCGCCTGCGAACTGCTTTGGCTGCGCTACGGCGAGGATCTCGAACCGGCCGAGATCGCGTCGGTCACGCGCCGCACGCCGGTGCACGTGCGGGTGCTGCTGCACCGGGCGCGCGCCGCACTGGCCGCGGCCCTTGAACACGACGGCACGGGGATGCGTCCCCAAGGAGGTGAACGATGAACGATAGGCCCGACACGCCGTTTACTGAGCTTGAGCAGCGTCTGCGGCGGGCCGCCCCGCCCTGCGCACCGGCCCATGCGGTTCGCATCGCGCGCGTCTGCGCGTCATTGAACGACCTGCCGCCGCGCGCGCGTCATGCGCCCCATCCCGCGTTTCGCCTGATCGCGCGGCGTGTCGCCGCCCTTGCGCTGATCGTGCTGACCGCCGTGCTGGTCACTCGGCTCGCGACGCGGCAGCCGCTGCAGCCCTCCCTGCCGCTGCTCTCCGCGACCTCGCTGCTCAACGGGCTGGGCGCCCTGCATGTGCCGCAGCGCATGACAGGGCCTCTGGCCGCCGAATCCGAGAACCTGCTGACCGATCTGGTCACGCTGACCGCAGTGGTCAACGAACGCACGCTCGCCATCCTCTTCTAGTCGAAGAGCGCCTCGACGCGCGCCAGCAGGTCGGCACGACTTTCGACGCGCAGCAGCGGACAGGGCAGGCTCTTGCGAAACGTGGCACCGTAGGTCATGGTCACCACGCGCGGGTCCGCGACGATCACCACGCCTTTGTCCGCCCGCGTGCGGATCAGCCGGCCGAATCCCTGCCGGAAGCGGATCACCGCCTGGGGCAGTGAAAATTCGCGGAACGCGCTGCCGCCCGCGCGCTCGATCTGTTCGCAGCGCGCCTCCACGATCGGATCATTCACGGCTGCAAACGGCAGGCGTGCCATCACCACGCAGCTCAACGCCTCCCCCGCCACATCCACGCCTTCCCAAAATGAATGGGTTCCGAGCAGCACGCAGGCACCGCCCGAACGAAAGATCCGTGTGATCTGGTCGCGCGTTCCGTTCGAGCCGTGCACCAGCAGACGGACGCCCGCTTCGCGCAGCGGCGCTTCCAGCAGGCGCGCGACCTGATTCATCATCTCGTAGCTGGTGAAAAGTCCCATGGCGCGGCCGCGCGTTCGTGTAAACACATCCAGCATCAGGCCACTGAGCTGTTCGGCATAGGCGCCGCCCGCGGGCCCGGCAGGCGCGGGCAGAAAGACCGGGGCCAGCGCCGCGCACTGCGTTAAATAGTCGAACGGGCTCTCCGCCACGCAGGTCATGACCTGTTCGGGCTCAAGGCGGTCAATCCCCAGGCGACGGCTGATGTAGCCGAATGAACTGCCGACGCGCAAGGTCGCCGAGCAGAACACCACCGTCGATTTCTGGCGGTAGAGCAGCTCGGCCAGCGCCTCGCCGATGCTCAGCGGCGCGGCATAAAGGTTGGCCGTTCCGGCGCTGCGGCTCGGCGGCTCGGCCCAAAACACGTGCTCCGCATCCGTGGCGGCCAGGACGAAATCCATATCCGACGCGAAGGCGCGCAGTGCCGCGGCCGCACCCTCGACATTCGCCGCCTGATCGTCATACAGCGCGAGCTCGCCCTCCGCAGTCTGGCGCAACGCCTCGCCCAGCTTAAGCAGCAGGCCGGACGCTTCCGCAACCGCGCGTTTGACAGCCAGCCGGCATTGCTGAACCTCGGCCTCATCCCAGCCGTCTGGACACACCGAAAACTGTTTGTCGCGACACACCTCGCGCGTGAACGTGCCGGACGGCAACACCTCGCCCATGCACGGAGTCTCCGCATCACCAGCCGTGTCGCCGGCCGTCTGGCCTCCGGCATCCGCAGCCGCCTCGACAAACGACGGCACGCAGCGAAAACGCACGGGGACATGCTCCGGCCGGATGAGGTCATACAGGGCCTCGAACAAGACGCGGGCCGTGTTCTGCACCTCCTCCAGCGCGCTGCGGATCTGACGGATCTGCTGCCGCAGCGCCTTCGCGGACGCTTCGTCCGCCGTCACCGCACCCTTTTCAAGGTGGTTACGCAGCACCTCCAGCACGCCGCCTGCGCGACGCCCGCGGCCACGGCTCAGGCGGCGCAGCAACTGGGTAAGGCGTGTCTGGGTCAGCTCCGTGGAAAGGTGGCGCGTTGCCGCCTCCTCCAGATTGTGCGCCTCGTCAAAGACGATCTGGGCATGGGGCGGCAGGGCGGTGCCAGGTGATTGCGATTCAGCGAACACCAGCGCATGGTTGGCGATGACCACGTGCGCGACCGCCGCGCGGGCGCGCGCCTTCTGCAGAAAGCAGCGGCGTCCATACCGGCAGGCGCGCCCGGGACACTCCTCGGCAGTGGAGGCGAGTTTGGCTAGGAATGCGGCATCGGCGTGGCCCGCGCCGGCAAAGGTGTCAAGGTCGCCGTCGGGCGACTGCGCCGCCCAGGCCAGCGCCAACGCGAAATGACGCAGCTCGGGGCGTTCGAGTTCAAAGTGGCTTTGCTCCAGCAGGATCGCGACCCGCCGCAGGCAGACGTAGTTCGAACGTCCCTTCAGCACAGCCACGCGCAGGGCGCTGCCGTCGGCGCACACCGCCGCGCGGACCAGCGGCAGATCTTTTTCGATAAGCTGCGCCTGCAGATTGCGCGTGTTGGTGCTGACCACAACCGGCACATCGTTGAGCAACGCCCATGCGGCGGCGGGAATCAGGTAGGCGAGGCTCTTGCCGACGCCGGTGCCGGCCTCAACCAGCAGGTGCCGGCCCTCGCTGAAGGCGCGCGCAACCGCGCGCAGCATCTCCACCTGGCCGGCACGCGATTCATAGCCGGGCATCAGGCGCGAAAAGGTGCCGCCGGGCAGCAGATGCGACGCGATGCGGGCGCTGTCCAGCGGCGTACAGTCGGCATGCGCCGGCAAGGTGCGGCGTTCGTTCCGGCGCACTTCGGGCGCGAATGTTTCCAGCCATGGGCCGCATCCCGTTCCGGCGTGCCGGACGCGCTCGGCAAAGTGACCGAACACGCGCGCCAGCCCGCGCTCGTCTAGGTCGCGCAGCACCAGCTCGATCGTTTCCAGCGTCCACAGCGGCAACGTCGCCAGCCGCGCCTCGATCGTGCGCCAGACCGCCCAGAGGCCCTCGCCGCTGGCGCCGACCTGCCGCAGGCGTTCTGTCGCGCTCTCCACCGGCGTGTCCGGAAAGGCAAAGGCATGCAGGTCCAGCACATCGACCGCATACGCCCGGCCGGACGGCAGCAGATCCTCAAATGCAGCCGCATCCTGGGTGATGTAGAGCGTTTCCTGTGCCGGATCAGCAGTCTGGCCCTCATCTGGAAAGAGGTCGAAGACCGGCGGCTGTCCCGGCGGTTGCGTCACCCACACTGTACGGAAGCTGAGCATGCGCACCGCTCCTCACGCCCGCTTCATTTACCCATGTCGAACAGTTTCAGGCAGCGCCGGAAATCGGCCGGCAGTGGACTGTGCGCCTTGAGCGTCTCGCCCGCGCGCATGGGGTGCGGCAGCTCCAGGCCGGCGGCGTGGAGCATCTGGCGCGGCACCGTCAGCAGGCGGGGATCACGCGCGAACTTGACGCCGTGTTCGCGGTCGCCCAACACCGGGTGGCGCAACGCGGCGAGATGCCGGCGGATCTGGTGGGTACGGCCCGTCTCGATCTTCACCTTGAGAAAGCTGGCGTCTTTGGCGATCGCCTCACGCTGGATGTGGCTGACCGCGCGCTCGCCGTCCAGCTCCTGATCCACGGTCGAGACGGTCCGCTCATAGCGGCCGTACACGATCGCGCGGTAGAGCTTGCTGACCCGGCGTGTCTTAAAAACCGCCACGGCGGCATCGAACGCGGCGGCGCTTTTGGCGAACAGCAGACAGCCGGTCGTGTCGCGGTCCAGGCGGTGCACCGCCTGCAGCGCGGCGAGGCCGGTCTGCGCGCGCAGCAGCTCCTCGGCGCTGCCCGCGCCGACCGAAAGCATGTTGGACGGTTTGTCGGCCACCAGGTAGAAATCATCCTGCACCAGGATCCGGAGCACGGGCACCGACGGCGCGGCCGACTGCTTGGGCAGGCTGGCCGCCGGCAGCTCCACGGTATCGCCAGTTTTGAGCGCGTGATGCGTCATCCATACGCACCGGCGATTCACCCAAACAACGCGGTCATCCAACAGATTTTTAGCCGCGCGTTTGGAGATCGAGAGCCGTGCGGCGAGAAACATCTGAAGCGACTGATCCGCCTGCACTTTTGAAACCACAAACGACACGACCGACGGAGACTTTTCTTTCATGAACGGCTGAACCTGACCCCTTCTGAGAGCGCTACACACGCACAACGGACCCCACCACCCCCACGCACCGCTCTTTGCCCTGAATATCCGGCGCGAGCTGAACCTCGACATCGGCCGGTTCGCCGGCCTCGGTTTGCGCGGCAATACGGCAGACTGTCGGCTCGCCGGACAACGCGCGCTCAAAGTGCGCGGGCAACGGCTCGTCCGGCATCACATCCTCGAAACGCGCGCCCACAACCTCCTCCGGCGCGCCAAAATCAAACATCCGCAGGAAGGCGCGGTTGACCGCCCGGAAGACTCCGTCCGCATCGCACACAAAGCAGGCGCAATGCGCGTTCTCAAAGGCATTCGCCTTGCTGCGCATCGCCTGCCACTGTTTGCGGCGGCGCTCCGTGTCGCGCACGGTAAAGACCAGATCGCCGGCGTTCACCAGATCGATCACGCTGATCGTGACCTCGGCGGGGAACCAACTGCCGTCCGAGCGCTGGCATTTGGCATCCAGCATGATATGGCGCGACTCCTCAATCCCTTTGCGGATACGTCCGACCACCTGCGCGGTGACGCCGGGTATCAGCGTCGCCACCGGCTTGTCCCAGATCTCATCGGGCCGGCAGCGGAAATACTCGGCGGCACGGGGATTCAATTCGATCAAATGCCCGTTCGGGTCGGTCACCAGCAAGGCATCATACATACCGGCCATCAACTGACGGTACAAAGATTTATGGTCCTGCAGGGCGCAAATGGCGTTCATGGGAGCGGTTTCCATTCTGCAAAGCGGCACCGGAGCCATCACGCCACGCCACCGCTCTCTTTTTTCACAGTATGGCAGAATGTCCGCCGCCGCGCAATTCCTGTTTTTGACGCAACGGGCACGCGGCACGCGGCACAGGTGCGATTCAGTCTCGTTGAAGCCGAATCGCACCCGTTGCGTCTGCACTTGCGCCTTGATCTGGCACACGGAGTGCTTTAACGTAGTGACCATGTCTGTCTTACCCTGTAAAACCGTCAGATTTTTCCTACTGTTGGCCGTCGGCGCTTGCCCTGCCGTCGCGGAATTGGTTCCGTTGGCCGTCGCACCTGAGGCCGGAGCCGCGGCGTTTCCGCTGCCGCATGAGCACGCAGTCGTCTTCCCCGGCGAGCACAGCTTTCACCTTACGCCGTCCAGCCCGACCCAATGGCTGGCCGCAACCACCCTGCACATCAACCTAGTCTGGCCAGAAGGCGCCCCGCCCTATTCCGGCGCACTGGTCTGGCTCAAGGACCGCGACGATTATTGGCACCAATATCTGCTCCCCGCCCCTCTCAAAGCCGGCGTGACCAACGCATTGGCTATCCCCGTCCAGCCGGGCGCCGCCGGCTGGCAGACGCCGGGCCACAGCCTCGGCTGGCATCACCGGGTTCGCCTGAACCCGCAGTCTGTCGGCTTCCGTATCTTTGCGGACGCAGCCTTCACCGGAAAGTGTGTCCTGGTGTCGGCAACGCTCACGACCGAACCGCACGCCGGTGCGCCGGTGATCACCAAAACCCGCTCGCTCACCCGCCTGCCGCGCGCCTATGCGTTGTATGAGGCCGGCTTCACGCTGCCCGACCGCTACGCCAATCCGTTCGACCCGACGGAAATCGACGCCGGCGCGACGGTCATCACCCCTTCCGGCGCCACCAACACGCTCCATGCGTTCTACTACCAGTCTCACTACCGCCTGGAAGATGAGCTCGGCCAGCCGGTTGAGCCGGACGGCCTGCCGGAGTGGCGTGTGCGCTACTGCCCGCGTGAACCGGGCGCGCACACCGTGACGTTCTACGCGCGCGACGCGCTCGGGCAAACCGTCGCCACCAACGCCCTGCACTTCATTGCCGCGCCGCCGGTGCCCGACGCGCTGCGTTTTGTGCGTGTCTCGCGTACCGACCGCCGCTATTTCGAGTTTGACGACGGCTCGCTCTTCTATCCCATCGGACACAACACGCGTTCGGCCACCGATGCGCGCATGGATGACAAGTTCCCATGGGTCTTGCGCCAGGAGGAGGGATCGACCGCCTACCGCCGCTATTTTAAACGCATGCAGGAGTCCGGCGAAAACATGGCCGAAATCTGGATGAGCGCCTGGTCGCTGGGCATCGAATGGACCGAGGGCGTCAGCGGCTACCACGGCGCCAACGATTACCACATGGGCAACGCCTGGGAGCTGGACCGCGTGATCGACCTGGCGATGCAGCACCGCATCTATGTCAATCTGGTGCTCAATTACCACGGCCGCATCAGCACCTGGAGCGACCCCGAATGGCATCTCCACCCGTACAACAAAAAGACGCCCGGCGGCTGGCTGGACGCCCCGCTCGAGTTCTTCAGCGACGCCCGCGCGATCGAGATGCAGCGCCGCTTCTGCCGCTATACCCACGCCCGCTGGGGCTGGGCGCCGGTCGTTTTCGGCTATGAACTGTGCAGCGAACTGAACCTGACCGGCCACGAAACCCATCACAAGACCCACTTCGAACCCTCCGTGGTGGAATGGTGCCGCACGCTCGGCGCCTACCTTAAAAGCATCGATGCGTACGGCCACCTGGTCTCCGCCCACGTCTCGAACGACTACCGGCTGCTCAATCCCGCGCTCTGCGAAATGACCGAGATGGATTTCAATCCGCTCGACGCCTATAACAACCGTCATCCCGATACGCCGGAGCGCATCATTGATCTGGTGGTCGGCACGGCCAAAGCCGGCGCCGCTTACAACAAGCCGATCCTGATCACCGAATTCGGCGGGTCGGCCATGGCCACGGGTCTCGAAAACCTGATGATCGAACAGCACGCCGCCATCTGGTCCGGCGCCTGCGTGCCGCTGGCCGGCATCCCGATGTTCTGGTGGTGGCAGGTTATCGACGAGAACAACCTCTACACACGTTACCCGCCGGTCCGGGCCTTCATGGAGGGCGTGGATCCCCGCAATCCGGCCTCGCAAATGATCCCCGCCGCGCTGAGCGCCGACGCCAAGGGCGAGGCGGCTGCCGCAAAACGGTTTGACGCCGTATGTACCGCTTCGCCGGACTCCGCCCGCGGTTACATCTATCCCGCGCGTTTCCCGCGCGAAGGCGATGAACCGCCGGTCGGCGAACACCTGACCGTGACGATCGAGGGCTTTACCCCCGGCATCTATCGCGCTGAATTCTACGATACGCGCACCGGCAAATCGGTCCGCCGCTTCGATGTGCGCAGCAAAGAGAAGCAGCTTGCCGTTCCGGTCCCCACCTTCCGTTCCGACTGCGCGTTCAAGCTGCATTTGATCACGCCGATATCCGCAAAGAAATAACCGGGAGGCTCCGCCATGAACCACGCGCGCATCTGGCTGCTCTGCTGCCTCGGGTGCCCCGCGTTGCATCTCGCGGCACAATCACTGGGCGTGCAGCGCGGCGGCGTGACGTTTGACACGGCCCCCGAAGCGCCGGTAGTGCTGGCGCCGCCGCCGGTGCGGGCCGACGGCGACCTCCTGATGGCCGCGCTGCCGGTGGTCCGCGAGCCGATCCGCTTCCATCTGACCTTCGGGACCGGCGGCCGATACGGCCCCTACCCGCTGGCCCATCACGCGCGCATCGGGCCGCCGCACGCCGCGTATTTGCTGAATCTCGTCGATCAGGGGCGAGGCTTCACGCTGACCGCCTCGCACGCGACCAACACGGTCCACGGCCCTTTTGCGGCAACCAACGGCGCCCCCGTCCGTCTGGGCCAGGCCGAGATGACGTTCGCGCGCGTCGCGCCGGTCCTGACCGTCACGCTTGCGCATCCCGACCGCATCAACCAGCTTCCGCTGATCGGCATCGCGCCCGACTCGCCCGCGCTTGAGCGCGACCTGCACGTGCTGCGCACCAAGTACGCCGCGCTCGCCAACCGCGTCGACGCCGAAACCGCGGATGTTTTCTTCCACGGCGTGCCGCGCGTCACGACGCGCCGCTCGGGCACGCTCGTCTCACCGACCGTCAGCCCCTCGCAACGCGACAAGCAGAACGCCGCGCGCGGCGCGGAACTGAGCGCGGTGCAAAAAGTCAAAGACCCCCGGGCCACGGGGGTCTCTGGGCTGGCGACCGTCATCTGGTGGACGCCCTTCGCGTTTGACGGCGAACACCCGCTCGCGCTCACGCTCACCGCCGACAACGCCATCATCTGGCGCGATGTGTTCGTGCTCGCGCGCGAATGACGATCACCGCCTATTTTTTCCCGGCGCGCGCCTGGTTGATCGCTGCCGCCTGCTTACCGATCTCTTCGACCGTCTTGCCGTTGGCCTTGGCGATCGCCGCGTACCCGAGCTTGCGATCCGCGTTCTCGGCGTTGACCAGCGCGGCCTTAGCCGCATCGAGACCGGCTTTGGCCGCGAGATAACCGTCTGCGCCCTCTGACGCCTCGCCCGCCTTCACAAGTTGCACGACCTGCGCGTTGCGCGCCTTGCGCCGGGCTTTCGCCTCGGCAAGGTCATCCGCCTGCGCCACGCAGGCCACGCCCACCAGCACCGCCATCACGACGCCCATCATCGCTCTCATCGTCATCATGTCTGCCATCCTTTCCCGGCCGGGCCGTTAGTCGAGGTTCAAGAAATCTTCCAGTTCCTTCTGTACCTTCAGGTTCACATCCATCGTGATGTGAATCGGCTTGATCTCGTGCTGCGTCTTGACGGATAGACATCCGCCCGCCGTCAACGCCAGCAGGACCCCCGCCACCACCGCTCTTCTCGCTCTCTTCATGCGTTCCTCTCCTTCCTGAAAATCGCCGCTCCGTCGCTCACTGACGCGACACATCCAATCCCATGTTCACCAGTTTCTCCAACGGCCCGTGCAGATTCAAGTTCAAATCCACCGGCGCCGGCCACGCCTTGTCGTTGGACTTGCCGACCAACTTGATCCGCAGCGTCCCCTCGCCATCTTCCCTCGGCTCCAGGTCCAGCTTGAGCGTGCTGAAGTCCAAATCGCTCAACGCCTTGGCCAACGGCTCCTGCACCTCTCCCTTGATCCCCGACCGGTCCAGCAGCAACCGCATCTGCGCGCTGTCCTCGAGCCGCAGCGAACCGCCCTGCCCCGGCAGCGAATAGAGAAAGCCGGGCGCGAGCCGCACGTGTCCCTGGTCGATCCCCACCGGGAAGCGTCCGTACAACACCCCCGCCATCCGCCCCTTGAAGGGCATGATCATCATCAGCGCCTCGCCCAGATCGATACGGTCGGCGTACACCACGAAATCATCGTGCGGGCGCACAAAGTCCCAGTTTACCGAGTAGGCGTTGAGACTGCCTCCGCACCAGCCGACCTCCGCGCGGTCCACAAAGATCCCGCGGCGCGTCACCTGAAAATCGACACGCCCCCGGTCGAACCGCACGTTGCCGGCCCTCGCTTCAGTAAACGTGACAAAGGGACTTTCTATTGTCCGAAAGATCACGCCCGCCAAGAACGGCACCTCGGCTGTCACGCCGCGCACCTCCGCCCGGCCCTTGCGCAGCCAACCCTCGCTGATGCGCATGCGCCCGGTCACATGCGGGCGCGCTCCCAGAAAGCGCACGTTCGCCTCGGCGGCCACGCGTCCGCCGGCCTCGGCCCCGGCCGCTTTATCGCGGATCAGCGCCGCGAGCGTGCCCACCGGCTCCAAATCGGTTTCGGGCAGCGTGACCGCGAGCACCGCCGCACGCGGCTCATGCAGCGGCATCCGCGCCGTCGCCTGCACGCGCAGCGCACTCGCCGCGAGCCGCACAGCAACCTGCGCCGTGACCGCATCGCCATCCGACGCCCACGCCATCCCGTCCGGCTCCACGGCAACGCCCTGCACCGCCAGCCGCTGCCAGGCCAGCCGCTGCCCCGGGCGGAACGTCAGCCCGCCGGCCGCCGACCAGGAGAACGGCAGCTCCGCGCAGGCCTGTTCCAGCCGCGCCTGGCCGCCGCCTGCGGCCCAGGCATTGCTGACGGCGAGCGTGACGTCAGCCGCCCATTGCGGCCGTTCCGTGCGCTTAAACGCCGGGATCTCAAACCGCGCTCCAAGCTGTTCCGCACCGGCCGTCAACGTGGGATTCGTCGCTGGGCCGGCCTGCGCTGTGACCTCCCGCGCCCAGACCGCGCCGCGCGCCGCAAGGCTGTCGGCACTGTAACGGATCTCAGCCGTGCCGCCCAAC
>ERZ795056.4688-NODE-4688-length-14048-cov-6.237404_pt1 | contig 14048 bp, 9 predicted proteins | sample MGYA00375140_ERZ795056 | MGnify/ENA primary metagenome ERZ795056 (study PRJEB30185, sample SAMN05720227) | activated sludge metagenome | isolation source: Anaerobic digester | place: USA | collected 2015-03-09 ...
TGCAACCTTGCATACACCATAAATGGTATTAGGCCGCATAATGGTATCCTGCGGAGTCATGTTGTGAGGTGTGCTTTCGCCGAATACTCCTATTGAGCTCGGAGTGAATACTGCACAACCGCATTCTTTGGCGATGTTAAGTGAATTGAGAAGTGCTCCCATATTGAGACGCCAGGCTGTCAGCGGCCGGGCCTCCCCTGCTGCACTGAGCATGGCCACGAGATTGAATATGGTGTCTATCTTATATTTTTTAACGATTTCTGCGAAATGTTGCTCATCGAGTGCGTCAAATTGTTCGGTAGTCGCGAAGCCGCGCAACTTTTCGACCATCTCATCTTTCAAATCCGAAGCAATTACATTATCTTTACCATAGTTTTTCTGGAGGTGAGGTACGAGTTCGGTTCCTATTTGACCTCCGGCACCTACAACAAGTATACGTTTCATATCAATTTTTAACGAAATTATTATACAAAGATAATGATTTTGCAGTAAAATGGCCATTTTAATTTCAATTTCTTCATTATCCGATAAAGAGGGGTTCGTTGACTGGGGTTTTGCTCCGGTAACGGAGACGGGAGAGGATTATCGTCGCTTCAAGGAATATATCTCCCGCGGAGAAAATGCCGATATGAAATATCTTGCAAAAAATATGGATAAAAGGGAGAATCCTTCCCTATTGGTACCGGGAGCCCGTTCGGTGATCTGTTTTCTGGCCCCTTACAGCAGCATCCGAAGTTCCGTGGCTGCATTTGCCCTCGGAAAAGATTACCACGATGTAATAAAGGAGAAGCTCCGGAGAATCTCACTGCATCTGTCGCAAGAATGCGCTAAGCACAATCTAGAGTATAATGGACGCTGCTTTACCGACAGTGCGCCGGTGATGGAGCGCTATTGGGCCGCCGAAGCGGGATTGGGTTTTATCGGGCGTAATAATTTTCTTATATCGCCGGAGCACGGGCCCCGCATACTGATCGGAGTTATCATCTGCAATATCCCGCCGGATTGGCTCGGAGAGCGAAGGGAGAAGCTAGCAGAGGGTTGTGGGGAGTGCCGACGCTGTATGGATGCATGTCCTGAAGGTGCGCTATATGCCCCTTTCCGGCTAGATGCGCGCAAATGTATCTCCTACCACACTATTGAGTCGCACGAACTCTATTCAGCGCGACCCGTAGGGTACAAAGGTCAAATCTTCGGCTGCGAGATTTGTCTTCGTGCCTGCCCCTACGACCGCGAGTCCGAAGGCTGGGAAGAATTGCGCACCAATGCTGAAGAGATATTATCCAAGAGTCCCCAGGATTGGCACGATATGGATGAAAAAGAATTTAAGGAGCGGTTTGACGGCACTCCCCTTTGCCGAGCCGGCCTTGCCAAAATAAAGAACAATTTATGATGAAACTCCAGACACCGGTAGAGTACGCTCCTTTGGAAGAGCGGCTCGGTTATAAGAATAAATATTTTTTTATCGGCTCCTGCTTTGCCGCCGAGATCGGCTCTATGATGAAGGATCTGGGATTTGATGTATTGTTGAATCCTTTTGGAGTACTCTATAACCCCGCGTCCATCCATTCTTCCATAAATAGGCTCGCTTCGGGAACTTCTTTCACTAAAGAGGATATCGTCGTAGATAATGGCCGCTACACCTCATTTTTCCATCACAGCACCTTTTCCAGGGAGAGTGCAGAGGAGTTTCTGGCCAATGCCAACTCCTCTCTGGAGCGGGACAGCGCACGGTTTGCTGCTGCCAATACTTGTATAGTGACTCTGGGCACGGCCTGGGTGTTCAGACATCTGGAGCGCGATATAATAGTCTCAAACTGCCATAAGATACATCCGGCACAATTCCGCAGAGAGCGTCTTGAAACCGAAGAAGTGAAAGGTAGGTTGTGCGAAATCGTGGAGGCACACCCCGACAAAAAGTGGATTTTTACAGTAAGTCCGATAAGACACTTGAAGGATACAGCACATGGCAACCAACTCAGTAAGTCCATTCTGCTGCTGGCCATCGACCGCCTGCAGCAGCTCTATCCACAGGTAGGTTATTTCCCAACTTATGAGATTATGATGGATGAATTGCGTGATTACCGCTTTTATGCGGAAAATATGACACACCCTACTGACCAGAGCATCCGATACATCTTTGATCGGTTCTGCGATTATGCAATAGATGATTCGGAAATGGCCGCGATAGCCGAAGCGCAAAAACGCCTAAAGGCATCGCGGCACATCAGTTTTACTTCGAAATAATCTTCATAGAGCCTGTATGTCCTCTATATTCATTTGCATAGAGCGACTCTATCTCCACTAGTGAGGTTGAGAAAGTACCCTCCTGTGTGATATAGAAACGTTCTTCGATAGTCAGATTTCCTTCGGGCAACAGCTCAAAATAATAATTGGTAAGTGACTCATGCTGTTCCTTGTAAAATTCTCCCCAAAATCCCGTGAAGAAGAATGATCTCTCATCCAAAGGATAGAAGCAGGCGGGACGCATCGCTTTCATTCTCACAAAACTGCGATTTTCGCTGTTCTTGATATAATATCGGGCAATAATTTCGTCCCCTACATTGAGTTTGTCGCCATCCATTATAATTTTCGAATCGGAGGCTCTCATAAATTCCCTGTTAACCTCGATTTCATTTGCCGCAGGCTTGACCTCGTCAATTACGGTATCATAAGTGTAATAGACTGCACCCAGTTTGAGATCTTTTGCACTGCTTCCAACCAGCGCATGAACCGCATCGGTGGTAGCGACCGTGTTTTCCCAGGCCTGATTGTGCTTCTGCAGGAGCATCCACAATGCCAATGAATCCACCATATCTTTTTCACCGAGCCTGGCGAAGAGGGTCATCAGTTTGGCATGAGCGTAAATCTCGCTATTCATGAGGCCTCTGAATGGCATTACCGCGTTGGGGAAATAGCATCCTATTGTAGGATTTACCACCGCATAATCTTTGAGCGAAGCAGTGAGGTCGGTAATTCGGGAGTCAAATTTTTTGCTCCAAAAACCGGTTCCCTTGCAGTTGAGCAAGATATGGGCGAGTCGGACCTTGTTGAGAATGGCAATCTTCTGCCATCCGTTGGCAGTTTCCGATAGGAATTTGCTGAAAGCCGTAGAGACTTTTCCCTTCATCTGATACTCCAAATAGTGGCTGCGCACATAGAAGCGGTCGATGAAGTTAAAGGAATTATATCCGGTGCGACTATAGGATTCGCGAATCCTGCCGTCGATGTAACCTACTGCACCTTCCACGAGCTGTTTCTCCGCCTCACTAAACTCTATTGCGCCGAAATCGCGCAACTGAGCCATTTTTTCGAGGAAAAAGAGCGTAATCCTTTCGGAAGAGGGCATACCGTCAAACCAGGCAAAACCTCCATCGGAATTGTGAAATTTCGAGATAGCGGTAACTGCCTCTTTACGGAATCTTTCCACATTCGCACCATCCACTTCCTTCTGATCCAAGGTCAGCACTTTTGCTCTCATCTGATTGATATAAAGAGCTACGGTCCAATCTATCACATTGTTGGATTCGGGCTTTGAAACCACCGGCAGAGCCTCTTTCACAGCAGTGAGTGTGGAGTATGTAGCATGTTCGATCCGAGGGTTGCGCGCTTTGATGCGTTTGTGAAGCTGATCCTCATAATATTTGTGGCCGTGAGGGCCGCCTACTACAAAGGAAGCAGCTTCGGTAATGGTAATCTCCTTCGGAAGAATGGTTACAATATGTTTCTCACCATCGCTGAAATTGCCCGCTTTGAAACGGATAACAACTCCGAGTTTACTGACATTTTCAGGCGGAGTAATGCTCCAGGCGAGCTCTTTTTGGCTGTCGGCTGCAAGAGAAAGGGTCTTCGCTTTCGTATCCTCGAGAGTCAGCTTCTCCCCGGTCTCTTCATTATAAAATTCTATATATCCATTGCCCTGCAGCTGTTCATCGCTGAGATTGACCACCTTGCTCTTTATGACGATTTTGTCGCCTTCGCGAATGAAAAGAGGAATATTGGGTACAACCATAAGCTCTTTGCGTACTATCAAAGAGCGTTCGGCATTACCGGTTTTAAGGGACTTGTCATAACCCATCACCAGCACACGGAATGTAGAGAGAAGGTCGCCTGTAGTGTATTCCACCTCCACTTTACCATCGCGATTGCTCCTGAGATGAGGATAAAATGCAATAAGTTCGCCAAATTGCGACCTTATGCTCATCTCTTCAGTCTCCTGGCCGGTCGCCGCTGCTTCATCAACACTACTCTCTTCTTCGATATTCGACACCAGCGGTATAGATTCGGCTACGTAATTAGTCATATCCCTGGCAGAACTCCTGGCGACCATTTCCTTTGTTTCAAAGTGGTATCCGTAAATGGGCTGATAACGGTAAGCAAGGGTTGTTTTTATATAGGGTGCGGCATTATAGACCTTTACAGATAACGGACTGAATGAGAATGAGTTGGCTCCATACCTATCGGTGGTTTTATCAAAGATTGAGACCACATATTCGGCATCGGGAGCTCCCGTAATGGTAAATTTCTCCTTTGTTTGAGGGCCGGTGCAATCTCTGAAGGACTCTATATCCACATTGAAAAGAACCTTGCCCGGACGGGAGAATTCATATCGATTGTCAATTGGCTCTCCGTTGCGAAATCCGAAGACGGAGAGTTTTATTGAACTGCGATATTCCTCCTTATAAGGCAGCGTAACTCTCACCACCTCATTTTTGAGATGTAAAGACTCTCTGTGATGACATTTATGATTATCAAAAAGACCTACTTCAAGATAGAGGTCATCTTCGGTCGTACCGAGGAGAAAATCTATACCGTTTTCGGTTACAATGGGATAGTAAAAATATTTCACTTTGAAAGGCAGACGCTTTTCGTTTATATCGAATACCACAATATCTGTCTTACCCTCAATAGTAATTCCCCTGTAAACGGTGCTGTATGCGAGAGTATATTTTCCGGACTTGACAGAGGCAAAGTTAAATGGAACCTCACTATTTGATGGTACCGTTTCGCTTCTGACCACCTTCCCATCCTGCAACAAAGAATAAGTAACTTTTGTATCATAAGGACGATAATTAAGATTATCCACTGTAAATGTCACAGCCTTGACCTCATTTTTCTCCACGATCACCCTCGAAATATTGCTATCGGGATCTTTGTAGTTTTGTGACATCGGGGTGGAGAAACGCAGTCCCATTACCAAAGGGATATCGGAAACCCTTACCGTAGTGCTCTTGCTGTGGGTTTCTCCCTGTGGGTCGGTAACTTTAGCATCAATCACAAATGCAATGACATCCTCCGCATGCAGTGCCGGATTGAAATGCTCTCCTGCGGGATGTTCTGCAACAAAGGATATCTCAAACCGTCCATTATTATCCGATAAAACTTCTCCGGAGGCTACCTCTGCTTCATAAGAGTAGAAGTTGGATTTACGGCCCGGATACCATTCGGAACGGCGCGTAACAGTGTATTCTACCTTGCTTCCCGCAATGGAGTAGCCGGCAAAACTCTCCACGGTTCCCTTTTGGCGCACAACGTCCGAAAAAACATAAACGCCATCATTCTTCTCCAATTTAAAGTCAAAATTGGGCCTTTTGTAGGTCTCAACTCGCACCTCACCAAGAGAGCGGTACCCGGACATAATATGATACATGCCGTTTTTACTCTCTTCAGGAAGTGTGAAAAAGCCGCTGGCGGATCCCATATCGTTTGTCACTACTTTAAAGGTGCCCAAGGGCTTATCTTCAGAAGTATGACGTATCGACAGCTCTATTGGCTTGTTGGCCAAAACCTCACCCCTTTCTCTGTCGCTTTTATAGCAGATTACCTTGAAGAAAATGGTATCGGAGGGCTTGTAGAGCTTGCGGTCAGTGTAGAGTGCCATATTCTCCAACATATATGTCCGTTCCTCAGTATCTTCCTCATAATTGTCTATTGACAAAAACGGGGCGTAAATATCCTTGCCTGCTGAGACTCTGAGTCTCCAGATTATAAACTCATTGCCCTTTTTCTTTTCGAGCTTCAGAGGAAGTGAGGTGAATCCCTTTTGGGTAACTATGCATTTCTTTTTAGGAGTGAGCTTTGTCACACCAAAACGGGTTTTTATATCCGAATCTCTGTACGCTTCAGCCAAAACCTCTTTATAAGGCTTGCCTGTAACAATATCGGCCGCATATATTTCCTGAACATTGCCCACCTTGCGAAGTCCCGTAGCCACCGAACTTACGCTTAAGACACTATAAGAATTATGTTTCCCTGAATGGAAATGGAGAATATAATTGCCTGCTGCTCCACAGGAAATGGTGTCTTGCCGTTCCGATGAAATATTGTACTCATTCGGCATATCGTAGGTACGGGAAAAAACCTTTGTAGATATGCGCTTGAGATTGAACTTATCGAGTTTATAGCCCCCTTCCCAGAAACGGTTATCATCAAGGCGATATATATCAAGAGTAACACAACTGAGATTGCGTGTTCCTATTTCGATGGTCAGATCTTGGTGCGGGATATATTGTGTCTTATGTGAAACAATACTTGCCGATAAATCCTCTGATTCCATCTCTTCTATTAACCGTTTCACCTCATTGTAATAGTAGTCTTTGGAAGAGTGACCTTTTAGCACTTCCAAACAACGTGCTTTAAAGGCCAGGTAGTCGGCACCGCTCTGATTATCTTTGTCGGCTATCTCATATCTTTCATACTCGAGCTTGATATAATGGAGCCTCAAAACTCGCGGATGGTCCGAATACTTGGCAATGCTTTCGTCAAGGTTAGCATACAAAATGTCCATCTGTTGAGAGACTTTTGGATAGTAGGAATTGGCCTCTTTCCAATTGTATTCTTGAAGCTGTTCCTGCTTTTTTCTCGCGTATAACGAGCAATTCAAGGTCATCTTCTGCCTTTTCAGCGAGAGCTTCCAGTTTATCAAGATATTTGACGGCAGTCTGGGGAAGACCCTTTTTTTCGGCCTTCTCTACTTGCTTCCATAGGTCGCTGTAATCAACTAATTTGTAAGATTGTACGTTTATCATGGATGTCATAGGTATTATCAACAATAAAAAAGTGAGCAATCGTTTCATAACCTCTTGATTTTATGTTTAATCAATAGTGTTTCCAAAAATATGCCATTAATTTCATACCTTTGTTCAAATTTAGCAAAAGAGATGAGATTCACGCTACAAGCGAAGGATAAAAGTGGTACAGCGGCAAGGTGCGGAGTGATAGAAACCGACCACGGAAGGATTGAAACCCCGATTTTCATGCCCGTAGGTACGGTAGGTTCCGTAAAGGGAGTCTATCACCGCGATCTTGAGGAAGATATCGGTGCGGAGATAATTCTGGGTAATACCTATCATCTCTACCTTCGTCCCGGACTTGATATTCTCAGTCAGGCGGGCGGACTGCACAAGTTCATCTCCTGGAACAAACCCATCCTGACCGATAGCGGCGGATATCAGGTTTTCTCGCTTGCACAGTGCCGCAAACTCACCGACGAGGGATATGAATTCCAGTCGCACATCGATGGCTCAAGACACATTTTCACCCCGGAAAACAATATCGATATACAACGCATCATAGGTGCGGATATAATAATGGCACTCGACGAGTGCTGCCCCGGTGAGGCTGACTATAAATACGCATCCGATTCGCTTGACCTTACCCTAAAGTGGCTCAAGCGTTGTATTGCTCGATTTGACAGCACAGAGCCCCTTTATGGCCATCATCAGGCCTTCTTCCCGATAGTCCAGGGGTGCATTTATCCCGACCTGAGACGCAAGGCTGCCGAGGAGCTTACCGCCCTCGACAGGGAGGGTTATGCCATAGGAGGACTCTCAGTGGGCGAGCCCACCGAACTAATGTATCAAATGATAGAGGAGGTGCATCCGATTCTGCCCCAGGATAAGCCTCGTTATCTGATGGGAGTGGGCACTCCTGCAAATATCCTCGAGGCAATAGCCCGGGGAATTGATATGTTTGACTGTGTAATGCCTACACGTAACGGACGAAATGGAATGCTATTTACAAGCGAGGGCATTATTAATATCCGCAACCGCAAATGGGCAGAAGACTTCTCCCCCATCGATCCCGATGGTACATCTTTTGTTGACAGGAGATACACCAAGGCCTATTTGAGACACCTCTTCATTGCCGGAGAGATGCTAGGAGCCCAGATTGCAAGTGAGCATAATCTCGCTTTTTATCTCAACCTTGTGAGAATGGCCCGCGAGCATGTCCTCAAGGGAGATTTCAACTTCTGGAAATGCGCCATGGCAACAAAACTTCAAACAAGACTTTAACAGATACGGCACGATGACGAAGCCCAAACTCAAAATACTGGACAAATACATCATCAGGAAGTTCATAGGCACCTATTTCTTCATCCTGATGATTGCCGTGCTTATCATCATAATATTTGACATCAGCGAGAAAATTGACAAATTCGTTGACAACAAGGTCCCCCTCAGTGAGATTGTATTTGAGTATTTCGGAGGATTCATCCCCTGGATGCTCAACAGTTTCAGCCCTCTTTTCGTATTCCTCTCCGTAATATTTTTCACTTCCAAACTGGCGCAGAGAAGCGAGATTATAGCAATGCTCGCGGGAGGAATAAGTTTCAATAGGATAATGAGGCCCTATATGCTCTCAGCAGCCTTCATAGCAACATTCAGCCTCGTGCTGGGCCTTTTCATAATTCCTACTGCCAACCAGCACCGTCTCGAGTTTGAAAACAAATACATTAAACAACAGCAAACGGCCTCAGCCACCAGTAAAATCCATTATCAAATAGCTCCCGGTCAATTTGTATTTGTAGAGCAGTTCAGTTCCTGGGCCAACACCGCATACAGATTTACCCTTGAGACCATTGAGGATAACCGCCTTGTTTCCAAACTTTCCGCCGAATCTGCGGTTTGGGACACCACCTTTAATGGATGGAAATTGCGCAACTGGTACATCAGAGATTTTTACAATGGAGAATCGGAAATAGTACGTACCGGCAGAGAACTTGACACGGTAATAGACCTGACTGTAGATGACTTCTACCGGCGCAGGAACATCGCAGAATCCCTATCGCATAAAGAACTCAACGAACTGATAGATGTACAGACCATGCGCGGAGATGCATTGGTGCTGAATGCACTTATAGAGAAAAACAACCGAATCGCAATGCCCTTCTCGGCATTCGTACTGACAATAATGGGTGTCTCGCTTTCATCCCGCAAACGGCGAGGAGGAATAGGCCTCAACATCGGAATAGGCATCGCACTGAGTTTTGCCTATATCCTCTTCATGCGCTTTAGCGAAATGCCTGTCCACACCGGCGCTCTTCCGCCGGCATTTGCACTCTGGCTACCGAATATAATATTCTCAATAATAGCACTGATCCTCTACAGGATGGCACCGAAATAATTTTATACTGAACAATATGAGCACAAAACTTAAACTGATTATTGCCAATTTTCTCGAATTTGCAGTCTGGGGAGCGTATCTGACCTCACAGGGAAGATATCTCGGAACTATCGGACTTGCAGAACAAATAGGTTGGTTTTATTCAATTCAGGGCATCGTTTCCATCTTTATGCCCGCCTTAATCGGCATTATCGCTGACAAATGGATTCCGGCACAGAAGCTTCTCGGTATCTGCCACGGCATTGCAGCCATTTTAATGATAGCTACCGGCTGGTACGGATTGACTGCCGAAACGGTGCAGTTCGGAACCATCTTCACATTATACTCCTTTAGCGTGGCATTCTTCATGCCGACAATCGCTCTGATCAACTCGGTATCTTATAATGCCCTTGAAAAAGCCGGTATGGATACCGTCAAGGTATTTCCCTCGATCCGTATTTGGGGCACCATCGGCTTTATTGTTTCAATGTGGTGCGTGGACCTTATGGGCATACAGGCCTCTGCTTACCAATATGTCTTCTCAGGAATACTCGGCCTTATCCTTGCCGGTTACAGTTTCACTCTCACTCACTGTCCTGTCAACAAAGGTGGAGAAAAGAAGTCCCTGGTGGAGGCTATGGGTCTTAAAGCTTTTGCGCTCTTCAAAGATAGCAGAATGGCCATCTTCTTTATCTTCTCTATGTTGCTCGGCGTGGCTCTGCAAATTACAAATAGCTTTGCAAACCCATTCCTGGGCGATTTTGCCGGTATAGAAATCTATGCTAACACCTTTGGGGTGAAACACTCAAATATATTGATTTCACTCTCACAGATTTCTGAAGCACTTTGTATCCTGTTGATACCTTTCTTCCTACGCAGGTATGGTATCAAGAAGGTGATGCTTATCGCAATGTTTGCATGGGTGCTCAGATTTGCATTTTTCGGACTCGGCAATCCGGGCAACGGAGTATGGCTCTTTGTCCTTTCTATGCTTGTTTATGGTGTTGCATTTGACTTCTTCAATATTTCGGGATCGCTCTTTGTGGATAGGAATACCGATCACAGCATCCGTTCCAGCGCACAGGGTCTCTTCATGCTTATGACCAACGGTATCGGTGCGGCAATCGGAACACTCGGAGCTCAGGCCGTAGTAAACGCTCTTGTAAACTCACAGACAGACCCTATTGCTAAAATGACCGGCTGGAGCCACACCTGGTACATTTTTGCCGCATACGCGCTGGTAATCACCATTGCATTTGCAATTTTATTCAAATACGAACACGTTCCGGAAAAATAAATCAGGTTATATAAAAATGGGGTCACGTCAGAATGATTTATGATGTGACCCCATTTAAATTACTGTTTAGATTCTTCCTCTTATTTCAGTTACTTCTTTTGTACCACATAGAACATGATGATAGTGTTTTGAGCGAACAATTTTTTAGAAGACTCATCACCTTTAGTTCCGGTAGCTGATACGAGATAAGGAGATAAATCCGAGCCTTTTATGAAAACGACTCCCCCTTTCGTGTTGTAGAAGTATGAGGCACTTTTCATCCACTTGGCCGGAAGATCAACCTTCTCGGTGTATTTCGTCAGCAGGGAGATGGGAACATCTTTGAAAGCAAGTTCAGATTTTTCATCAAACACATAGACAGTCGACTCATTGGCATAATGACCCTCCTGATGCGATGTATGGTTGAGGGTAAATTTTGTTATCTTGGTGGGATTTTTAGCTTTATCTACTGTAAGTTCCATTTCCGTGACCTCACTTATATTTGTAATATAAGTCCTACCTAATGCGGAGACTTTCTTTGTAAATGAAACCTTGCCTCGCCCGGAGAATTGGGTTTTGCTCGACTGTTTTTGTTTCAGCACAAAGAAGTCAGAGGGTTCAGTGCAGGAGGAGAACTCATCTAGCCAATAGCCTCTTGCCCCCCTTAAACTGACATGCCAGGAATCATGGTAAACATTCAAGTCTACTCCCTTAGCAGTATTGGCGTCCGGTGATGTATAAAAATGAATATCTCCCAACAAGTAATAGGCATTTCCGTCAGCAATATCGCCCTCATTATCGTCATCTTCTTTTTTTACCGGCTCAGCGGTATTCACCTCTACGACGATTACTTTCCCTGCTTTCACCTCTACCTCTACTGTTTCGCGACGTCCCTGCTCATTGATAGCTGTAATAAGCCATTTCCCCGCGGTTAGCAACTGATCAACACCTTTTTTGATCGTTTTCTTCCCTGTCACGAAGATGGACGGCCCATCATTGGAGGGGGAGCTTTCCTCTTTTTGCGAAATCACTATTTTTGCCGGCTGCTCCTTGTTCTGGTCCTGAACGACAATTTGACCCTGCTTCTTCTTGTCAACTTCTCGTGTAGCTTCTTGCGATACCCTTTCTATATGTTCGGCCAGTTGCTCGCACATGAAATCCGAAACCTCCACGGTAGTTTCCCCGAAAATCTCTCCAAAGACTTTCCCCCTAATGTAGTTTTTCATGTCCTCTTTCGCTTTTGCCTTTTCATTGAAATCTTTAGCATTCGCAAGCCGGTCCACATTGTCGGTGACCGAGACGATCTCCATACCGATCTCTGAGCCGGGCACTATTGTGGAGAAGGCGTCGAGTGCGATCTGGGCGCCACTAGTCGCTATTTCCCCATAATCTTTCGTCAAGTCTTGCAGGGTTAGTCCCTTCTCGCTAATCGTATACTGTACATCAAGATCTTTCATGGCCAGCAGGTCACCCATCAGCCGATTCCCGTGTCCATCGTACGACCCATCGAGCATCCTATTGTAGAATTCTTGCTCACTGCGAGGCTTACCGGCCCAGTCGTAGGTGTCCCAACACTTTACGGCACTTTCGTACATTTTGGTGCGTACATTTCTGTCCACATTGGTATAAACCACCATATACCGCTGCCTGTTCCTTTTCTGAATGCCGGAAACTTTGCCAAAGAAGTTGGTTATAGAGCTAACCAGTCCCTTGGTCCTTGTAGGCGACTGCAGCACTCCTGACTGCTCCAGTTGTTGCGCAGCCATCACATACAGCTCCTCCTTTTCGCTTATGTCGGCAATGTAGTCAACTAACCGTTTGCACTCTTTCATACTCAAGGTTCCCTCGAGCGGACCCGTAGTGAACCCGTCGGAGGTGTAATTCAAGAACTCGAGGAACATGGCTTCCTTTAGATATGCGAACTCATAGAAGAGTTCTACGTCAGATTGGAAGCCCTCATAGCCTGTGTCGGAAGTACTTTCTAACTTTAAACTAAAAAGATCACAGCCCTGCTGTATCAGCATCAACAGTGCTAACAGCATAGTGATGCATTTACGTGTCAACAATACTCTTTTTTTCATAATAACATCTTTGCTCACGCTAATTTGATGTTAGCGTGATTCTCATTTCTTTTTAAACAGTAAATAATCCGTATCAATATAATATAATTTCAATTGTTTTGAAATTATTTCGAATCGATTGACTTGATGTAGAGCCGACACATACTCTCGTCCATCAAAAAGTTCATTGATTTTAGTTCCTCCTATGTTTAGAAAATCAAGATTCTCCCCTTTTATACAATACTCCCCCACTATCTCATTTGTAGAAGTATGTCCCGTAATTGTTCCCTCTTTCAAAAATGTTATTGTATAGCATTTGTCGCACTCCCGGGGTTCGGCTTTCCGGAAAGTATTGTCTACCGTATTGCCAAAACCTACCAGTTTCCATGTACCGTATAATTCGGTAGGAGCTTGCTCTTCGGTTTCCTTCTCACACCCCGCTCCTCCTGGCAGCAACAACAAGGCGAATAGGGTAAATAACAATGTTCTCGTTTTCATAAATATGGATTTTGCGTCATTTTTTCAAATATCTGAGAAATGTTTTTGCCATCCTCAGGAATCCGAGATCCGTCTGGTGTGCTCCATCAACTGAGCCTTCATAATCTTTTCCGGTGAGTTTTTTAGCGGGAATATAGCGTAAATTGCGATATCCCTCCTTACGAAGACGCTTGTAGAGCTGACGCCAATACTCATTCTTCTCTATCAGGTCCTTCCTGCTTTTGACATCCACCAAAGTATAGGAAAATATCATGTTTTCCACCATGAAAATCGGCTTGTCAGGATGTTTTTCGGCAAGATATGTAAGGAAATAATAGGCGCTGTCGCGTAAAATCCGTGTCGTGCAATTGGGCAGACAGTCAATCACATATTGCTCCGCATCAACTCTCGCCACTATTTCGGCCATTGACTTATCCATACGGGCATTGCCGCTGAATCCAAGGTTGATCACCTCCTGCTGCCTTTCACGGCTGATTATCGAGGTATAGACCATACCTGGACGTGAGGCGCATCCGCCTTGAGTGATGCTTGTACCGTAAAAGAGAATCGGCTTTCGACTCCCTTTTGTGAGCAGATTACTACGTGGCATTCCAATGACCGCTGAGGAATCAACCCCGATTTCGACACAAATGACTCCATCATAGAGGGGCAAGTAAGCCATATAATCGCGCATTTGACCTGACATATTGCGGACAAACACATTGGAAGACTCTTTCCCGTTGGGTTGTGCCGTACCAATGAAACGCCAGGTATCATTCTCATCAAGAAAATAGAGATCTATTCCCCGAATACCCGTACCTGCCATATGGGCCATATTGAAATTATTGAGAAGC
>ERZ795056.4690-NODE-4690-length-14045-cov-34.715154_pt1 | contig 14045 bp, 12 predicted proteins | sample MGYA00375140_ERZ795056 | MGnify/ENA primary metagenome ERZ795056 (study PRJEB30185, sample SAMN05720227) | activated sludge metagenome | isolation source: Anaerobic digester | place: USA | collected 2015-03-09 ...
CCAACGGCGCCATCACCGGCAGCCCGCCACGCAACACCTGGCCGCTCATCCGCGCGTATCTAAATGCGCACTGTGGGACGAATTACGCGCAGTAGCGCGTGCGGTTTTCCGGCAGTTGTTACCTGCCAGCACGTGCTTCTCGGAGCGGTTTAACGTGGCTACACTTTGCGCTTCAAGAGTATCTGAGTGGCACCCCGCACCAAGGAGCTGCATGACGCGCATTCGACAACTTCTAGATACGTTTTTTGCGTGGCTGTGGCGGCTGCAACGAGGCGTTCTTTTCGCGGCGGTGGCAAGCACCAGCTTGCTGAGCGCGCCCGCGTCGGCGAACTCATCGGGGTCACCCGTGTGTTCGGTGAACGCGGCGACTATGGGGAGTGTCGAGGGCAACAGCGTGTTGCCGAGCCCCAACGGCTGGTCGCTTGCGTTGCCTTCGACTTATGTGCCGGGCGCACCGCTTACGGTAATGCTGCAAAACGTCGCTACGCCCTCGAAGACGTATCGGGGGATACTCATGTGGGTGCAGGCCTCCGACGCGTCGTTCCAGGGCGTTTGGGCCTATCCATCGGGCTACCAGAAACCAGCGTCATGCACGCAGGCGTCGATCACGCATACGAACAGCACGTCGAAGTCGCAATCTCAGGTGTTCACCTTCACGCCGCCGCCGGGCGAGACGCGGGCGCTCACCGTTCGGGCGGTGGTTACCGAAGGTCCCGGTCGCACGTCGTGGGTGTTCCTAAGCGAAACGATACTGCCGCGCGCAGCCACGCCGCTAAACATCGACGGCAGCACAGTTGGCGCCGCCGCATCGGCCGCAACCGACGGCATGCTTCTGATGCGTCACATGTTTGGGCTCAACGGGACATCGCTCATCGACGGCGTGGTCGACGCGTCCGCAACGCGCAATGCGACGACGATCGCGCAATACCTCACATCCAACCACCCGGCGTTCGACGTCGATGGCGACAACATCGTCGCGCCGACCAGCGACGGGCTCCTCGTCCTGCGCTACCTCCTCGGTTTGCGAGGCACAGCGCTCACACAAGGCGCCGCTGCGGGCACGCTGCCCGCCACAGAGATCGAACGACGGATCGCTGCGTTGCTTTGACGATAGAAGTTAGTTGCGTCCGTCGCGCTTCATCGGTGAAGCAATTGTTGGCTGCTAGCGGCCAACGGGCAGTCGTTTCGGTTTCAAAAAGGCAATCATCAACGTAGATTAACCCTCGGCTGAAGTGGCCGGCAGACAGACGTAGAAGCTGAAACGCAATGACCAATTCAATCGCGCGAGACCAGGGCATTCACTCGACGCGCGCGCCCGCATCCAACTGATGCGCGTTCGCCAATGTGTAACGCGTCCAGGCGCACCAACGCGTCCTGTCGGATTTTCGCTGCTGGCGTTGGCTTAGTTTGTCCTACTGATGGCTGACACGCTGTCGGTGCAACGAATGGCGCATAACGCTTCGCGTATCCACCCTAGCTCGCTTTCCGCCGGGCCTCATGTCATCAATTCGATATTCCTCGCGAACGTGAGTCCGCCGACGAATGCCACGCTCTTGGTCCCTGACGGGGCGTCGGTGAAGTAGAGACCGTGGTAGAGGATTCTGCGTCCTGTGATCACGCGGCCAAGTGCGCTTTGGCTCCACGTCGCGAGCGCCGTGGCGCTTTCCGGGACAACGGTTAACTCGTAGCTGTGATCTTGCGCTCCGGCACGCGTCACGTCAAAGGCCATGCGATTCGGGCTTTTGCCCGTTTTCCATCGATTGCGGCTATGGGTGGGCGCATGCGCGCGCACCCATGCGTCGAAGTTTGGTGGTGGCTGGCTGAAGCCAAAGTGTCCGTAGGTGTCGCGCAGCCGAGGGCCTGACACGCGTTGCGCCCCGAAAAAGCTTTTCGCGTTCGCGAGATAACTAGCCTGTGCCCCGACGTTACACGCGCGAAAGTGCACGCCACGCAGACCCAGTGCCCGCACGCGATTCATCAGCGCACGTACCAACGCGATATCCGTCGCGTTACACCCCATCATGCGTGCCACATCGACGTCGGGCACGGCATACGAAATGCCCTCTGAGCGGTCGCTCGCGAGTGAACCGATCCAGTCCCATCGCATCTTCGTGCGCACGCGGCGTGAGAGCGGCAACGCAAGGCCAATGTTGAGACCATGACACACGACGAGAATCTCGCTGCGCGGGCGCGCAGTGCGCAAAATCGCCTCAAGCAACGTCTCTAGCGTCATGTGCGTGACCGGATGCACCGAGTCGATTCGAACTCGCTCGGCGCGGCCCACGGGCTCATAGGCCGCCTGGCGATACCAAGGGGTGGCGTCTCGATGTGCGTGCGTATCGACGAATGCGTACATAGGACGAGCGCTGTGAGTGCCGAAAGTCTAATCCGCGGCCGGTATGCGTTGGCGTCGCGTCGCTGTTAAAGACCTCGGCACAACGTCTGCGAGCCAGTGTTGCGTCGCTAAAAAAGTCCCGAAGAACCCTCACGCACGTAAGTCCGTTTTGGTGTCTTCAGAAATTTTTTACCTAGCCTGGCGCACGCCGGTTACGTTGTGCAGAGGTCTTGGTTATGGACGAAATCAGTTTCGTCGGAGCGACAAGCACACTTGCGGAAAGACAAATCCCCCGCGCTGCCACAGTACCGCACGGATCGCTATGGCTTTTCGCGCCGAGCGACTGCTGTGCGGACATTACATGCAGATTTTATGTAAAGTCGACAATGAGGAAATGGTGCCTCAAACGACCGCCCGCTGGTCGCTAGATGGGAAAAGGTGTGTTTGGGAGATTCGGCTGGGACGTCACATTTAGTCGACGCTTGGGGTAAATGGTGTCTGACCTCATTTACGCCGCGATTGTCTCTCTCCTACCTAATCGCGTAGTACCGATCACGAATCCATAAACCTAGCATTCGCACATTGTCATGTCCCGCCCTATACGTACTCAAGATTCGAATGGAAGGAATTTTTGTATGGATGCGAAGCTAATCAAGACGGTTGAATTCAGCATTGCTAAGAGACTTGCAGATGCAAACATCAGCCCGACACTGGCGAATGATCTCGCAGGTATCGCGGCAAAGATACACGCTGACGGTTTTGAAATTACGGATGTGATGGCTAATGGAATCATTGCGCCCGATGGCGCTACGTTGCGTACGCAGTTGCTTCCAAAAGACATCGCACGCATCGTCGAACTAATCAACGGGCCAAGGATCGGTGGCATCAAGATATTTCCGCGAGGGATTCTCGCGCCGGATCACTTCCGTGTGCATATCGAGCTCAAGTAGTTTACGAACTTCGAGCCGCGATTGTGGGACCTACTCAAACACCCATTGTTCACTTGCATCCCTCACGCCGTTGCAATCTGGCATGTGTGCATTGCTACTCGTCTTCTGGTCCGAAGGAAACCGAGTCGATCCGTACAGCGCTCTTGGTTGACGCAATAGAACAAGCTAATAGACAGGGGTATCGCGTCGCAAGTTTCTCTGGCGGCGAGCCCTTTCTCTACCCCGGTTTAACGGAGGCGTTGCTTCGATGCAAGCAGCTCAAAATGCAAACGTCCGTCGTGTCAAACGGATATTTCACGCGAACGAAGCGTTTTGACGAGTGTCGGCCACTGATAGATCAGCTTGCGTTCAGTGCTGACGGGTTAGCAGACGAGCATGATCGTGTTCGGGGGCGCGCGGGAGCGTTCCGGATGCTTGAACGAGGCATAGAGGATGCGTTGACCGCAAAAATGCCGGTCTCACTGTTCTGCTCTGTGAGCGCTACAAATTGGACTGACATCGAAGACGTTGTCCTTTGGGCGATTGATCGCGGCGTGAAGAAAATTCAGTTCCATCCACTTGAGGTTGCTGGGCGCGCAGGCGACGGTGTGAAGGTTGTTTCGATGGATGACGATCAGCGGACAAGGTTTTTCGTTGCCGCGACTATCTTGCAGCAAACCTACTGCAAGTTGATCTCGATTCACATCGATCTCTTACATCGAAGTTGGATTCGCAGTTCACCTGAAATTGTCTATGCACGAGACGTTGGAACCCAGTCACTGGTCAGCGCAGATTCCATGGCCCAGATTATCAGCGTGCTGGTGCTGGAAGCGAGTGGTCGTTGGAGCCCGATATCGCATGGTATGAGTTCACAGTTTTCCATTGGAAATCTGCTCGACGATGATCTCGCGAGCCACTGGAATCGCTATCAACACAACGGCTTGCCGCATCTGCTTGAGTTTTGCGATGAGGCTGCTCGGCTTTGGGATTCAGATACACGCATGCCGGATGTACTTGATTGGCATGACTGGATCGTGCGGCGCAGCGCGACTAGCTATTCGTTGCGGTACACGCCGCGAAACATCACCAACGCGCCTAGTCAAATGGGCAGGCCTGTTGGTTTTATCAATAACATCTGAAAGGTCAAAATGGCTATCGACATCACACCCTACTGGGAGTTCAAGTTCAAGATTCTTGTTGTTCTACAAGATCGAGCCAGTCAAAAAATCATTCAGGTGAACAATCACGCGTTCGTATATGAAGACGATGTCAGTGCCGCAACGAACCTCGAAGACATCGGTCTGCCTAGCGGCGGTGCCCGAGCCGGCCTTGCGAAAGCACTGTCCGCCGTTGCTAAGTCTCTCAATGTGCACGCGGGGAAAGTGGGTGCGGCCAAAGTAAATCAATTGGTGACAATTCGTGACGTAATCCTTGAAACTGCAAGTAAGGCATCTATTGCCGTCCCGATGGGAGAGCCAACATGAGTTGGAAATATGTTGGTTTCCTATGGAGCTGCGTGATCATAAGTAGCTCCATCGCCCAAACGCCACCTGCAGAAGCCACCAAGTCGATAGAAGAGTGTCAGCGCATGACAGTACGCGATGATCGACTCAAGTGTTATGACGAGGTAACGAAGCGAACCGACCCGTCAACTGCCGACAAAGCCAAGGTGCCAACCTCGTCGTCCTTGTATCTCCGTAGCTCTGCTAGCGCAAATGCTTTCTCAAAAGAAGCAGCGATGATTTCATGGGATCGTACTGACGGGAAAAACTCTCCCAACATCAAGGCGGCGTTACTCTGGCTGGTTGACACGCCTTTCTCAGATGTCGCGCAACCCTTTGTGGTTGCGTCATGGTTGCGGCGTGGGACTGGTTCCGACGCTGATGACATGCGCAAAGTTGGCCTGGGAGTAGTGGCTGATGTGCTTGACCGAAAGAAATTCGGGGTGGGCATCACCAGTACCGCGCAAATCAGCGTTGCGCGAGACGGTGTAACAGGTACCAATGTACGTGACATGCGCCTGCACAACAGCGTAGGTGTGCCGACGTGCCTTGGCGTGACGTTTTCTTGCGACCCCTATTTTGGTGTAGCAAGAACTTGGGAGGGCAACGGAAACACTTCACTTGTCTATGCGGGATTCGACGCATCTTACGCACCAACGTTCCTCAGTGAGCGGTTGTCACTGGACGCGACGGGAAAACTGTTTAGGTTGAGAGCTACCGGCGTGAATCAGTCAGAACGTTACGCTACGTTCGGCATTCACTTCAAACTCGCTAGCAAAGGCGACCCATTCCAGCCCGCATTATTTATCGAACGTGAAATCGGTTTTGATGCGCTTGGCAGCGGCAAGCGAGTCAATTCGGTCACGGCTGGACTACGCATTAAGTACAACTAAGTCTGCGTTTGATGACCTCCTACTGCCTAAATCGACGCTGACCACACTCACGCGGAATGTGATATTGCAAGACTTGTCCGGGTGCGCGCGGGTATTTTTCGCGCGTTGTGCGAACCGCGTCACGCAACGAATCCACGTATTGCGTTAACAAGCGGGAGCGCCGATCACGCAGTGTCACCGTGAAGAAATAAGTGCCACCCGGCACCCAATTGCGAAGATAGTTGGGCATGCACAATTATCGTAGGGCGGATACGCGAAGCGTCATCCACCGGTCTCGGCCAGCAGTAGGGTGCATACGCGAAGCGTCATGCACCGGTCATGGGCGACGGCATGGCGTGGCGATGATTACTTGGTATGGGTGCAAGAAGTGGCGGATGACGCTTTGCGTAACCACCCTACGTCGCTGCAGAGCGCACCGTTCGCGTTGTCACCAATCTCGAGTAAACGGGCTGGCGCTTCTCACTCGCGGCAGCGGAGGGTCCGAGCGGAAGCGAAATACTGTTTTGCAGCTAGGACACCTCGCAGTGGTCGGATTCGGTCCGTTTTCGATGAGAATGCTTTTCCTGCGATGATCTGTCCAGCAAACCGTGCATACGTAGTGTGGAAGGGTTCCGGTGGATTCCAGTAATGGGCTCCCATAGGGTGTCTTTATCAAGGCGTAACCGTCTGGAATATCGGCAGACTGGCTAACGCTCGCTTCCGGCAATGCTTCCGCAAGTGTTTGAACGGTCGTGAATGCGTTAACAAAATCGTCAACGGCACTGGAGAGCTTCGCTGCGTTCACCGAACGCGAGTCGCTCGCGCGTTCACGGACTTGCTCAAGTGCCTGCATCACGGATGCGCGAACGTCGGAGTGAGACTGCTCGGCGCTGATGCAGGGATATTGCCCCAGCGCCGCCGGTAGTTCGCCATACTTAACGCCCGGCCCCAGTAGCGCAATGGTAAGTACATCCATGCCCCAAGCAGCACCGAGCTCGAACGTTACCCACGATGATTGCAGAGCACGTTGCGTGAGCAGTGCGAACAGCACTGGCTTACTAGCGATTTCTTCCCTGATCTGCTGTTCGATCGTACGTCCAAACTTGAGTTTGTGTCCGGCGACCGACGAACAAACTATTTGGTCTGAATCGATCAGAAGGCCAATTTGCAATACGTCAATCAGTGCCTTCGCGAGCTCAGCATCAAGCTCACGGTGACTTATAAAGACGCGCAAAGAAATCTACTCCCAGCTCAAAGCCCCACCGGTCTGATACTCAGTAACCCGAGTCTCAAAGAAATTTTTCTCTTTCTTAAGATCCATCACTTCCGACATCCATGGGAATGGGTTTTCGGCTTTGTCGAACAGTTGGTCGAGGCCGATTTGTTGGCAGCGACGGTTGGCGATGAAACGTAGGTACTCTTTGAATTGCGTGGCGTTGAGGCCGAGCACGCCGCGTGGCATGGTGTCTTCGGCGTAGGCGTATTCGAGTTCTACGCCGCGCTTGATGAGAGCGCCGATCTCTTCTTTGAACGCTTCGGTCCAGAGGTGTGGGTTTTCGAGCTTGATGGTGTTGATGAGGTCGATGCCGAAGTTGCAGTGCATCGATTCATCGCGCAGGATGTATTGGTATTGCTCCGCGGCGCCGGTCATTTTGTTTTGGCGACCGAGCGAGAGAATCTGCACGAAGCCGACGTAGAAGAAGATGCCTTCCATGATGCAGGCGAAAACGATGAGGCTCTTCAAGAGTGCTTGATCGGTTTCGAAGGTGCCGGTTTTGAACTGCGGATTGGTGAGGACATCGATGAACGGGATGAGGAATTCATCCTTGTCGCGAATGCTTTGAATCTCGTGGTACGCGTTGAAAATTTCGCCTTCGTCGAGGCCGAGCGATTGCACGATGTATTGGTAGGCGTGCGTGTGGATCGCTTCTTCAAACGCCTGGCGAAGAAGGTACTGGCGGCACTCGGGCGCGGTGATGTGGCGATACGTGCCAAGCACGATGTTGTTCGCGGCGAGGCTGTCGGCGGTGGTAAAGAAGCCGAGGTTACGTTTGACGATCAGGCGCTCGTCGTCGGTGAGGCCGTCCGGGCGCTTCCACAGCTCGATGTCGCGCTGCATGTTGATCTCTTGCGGCATCCAGTGGTTGGCGCAACCGGCGATGTATTTGTCCCACGCCCAGGTGTACTTGAACGGGACGAGCTGGTTGACGTCGGCACCGCCGTTGATGACGCGCTTGTCTTCGGCGCGGACGCGGCCGGCGCGGGCTTCAGCGGCGGGCGCTGCGGTGGCGATGGATTGCGGTTGTTCGTTCATTTGGGCGCGATAGCCCGAGACTTGCTCTGAGGTGGGCGATGGCGCAGGCATGCCCGGCGCGGCCGCGGCGGTTGTGCTCGCAGCGGCAGGCGCAGATGGAGCAGCGGGAGCAGGGGTTGGCGTTACAACGTCGTCGTCAAAATTGAGCATTTACATTACCTCTATGCTTTTAGTCTTGGGAGCCTGCTGCGAAATAGCGCGGGCCGCCGGTGTGTTTACTTGGCTAACAGCGCGCGGGCGCTATTGAACCGATTCCAGTTTCGAATACAAGTACGACGGCGAAATATCGATGCCGCCGCGTTCCCATGAGAGTGTTGCCAGTGATTCATCCAGCGCGAGCTCGGCGAAGGTGCCGGGGTCGCGCAGTGGTTCGAGATCGTCACCCCAAAGGTCATCCGAGAGGTCAACGATGCCAGCACGACCGTCCGCAAACTGAAGCCACATTTGATAGTCGCCCATATGCCGGGCGTTGCTCAAACGGGGGTTTGGCGTGCGCAGTTCGTTGATGTCTCGTTGATCTTGCAAAGCGGTGGCTTCTAGCGGAGTGGGTGATGCTCGTTAGGTTTTTCAGAACGATCTGCGCGACGCAGACGAGGCGCTCTGAAAAACCGCCGGAGGCGTCTTCTTCTTGCGAAAAAGTGCTCCGGCGGAGAGACTCGCGCGGGTGGGTACCCGTGGGGCGTTATCTGCTTGAGGGTTTAGCTCAAGCGCCGGTGTAGCCGTTAAGCACTGCGTTGTTTTTGCAATCTTTTTGGGTTACGTAGCCTTGCGACGACGCTCCAATCACATTGCCATTCGACGCAATACGGCGCCAGCGAAATTTGCCAGCCTTATCTTGGTAGAACTCCCACTTGTGTTCTTTTGTTGCCACAGATCACCTCCCTTCCTTAAGGTACACACACTCGGCCCAAAAATGGGCAATCGTATGTGCAAAATCGCAGGCCACGCCTCGCGCGAATCGAGAACGTTCCTGCACTCACAGCCTATGTCGCTCTTCCTTCGCTCAGAAGACCACTCGCCCAAACTAGCGCAAGTGACGAAGCGACATCGCTGCGGTCAGGGCTTTGTGTGGTTCGGTCAATATGGATCGACACGGACTTCACGAAACCCTCACCGCAACCCTCTCCAACAAACGCGGAGAGGTTGCGGCTTACACGTACAGGTTAGAGCGGCGGAATGCGCAGCTTTTGACCTGGGTAGATCTTGTCGGGATGCGACAACATTGGTTTGTTGGCTTCGAAGATGACCGGGTATTTATTCGGGTCACCGTAGTAAGCCTTGGCGATCTTCGACAGGTTGTCGCCGGAGACTACGTCGTGGTACTGCGCTTCTGGCTCCGACAGGTCGACCGACATGTTGTCGTTGACGTTATCCACGCCTGCGACGTTGCCGGCGCACAGCAGTGCCTTCTCTTTGGTGGCCTGATCTTCCGCCACGCCGAATAGGCTGACCGATGAAGACGCAGCATCGTACGTTACGACCAAACCCGTAATGGTCAGGCCTTGCGCTTCGATGTACGTTTGGATCGCATCACCCGCCGCGCGGTTGGTTGCTTCGAGTTTGGCCTTGGCGGCTTCGTCATCAGCAGCGGCTGCTGCGGCTACGGCTTCAGCGTCTTTGTGGCCGAACAATTTTTCGCCGGCGTCCTTGATAAAACTAAACAAACCCATTTTGAGTCTCCATGTAGTGGTGTGTGAGCGAGCATCAGCGGTTGCTGAAGCCCCCCATAACGCGCATTATTGCCCGATTGGTGGATGCGAATTTTCTGAATACGTGTGCTGCTACTGGCAAGCTTCACAGTCGGGATTGTGGTTTCGGCCGGCGCTGCGCACCTTAACCAGCGCTACGCGCTGGTTAGCCTGCACCGCAATACCGAATGCAAACGGAATACTCATTGGCAAGCCTCACAGTCGGGATTGTCAATCGAACAAAACTTCATGTCAGTTGCCGGCAAATCGGCGTCGCTCGTTGCGACCGCTCCGCCTGCTGCCATGGCGGCGACCGCAGGATTCACTGGCGCGACAGCTGCGGGTGTCGTGAGTGGAGACGCGCTCGCGCCTACCGGGTGCGATGTGCCGCCGCTGGAAACGGCGTTGAGTTCGCCGCCTTTGCCGGTGGATTTCTCGGCGCTCGTAGCGCCCATGGTGCGCAAGTAGTAAGTGGTTTTGAGGCCACGTTTCCATGCGAGCTTGTAGAGTTCGTCGAGCTTTTTGCCCGACGCGCCGGCCATGTAAATGTTGAGCGACTGCGCTTGGTCAATCCACTTCTGGCGGCGCGATGCAGCTTCAACGAGCCACGCAGGATCCATCTCGAATGCGGTGGCGTAGTTGGCTTTCAGGTCGGCGGGAATGCGGTCGATCTTCGCCAGTGCACCGTCGAAATACTTGAGGTCAGAAATCATCACGTCATCCCACAAGCCACGCGCTTTGAGATCGACCACGAGGTGTTCGTTGATGACCGTGAACTCGCCCGAGAGGTTCGACTTGACGAACAAGTTTTCGTAGTTCGGTTCGATGCAAGCCGACACGCCGATGATGTTGGAAATCGTCGCGGTAGGCGCGATGGCGACGCAGTTTGAGTTGCGCATGCCGTACGCTTTGATGCGATCTTTCAACAACGACCAATCCATGCTGACCGATTGGTCGACTTCAAGGTAACCGCCGCGCTCTTCGGCGAGCAGTCGCACAGATTCATGCGGCATGATGCCGCGATCCCACAGTGACCCTTTGTACGAACTGTAACGACCGCGCTCTTCTGCAAGCTCCGTCGAGGCCCAATACGCGTAGTAACAAACCGCTTCCATCGAGCGATCCGCGAACTCCATTGCCGCTTCTGAGGCGTAGGGCGTACGCATCATGTGCAAGGCGTCTTGGAAGCCCATGATGCCAAGGCCCACGGGGCGATGCTTCAAGTTCGACGTACGCGCTTTTTTCACGGCGTAGTAGTTAATGTCGATCACGTTGTCGAGCATGCGCATCGCGGTGCGTATGGTTTTTTGCAGCTTGACTTGGTCGAGAATGTAGCCGCCTTTGCCGTCATCAATCATGTGATTGACGAGGTTGACCGAGCCGAGATTACATACCGCGATTTCGGTGTCGCTGGTGTTGAGCGTGATCTCGGTGCAGAGATTCGATGAATGAACCACGCCAACGTGCTGCTGCGGTGAGCGAATGTTGCACGGGTCTTTGAACGTGATCCACGGATGGCCCGTCTCAAAGAGCATCGTGAGCATCTTGCGCCACAGGGTGGTGGCTTGCAGCGTTTTGAAGACTTTTATTTCGCCGCGCGCTGCCTTGGCTTCGTATTCGGTATAGCGCGCTTCGAAGGCGCGACCAAACAGGTCGTGCAGATCAGGTGTGTCAGACGGCGAGAACAACGTCCAAGGGCCGTTTTCCATGACGCGTTTCATGAACAAGTCCGGCAGCCAATTGGCTGTGTTCATGTCGTGCGTACGACGGCGATCATCACCCGTGTTCTTACGCAGTTCGAGGAACTCTTCAACATCAAGGTGCCACGACTCGAGATATGTGCAGACCGCGCCTTTGCGCTTGCCACCCTGGTTCACGGCAACGGCCGTGTCGTTCACTACTTTGAGGAACGGTACAACGCCTTGCGACTCGCCGTTGGTGCCCTTGATGTGTGAGCCCATCGCACGCACAGGCGTCCAGTCGTTGCCCAAACCACCGGCAAATTTCGAGAGCAGGGCGTTTTCTTTGATGGCTTCGTAGATGCCGTCCAAATCGTCGGCTACCGTTGTGAGGTAGCAGGACGAGAGTTGTGAGCGGTGCGTGGCCGAGTTAAACAGCGTAGGCGTGCTCGACATGAAGTCAAAGCTCGACAAGAGTTGGTAGAACTCGATGGCTCGCGCTTCGCGGTCGGCTTCGTTGAGCGCAAGTCCCATTGCCACGCGCATGAAGAACGCTTGTGGCAATTCGAAGCGACGGTCGGCCCCGTTGGCTCCCGTACGGTCAATCAAGAAATAACGGTCGTACAGCGTCTGCAGGCCGAGGAAGCCAAAGTTGAAGTCACGCGTGTGGTCGAGCGCTGCACCGAGCTTCACGAGGTCGTAGCTGGCGAGCTCGGGGTTCAACAGGCCAATGGAGATGCCATGCTTGATGAATTTTGGAAAGTACTCGCCATATTTCGTGGCCATGTCGGCCTGCGAGGCTTCTTCGCCGAGGATTTCGAAGCGAATGGAGTCGAGCAGCAGGCGCGCCGTTACGAAACTGTAGGCGGGGTCTTTCTCGATGTACTGGCGTGCCGCGAGAATCGCGCATTTGCGCACTTCTTTGGCCGAAACACCGTCGTACAAATCTTTAAGCGTGGACTTAAGAATCAGGTCAGCGTCGGCGGCGCCGTGCAAGCCTTCGCATGAAAACTTGATCAACTCGCGCAGGCGCAGCAAATCGAGCGGGCGGCGCACGCCGTCTTCGACGACGTGAAGAATCGGCTCTTGATCGGCTTCTTTTGATTTCGCTTGTAGCGCACGCTCTTGCATGCGACGCTCACGATAGAGCACGTAGGCGCGGGCTACTTCATGCTCGCCGGAGCGCATCAACGCGAGCTCAACCTGATCCTGAATTTCTTCGATGTGAATCGCGCCGCCTTCTGGCTTCACGCGCATCAGCGCACGCATCACGGCTTCAGTCATCTGTTGCGTGATTTCACGCGCGCGGGCTGAGGCGGCGCTCTGGCTGCCATGAGCGGCAAGGTAGGCCTTGGTCATGGCTACCGTGATTTTGGACGGCTCAAACGCAACAACAGAGCCGTTGCGGCGAATGACTTTATAAAGCGAGGCTCGACCCGAGTCAGGCGTGGCAGATGAATTGCCAGAAACCAGTCCCATCACGGCGGGGTTAACGTTCATAGTAGGGCCACCGGTCTGGGCGGGTGTGGGTTCGAGCATGTGTGCGTCTCCAAAAATCTCAGTGTCATATTGGCGTGGGCTGCCTGCCGGCGGTTCGCTCAGTCAACACCTTCGGTGTGCTGACGCTGTTCTCCGGTCAATAGCGTGGGCCTCCGTGCCCGCCCCGTTTTATTTTCAATCTCTCGTGCCCGCCGCCGTTAGGCTTGCGGGCCACTCACCCTCATCGAGGCGTTGCATGTCGACTGGAATCGCGCCCAATCTCGGGTCCGAGATGCTAGGGCAGCAACCCCAAATACGAGAATGCAGCGCGTGTAAAGCATGTAAAGCGATGGAACAGGCGAAGGATACGACCAACAATATCTAGTGGTCAAGTAACTTATTAACCCCTACATCTTGTGGTTGTTGCAGTCGGGAACGGCTTGATTTTTGTGAAACGCAGCGGGAGGGCGCGCCGCTCGGGGCTTCTCGCCAAAACGGCGTAAATTGCCCACAGCTTCTCACAGCTTTTACGGCAGTTTTCCACAGAGTTATCCGCGAAAAATTCTTGGCGCTCAGGCCGGAAGAACAGCGCAAAGCTGTCGCCTCGTTACAACACCGCGCTCGTTTGGACTTTCACAGCTTCGCGAAGGCGTCTAGCCAAAGTGGTCGGAAAGGTGCGGTTGATCGTGACTTTGGGCGTGTTGTGCCAAGCAGCGCAGCGCACGAGCGCCTCTGCGATTTCGGCCGCAAGCGCCTCGTCCGCTTTGACGTTCGGTTCGAGGTGCAATGCGCGCACCTCAAAAACACCGTCGGCGCGATGCGCTTTGGCGTCCAATCGCCCCACCAGTGTGCCTCGAATCAAAATGGGCAACGTGAAATAGCCGTATTTGCGTTTCGCTTCCGGCGTGTAGCACTCGATGCGATAGTCGAAATTCCATAAGCGCAACGCTCGCTCGCGGTCCCAAACCAATGGGTCAAACGGAGAGAGCAGCGTGCTGTAGGTCGCCCTCAGCTTGTTTTGTTGCGCGCGCCCTAGCGTGGTCGTGTGATCGGGGTGCACGTAGACGGGCCAAGGTAAACCTTCCACACGTGCGCGCAGCAGCAAGCCGCGCTCTACAAGGGTTTCAGGGAGCGGATGCGGTGCTTTGCCTGTGTGCCGGAAGTAATCGCCAATCCATCGCGCGGGAGCGAATCCCATAGCCTTTACGGCGGCGAGCGTCCACGCCTCGGCGGTTGCGTCCCGGCTC
>ERZ795056.4695-NODE-4695-length-14044-cov-8.065552_pt1 | contig 14044 bp, 3 predicted proteins | sample MGYA00375140_ERZ795056 | MGnify/ENA primary metagenome ERZ795056 (study PRJEB30185, sample SAMN05720227) | activated sludge metagenome | isolation source: Anaerobic digester | place: USA | collected 2015-03-09 ...
CGGAGGTGCTGCGGATCAAGCCCACCCGCATCGAGACGATGGGCACCCACATCACGATGTGTTTCCAGGAGATCTCCAACCCAAGCCACACATCGAATCGCTTCCTGATAGACAGACAGCTTCTCGTGATCAAAGCTCGTTTTCATGGGCGCAGTCTACTCTCGAGAAAGTTCGATGTGCAAGATTAAGATTAAGATTAAGATTATGATTGATTGGCCCCAACAGAACTGCCATGCGCCCGCGCGAACTGATCCTTGCCGTTTTGATTCCAACGCGTTACAGTGATGGTCTGATAGTCACAGTGTTCACGGACCACGGAGAGCTTTCATGCGTGTGTCGCCTTGTTTGACGGCCTTTTTTCTCGCCTGCGCCAGCTTGCCGCTCGGCGCGCAGCAGGGCTTTTACCGTGAATATTATGCCGGCATCGCCGGCAGCCGCGTCGCGGATCTCACCGCCGCCGCCGCGTTCCCTGACGCGCCGACCGTCGAGGAGGTTGTCAACGCCCCGCTCGAAACCGGCGTCAACGTGGCCGACTACTACGGCCAGCGCGTGCGGGCGCTGCTGACCCCGGCGGTCACCGGCTCCTACACCTTCTGGGTGGCGACCGACGACGGCGGCGAACTCTGGCTCGGCACCGACCACACGCCGGCCTCGCGCCGTCGCATCGCCTACGTCTCGGGCTGGGCCAGTTCGCGGGAATGGACCAAAGAGGCCAGCCAGAAATCCGCGCCGATCGCCCTCACCGCCGGCACGCGTTACTACATCGAGGTACTCCAGAAGGAGAACACCGGAGGCGACAATCTTGCCGTGGCCTGGCAGGTGCCCGGCACCACCGCCACCAATGTCATCCCGGCCGCCGTGCTGACGCCCTATCTGGATCCGCCGGTCATCCGGACGCAGCCGCTCTCGCTTGACATCGAGGAGCAGTGGGCCGGCCTGCGCAGCGCCACTTTCACGGTCGAAGCCGTGCGCCAGGGCGGCGTCACCTATCAGTGGCAGCGCGACGGCGTCAACCTTCCCGGCGCGACCGCGCCCGCCTACACGCTGACGGCCGATGTCGCCAACAGCAACCGCCTCTTCCGCTGCGTGCTCTCCAATCTGGCCGGCACCGTCACCAGCGCCGCCGCCCGCTACCGCTTCGTGCCGGACGTCACCGCGCCCGCTCTGACCGCCTGGAACGTCTTCCACGACCGCCGTATCCTGACGCTCGGCTTCTCCGAACCGCTCGACCCCGCCTCGGCCACCAACCCCGCCGCCTATGCCGTCAGCGGCAGCGCGGTGCTCAGCGCGACGCTGCTGGGAGAAGGCTCCGGCGTGACGCTGCGCCTGGACACCCCGTTGACCGCCGGCACGGCCCACACGCTGGCGCTCACCGTGCAGGACCGCGCCGTGCCCGCGAACACGCTGGCGCTCACCGGCTTCAGCTTTGTCCCGCCGCTCAACGCGCCGGTGCCCGCAGCCCTCGTGCGCGGCGGCCGCGAACCGGCCGGCCCCTCCTCGCGCCGCACCGCGATCGCCATCACCGAAATCAACCACACGCCCGCCGCCCGCGGCGACGGCCGCGACCTGCGCTTTGTGGAGCTGTACAATTCCAACCCGTTCTATCAGGATCTCAGCGGCTACCGCCTTTCCGGCGTCTTCGACTACACGCTCCCGACCGGCACCGTGCTGGCCGCCAACGGCTACCTCGTCGTGGCACCGTCACCGGCGGATGTCACCGCAGTCACCGGCCTGCAGCAGGTGGTGGGTGGCTTCGAGGCCTACGCCTTCGACGGCAGCGGCGAGATCACGCTGCATGACGCGCTCGGCGCCTGGCTCAGCACTGTGGCGTATGGCGACGACCCGCCGTGGCCGGTCGCCGCCGACGGCTCGGGCCACACCCTGGTCCTCGCCCGCCCCTCCTACGGCGAGCGCGACGCCGACGGCTGGTCGGCCTCGGCCCTGCCCGGCGGTTCGCCCGGAGCGGCGGACCCGGCGCGCCCCACCGCCTTCGAGGCCGTGCTGATCAACGAGGTGCTGGCCCACTCCGGCGCGACTCCCGGCTTCATCGAGCTGCACAACCTCTCGGACACGCCGCGCGCACTCGGCGGCTGCGTGCTCAAACGCGACGATCTCAACGCACCCGGCTTCCTCATCCCCGACGGCACCGAGCTCCCGGCGCGCGGCTTCCTCGCTTTCCACGAATCCGCGCTCGGCTTCCTGATCGACGGCAGCGGCGACACCGTCTGGCTCTTCGCGCCGGCCGCCGCCGGCGGCACTGTGATCGACGCCCTGCGCCTGGACGACCAGCAGATCGGCGTCGCGCACGGCCGCTTTCCCGACGGCGACGCGCGCTGGAACATTCTGGAGACGCCCACGCCGGGCGCAGCCAACACGCCGCGCCGCCCCGCGCCGGTCGTGCTCAACGAAATCATGTACAACCCGATCTCCGAGGACAAGGACGAGGAGTTCGTCGAACTCTTCAACCCCGGTGCGCAGAGCGTGAACCTCGACGGCTGGAAGCTGGGCGGCGGCATTGATTATGCCTTCGGGCCGCTCAGCATCCCGGCCGGCGGCTATCTGGTGGTGCCTCGCGATCCCGCCGCCTTCGCGCGGCTCTATCCCGACCGCACGGCGCTCGCCACACCCGACGGCTTCGGCGGCTCGCTCGCCAACAGCCGCGAAACCGTCACGCTCTCGCAGCCGGTGCCGGTGATGGACACGGCCGATCCGCTCGCGCCTGTTGTCGTCACCAACAACACGGTCGTGGAGCGCGTCACCTACCGCGACGGCGGCGAGTGGCACGCGCTGGCGGACGGCGGCGGCAGCTCGCTCGAACGGATCGACCCGCGCGCCGATCCCGCGCTCGCGCGCAGTTGGGCCGCCAGCGACGAGTCGCAGAAAAGCGCGTGGACCACGCTTGAGTTTACCGGACGAATCGACCACGGCTTCACCGCCAGCGCTAACGGGGATCCGAACGAGATGCACATCGGGCTGATGGATGCGGGCGAATGCCTGATCGACGCGGTCGAAGTACGCGCAACGGGCGGCGCGAATCTTGTCAACAATCCCTCGTTCGAAAGCGACACGCCCGACTGGCGCTTCATGGGCACGCACGACCGTTCCGCCATCGAACCGGTCGCCGGCGCCTTCGACGGCCAGCGCGCGCTGCGGCTGCGCGCCTCCGACCGTGTCCACACCGGCATGAACGTCATCCGCGGCGCGATGAGCGCCACATTGCCCAAGAGCGGCACCGGCACCATCCGCGCCCGCGTCCGCTGGCTTTCCGGCTGCCCCGAGCTGCTGATCCGCACGCGCGGCAACTGGCTGGAGGCCAGCGGTCCGATCCTCACCACGCGCGCGCTCGGCACGCCCGGTCAGCCCAACAGCCGCGCCGCCAACGCCGCCCCCGCGATCTACGACGTGATCCACCAGCCCGTCCTGCCGCGCACCGGCGAAAAGGTCACCGTCTACGCGCGGCTGCATGATCCCGACGGCCTCGCGCAGGCGCACCTTGTCTACCGCGTGCAGGGGCAGGCCGTCACCAACCGGGTGGCCATGCGACCGTGCGCGGCCGGTTTTCTGGCGGCCGAGATCCCGGCCGGGCTGCCCGCCGGCGCGCTGGTCGCTTTCCACATCGAGGCCGAGGACTGCGGCGTGCCCGCCGCGCGCGCCCGCTTTCCGGCCGACGCCCCGGTCCGAGAATGTCTGGTGCGTTTCAGCGAGCCGCTCGACAGCCGCGCCTTCGGCATCTACCGCTTCTGGATGACGCAGGAGAACATCGATTACTGGACACGCCGCGAGCGGGCCAGCAACGCGCCGGTCGACGCCACCTTCATCTACGGCAACGACCGCGTGCTTTACCACGCCGCCATGATGTACGCCGGCAGCCCGTTCCACAGCAACTACTCGTCGCCGATCGGCACCGGCACCGTCGATTACGAGGCGATCTTTCAGAACGACGACACCGTGCTCGACGACGACGGCATGGTGCTCTCGACTGTCGGCAACCTCGGCAACGATGACCTCGGCATCCGCGAGCAGTTCTGCTTCTCGCTGGTGCAGGCGCTCGGGCTGCCGCACGTCCACCGCCGCTTCGTGCATGTCTACGCCAACGGCACCGAGCAGTTCAGCAAAAAGATTTACGAGGACACCGAGAAGCCCAACGCCGGCGTCGTCAAGCACTGGTTCCCGGAGGACGACGACAACGACCTCTTCAAGATCGACGACTGGTTCGAGTACACGCTCGACATCTCGGCCTTCACGATTATTACCGCGCGCCTTCAGCCCTACCTGACCGACGCGCCGGACGGCGACGGCCAGGTGCTCAAAACCGGCCGCTATCGCTGGAACTGGCAGAAGCGCGGGTATGCCAATTTCTTTGCCAACGACTACGCCAACTTCTTCTCGTTGGTCGAGACGCTCAACACGGTCGATCCCGCCACCTACACGCAGCGCATCCGGCAGGAGATCAACCTCGAGGGCTTCGCCGGCGTGATCGCCATGAACCAGTTCATCGGCAACTACGACACCTACGGCTTCAACCGCGGCAAGAACATGTACCTCTACGACAGCGCCGCCGGCTGGCAGCTCATCGCCTGGGACCTCGACGTCTCCTTCGGCGCGAACCGTCCGCTGACCGATCCGATCAATCCCTCGCTGGCCACGTTCCCGACCGATGACCCCACGATGCGGACCTTCCTGAAGCACCCCGTCACGGCGCGCGTCTTCTGGCGCGCCGTCGAGAAGCTGCTCGCCGCCTCGGCCGATCCCGCGCTGCGCGCCTGGACGCGCGCCAAGTACGACGCGCTGCGCGCCGACGCCACGGTGCTCAACGGTAACTACGACGCCTATTTCGCCAACGTCGAGACGCGGTGCGCCAATGTGGCCGCCCAGCTCGCCGCCGCGAACGCCAGCGCGTTCAGCGTGACGACGCCGGCCGCGGCGGCGTCCGAGGCCGACTCAAATGTCGTGACCCTTTCCGGCAACGCGCCCTTCGCGGTGACCGCCCTGCGCGTCAACGGCGCGGAGACCGACGTCACCTGGACCTCGTCCACCACCTGGAGCGCGCAGGTGGTGCTCAACAATGGCACCAACGCCTTCCAGATCGAGGCGTTCACCGCGGACGGCATGCGTCTGTCCGGCGGCAGCGTCACCCGCACGATCGTCTACACCGGCACGCCGCTCGATCCGCTGGACGGCTACCTCCTGATCAGTGAGATCATGGCGCATCCGGTCACCAACAGCGCCGCGTATGTCGAGATCGCCAACCGCTCGGCCTCGACGCGCATGAACCTGACCGGCGTCTATCTGGACGGCGCGGTCGCCTTCGCCTTCGCCAGCGGCACGGTCCTGAACCCCGGCGAGCGCCTGCTTGTGGCGGCCGACCCCCAGGCGATCGCGCAGGTCTACGGCACCGGCGCCTGGCAGCGGGTCGCCGGTACCTACAGCGGTGTCCTGCCGCCGGCCGGCACCCTGCGCCTGCGCCGGCGCGCGACGGGCTTCGAGCCCGACGACCCGGTGCTCGACCGCGTGACGTACGGCGACCGCCACCCCTGGCCCGAGGCGGTGCCGCCGGGCACCGCGCTGCAGCTCATCAACCCCGCGCTCGACAACAGCCGGCCGGCCAACTGGGTGGCGGACGGCGTCTCCAACAGCGTCACTGTGACCGCCGTGCCGTGGGCGCACGCCTGGTCTTATTTTGCCACCGGCTATCCCGGTGACACCTGGACCGCGCCCGCCTTTGACGACGCGGCGTGGCCCGTCGGCCCCGGTCCGCTGGGTTTCGAGGATGATCCTCTGTCTCTTCCATTGGCCACCGTGATCCCCAAAACGAGCGGGCGTGTCGCCTATTACTTCCACACGGATTTCTCCTACAGCGGTAACCCCGTCAACGCCACGTTGCGGCTCTCCTACATGCTCGACGACGCGGCCGCCTTTTATCTCAACGGCGAGGAGATCCACCGTTCCGCCCTGATGCCCATCGGCCCGCTGACCGACGCCAGCGTCGCGACCACGCACATCCTGCCGGAGGGCCAGATCCAAGGGCCCTTCGCGCTGCCTGCCACCGCCCTGCGCAGCGGCCTCAACACCTTGGCCGTCAGCGTCCATCAGAATCAGGGCGGCAGCTCCGACCTGGTGTTCGGCATGACGCTCGACATCGCGACGGTCCAGACCGACACCTGCACGCCGGGCGCGGCCAACGCCTCTTCTCTGCCGCTCACGGCCCTGCCGGAGGTGTGGCTCAACGAACTCCAGCCGCGCAACCTGATCGGCCCCGCCGACAACGCCGGCGAGCGCGAACCGTGGGTGGAACTCTACAACAGCGGCGATGCCGCCGTGGCGCTGGACGGCTGGGCGCTGGCCACGGCGCAGGGCGACCCCGGCTGGAGCTTTCCGGCCGGCACCCTGCTCGAGCCCGGCGCCTTCCTGCGCGTCTGGCTTGACGCCGAACCCGGCGAGAGTGCGCCCGGCCACCTGCATGCCGGCTTCCGTTTTGATTTTGTTTCCGGCACGCTGCTGCTGCGCGCGCCGCTCGACGGCCGCGTGGTGGTGGTCGATGCCCTGGACTACACCGACTGCGCCGACGATGCGGCGTGGGGTGCCTGGCCCGACGGCTCGCCGGATCAGCGCCGCTGGCTCCATCCCGCCACGCCCGGTGCCGCCAACCGCGCCGACCGGCCGACGTGCCGCATTGTGATCAACGAATTCATGGCGCAGAATGACCTCTTCACCAATCCGCTCACCGGCAAGAAGGAGGATTGGTTCGAGCTGTTCAATGACGGTGCAGCACCGGTTGATCTCGGCGGCTGGGTGGTTACCGACACCCTGACCAGCGAAACACCGCCGACGCCGGATCTGCGCGCCTCCAAGGCGCTGGTCATCCCGCCGGGCGTGACGCTCGCGCCCGGCGCGGCCCTGCGCATCTGGACCGGCGCGAGCGACGCCGCGTCGCTGCCAGTCGATCCCGCGAACCTGCAGGCGCCCTTCGGCCTCGGCAAGAGCGGCGACCGCATCTGCCTCTTCACGCCGGCGCTGGCGCTGGCCGACCGAATCGCGTATGCGACCGAGCAGAGCGGTGCCGCCAGCATGGGCCGCTGGCTCAACGGCGCGTCCGGCGATCTCGTGCTCTTCGACCGACCCACCCCCGGCGCACCCAACCGCAACCCGCGCTTTACGGAAACGCTGCTCGCGCAGCCCGACCCTTATGCCATCCGCGAAGAGCAGCCGTTCGTTTGCACCAACACCCTCGCGGCGGCGCGGCCCGACGCCTTTGCCTTCCGCCTCTTCCCGACCGAAGGCGCCGCGCTGCCCGCAGGCCTCCAGTTCGACACCGCGAGCGGCGTGCTGACCTGGACGCCGACCGAAGCGCAGGGGCCCGGCCTCTACGCGCTGCGCCTCTGCGGCTTTCTGGTGGACGGCCTGAGCGTGACCGGCTGCGACGAAGCCCTGCTGACGCTGCGCGTGCTGGAAACGCCCAGCCGGCCGCAGTTCGGTCCGCTCGCGGACGTCACGGTCAACGAAGGCCAGCTCGCAACCTTCACCGTGACCGCCATACGCACGGAAGAGATCCCGCCCTATCCCACCGCCACCCGCCTGCGGCTGGAGGGCGCGCTGCCGTCGAACGCCGTCTTCAACGCCGGCAGCGGCGCGTTCACCTGGCAGACAGACGAGCCGGACGGACCGGGCGAATTCCCCTTCACCGTGATCGCCGAGGACGCTGACGATCCGAGCGTCTTCTGCGTCACGCAGGTGACGGTGCGCGTCAACGAGGTCAACCGTTCCTTTGCCTACGCCTCGCCCGCCACCTTCATGCTCTGGCGTGAGGAGCCCTTTGCCGTGCACCTGCGGTACAACGATCCCGACCTGCCGCCCAACGTCTTCAGCTACGCGCTGCTGTCGGGCCCGGACGGATTGACGCTTGACCCCGCGACCGGGCGGGTGCAGTGGCAGCCGAACGCCGCCCAGACCGGTTCGTTCAGCCTGCGCGTGCGCGCTTTCGACGGTGCCGGCGCGGCGCTCAGCACGACGATCGGGCTGTCGGTTGACACGCACAGTCTGAGTGCCGCCGCGCTGACCGCTGCCGCGGCGGGCGGCGGACTTGAGCTGAAGTGGGCGAGCAAGCCTTACACCTTCTACACCATCGAGTGGTGCGCGGATCTGGCCTCTCCCGTCTGGCATCCGGTCAACGCGGACGCACCGGTTGCGGGTACGGGTGCCGTGCTCAGTTTCACGCTTGATCCGGCCGCGCTGGGCTCGCCCGCCAACGCTTTTTTCCGCATCCGTCAGACGCGCGAGTAAAGGCGCCTCACGGCGTCGCGCGGTCCGCGCTCTTGAACCATTCGCGCAGCAAGCGGCCGATGATCTGGCAGCCGCGCTCGTTGGCATGGACCGAGTCGCCCATGAACCAGCCGTAGCACTTGCCGCTCTCCTGGATATAGCTCCACCAGGGGCCGGTCATGTCGAAGAATGCACAGCGCTCTTCGGCGGCCACCTTCATCAGGTTGTGTCGGAAATTGCCGGTAGCGGTATCGATTTCACGCGTGAAACTCTTGATGTGCTCGTCGCGCATGGCACCGAAGACCGGCGTCAGCAGCAAGAATTCGGTGGCAGGCCGCGCGGCGCGGACCTGCCGCACCACGTCGCGCACGGCCTCGGCGTCGCCGCGGTTGGAGATGCCGCCGATCAGCACGAGGTCGGGCTCGTGCCGCAGCACGTACTCCTGCACGCGGTTCTCTTCGCGGTAGTAGGTGCAGCCGGTGGAGCTGCGCAGCGACGGAATCTTGACAATCTTCGCGCCGGGGTAATCGCGCATCAGCAGCAATTCGAAGGCGGAGGACGAGGTGTTGCCCATGATGCTGTCGCCGAGCAGCACCATGCGCAGCGTGCCGCCGCCGCGCAGGGCGGCGAGGGTTTTGGGCAGATGCGCGAAGCGCTCCGGCGGCGGCGTGTAGGCGAGCGGATCCATCGCGGCGTAGATGGCGTCGATGCGCTGCAGCGCGGTCAGGCCGGCGAAGGCGTCCTGAACCGTGCCGTTGAGCAGGAAGCCGCCGATGCGCGCGGTGCCGGGGGAGGCGGTCTTGAGCACCAGCGTGTGTTCGGCGTTGCGGTCGAGGCCGCGGGCCAGCGCGACCGGGCGCATGGCGGGTGCCGCCGCACCGGGGGGCGGCGCGAGCGTCTGAAACGGCGCGCCGTCCACGGCGTAGGCTAGGGCGGCCCCGTCCGGCGCGGCCACGTCGATCAGGCCGATCTCCGAGCCTTTGAAGGCGAGCGTCAGCGTGTCGCCCGCGCGGTCCGTGACCAGCACGTGGCGGAACGGCGGCACCGGACTGGCCTGGCCCGGCTGCCACGCGCCTTCGCGCCGCACCGCCGGGTGCTCATAGGCCACGATGCGTCCGTTGTCGTCGCTCTCCGCGAAGAGCGGCGCGGGCAGCTTGACGGGGGCCGGTTTTTCCGGAACCGGTTGGGCTGCGATCAGCGCATCGACGAACGCCGCGACCGCCTCGGCATAGAGCCGCGCGCCGGCGTCGGTGGGGCGGATACCGTCGGCGGAGAAGGCCTCGGCGCTGAGCTGGCCGGCGAGGATCTTGTCGGCGGCATAGCGCGCGAGGTTCAGGCTGGGCACGCCGTAATGGTCGGCGAGCTGCTCGCAGGCGCGGATGTACGCCGGAACGCGGCCGGCGCGGTAGTCGGCCAGAAGTTCGGGCGTCAGGGTGTAGACCAGGATGCGGCTGTGGGTGGCGCGGTAGAGCGTGATCTGGCGCAGCAGGCCTTCGAGCGCGAGCGCGGCCTGGCCGGGGTCTGTCTGCCGGTCGTCTGCCGCGAAGTCAAGGATCGCCAGATGGCCGCTGCAGATCACCTCGCCGAAGACCGGCTGCCCGCGACTGCAGCGGTAGAGGCCGAACCAGCTTCCGCCGGGCTGCATGTGGCGCGTCTCGATCGGGTTGGCGGCGGGATAGTGGCGTTTGAAGGCTTGCGTCATCTGCGCCGAGTAGCGCAGGCCCGGGTCCTTGAGGCCCGCGCCCGACAGGACCTCGTTGCCGATGAAAAAGAGATATTGGTTGCCGACGCGGTCGTTCTTGAAGAAATACTGGCTGTTGGGAATGCCGCCGCGCACCGCGAAATAGTCCGCGCCGCGTGAAACTCCCGCCAGACACACCGCCGCAACCAGCCAGACTCGCTTCATGATTCCCGTCCCTCTTGCTCGCGCGTTTGTCCCGTATCGTCACCGTGTCCCAGCACCTTCTTCACGCACGCCGCGAGTTCTTGCGTGGAGAAGGGCTTCTGAATGAAAAAGACATCGTCGTCGAGCACCCCGTGATGGGCGATCACGTTGGCGGTGTAGCCGGACATAAACAGGCAGCGCACGCCCGGATACTTCTGCCTCACCAGCTTGGCCAGATCGCGGCCGTTCATGCCCGGCATGATGACATCTGTCAGTAGCAGACTGATCGTCCCCGCGTGGTTCTCGGCAAGCTGCCAGGCCTCCTTGGGCGAGGAGGCGGCCAGCACGGTGTAACCGAGTTTTTCCAGAATCGACCGGCTGAGGCGCAAGACCGCCGCCTCGTCTTCCGCGATCAGCACCGTCTCGCCGCGCCCGTCCGGCAGCGCTTCGCGATCCTCGGGCGCGGTCTCTTCCGGTGCGTCGTCGCGCAGCGGCAGATGCACGGTGAACACGGTGCCTTTCCACGGCTCGCTGCCGACCCGGATGAAACCATTGTTCTGCTGGACGATGCCCAGCACGGTCGCCAGCCCTAAGCCCGTTCCCTTGCCCACCCCTTTCGTGGTGTAAAAGGGCTCGAACAGGTGGGCGATGGTTTCGGGATCCATGCCGCAGCCGGTGTCGCTCACCGACAGGGTGGCGTACAGGCCGGGCGCAGACTCATGGTTCTGGACATCCGGCAACGGCGCGTCCACGCGCGCAATCGCGGTGCGGATCGTGATCACGCCGACATCCGTGATGGCGTCGCGCGCATTCACGCACAGATTGGCCAAGATTTGGTGGAGCTGAGAGGGGTCGATTTCAACGATGATCGCGGGGGCTCCGGGTTCCCAGTGCAGCGAGATGTTCTCGCCGACGAGCCGCCCCAGCATCTTGAGCATGCCGTCGACCGCCTGGTTCAGATCGAGCACGCGCGGCGTCACCATCTGCTTGCGCGCAAAGGCCAGAAGCTGCTGGGTGATCTCTGAGGACCGCTTGGCGGCATGGATGATCTCTTCCAGATCGGCCCGCAGCGGCGAGGCGCTGCCGAGCGACTCCAGCGCCAGCTCCGCATTGCCCAGAATGACGCCCAGCATGTTGTTGAAATCGTGGGCCACGCCGCCCGCCAGCCGGCCGACCGTCTCCATTTTCTGCGCTTGCTGCAGCTCCGCCTCCAGCCGCAGACGGTCGGAAACGTCCTGCGCCACCGCCACGTAATTCACGATCCGCCCCGCATCGTCTGTGACGGGCGCGATCGAAATGTCTTCGGTAAAATGCGTGCCGTCTTTGCGCCGGTTGACCAACCGTCCGCGATAGACCTCCCCACGCTTCAGCGTCTCCCACATCGCGCGATAAAAGGTTTTACTGTGCTTGCCGCTATGCAGAATGCGCGGCGTTTGCCCGGCGACATCCTCCCAAGAATAACCGGTGAGCCGTTCAAAGGCTTGGTTGACGTACAGGATCGTGGCGTTCTGATCGGTAACCAGCACGCTCTCCCCGCTCTGCTCCAATGCGGAGACCAACCGCCTCTGTTGCGCTTCGTTCTGTTTGCGCTCGGTGATGTCGTAGTAATGCTCGATCCGCCCGCCCGCATACAGGCCGGAAGTGACGGGCTGACTCCAGTGCTGCAGCCAGCGCTCCTCGCGCCCTTCGCCCGGCAGGACATGGCACTCGAATTGTTCCGTGTAGGTGTTGTCGTCATAGGTGGCCAGCACCGTTGCCGCAAACCGATCCGGATCCTCGAAAATCCGGGCGATCGACTGCCGGATGAGATCGCGCTTGGGCTTGCCGATCACCTCATCGCGCTCGAAGCAGAAGAACCGCCCCATCGTGCGGTTGACCCAAACGATGTTGAACGCCGCATCCAGGATGAAGATGCCGACCTCGGTCGTGTCCAGCACGTCGTCGGTCAACGAACGGTATTTGCGCTCGCTTTCCTGCAGCTCCCTTTCCGTTTGTTTTCGGGGTGTGATGTCTTGGATAATCGTCGCGAACTGATTCAGGGTCGGCCGGAACGCCGCCACGTCGAAATACTTGTCGAACTGTGCCGCATAACGTTCAAAGTGGACGGGCACGCCCGTCGTGACCACCCGGTCGTACGTTTCGATCCAGTGCTGCTCGATGCCGGGCATCACCTCGCGGATGGTCCGGCCCACCACGTCGGCCGCGCGCAGGCCGGTCATGCGTTCAAAGGCGGGGTTGACCGCCAGAAACCGGTAATCGGTCGGCTGCCCCGACTCATCCCGGACCATCTCGTGCACGGCGAACCCGTCCATCATCCGCTGGAACAGCACCCGGTAGTTCTGCTCGAGCGTCTGATCGCGGAAGACCAGCACCACGCCGGTGATGCCCCCCTGGGCGTCGTGGATCGGCGCGGCGGAATCTGCGATCGGGCACTCCGAGCCGTCACGGGCGATCAGCAGCGTGTGGTTCGCCAGCCCGACCACCTCGCCCTCGCGCAGGACCCGCTCCACCGGCGAAGGCACCCGCGCGCGCGTCTCTTCGTTGATGATGTCGAAGACGCGCTCCAGCGGCAGGCCGCACGCCTCCGCGCTGCTCCAGCCGGTCAGGTGTTCCGCCACGGGATTCAGCAGATCCACCCGGCCCTGATTGTCGGTCACCAGAACCGCATCGCCGATCGCTTTCAACGTAATGCTGTGACGCTCGGTGCTGGCCCTCAGGCGCGCCTCAGAGGCGTAGAGATCCCGGTAGTGCCGCGTCTGCGCGTGCCGCCACACCGCCAGCACCCCGGCAAAGATGCCGCAGACCAGCGCGATCATTGCCGCCAGGATTAACCGCGACCGAAACCGCCAGTCGGCAAAAATCTCCTCGGTGTCCTGCTTGGCCACGAGCGACCAGCCGGTGCCCGCGACGCGCGTGGCGAACGCGACGACGGGCCGCTCGCGATAGTCGACGCCCTCCATCACGCCCCGCTCGCCCAGCGCGGCCCTCACGGCGGGAAGATCCGTACGCGATAGCGGGACGCGAAGACCGAAGGCCGCCTGGGTCTGGTGGCGCAACACGTTCAGAAACAGCACGTCCTCCCCGTCACGGCGCGAGAGCGTCGTCTCCGCCGTCTGACATGGCGTCGGCCACGTGTTCAAAAGCGGAAAAAGATAGCGCGAGGCGTCGCTCACCAGCACAACGGCACCCAGCAGCGCGGCCTCCGGCGCCTCTGAAGCAAACAGCGGGGCCACGGCGCTGAGATGGGGCTCACCCGATTCGCCGCCATGCAGATCGGTCAGCACCGGCCGCCGCTCGCGCACGGCCTGAGCCAGCGCGGACTCGAATTCGTCATGCAGGCACGCCTCGTTGGAAAGGCTCAGCCGGATCTGCCGCGCGTCATCGACCAGCACGACATCCGCGTAGCCGAAATGCCGCGCCATCATCCGGAAACGGCCGAGCAACGGGCGGGCATTCGGGTCGTTCGGCGCGGCAAAGTAACGCGCGGCCAGCTCGCTGATATGCGGGTCTTCCTGCAGCGTCGCGGCGTCGCCCAGCCGCTCCTCACGCCACGCCGCGATCTCGTCGGCCTTGAGCCGGCCGATCGACACCAGCGTGTCGACCGCCCGCCGGTGCACGAACCGGCTCTGGCTGCGATAATACCACGCGCCGACGACGATGACAGCCGCCAGAGCCGCCAATCCCGCCGCGACCGCCCAATACGTAGACATCTTGTCTTGCGCGTTCATTGCCAGATCACCCGTCTATTCCCTGCCTGCCGAAGTCCTTCACCAAGCAAGCCATAGCCGTCATCATGTCAAAACCGCATCTGACGCGCAAGGCAATCGGTGGGTGGCAGGGTGCGCAGGGCGCATGGCAGTTCTGTTGGGGTCCGTGATTCGTAATCGTAATCTTGCTCGT
>ERZ795056.4699-NODE-4699-length-14034-cov-6.120824_pt1 | contig 14034 bp, 11 predicted proteins | sample MGYA00375140_ERZ795056 | MGnify/ENA primary metagenome ERZ795056 (study PRJEB30185, sample SAMN05720227) | activated sludge metagenome | isolation source: Anaerobic digester | place: USA | collected 2015-03-09 ...
AAACTGAAATTGAACAATCGCTCGGCAGACGGCTTGAAACGGAAAAAGAAAAAATCGAGTTTCTTAATTTTCTCTACTCAAAAGGAATAAAGCAGTCTTTTATTACAGACGGAGAAAAAGAGACGTATGCAGCCAATTTCGACTTTCATTATGTAGTTGAAAATCCTTTAATTGAATATGTTGATTCCACAGGCAGCGGTGATGCTTTTGTCGCCGGAATAGTCTATGGATTTCATAACAACCTTGTATTCGAAGAGTATCTTAGATTAGCCGCTTCGCTTGGAGCTGCAAATGCAGCTTCTACAAACGTATGCAAAGTTACTATTGAAGAGATTGAGCAATACAAACAGAAAGTAAAAATCAGTAACATCGGAAAAAAAGTTAAATTAATTGATGACTCCCCGTAATCTAACAGTTGTTATTTTTCTTTTACTATCAGTCCCGCTTTGTTCACAAATAATTCATTCAGTTTCATTTCATAACAATAAAGTATTTACTGCAGCTGATTATGAAAACCGGATAACAGTTTCAAAGGGAAGCAATTTATTTGAGGGTATAAAAGATACTATTGCCGAAAGAATATTTTTATTCCTTAAAGAACGGGGTTATTACCATTCAAAAATTGATTCAATATCAATAGTACCGGTTGACACTACAGCTTCTGAAATCAACGTCTATATTCAAGAAGATTTCCCATCTTACATAAAAAATATCTTTTTTGAGGGATTGGATTCTACATCCGAAAACAAGCTGTTTGAGAATTATGAGTTCCTTAAAGGAAATTTACTATCGGAAAGAGAACTTACTTCATCTTTCGAAACAATCCTTGACCATTTTGAAAACGCCGGGTATCCATTTGTGAAAGTATTAATCTCGTCTATAAAGTTTGAGTTTGATTCTTCCGGTTCAATTTACAACGCCGATTTATATTTAAAGGTTGAAAGATCAACAGAGAGTATTATTGAAAAGATAGAGGTTGCAGGCAACAACGACACAAAAGATTTTGTAATCTTACGGGAGATAAATGTAAAAACCGGGGAAAGATATTCGTACAAAAAGATTAGAGAAATCCCTGCCAAGTTGAACCGGCTCCGTTTTTTCGACCCGGTACAGGAACCTTTATACTATTTTAATTCCAAAAACGAAGGCATTTTAAAAATTACTGTAAAAGAAAAAAGCACTAACAATTTTGATGGAGTAGTTGGTTATGTCCCCGGTAAAAATGACGATGCCGGTTATGTAACCGGACTAGTGAATGTTAGTATGAGAAATCTTTTCGGAACCGGCAGAGCAGCGGCTGTAAAATGGCAAAAGATTGACCGTTATTCGCAGGAACTGGAATTGCGGTACCTTGAGCCTTATCTATTCGGTTTCCCTTTTAATATTCAAGCCGAGTTTTACCAGAAGCAGCAGGATACAACTTATGTTCAGCGTAAAGTGAATGGCAGTATTGAATATATGGCTTCGGAAGAGATTTCGTTTGCATTCATATTCGGGATGGAAAGCGTTATTCCCACTTTGAATGAAAAACCAATTTTCACCGTATACAATTCTTCATTATTTACAACCGGCGTGAATGTTAAAATTGATACACGCGACGACCCCTACGCTCCAACCAGGGGATTACTATTTATTAATTCTTATTCATATTCAAGAAAAAACATTAAAGGTCCGGATGAATTCATTACGCCCGACCTTGAAACAAAAACGAGTATCCAGAGGATCACTCTTGATTTCAGTTTTTTCTATGAATTATTCCGCAGGCAAATTATTGCTATCGGGTTACATGGAAAAGAATTGCAAGGTACATTATTGGAAGTAAGTGATTTATACAGGCTTGGTGGAACAAACAGCCTGCGTGGTTACCGCGAAAACCAGTTTGTCGGTTCAAGAATTTTTTGGTCGAATACTGAATACAGGCTTCTACTCACACAAAGAACTTATGCCTTCCTCTTCTTTGATACAGGTTATTACTTAAGAAAAGCAAATGAATACTTGAAAATCCAGGAAAGTTCAGCATTCAAAATTGGTTACGGACTCGGACTCAGTCTTGAAACAGGTCTCGGAATCTTAGCGGTAAGCTATGCACTTGCAAAAGGAGAATCGTTCAGCGAAGGGAAAATCCATTTCGGACTTATAAATGATTTCTAAACTATCTTTCACTTTTGAAAGTACTTTAGATTTACGAAAATGAAGAGCATCATTGATTCATCCTGAAATAGAACCGTTATAAAAAAGCGAATTTTATTTAAAGGTTTATTTCCTTATAATTACAACAGAATATTATTAATTTTCAGATAAATGGAAACTACTACAAATACAACCGAAACAAAAAAAATAAAGCCAACAAAAAATTCAATTAGAATACCGGGACTACCGGAAGCAGACATAAACAAATTCCTTAATATTGCACTTAACAACAAAAAGTATTCAATTCCCGGACTTTTGCTTGTCATAATAATCTTTGTGATGATAATCGGCTCGTTATCAACGTCAAATATAGATGTCCCCACTTATGTAGTAAAAAAGGACAACTTCCTTGTATCGATTACCGAAAGCGGGGAGATAATTGCACAGAATTCTGTATCGATTTCAACGCCGCGTGTTAGAGGCAATATTAAAATCGTTTATTTAATACCTCAAGGCTCTGTGGTTAAAGCAGGCGATACCGTAGTCCAGTTTGACCCAACCGAAGCAATTGCATCGGTAAAGGATGCTGAAGCTAAACTTGAGCTTTCATTATCAAACAGGGAGAAACTGCTTGCGAATCATAAATCGCAGGTAACCAGTTCAGAATCTAACCTAAGAAGTGCGGAACTGACATTTGAGCTTTCAAAATTAAACCTTGAGCAGATGAAGTTTGAAGCGGAAGTAAAACAACAGGAAGCCAGACTACAACACAAGAAGAATGAACTTGCATTTCTTAAAGCCAAACAGGATGTGGAGTCTCAAAAAATTGTTCAAAAATCGGAATTAAGCAACCTTGATATTGAGGTTCAACAAAGACGCTCGGAACTTGAGCGGTATAAAAGAGACCTTGAAGTTCTAACGCTTACTGCGCCAACCGGCGGACTTGTAGTTTATGAAACCAACTGGGGAACCGGCAGAAAATTTGCTCTGGGTGATTCCCCCTGGGGCGGCTCCCCTATCCTTAGTTTACCTGACCTTTCACAAATGCAAAGCATCACGTATGTTAATGAAGTTGATGTCAGTAAAGTAAGAAGTGGGCAGAAAGTTATTGTAAAACTTGATGCTTTCCAGGACAGTTCTTTCACCGGCAAGATTTCGAGTGTAGCTTCTCTCGGTAAAATAAAAGATAACAACTCATCAATAAAAGTATTTGAAATTACAGTTGATATACTTGCCCAGTCGGAGATATTAAAACCCGGGATGACAACAAGCAACCGGATAGTAATTAATGAAATACCTAATGTTCTATTTGTACCGCAAGAAGCAGTATTTGAAAAAGTTGATAAAAAACTCGTTTATATTAAAAATGGTTCGGGTTTCGATGAACGTATAGTTGAAATCGGTGAAAAAAGTGAAAACTACGTTGTTATCAAAAAAGGGTTAAATATAGGTGACGAAGTTGCTTTACGCGACCCTACTATCAATATAGAAAAAACAAGTGGAAGTGAAGGCAGTTCACAGTCAGTAGAAATGCCGTCATAATAAAATGAAGAAAATCGAATCATTTAAAATCGGTTTAAACGGTTTAAGGGCTAACAAAACACGAACCGCATTAACTATGCTCGGTATTATATTCGGAGTTGCTGCTGTTATTGCAATGATGTCCATCGGGGAAGGCGCAAAACAAGAAACACTTCAGCAAATTGAATTACTCGGCACTAACAACATAATAATCAACAGGGTAATTAAAAATGAAACTGCTAACGGTGCAAAAGCCTCATACTCCCCAGGTTTAACTATGAATGACAGGGAAGCTATTCTTGAATTAAACCCCTTTGTTGAAAGCATCACTCCGGTAAGAGAAATTAAATCTCCCGTAATTTACAAATCCTCCATAAATGAATTTGTTATTATAGGAACAACAGCGGAATACCCTAATACCTTCAATTCCAAATTAATCGAGGGAACATTTTTCAAACAGTTTCAATATAACGACCGCTCCAATATTTGCGTAATCGGTGCGGGAATAAAAGAAAAACTATTCAAGTTTGAAAGCCCTGTAAATAAAAAAATCAAAATAGGCGACCTTTGGTTTGAGATCATCGGCGTTGTTGCACCGAAGAATGTATCTTCAACCGGGATGAAAAGCTTCGGGTTACGGAATTTCAATGATGACATATATATACCTCTTTCCACTATGGTATATAAAATGGATAAAGTTGAGGTTAACCAGCAAATGGTTATTAGAACCCGCGGAGCATCATTTTCAATGGATGAAGCGGTATCAACTGTAGATAGAAACTCACTGGACCAAATTACAGTGAAAGTAAAGAACTCCGACTTGTTAAAAGAAGCCGCACACCTTGTAGAAAGAATATTACAGAGAAAACATTACGGAGTAAAAGATTACGACGTTATTCTCCCCGAACAACTGCTTGAACAGAAACAAAAAACTCAAAGAATTTTTAATATAGTTATGGGAGCAATAGCTGGAATTTCGCTGCTTGTGGGGGGAATCGGAATTATGAACATCATGCTTGCAAACATCATGGAAAGGACAAGAGAAATCGGCGTTAGAAGGGCTGTTGGTGCAACTAAAATTGATGTTTTAACCCAGTTTTTGTTTGAAGCTATCACAATCAGTATAATCGGTGGTTTGCTCGGAATTCTTGTCGGATTTATTCTTACGGCAGTAATATCAACTTACGCCGAATGGAAAACCTTTGTTTCCCCTATTGCAGTAATCCTGGCCTTTTTCGTTTCTGCAATTACAGGAATAATTTTTGGAATTTATCCCGCCAAAAAAGCGGCTGATAAGAACCCGATTGAATCTTTAAGATATGAATAAACTTCTTTTCTAAAACCGGGAAGGAACTACTCAAATGAAATTTAAAAAGACAATATTACTTCTCCTTTGCTTAGTAACAAATATATCACCTCAAAGAGTATTGGAGCTTGATGAAGCACTATCAATTGCACTAAAAGAGAGCTATTCGATTAAATCCGCTTCATTTTCGCTTGAAGGTTCTCAAAAAACTCTTGAAGCAACTAAAATGGGATTACGTACTTCAGTTTCAATGGAATTCGATCTGCCGCGTTATTCCAGAAGCCTCCAAAGCCAGTTCAATACTCAAACTGCAAGCGAACAGTTTTTTGAAGTCGGAAACACTACACTTGAAGGAAGGCTTTATTTTACGCAGCCAATCCCCTTTACAAACGGAACATTCTCGTTAGTTAGTTCGATATTCGGAAGAGATCAATTTAGTGGAATTACAGGAACATCACGTGATTACTACACGAATATGAGCCTAAGACTGCGTCAACCTTTATTCACTTTTAATTCGCTTTCGGCAAGTCTTGAAAGAGCCGAAATTAATCTTGAGAAATCAAAACGGAATTTTTCCAGAGCGGAACATGACCTAATTTATAATGTAACTTCTAGCTTTTACCAGCTTTTCCAGGCAAAAAGGAATATGGAGATAGTTCAGGAACGGGTAAATCAAACTACGATTTCTTATGAAACTGCGATGAATAAATACAAAGCCGGTTTACTTGCAGAAGTAGAAGCACTACAGCTTGAAGTTGAACTTGCTTCGGCAAAGAATGAATTGTTGAACGCTGAAACACGTTTCAGGGAAGCTAAAGATAACATTAAAATATTAATCGGACTTCCAATTGATGAGGATATTGATGTTGCTGCCGAATTGGAATACAAGCCTGTTAAAATCGATGTTGAACATGCTGTTCAATCGGCGCTCGATAATCGACCGGAGCTACATAATGCCGGTGCGGATATTAATTTGAGTTCATTGACGGTTGATGAAGTTAGTTCAAAAGGAAATATTAATGCCGTGCTTCAGGCGAATTACGGTATTAATAAAAACGACGATGATTTTAAAGACTTGTTTCATGCTTTTGCTGAAGACCGGAGTGTATCTTTTACGGTTGCATTACCGGTTTGGGACTGGGGTAAGAACAGCCGGGAAGTCGAATCTGCCGAAGCAAATTTGAAACTATCGGTTTTGACATTTGAAAACTTAAAAGAGCAGATTAAAAAAGAGATAATAACACTTGTAAACAAAATCGAATCATCCCGCGCAAGAGTTGAAGTACTTACAAAAAGCGTGGAAGTAGCACGTAAAAGTTATGAAATAAGCACAGCACGCTTTGAAGCCGGCAACATAACAAGTTTCGATTTATCTCAAACACAACTCCGTTTAACGGATGCGCAAACGAACAGTTTGAATGCATTAATTGATTATAAGCTGGCAATTGCCGATTTAAAACGAAAGACTTTTTTTGATTACGAGAGGCAATAAATATTCCGGGTTTATAATAAGCCACAAATCCGGAATATTTATTCAGCTATGAAATGGCTGCTACTCAACGGAGATGTTGCTAATCTCTTCTTCTGTAGCGGGTCTCAATTCAAGTAGTTTCACATCAAAGGTCAACTCTTTCCCTGCAAGGGGATGATTAAAGTCAAGTTTAACATCCTGTCCGGTAATTTCTTTTACTACAAAAGGAAGTGGTCTACCATCGGGTGTATTTGCAATAAATTCATCCCCGACATTTATAATCTGGTCTTTAGGGAACTGTGATAATTTAACAAGTTGAATTGCATTCAGATCATAATTACCGTACGCATTTTCCGGTGAAAGAACAACTTTACGGGATTCTCCCTCTTTCATCTCGAAAACCACTTTTTCAAGTTCAGGGAGTATCTGATTCCTTCCCGAAATGAATTTAAATGGCTCATTCCCTTCTGTTGTATCGATAGTGTTACCAAGTTCATCTTTTAGTACGTAGTCTATTGCCACATAATTATCCGGCTGCATATTTGTTTCCTTTTTTTGAAATTGTTATTCAAAGATAATAAATAAAACAACGTTAGATAAACAATAATTCATTTTTTCGACTGGCAGAAAACTTTTCGTCAATTAATTTGAATTCTCTCGGTTAATTTTATTAAATTTGAACCAAGTGATTGAACTTTTTTTTACTGAACAACGATTATAAATATACTTAGAATATAAACGACAACGAGAAAGGATTTTTTTATGAAAGAGAAATTGTTTTCGACAAAGTTTTTCTTTTTAACCGGACTGATATTAGCGGCTGTATTTTCAAGATTAATTCCGCATCCCCCAAATTTCGCACCGATTGCAGCTATTGCACTGTTTGGTGGTGCATATTTCGACAATAAGAAGCTTGCCTTTATTGTTCCGTTTATAGCTCTTCTTATCTCCGATCTTGTAATCGGCTTTTATGATGGGATGTGGGCGATTTATTTAAGTTTTGCCCTTGTAGTCGGAATCGGCTTTATGCTCAGAAACCGTGTTAATACAGGCAGGGTTGCAATTGCCGCTGTTTCCTCTTCGGTACTGTTTTTTGTTGTAACCAACTTTGCTGTTTGGGTTTCGGGATTCTTATATCCTATGAATTTTTCGGGACTTGTAACATGTTATACTGCTGCAATACCGTTTTTCCATAATACTTTAATAGGTGACCTGGTTTATTCAGGTGCTTTATTCGGATTGTATGCTTTAGCAAAAGTTAAATATCCAAGTCTGGTTGAAACAAAAGCTTAAAAAAAATCAGCCCTAAAGAATTGATTCTTTAGGGCTTTTTCCTTCCCAAGTTTTCCAATTCTCCGAATTCTATTTTTTACCTCTTTCAACTGCGAAGTTCAGTATCTTTACGAGTGATTCTTCATAAGAATAACCGGCAGCTTCTGCAGAACGCATAAAACCCGCACTTTCTGTTAAATCGGGATTCGGGTTTACTTCAAGTACAAACACTTCATTTTCTTTAGATAACCGAATATCTACTCTTGAATAATCCCTTACTCCCATGGTTTTGAATGCAGTAAGAGCTATTGTTTCAACCTTCTTTCTTATTTCTACCGGTAATTCCGCAGGACAAATAGGAATTGTTTTATGGTAGGCTTCGTGTAACGGATCCCATTTGGCTTGATAGCTTACTATATTCTCAAGATGATCCGGCATTTCGGAAAAATCGATTTCGCTTATCGGCAGAACTTCGGGATTTTTATCCCCCATTATTGCCACATTCAATTCCCTTCCTTCAATAAATTCCTCTACTAAAGCCGGTTGTTTAAAACTCTCCAATATATTATCAATCCTCTTTTTCAAGTCTTTATTACCTCTAACTACAGCTTTGTAATCGATTCCTACACTTGCATCTTCATATGCAGGTTTAACTATTAGTGGGAATTTCAACTTGTGGGAATAACGTTGTTTTATTTCGCTTACTACAATAAAATGGGGTGAAGCTATTTTATTGTACGCAAGAATTCTTTTAGTCAAAACCTTGTTTTGGCAATTTGCGAGCGCAATCGGGGGTGCGCCTGTGTAAGGAATTTTTAATAATTCGAAAATACCCGCAATATTCATCTCAAGTTTCGGGTCATTATGAAAAAGCTCAACAAAATTAAAAATCACATCCGGTTTTTCGGTTTTCAGATGCTCTATCAACTTGAAAAAATCATCTTTAACATTGAAATGATAAGCATTAAAACCGTTCTTTCGTATTAATTCTGTTAGTTGTTCGTATTCTTCAACAGGGGAAATACTATCCATCTCAAAGTAGGGGACAAAACCGAGTTCTGTTTCGTTTTCCACGGTTTTAGCTTTATACATTTCCGGCATAGGCTCATTGAAAAGGATGCCTACCTTTAATTTTTTCATATTTACCTCTATATTCGTAAAAAATGATCTCGATAAAATTGATTCGATTACTTAAATTTACATCAAACATTTTTTAATTAAAAATCGACCTATAATTTAAATGAGTTTTTACCCTCAACCTTATAAATACCAGTGCGGTCCTTTCGCATTAAAGTATGCACTTGTAATGCTTGGGCAATTCCCAAACGAAAATATTTTAGCAAAGAAAGCCGGCAGCAGCTGGTGGAACGGAACCGATGAAATAGGGCTGGCGAAAGCTGCAAAAGCATACGGCTGTAAAATGAAATACTTTAGGCGGGAAACAAAAAGCGAATCGCTCAAAGTACTTATTTCGCATCTTAAAGATGGATACCCGTGCATTCTAAGCGTTGATAACTGGGAACACTGGTTCACGGTGATTAACGTTCAACAAGATAAATTTATTGTTGTTGACAGCGGACTTGACAAAGTTATCGTTATCTACTCCTATTCGCAATTATTAAAAAGATGGAAATATTTTGATGAGGAAACAGGGGAAACCAGTTACGACGGTTATGCCCTTATTCCTAAATTTAAAGTAACAACCAAAGCACACTTCTCCCTTGAAAAAGCACGCTACGTAATGAGAGAAAGTAATAAAGCATTGGCTCAAAAATGGGATACGTATTTTAACGATTTAATTAATGTATGCCGCCCGCATTCGCCGCAATCAGCCAGAACTATCTCTTTTAATGAGTTTTTAAGAAGGTATGAAAACCTGCTTGTAAAAGAAATTGCTAACTGGCATGGAACTCCATCTTACGGGGAATTAAAAAAAATTCTTAATAACATGCGTTTTGTTGCTGAGATATATGACCTTGTGATCTACGTCCAGGATCAAAAGAAAGCTCTTGTTTCTATTTCTGCTATTCTAATGATGTATGCATGCGGTAAATACGGTATGGAAAAAATATACTAATTAATCGAAGTGAAAGTATGGAACTTAAAAGACACCCGAAAATCTTAAAGAAAGAAAATGTTGCATTACTGATTATAGATATACAAGAAAGAATATTCAGAGTAATGCAGCATACCGAAAGAGTAATCGAAAACAATCTTAAATTGATTAACGGTTTTCAAATTATGAACTTACCAATTTTCTATACCGAACAGTACCCAAAGGGACTTGGAGAAACCGAATCGAGATTAAAAGAAGCCCTCGGAAATAAACAGGCTGTTCAAAAAATGAGTTTTAGCTGCTATGGTGCCGGCGACCTTTTTGATGAACTGAATTCAAAAAAGATAAAACAAGTAGTGGTTACCGGTATTGAATCACATGTATGCGTTCAACAAACCGTTATGGATTTACTTGCGAATGATTTCCAGGTCAATGTTATTGCTGATGCAGTATCATCACGGAAAGAAATTGATTACAATACTGCATTGAATAGAATGGCAAAACTTGGGGCAGAGGTTACTACTACAGAATCGGTTTTGTTTGAACTTCTTGAGGTTTGCGGTACAGATGAGTTTAAAGCTGTTTCAAAATTAGTCAAATGACATGACCATTAAAAAATTTTAGTGCATCATCGTATCGCAAAAGACTATAAAATTTAGGATTTAATTAAAAGAAAGAAATAGTATGTCCGAACTAAAACAAACGAAATCAATTAACCCTGCGACACTCGAAGTAATCGGTTTTACAGAAGAAAATAGCATTGATGATTTGCTCAATGCAATTGAAAAATGTAAGAGGATTCAGCCGGAATGGGCGAGAAAATCGTTCAAAGAAAGAAATGAATATCTTTTCAAAATAAGAGATTTTATTGTTGATAATGCGGACTTAATAGCAGATACAATTTCGAAAGATTCCGGTAAAACAAAGATGGATGCCTTGAGCACGGAAGTATTTCCCGCCACAATGGCGCTTACTTACTATTGTAAAACCGCCCCAAAAGTTTTAAGACGTAAGAAACTAAAAGCCGGGAGTATTCTTTTAATTAACAAACGCTCTTATATCGATAGAGTTCCCTGGGGTATTGTTGGAATTATTAGCCCATGGAATTATCCATTTGCTATTCCATTCCACGAAATAATAATGGCATTGGTTGCAGGTAATGCAGTTATTTTAAAAGTAGCAACTCAAACTCTTCAAGTCGGGAAAATTATACAACAGTGTATTGATGCCGCCGGTTTACCGGATGGATTATTCCATCTATTAAATATTCCGGGAAACATCGCCGGTGATTCATTTATTGGAAATGGAATAAACAAAATATTCTTCACCGGTTCCGTTCCGGTGGGGAAAAAATTGATGAAAAGTGCATCTGAAAAATTGCTTCCTCTTTCACTTGAACTTGGCGGGAACGATGCAATGATCGTATGCAGCGATGCAAATCTTTTCCGTGCAGTAAGCGGAGCGTTGTGGGCGGGACTTTCAAATTCGGGTCAATCATGTGCCGGCGTTGAAAGGATTTATGTTGACACGAAAATCTATAATGAATTTATCATACTTCTTAAAAAGCAAATTGTCAAACTGCGTCATGGAGCCGATACAGGTTTTAATGTTGACATCGGTTCTTTAACAACTGAAAACCAATTAAAAACAGTAAAGGAACATGTACTCGACGCCGAAGAGAAAGGAGCATTGGTTTCTACTTTTTCCAATCCAAATGAAAATAATCCGGGACTGTTTCATCCTCTTACCATTATTGAAAACGTAACTGATGAAATGCTTGTAATGAAAGAAGAAACTTTTGGACCTGTAATTGCGATTTCGAAATTCAACACTATTGAAGAAGCTATAACAAATGCTAACAACTCGAATCTCGGTTTAACCGCTTCAATATGGACTGAAGATAAAGAAAAAGCTCACTCGATAGCATCAAGAATAGAAGCCGGTGCTATTACAATTAATGACCATTTGATGAGTCACGGACTTGCAGAGACTCCCTGGGGTGGATTCAAACAATCAGGTTTAGGAAGAACACATAGTTACTTAGGGCTTGAAGAAATGACACAGCCCCGTGTTGTTGTTGACGATATAATGCCAGGTGTTCAAAAGAATATGTGGTGGTATCCGCACAGCAAGTCGATTTATGACGGATTGAAAGGAGCAATGGAATTCCTTTACTCTAACGACATTATGAAAAGACTCACGGGACTTGTAAAACTGACAAAAGTTTTTTTAAGATCATTCAGTAAAAACGGTTAATACCGGATAGATCATTGGGGTTGTTTGAAAATTAAATTTGAAACAACCCCATCAAAAACAACAACTATTTTTCGTTTAACAATTTCTCTTTATAAACTGCTAAATTCTTTAATTGTTCTTCATTTAGTTTTGGATAGAAAGGTTTCAACCTTGCAAGGGTTTGCGTAATGATTTCAGAAATAGCGAGTCTTGCAAACCATTTTTTGTCCGCCGGAATAACATACCATGGAGCAGACTTTGTGCTTGTATTCAGCAGGCATTCTTCGTATGCTGCTTTATATTCTGCCCAGTGAGCCCTTTCTTTCAAATCCGAAGCAGAAAATTTCCAGTTCTTTGCCGGGTCTTCAAGCCGTTTCAAGAATCGTCTTTTCTGTTCTGCTTTTGAAACATGAAGGAAAAATTTTACTGTAATAACACCATTTTCATACAGGTAGCGTTCAAAGTCTCGTATTTGCCGGTACCTATTATCCCAGATATTTTTATTTACAAGCGGTTCGGGAAGTTTTGCGTGTTTAATATAGTCGTGTACTTTTACAACAAGAACCTCTTCGTAGTGAGAGCGGTTGAATATACCGATTCGACCTCTTTCGGGGAGTGATTTATTGATGCGCCATAAGTAATCGTGGTCTAATTCTTCTGCCGAAGGTTGTTTGAAACTGAATACCTGGCAGCCTTGCGGGTTTAATCCACTCATTACATGTTTAATTGCGCCGTCTTTCCCTGCAGCATCCATTGCTTGAAAGATAATAAGCAATGCATACTTGTCGTGTGCATAAAGTTTGTCCTGAAGATCAGACATTTTTTCGATGTTTTTATGCATACGTTTCTCGGCTGCCTCTTTTGATTTGAAGCCTCCGGAAAAATCTGTTGGAAAATCGTTAAGGTCGATTTTCTTTTTATAAGGAACTTTAAACTTAGTAAGATTCATACTTCCAGCCTCTCTAATTTTGAATTTGGAAATGATTTACCGTAAATATAAACAATATTAAGTCAAAACCGGAAATAGTATTGTCACAATATTTAAATATTAGCTCATGATTTGACTCTGAGATAGGCATATTTTTGTATTTTAAGAAAATCAACTTTTCTTCAAGTTTAACTTAGAACTGGTGGCAGTTTAATCACCAAGAAAATAGATAAAAATATCTTATATTTTGCCTCAAAATTGGGTTTTTTATGGCAGACAAAGAGTTTCTAAAAAAGTATAATTTACCGGTTAATTTCTTCAATAGAGATCTGAGCTGGATTGAGTTCAACAGGCGTGTGCTTGAAGAAGCATTAAATCCTGAACTCCCGCTGCTCGAGAAAGTAAAATTTATTTCGATTTTTGCTTCCAACCTTGATGAATTTTACATGATTCGCGTATCGGGAATTAAAGATCAAATTGCTGCAGGAATAACAGGTCCTACAATTGACGGCTTAACCCCGCATGTTGAACTGCAACGTATAGAAAAGGCAGTTAAGCCAATGCTTGATGCATTAAGCAATCTCTGGTTAAACGAAGTAGTTCCTAATCTAAAAAAGAATAACGTTCATATACTGGACTATCAAGAATTATCGGAAACGGAAAAGGAAAAACTGACGGCTTTTTTCAAAAAAGAAATTTACCCCGTATTAACTCCGCTTGCTTTTGACCCGGGCAGACCTTTTCCATATATATCAAACTTGAGTTTGAGTCTTGCTGTACTTGTTAAAAATCCTAAAGGGGACAAGCACTTTGCCCGCGTTAAAGTTCCAAGCATTCTACCGCGTTTGCTTCAAATTGATAAAATAATTCAAAGTGAAAAAAAGAAAACAAACGGGCAGAAGTTCGTCGCGAAGTTTATTTGGCTCGGTGACCTCATACGCGAAAACCTTGAATTTTTATTCCCAAAGATGGAAATAGTAGAAGCGCACAGGTTTAGATTGACAAGGGATACCGATATTGAAATCCAGGAAGATGAAGCTGATGACCTGCTTACTGTAATCGAAGAAAATATCCGTCAAAGAAGATTCGGTTCGGTTGTCAGACTGGAAATCAAT
>ERZ795056.4701-NODE-4701-length-14031-cov-47.905624_pt1 | contig 14031 bp, 13 predicted proteins | sample MGYA00375140_ERZ795056 | MGnify/ENA primary metagenome ERZ795056 (study PRJEB30185, sample SAMN05720227) | activated sludge metagenome | isolation source: Anaerobic digester | place: USA | collected 2015-03-09 ...
TCGATGTGCTTGGCCATGAACGATGACCGCCTGGAGCCTGGCGAACGTTGCGCGTCGACATCCAATCGCAATTTTGAAGGTCGTCAAGGAGCGGGCGGGCGCACGCATTTGGTGAGCCCTGCGATGGCCGCTGCTGCGGGCATCGCGGGCCACTTCGTTGACGTTCGTCGTCTCGGCTAAGAAATCAAGGAGCAAATGATGCGCTGGTTACTCAAATCGTTGATGTTGGTCTCGTTGTTCGCCGCACTGTCGGGCTGCAATACCGTTCGCGGCATCGGACAAGATGTGCAAAAGGCTGGCGAAAAAATCGAAGATGCTGCGAAGAAGAAATAGACATGGAAAAGTTCATTACTCACACCGGCTTGGTTGCGCCGCTTGATCGCGCGAACGTCGATACGGATGCGATCATTCCAAAGCAATTTTTGAAGTCGATTAAACGTACGGGGTACGGCCCGAACTGCTTTGACGAGTGGCGTTATCTTGACGTTGGCCAGCCCGGCGTGGACAACAGTAAGCGCCCGCTGAATCCGAGTTTCGTACTCAATGAGCAGCGTTTTCAAGGTGCGTCGATCTTGTTGGCGAGACAAAATTTCGGCTGCGGATCGTCGCGTGAGCACGCTCCGTGGGCGCTCATGCAAAACGGCTACCGCGCCGTGATCGCGCCCTCATTCGGCGATATTTTTTATAACAATTCGCTCAACAACGGCTTGCTGGTGATTCGTTTGCCCGAAGCGCAGGTTGATCGCTTGTTCCATGATTGTGCGGCGTTTCCGGGCTTTAACCTGATCGTCGATTTGGACGCCCAACTGGTGCGTGCCACGGACGGCAGTTTTGCCTTTCCGTTCGACATCGCAGCGTCGCGTCGCGAGCGCATGATCAACGGCTGGGATGACATCGGCTTGACACTGCTACACGCCGACGCGATTCACGCATTTGAAGATAAACATTTCGCTACGCAGCCTTGGCTAGCGTAGGTCTCCGCGACGTACTTTTCACTGCGATCAGAACATAAAAATGAACATTCTCATCCTCCCCGGCGACGGCATCGGCCCGGAAATCATGGCGCAGGCCATTCGTGTTCTCGAGAAATTTAAGACCGAAGGTTTGCCAATCACGCTCTCGCACGGCCATCTTGGTGGTGCGGCATACGACGCACACGGTCATCCATATCCGGAAGCCACGCAAAAGGTCGCGCATGCGGCTGATGCGATCATGCTCGGTTGTGTAGGCGGCCCAAAGTACGACACACTGCCACGCGCCATGCGGCCTGAGCAAGGCTTGCTCGGGATTCGCAAGGACTTGAAACTTTTTGCGAACCTGCGCCCCGCTATGCTCTATCCGGAGCTTGCGGCCTCGTCATCGTTGAAGCCGGAAGTCGTTGCCGGCCTCGACATCATGATTATTCGCGAATTGACGGGGGACATATATTTCGGACAACCGCGCGGTCGCCGCACGAACGCTGCGGGTGAAGACGAGGGTTATGACACGATGCACTACGCCCGCTCGGAAGTAGAGCGCATTGCCCGCGTCGGATTCGAGACTGCGATGAAGCGCGGCAAGAAACTTTGCAGCGTTGACAAAGCCAACGTTCTCGACACGTCTATCCTATGGCGCGAGGTCGTGACAGAAATGGGGAAGTCGTATCCCGAGGTCGAGCTGTCGCACATGTACGTTGATAACGCCGCAATGCAGTTGGTGCGCGCACCAAAGCAGTTTGACGTAATCGTTACTGGCAACATTTTCGGCGACATACTGTCCGACGAAGCGTCGATGTTGGCGGGCTCGATCGGCATGCTGCCATCAGCCTCGCTTGACGCCAACGGCAAGGGTCTGTACGAACCGATTCATGGTTCGGCTCCCGACATCGCGGGTCAGAACAAGGCCAATCCCATCGCAACCGTTCTTTCGATGGCAATGATGATGCGCTACACCTTCGCCCGCGCCGACATCGCTCAGCGCATTGAAACGGCGGTTCGCTCCGTGCTCGCAACTGGCCTACGGACGGGCGACATTGCGCTTCCCGGTGAGCATGTTGTCGGCACTCAAGCGATGGGTGACGCCCTCGTTGCTGCGTTGTAGCGAAAATTCAACAATAATGTTGCATGACAATGACATTTAGCATGTAACGTACGGGTCACAAGATGTGGTGCTGCAGATTGCAGCGCGACACAACATCTTGGGGATTTCTTAACAACGCACAGAAAGAGTGTAAGTACAAGCTCACACGAGCTTGTACTTAAAGCTAAATCTGAGCTTGCGGCGGCAACCCCATGATGTTATTTTTCTTCTCTATTTCAGAAATCAGAGGGCGGCATGCTGCGCCATAAACCATTAGTTGCATCACTCATCCTTGCCGGCGTACTTGCCGCGACAGACGCTTCCGCGCTCGGATTGGGTCGCCTGAGTGTGACCACCGCGCTTGGCCAGCCGCTGGTAGCCGAGGTCGATTTGGCCACATCGCCCGGCGACGATGCTGACTCGATTCGCGCCAATGTCGCCTCGCCAGCGGTTTATCGCGCGGCCAACGTCGAATACCAAGGCGTGCTGCAAAACGTGCGTGCGCAAGTGCTCAAGCGCCCCAACGGACAGCCCTACGTTCGCTTGACGAGCAGCCAAGCTGTCAATGATCCGTACCTTGATATCTTGCTTGAGGTGAATTCCAGCACGGGTCGCTTGGTGCGTGAATATGTATTCCTTCTCGATCCGCCCGGCGCAGCTGCACCACAGGCGATTGAGCCATCACAACCGGCACGTCCGCCAATTCCAGCGCAATCCGCGCCCACAACCACGGCAAAGGCACCCGTCGCGTCGCGCGTGACGGGAACAAGCCCTGTCGCGCCGCCCGCAGCATCAGTCGCGTCCGATGGCTCCGCTTATTCAGTGAAGAGAGGCGACACACTCTCTGGCATCGCCGGGCGCAACGCTCAAGCTGGCATATCAATCGAACAAATGATGATTGCCATTCAGCGCGCAAACCCAAATGCGTTCATTGGCAACAATATCAACCGTCTACGCTCGGGTGTAACGCTAAACATGCCTGCGAGTGCTGACGCACAAGGGATAGCGCAGAACACGGCGGTCAGCGAAGTACGTGCACAAGCATCAAGCTGGCGTGGCTATGTCGCGCGAGTCTCCGACTCCGTCCCGACCGTGAATGCTGACCAAGCGAGTGCCCGCGCGAGCGGCCGCGTCTCGGGTGCAGTCGCTGATACGGGTACCAGCCCGAGCAGTTCGGACAAATTGAAGCTGTCGCAAGGCGAGCGAACCAAGCAAGCCAATACGGAATCCAAAGTCGCGGCAACCAAAGCGCTCAAAGAAGAGCAATCTCGCATTGCGGCACTGGAAAAAATAAAGCAAGACGCAGCCGTCGCCCTGCAAAACCAGAAGCTAGCCGAAGCGCAAGCAAAAGCGCGCGAAGCGGCGAAGCCTGCTCCAGCGCCGGTGCCAGCTCCAGTGGCCGCCGCCCCGGTCGCGCCTCCGCCTCCGCCGGCACCAGCCCCTACACCCGCGCCGATCGCCAAGGTTGATCCGCCGAAGGCTGAGGCCCCCAAAGCGGAGCCACCAAAGGCTGAACCACCGAAAGCCGCTGAAGCACCAAAACCTGAGCAACCAGTACCGACACCCGTGGCGGTCGCGCCGGCGCCAGCCCCAGCGGCTGCGCCCGCTCCTGCACCTGCAGCAGCAGCTGCACCACCAGTGACGCCCGCGCCAAAACCCGCTCCCGCAGTCGCCGCTCCGTCAGCCCCGGTCGAGGCCGAAGCAGGCATGTTTGACGGCCTCTTGGATAATCCATTGGTGCCCGCTGGCGCTGGCCTCGCAGCGCTTCTGGGCGGTGTATTCCTCTGGAGCCGACGCCGCAAAACGCCAACCGATCCAATCACGTCTTCGAAAATGATGGATCCGGTAGTAAACACCATGAATCCGGATACTGTGTTCGGTACGTCTGGTTTGGGCGTCGTAAAAACTAATGACGTACCCGTACAGAGCCAATTTAGCCGCTCTGGCATGGGCACTATCGATTCGAGCGAAGTAGACCCTGTCGCAGAAGCCGAGGTCTATATCGCTTATGGCCGTGAGGCACAAGCCGAAGAAATTTTGCGTGAAGCGTTAATACGCGACCCGCAACGGCCTGACGTGGCAACAAAGCTCGCCGAGATAAGCGCGGTTCAAGGCAAACGCGAGGAGTTTGATCGTATCTCTGCCGATGTGCTGGCAATGGATCGCAACGGCGAGTACAAACAAAAGCTCGCCGATATCGCCTTGGCGCATTTCCCTGGCCATGCGACTGCTGGCGGCGTCGCGGTGTCGACTGCTTCCAAAGGCGCTGCCGCCGATTCGTCAGTCATCGCTCCCGCTATTGGCGCAGTCGCGGCGACGGCAGCAACAGCTGCCGCTGCGGCGGTCGCGGCCAAGTCAATGTTTTCCGACAACACTCCAGTCGCTGAGCACATAACAACGGTGCCCCCGACGTCTGCCTCCAATGGAGCGCTCGACTTCGTTCTTGACGGGATGACGATTGCAAAGCCGACGCCAGCACCCGAGCCTGCGGTGATGCCTGAGCCAGTGGCGGCACCTGCTCCGGCGCCGTTGGCCCCACGCGCCTCCGCGATTCCCGCCTTCTCCTCCGCGCCGTCAAGCGCGAGCAAGAAGTCGCTAGAGCAAGACCTGGCTGAGCTCGAAGAATCGCTGAAGAAAGCTACGGCTTCCGGTAAGTTGCCTGAGTCGAATATGGATTTCACCGACTTCTCCACCGCGACGCCGACCAACCTCGGCACAGTCGGACCGTCAATGCGACCAGAAATGCTCGACTTGAGCTTTGATGCGGGACGCCAAGGTTTCGTTGATCCTACGCCGTCGATTCTTGACGGGCAATGGCACGATGCGTCGACCAAGCTTGATCTTGCACGCGCTTACGAAGAGATGGGTGACCGCGAAGGTGCGCGCGAAATTCTTCGCGAAGTCATTCATGACGGTGACGAAGCGCAGCAATCTGAAGCGAAAGCGATGCTCGCCAAGCTTGGCGGCTGACGCGACGGCAGCCTCCGCGCGTATCGATTGAACGAAATGGCATCCTCCCAGCCTGCGGCGTCCGTGCTGCAACGCTGGGCGCTGGGGGTCGAGTACCGCGGTAGTGCGTACTGCGGCTGGCAGCGGCAGGCCGAACAGCCATCCGTACAAGAAGCGTTGGAAACGGCGCTCTCCTCAATTGCAACGCAACGCATTAACGTTATTGCAGCTGGCCGAACGGATACCGGCGTGCACGCATCCTTGCAGGTGGTTCACTTCGAAACCACCGCAAACCGTGAAGCCTCCGCGTGGGCGCGCGGCGGCAATCAGTTTCTACCGGACGACATTTCAATCCGGTGGGCAATGCCGGTCAACGCCGAATTTCATGCCAGATTTGCGGCGCGTTCGCGTCGATATGTTTATTTGCTCGCCTCGCAACCGCATCGGCCTGGACTCCACAGCCACCGCGTCGGATGGACTCATTGGCCGATTGAAATGTCACGCGTTGAAGCTGCACTTCCTGCTTTGTGGGGAACCCATGACTTCACCAGTTTTCGCGCAGCAGAATGCCAAGCCAAGTCGCCGATCAAAACGATGCATTCAGCGACGGTTTCTGCACACGGTAACCTGCTGCGCTTCGACTTTCATGCCGATGCTTTTCTGCATCACATGATCAGAAACATCATGGGCGCATTGGTCTACATTGGTAATGGCCGCCAGCCCGCTGATTGGCTTAAGACGCTCATCGCGCAAAAAGATCGTAAGCTCGCTGCGCCAACGTTTTCGCCAGATGGGCTCTATCTCGCTGGAATTGAGTACGATAGGCGGTTCAATATTCCTGAAATTTTCGTCGATCCGTGGCTGTAAACACTAACTATGGCACTGCTCGAACGCGCATCAAGATTTGTGGCTTGCGTGAGCAAGCGCATGTCTGCGCGGCGGTGAACGCGGGCGCCGATGCACTTGGTTTTGTGCTTTACGCTCCTAGCCCGCGTGCGGTGACGTTGGACACATGTCAGGCGCTTACACACAGCGTCCCGGCTTTTGTAACGACCGTGGCGCTATTTGTGAACCCCACGCGGGAAGAGGTGGACGCGGCGCTCGCAGCAGCCCGAATCGACCTGTTGCAGTTTCACGGCAACGAGCCTGAAGCCTTCTGCGCGAGCTTTGGCCGCCCCTATATCAAGGCATTGCCGGTCGGTGAGTCGTTCGATTTATTACAATCGGGATTGCAATACGCCTCCGCCTCCGCGATCTTGTTGGATACGCCGAGTGCGGGACATGGCGGCAGTGGAAAGACATTCAATTGGCAGCTGATCAACCCAGTAAACACACCAAGCCGCGGCAACGTTCGCGCGCCTCGGGTCGTTTTGTCTGGTGGCTTGACTGCTGCAAATGTGGCCGGCGCAGTTAACGCTGTTCGCCCGTTTGCTGTGGATGTGAGTAGCGGCGTTGAGATTTCTCGCGGCGTGAAAAGCTCCGAACTCATTGAACAATTTTGTCGCGCTGTGCGCCACGCGGATAACCAATCCTGACCCGCAAAGCGACGCGGCAACGACGCAGCGCTGAAAGCCTCTATGAAACCTTATGACCTTCCCGATGCCCGCGGCCACTTCGGCCAATATGGCGGCACCTTCGTGGCCGAAACCCTCATCCAGGCGCTCGATGACCTGAAAGCGCAATACGCCAAGTACCAACACGACCCAGAATTCAAAGCCGAATTCGAGAACGAGCTGAAGTATTTTGTGGGCCGCCCGAGCCCGGTGTATCACGCCAAACGCTGGAGCGAGATGCTTGGAGGCGCGCAGATTTACTTCAAGCGCGAAGACTTAAATCACACTGGCGCGCACAAGATCAACAACTGTATCGGCCAAGCGCTGCTCGCTAAGCGACTTGGCAAGCCGCGCGTCATCGCTGAGACCGGTGCCGGCCAACACGGAGTCGCCACTGCAACCATCGCGGCGCGCTACGGCCTCGAATGCGTGATTTACATGGGCTCTGAGGATGTGAAGCGACAAGCACAGAATGTGTATCGCATGAAGCTGCTTGGTGCGACTGTTGTTCCAGTCGAGAGTGGATCGAAGACACTCAAAGACGCGCTTAATGAAGCGCTGCGCGACTGGGTGACCAACGTCGACAACACGTTCTACATCATCGGCACCGTTGCCGGCCCGCATCCATACCCGATGATGGTGCGCGATTTTCAACGCGTCATTGGCGACGAATGCCTCACCCAAATGCCAGAAGTGGCCGGTCGACAACCTGACGCCGTGATTGCGTGCGTCGGTGGCGGCTCCAACGCGATGGGCATTTTTTACCCCTACATTCCGTATGAGAAGACGCGTCTGATCGGCGTGGAAGCTGCGGGCGAAGGTATCGAGACCGGCAAACATTCCGCCTCGCTTACGAAAGGCGTGCCCGGTGTGTTGCACGGCAACCGCACATATCTCTTGCAAGACGAAAATGGCCAAATCATCGAAACGCACTCAGTGAGCGCTGGTCTTGACTACCCTGGCGTCGGGCCCGAACACGCGTATCTAAAAGACATCGGCCGCGCGGAGTATGTAACCATCACCGACGACGAAGCACTCAAAACGTTTCACGAGTGTTGTCGCATCGAAGGCATCATCCCGGCGCTCGAGTCGAGCCACGCCATTGCCTACGCCACCAAACTCGCACCGACCATGAGTAAAGACAAAATTCTGTTAGTCAATCTTTCGGGACGTGGTGACAAAGACATGCACACCGTCGCGCAACGCGGTGGATTGGAGTTCAACTAATGATGAACCGCATCAATACCGCATTTGCTGCGCTGAAAGCCAACGAAAAAACGGCGCTCATTCCATTCATAACAGCGGGCGATCCGTCGATTGAATCCACACTACCGACCATGCACGCGCTCGCAGCGGCTGGCGCGGACGTCATCGAACTCGGCGTGCCCTTTTCCGATCCGATGGCGGACGGGCCGGTGATTCAGCGCTCCTCCGAACGCGCGCTGGCCAAGGGCATGTCGATGCGCAAAGTGCTCGCCATCGTCGCTGAATTTCGCAAGACCAACGCCACGACACCGGTCGTATTGATGGGATACGCCAATCCGGTGGAGGCGATGGGCCAGCAGGCGTTTGTGCACGCTGCTGCGGACGCGGGCGTTGACGGCGTGCTCGTGGTGGACTATCCCCCGGAAGAAGCAGACGACTTTGCGGCGATGCTCAGCGTGCGCGATTTGTCTCCCATTTTTTTGCTTGCACCCACTAGTACGCCTGAGCGCATCGCACACGTGGCGCGGTTAGCGCGTGGCTACGTGTATTACGTGAGCCTGCGTGGCGTGACGGGAGCGGGTCATCTCGACGTGGCAGAAGTTGCCAGCAACGTCGCCGCGATTAAAGCCGTTGTGCCCGTACCTGTTGGGGTGGGTTTCGGCATTCGTGACGGTGCGACGGCACGAAAAGTTGCGCAGCACGCCGACGCGGTCGTCATTGGCTCCGCGCTCGTGCAAACCATGCTTGATGCACCCGCTGGAGACGTTGCAACACGCGCGGGCGCGTGGCTCGCAGAGGTACGAAAGGCGCTGGACGCGTGATCCCTCATGAGCGCGGGAAACCGCGCCTATGAGCTCTCCGCAGCAATGCCGCGTCGGTAATGCAACTGCTTGCCACGATAGGCTGTGCCATCGTGCATCGGGGCGATGATGGGCGTTTCCGTCAGCACGAATCCGTTGTTCGCCATATGCTTATTGAACGCACTGCGGTGGCCGCGATTGGGATCAATGATGAGCACCTCTGCAACAGCGTTCACATGCAATGCAATGAAGCCCGCCAAGTCTTCGGGGTGGCCGCGTTCGTAGAGCACGTCACCGCCGATAATGAGGTCAAAACGGCCTAGCGACTCGTTTTCTCGACTCCAGTGCCCTGTTTGATATTTCAACGCGGGCAAAGCGTTCAGTCGCAGATTCGCTTGCAAGAAAGACTCCGCCAACGGATGGCAGTCACTCGCTGTGACGTCGCCCAAACGGCGATGCACCACCATGCTCGCCAGCGCCAAGCCGCATCCAATTTCGAGCACGGTCACGCCGTCCAGCGACCACGTTTGCATGATGTCCGCTAGCTTTTCCGACGACGGCCAGAGTTGGCCAAACAAGGGCCATGTTGCCGCTGAGATTCCTGCTGCTGCAGCCTCGCCGAGTGGATCGGAAAATTGTTGCTTGTCGAGCAGCGAACGCACTTTCAGGCCGTCGCCCCCAGTAACGGAAACGTGCTGCAAGCGCACCTGGTAGCCGGGCATAGGGAGACGCTTTCAAACGAAAAGCATGCTCCGGAAACTGCCATTTTGTCGCGTCAAACGCGCGCGAAGCCAAAACGAAGGTCAGCCCAGCAGGCCAAAAAAATGAACGAGGAGCGAACGACGTTAGCACATGGTGGCGCGGACCGGTCGAAGATTCGGCACAATTAGCGGAATTACACGCCCACACATCAACCAGCACCCGTCATGACTTGGAATCCTGAACAGTATTTGAAGTTCGCCGAGCCGCGTATACGTCCGGCGCTAGATTTGATTTCGCGTATCGATAGCGATCAGCCGCAACGCATTTTCGATCTCGGCTGTGGCACAGGCAACGTAACGCAGCTCATTAAAGCCCGCTGGCCAGAGGCGGACATTACTGGCGTTGATGATTCGGCCGAAATGCTTGCGCGCGCGAAAGAAGTCGTTAATGGCGTTGCGTGGCAGCAGCAAAGTCTCGCGCATTGGGCAGTTGAAGACGGTGCGCCTGCTGACGTGATTTATTCCAACGCAGCGCTGCATTGGGTGCACGATCATGCGCAACTCTTTCCTCGCTTGTTGACGCAGCTTGCACCGGGCGGCGTGCTCGCGGTGCAGATGCCGCGCAACTTCGAGGCGCCGTCACACACTTTGATTGCGGAGACGGTTCGATCGGGTCCGTGGCAAGCGCGCCTAGAAGTGCTACTCAAACCACCACCCGTGTCGGTTCCTGCGTTTTATTACGACCTGCTCGCGCCACTCACGTCGTCGCTCGACATCTGGGAGACCGAGTATCTGCAAGTGCTCGAAGGCGATGATCCAGTGAAAGAGTGGACCAAAGGCACGTGGCTCAAGCAGTTTCTCGACGCGCTGCCCACGGACGCTGCGGCGGAGCGGTTTGAGGCTGACTACGCCGCTCGACTGCGGGCGGCGTATCCACCGCGTTCCGATGGAAAAACATTGTTTCCGTTTCGCCGCCTCTTCATCATCGCCAAGCGATGACGACGCGCACTCAGCCAAATCGCCGCACGTTCCTCCGCATCGCTGCGGGGCTCGCTGCGAGTCCAGCGCTCGCCGCGCACGCCTTTCGCATTGACACGGGTGGTGCGTTATTTAACCCCTGCGGCGAGCTCGGCGCAGAGCTGCGAAACCATGATTTCACGCTCTCTGCATTTGCGGGTTTGAATTGGAACGACGTGTGGGATAGCCACGCGCACTTGCTTGGCATGGGTGAATCCGGCAGCGGTGCGTGGGTGTCACCCGAGATGACGTCGCCGATCAATATTCGGCAGTACGCCCAGTTTCGCTTCTATCTGAACGCCGCTTGCGTGAAGCACGGCAACCGCAACTCCGACAGCGATTTTCTAGCGCGACTGCTGCGCCTGACGCACGATTTTCCCGACGGCTATCGCGCGATGATATTGGCGTTTGATAGAACTCACGCCGAAGGCGGCACGGTGCAGCCCGAACGGTCCGCCTTTTATTTACCCAATAAATACGCCGCGAACGTGGCCGCGAAAAACGCCTCGCGCGTCCAGTGGGTCGCCTCGATTCATCCGTACCGCCCGGATGCACCACGGGCCGTTGCAGAGGCGGCAGCGCTAGGCGCGGTGGCAGTGAAATGGTTGCCGCCAGCGATGGGCATTGATCCGGCATCCGCGCGATGTGATGCGTTTTACGATGCGATGACGAAGTTTGATATGCCGTTAATCTCACATGGCGGCGAGGAAAAGGCCGTGCATGGAGCGGGAAGGCCTGAGTTTGGCAACGTCTTGAAACTGCGTCGACCCTTGGAGCGCGGCGTGCGCGTGGTGGTCGCGCATTGCGCGAGCTTGGGCACGGACACCGATCTCGACAAAGGCGCGGAAGGTCCGCAGGTTGCATGTTTCGATTTGTTCGAGCGCTTAATGGCGAGCAAGGCTTTTGAGGGTCGGTTGTTTGGTGATGTGTCTGCGCTGCCACAGACTAATCGCCTCGAATATTTGCCACGCGTAGTGCGGCACGCTGATTGGGCCGGGCGTTTGGTCAACGGCTCGGACTATCCATTGCCCGGCGTCTTCCCGCTGTTTTCGGTCGATGCGATTGTCGAACGGGGTTGGCTGGATGAGCGCGTCGGCACGCATCTCAAACAGGTGCGCCAAGGCAATCCCATGATGTTTGATTTTCTGCTCAAGCGGCACCTGCGGATTGACGGCCAATCGTTCTCGAACGCGGCGTTTGAGAGCGCGCGAGTTTTTCGGCGAACGGGCGTCGTCGCTACAAGAACCTCAAACTAGCAAAATGTCCCAACCCAACAGCTTTGTGGATAGAACGACGGTCAGGTAATGCTTTTAAGGCATTTGTAGGCAATATCAACATTCGTATAAAAACACGTCAAGTGGCCGTACAACGGTCGTTCGACGTGAAAAGTTATATCCCAATCATTGCTTGCGAGGGTTACGCTTGTGCGCAGCGCCAACCGATTACGTAGATTTCCGCTACACACAGGGCGTGACGACGACACGCGCATCGACCGCCGTCGTGGCAGAAATCAGCCGGCGAATGCGTCTGTGAATTAGTAGCCGCACGTCTTGCAATCTCCTACGAACCGGAGGCCGTATGCGAATCACCAAATGTTTGCTGCCAATCTGCGCGGCCGACCGGGCCATCTGGCTTGAGGTTCGGTCGATACGGTCACTTGCTGCCGCATTTTGCCTTTTGCTGGGAGGTGTAACGACGTCTGCCGTGCACGCGCAAGACCCAATTCCCGGGAGCTTGCACACGTCGCCGTTCCCAGGTTTCAACGGCGGCACCGGCAAGATCACGAATCTGGCCATCGGTGCTGGCAATGACTATGGCACAGCCATCGCCCTGCAATCGGACGGCAAAATCGTACTAGTTGGTCGGTGCACGATCGGTGCCGACATGGACTTCTGTGTTGCAAGAGTGTTGCCCGACGGTACGCTCGACAGTAGTTTTGACGGCCCCAGTGGTGTCGGCAACGGCAAGTTCCTGCTGCCCATCGGCAGCGGCTATGACGCAGCAAACGCCGTGGCAGTGCAGCCGGACGGTAAGATCGTTTTGGCGGGTTCTTGCTCTAATGGAGCTATCCAAGAATTCTGCGTCGCGCGCCTAAATGCCGACGGCACGCTAGACAGTAGTTTTGATGGGCCCGGCGGCAACGGAGACGGTAAGTTCCTCCTCCCCATCAACCCGAGCTACAACACAGCCAACGCCATTGCCTTGCAGCCCGACGGCAAGATACTGCTTGCGGGCATGTGTGGTTCCCCTGGGGGGCCCAGTCGCTTTTGCGCGTCGCGGCTTCACGTGGATGGAACGCTGGATGTGAGTTTTGACGGCCCGGGCGTTGCGGGAAACGGCAAGTTTGAATTGCCCCAAATCGAACAATTTCAGGAAGCCGCGAATGCGATCGCCGTGCAATCGGACGGCAAGATCCTGCTGGCCGGGAGTTGCTTCAACATAAACGCGACCGTCGCTGCAAACTTCTGTATCGCACGGCTCAACGCCGATGGATCGTTTGACGCGAGTTTTGACGGTCCTAACGTCACGCCGGGCAACGGCAAATTTTGGGTTGACGTTAGCACCAACTATGACCAAGCTAACGCCATGTCGCTCCAGCCGGACGGCAAGATACTTCTGGCAGGCAGCTGCTCTTCGCCTGCGACTTCCGCTAATTCGTTCTGTCTCGCGCGCCTCAACGCCGACGGCTCGCTCGACTCCAGTTTTGATGGCCCGAGTAACGTCGGAAACGGCAAAGTCATCTTGCCTCTAGGCGGTTCCGGCGAGACGGTCTATGCGATGACGTTGCAGCCGGACGGAAAAATCGTCCTTGCTGGGGAATGCGTCGTGACTGGCCAGTATTACTTTTGCATGGCGCGGCTCAACGCCGACGGCTCCCTCGACGCGAGTTTTGACAGCGCAGGTATTCCGAGCAACGGAAAATTCATACTGCCCCTCGGCAGCGGCGATGACCACGCCCGCGCCATCGCGCTACAAACCGACGGCAAGATACTCGTGGCCGGATACTGTGACAATGGTGCCAATCAGGATGTCTGTGTCGCTCGCGTGCACGGCGGTCCTTTTGCAGCTACGCAATGCTCTCTCGATATGGACGGCGACGGCAAGGTTCAGGCAACAGTCGACGGACTGATCTCAACGCGCGTGATGCTCGGCATGACGGGCAGCGCTGTGACTGGCGGGATCACATTTGCTCCGCACGGCACTCGGCAAACGTGGGCGGACATTCGAAGTTATTTAGTAAACCAGTGCGGAATGACGATCTCGCCATGAGCGTTGCGGACGTGCCCGCCACCGTGGCACGTGCCGCCAATTACGGCGAAAACTTAATGCGTCCAGTGAGTAGTTGAAACCACATCACCCAATCGCCCATGAACGAATAGAGCGGCTGTTTGAAGCTCGCTGGTTTGTTCTTCTCAAATACGAAATGCCCGACCCACGCCCATGCGTAACCCTGAATAACGGCAAGCGCAATCAAGGCGTAGCGTCCACCCCAAAGCGCATAAATCATCAACGCTAGTCCGATGGACGTGCCGATGAAATGCAACGTGCGACACGTCGCATTGCGATGTTCGCCCAAATAGAACGGATAGAAATCCGCGAATCGTTCAAATTTTTGAGCCGTCGAATCACTCATTGCGTCGCCCTCGCCATACGGATGACGCGAACGATAGCGTGTTTGTCCGCAACATGCATACAGATACAGCTTTTCCGCGCCAGCGACAGCTGCACAGTCATTTCAGACGCAAT
>ERZ795056.4703-NODE-4703-length-14029-cov-4.206956_pt1 | contig 14029 bp, 8 predicted proteins | sample MGYA00375140_ERZ795056 | MGnify/ENA primary metagenome ERZ795056 (study PRJEB30185, sample SAMN05720227) | activated sludge metagenome | isolation source: Anaerobic digester | place: USA | collected 2015-03-09 ...
GGTTATTATTTTACAGTTCATTTTGCGCGCCCATTCGATGGCTTTTAATATGTTCGGCGATTTTCCAGAGCTGCTGATTGCGATGAGCACGTCTTCGCGGTCGGCGAATATTTCCATCGATTTCTCGAACACGTATTCGTATCCGTAATCGTTGCCGAGGCACGTCAGAAGCGAGGCCTCGTTAAAACACATCGAGCGTATTTTGCCGTTTTTTGAAAAATCTATGGCTTCGTGGCTTGCGATCGCGGCGCTGCCGCCGTTACCTATGAAAAGGAGCTTTTTTCCGAGACCCGAATATTTTTTTATCAAATCGATGGTCTCTGAAACTGCGGCGTCTAAATTTATTTCTTTCATGTCCGAACCGGTTACTTTTACCGTGTTGAGAATATCGAATAATTTTTTGATATATGGCGTAGCGTTCATTCGTCTCCTTTTGCTGGTGAAAGTTGATTTATACTTCACGAAGCTGTCCGTCCGCAAACTTTTTTAGACTATATTATCTTATGAATAAAAGCGTTCGAAAAGTTATGTTATCATAAACACCGTTAGTTGTCAAAATCTTTTTCATATCTATTGCATTTTATCGGCCATTTTTGCTATAATGTCTGCGAAATAAATGCATATAATTTTAAGCCGAACGACCGGGTAAAATAAAAAATTAAGTTCAAGGAGAGATTTTAAATGTTAAAAAAACTGCATGAGCTTGTATCGGTTGCCAAATCAAAGGGCAAACGCGTTATTTCGGTTGCCGCCGCGCACGATGAAGAAGTGCTCGAAGCTATCGCCGAAGCCGTCAAAGAAGGACTGGTAAGCCCAATACTGTACGGCAATAAGCAAAAGATCGAAGAAATAGCTAAACATAAAAAAATCGACTTGAGCGGATACGAAATAGAAGACGTGCCGGACGACAAAAAAGCCGCCGAACTCGCCGTTAAAGCGGTAAGCTCCGGACGCGCGCAGATGATTATGAAAGGCCTTCTTTCCACGAACGTATATCTTGGAGCGATTTTAAATAAAGAATGGGGCCTTCGTTCCACCGGCGTTCTGTCGCATGTTATGCTTTTCGAATCGCCCATCGCCGAACGCGTTATGTGCCTCACCGACGCGGCCATGAACGTGGCTCCCGATTTGAAGGGAAAAGTGGCCATCATCGAAAACGCGATATCGGTAATGCACAAAATAGGATTCGAAAAGCCTAAAGTGGCCGTGCTTGCGGCTATAGAGCTGGTCAACGCCGATATGCCGGCCACCACCGACGCCGCGATACTTGCAAAGATGTCCGCGCTGAAACAGATAAAAGGCGCGATAGTAGACGGGCCTTTCGCTTTCGATAACGCCGTTTCAAAAGAAGCCGCAAAGATAAAAGGCATAGAATCTCCCGTGGCAGGCGATTCCGATATTCTCGTCACGCCCGATATCGAAGCCGGAAACGTTCTTTATAAGAGCATCGCATACTTTGTAAGGGCTAAAATGGCCGCCATTATAGTAGGGGCGAAAGCTCCAGTGATACTTACTTCGCGCGCCGACACGCACGAAGCTAAATTCCTTTCTATCGCGCTCGCCACGGCTACCGCTTAATTCGTAAGACGACATTTATAGACTGAATAAAATAAAAAAGGAACGCCTGAAAGATAAAACTCTTTAACGGCGTTCCTTTTTTATCTTGAATAAACTTAATCCCTTTTAAAACCGCCCGCCACCTTTATTTTAAATGAATTATCTTCCCTGTAGATAATTCCGGCCGTGGGGGCCTGGCGCCTGCGAACTTTCTCCCAATTGATTTTATCGTAGTCGTAATGCGCTATCAGTTCGTTTTTGGCGTTGCGGCCGCCGGGGTCGCGCATGAAATTATTTTCTATGTAATATTCGGCCAGGTCTTCGTCGCTGGTGTAGATAAAATAAAGCGCTTTCCGATTAAGGCCGGCTGCGGCTTTTTTGAATTTATCCAGACTAGCGAGCGTATTTTGCGGTTCCGAAATGTTTCGTAATACGGACGTGAAGTGGTCGAAAGACATTGAAAAAACAAAATAGTCTCCGCAAATCGCCAGCGAAATAGATTGCTTTTCGCCTCCTGGAATAGGTGCGGAAAAATATTTTTTGCCCATATATTCTTTAACTTCAAAACTTGCCATGAGCTTTTGTTCTACGAGTTTTGCCATGAGCTTTTCGGCCGTTTTTGGGTTTTTAAGCTTTAAAATAAACGTGGGGCGGGCGATCCATAATTGGCGGGTTTTCTCTTTCGAAATTTTATTGATCATTATCATCTGCCCTGAAAGCATATCGATTATATCTTCTTTTAATTTCATTCCGGTCGCGCTTATAACGGCGGATTTTGCCATAAAATACTGCGCCCTGGAGCCGAGCGGCATTTTCTCGAAAACGGCGTCTATAGTTTCTATTATCGCGGTGAAATCGGTCGAAGCCGATACGAAGCTCGATGCGTCGGCGGGGCACAGGGCCGCCGCGGCCATATAATCGATGTCCGGCCCGGCGAATTTAAGAATGGGGCTTTCTTTGGCGTATTTCAAGTCTGAATGCATTACAAGGCTGCCGTCGGTTAATTCGTGGCTCGCCGATAAATATTTGATCTCCGCGACGCCTAACGTTTCGAGAACTGATTGTAAAATTTCGAATTGAGCGGCTTTTTCGGCCGGCGTGGCGCCGTCTTTATTTTTATCGGAGCTTTTTTTGTCGTTTTTAAGCTCTGCTATGGTTTCTTTTAAAGATTTCATTGCGGCGGAAACGATAGTTTCGAAATTGATGAAAAATCCGCTGCGGCCCGCCGCGCGGCATTGCGACAGATAATCGAAAAAAACTGGAGTTTCCGGCGATACCGAGCGCGAATATTCCATGATTTTTTGAAGGTATTCTTTATTGGACGAAAAATAGAGCGTTTCGCCGGCTATGCAAAACGCGAAACTGCCTTCTATAAAATCCAGCTTTGGATTTTTACGCGCGGAAGAATCGAACAGGAATTCGGCCGCCGGATTTTTGAACTTGAATTTGACGAAGTATGAATAATCGCTATGGGAAAGCTTTTCGGATTTTACGTCGGATTTGTTTTCGATAAAATTGTCGTCGATTATGGAACGGATTTTATTGACGTCTTTGGATTTGAAAGCTGCGGCGAAGCTTGCGGGTTTGTCTCTGAAATCCCCCGTATCGAGCCACATTACCGTTTCATCCTTTATCAGGTCGGGAATCCCGGTTAACGGCATTTTTATAGCTTTTTCGATCATGGCGGTTAGGGCTTTGCCTTTTTCTGTGAGATAGATTCCGCCGAATTCTTCCGAAACTACGTAATCGTAAATAGGCGACCATTTAGCGTAATTTTGAAAATCGTGTATATCTCCGCTGTATAATATTACGGCCGCATCTTTGGGCATGGTTTTTAAAATGGTTTCCGCCGTCTGGGCCAAAGCTGCGGACGAAAGCGCCTGCGAGAAAAATAAAATCAAAAAAACGGCCATATAAACCGCGGCGGCGGAGCATTTGTATTCAAGGAAATTTTCACCGGCTTTTTTTTTCATCGAGCGTCTCCTTTAAGCTTTATTCATTTTTTTTACTGTTTTTTTTGAGGTCATCAAATGAAGCTCTGCGCGGCGGTTTATTATACATATAACCGGAGTTCGGGTTGTCTTTGTCGAAAGAATAAGCCTCTACGTTCGACAGAAAATCATGGACGTAATTCAAAGGTATGCCGAAGCCGATCCCGTCTGCTAAAAAATATGCCATATTTATCACGCCGATGACTTCGCCGTTCATGTTAAACAACGGCCCGCCGGAATTACCGGCGTTTATGGGCGCGGTAGTCTGGATGTAAATCAGGCCGCTCACATAGCGTTCGCTGTCGGCGATTATTCCCTGTGAAATAGATCTGGTAAGGCCGTAAGGATTGCCTATGGCGAATACGCTTTCGCCTTTTTTCGCGTGCGAAGATTTTGCGAAATAACATTTTACGAAAGGCTTTTTCAGCTTGTCTTCGATCTTGAGAAGCGCCAGATCGTAAAAAGGATTGAGCGCTATTATTTTTATGTTTTCCAGCTTTATCTGGTTGAAGTCGTATTTGGTTTTTTCGAATATGGTAACGGTTATTTCGGTTTCGTTTTCTATGACGTGGCAGTTGGTGAGTATATGCCCTTCGTCGGAAATCACGAATCCGGACCCCGAGCCTGAAGGCGTTTTAATCTGAACGACGCCGTCTTCGTATTTTTCTACCAGGCTTTCTATGGGCGCCGGGCGCGAGCTGCCCAGATTAAAGAGCTTGTCGGGCGGGGTGCCTTTTAAAAAAACCGACGCCGTGCCGGCGGGTTCCGGTTTTGCTCCGTTTTTTAAATCGAAAGGCCGGCCTGTATTTTCGATTTTTTCAACGCGCTCGATTTTATCGGGAGGTATCGTCAAAACCTGAAAAACGTTGTCTATAATCAGGGTGCCATTTTTGTTTTTAAGAATTTCTCCGGTGATGATATTTCCGTCTTTTAAAAATACCGCCGTTCGCGCAGGCGCGGAATCGTCATGTTGCGAGGCGTTTAAAACGGCAGCGGGCGGGCCGCATAAAAAACAAAACAAGAATAGGCATGTAAGTATTATCGAACGCGTCTGCCCGATTTTGATTTCGAGTTGCATTATTTCACCTCTTTTTTATCGGCGCCGTCGGCCGTCTTCGGCTTTTGAGGGCTGTCGGAATAGTATATCAGTATTTTGTTATGCACCATCATAGCAAGGTCGTTGAACCCGTCGCCGTCGAAATCGGCGGAATCTACAGTTTGCGGTTCGCTAGTGTACGACGAATACTGGTTGAATTGCTTTGTATTGAAGATTTTAAAGCGCAGGGAGTGTTTTAACGATTTATCGCCGAACGAAAATATATCAAGATAATTCTGCGAGCCGCAAGTTAATATCAGGTCCGTTGAACCGTCGCCGTTGATATCTTCGGCCAGCAGATTGTTATATCTTCCATTTTTGATTTCTTCGTATTCGGCTACGTTGAATTTTGAAAAGCCTACGCGCGGCGTGTCTATAAGCGTTATTATCGCCGGGCCGGTCAGAAATGCGGGCCTGGAATTTAAATCTATCACCGACGCGCCCGCGAGTTTTTTTTCTACGGCCGATATTTTCTTTTCGCGCGACGATTTGTCGTATTCGAAAAGCCTCTTTGAATCGGGGTCGTAAACGAAAATTTTACCGCCCGCCTCGCCGATAGAGTCCGAAACGAAATCGGCCGGCCCGATATTTATCTGCTCGATTTGAGCCAGCCGGCGTCCCTCTGAATCCAGCCCGTAGATCTTTATGATATTTTTATCGCAGAAAAGAAGTTCGTATGTTTTATCGAGATTATAATCCGATAAAATAAGATTTCCGTTTTCCATGGCGGATCCCGCGTTTTTTTCGTTGAAAGCCGCCTGCGTGAAAATATCGCCTTTGCCTTTTACAAACACCTTTGCTCCGTCGTATTTGAAAAACGCTATGAATCCTTCGACTTCGTTCGGGCCGCCGATGATTTTAACCGCGGTGAGATTGTCGAGAGCGTGTTCTATCTTATACTTCGGGCCGTGCGATTCGAGGTCGGCGTCCGACGTTTTAAGAATGACTTCGCCGCTTTCTTTTGAGAATAAGACTATTTTTTCGCCCATATCAGTTTTATAAGGCGCCGCGAAAAAAACTGCGCCGAACCCTTCTACCGGTTTGGCGAAATCGTACTTGAAATTTTTTGAATTTAAAGCCGACTTTAATATCGAGTCTTTTGAAAACGCTATAATGTTGTTTGTATCCGCGTTTTTGGACCTGACGCTGAAGGCCCCGGCGATTTGCGACGGAAACGGAAAACCGGCGTAAGATGCGGCCCGGTTTTCCGCGGAGAAAAAATAAATGCCGAGGCGCGCCTGTTCGGGGTTTATGACCGCGAGATCCGAAACGCCGTCGGAATTGAAATCGTTGACTGAAAATATGTTTTTAGAGCTTTTATCGTCTTTATTGAAATAAGCGGCGCACATCTTTACGCTTTTGTCGTTCGCCGCTGCCGGCCGTGCGGATATTTCGTAAACGTATGCGGAATTGGAAGTTTCCAGGACGCATCCCATAAAGGCTTTTTTATGTTCTTCGCCGCCGGGGAGCCTGAAAAAATCCATGGTACGGAAGCTTAAAAGATCGTGAGATTCTTCGTCCGGAAACCAGGCGTTTTTGGCGCCGTACCTGATCCTTAAATTGGCGTTTTTAGATGAATACGAATATATTATATCGTTGAATCCGTCGGAGTTGATATCGAAAACGCTGAACTGTGAAGGTTCTCCGCCATATTCGGAAGCCAGCGGAATATAGCCGGCGTTTCCTGCGAATGCCGAGGCTTCGCGGTTGGAAAGCGATACGAAAAAATCCGGGCTCATAATAAGGATGTCCGCGAGCCCGTCGTTGTCGATATCTCGTGAAATTATCTGGGCCTTGGAATAATTTGAATCGTCCAGCTGAATTTTTGAATATTCGTAAAATTGCATATTTTCGCTTTGCCTGTATAAAACGAGCCAGCGCGGTTCAGAAAGAAGAACGAGGGATTCCAGAGTGTCGCCTTTGAGCTTGATAAACTGGTAATCGTAAACCTTTCTTTCCAGCGCGACGTTGAACCGGGCGAATCTGTCGTCGTATTTTATAGAATTCAAGCCGGTTTCGCCGCTTACTCCGTTTCCGGGCGCGTTTAATAGAATCGCGATCTGGGATTTTTCCACGTCGAGAAAAGAAAGGTCGGCGAGCCCGTCGCCGTTTACGTCGCTGTGTTTGAGCGATTGGGCGAGATTGGAGCCTTTGTAAAACTCCACTTCGTAAAAACCGAAGTATTTTGATTGCGGCGGGGCCGCCATGGCTGCGGCAGCGTTAAAGATCAGAGCCGCGGCTAAAATAGATCCGTATAAATATTTTAACATTAAGGCCTGTGACCGCCCTTCAGATTATTTTTTCAGGTTCAGCTTTACCGAAATTTTAGATTTTAAAGTCGATGCTTCTAAAGGTTTTTTAGTCTGAGCTTTTTCGTTGTAAACTTTTACGTCCATGTTGATAACGTTATTTATGGATATAATTTTTCCGGCTTCGTAATCGAAGTTCATGGTTCCCGCCGCGCCGGCTTTAAGCGACGCGGAACCGGTCTTTTCGTCGGCGACGCTAAGTTTCGTTTCTATTATGGCGCAATTTCTGCCGTTTATATTTTTAAAATCCTCGACTTTGCATTTAAGTATCGCGGTAAGTTCTTTTTCGCTTCCGTCGCCGTTCTGGATTTTAAAAGGCGTTTCTACCTTCCATTCTTCGCCTTTTTTTACCGGCTTTTCAGGAAAGGATATTATCAGGTCCTGAAAATATTGAAGTTTTGAAGGATCTGAAGAGCCTATAATTTTACCGTTTTTGGAGATTTTTAAATTGAGTTTGGTTCCTCTGGCGGGCGAGTCTATTTTTTCCCCGTCGGAAACTACTTTTTCGTCGTTTATTTCAATAGCGAAGCCGAGCGCGTCTTTTACCGGCGGAACGACTTCTGCGGGGGTCATTGTGAAATCGGTCGTGACGGATTGCCTGATCTTTTTTTCGAGGCCGTAAAGAGTGAAAAAGCTGTCCGAATCGACGGCCAGCGTGTAACCTGCGCCGTCCGCGGGCGCCGATTTGAATTCGAGCAATACGCCTTTATCTTCCTGGGCGTAAAGAGCGGTTCCGAAGAATATTAAAAACAGCGCCACGGCTGAAATAAAGAGATTTTTTTTCATTACAGTTTTCCCCTTTCGTTTTTAACATAATGGCTATAATTATAGGATAACATTATATCAGCAATCGATATTTATGTCAATTCAATAGTTATAATGCGCGCCGCTCTGCGCTAACTTAATCTGCTCTTCGCGGCGGGCGCGCGCAAGATTAAAAATATCTTGAGAATTAAGGCGAATTGATGTATAATGTTAAAAATTTCAAAGCATATATTTAAAGAAAACGAGGTAATCATCGATGAAAATTGGAATCATAGGTTTAAGCGGCGTGGGAAAAACCTCGCTGTTCAACGCGCTCACTAAAAGTTCGGCCAGCGTGGCGGGCGGAAGAAATTCAGCTCCGAATATAGCCACGATAAGGGTGCCGGACGAACGCATAGATAAGTTGTCGGATGTTTACAAGCCGAAAAAAACTTCTTATGCTAACGTAGAGTTCGTAGACATAGCCGGAGTGATTCCGGGCGGCGCGGCGCAGGCCGCCGGCGAAAACAACCTTTTGAACAACATCAGGCCTGTCGACGTTATATGCCACGTAATAAGGGTTTTCGATGAAGAATGCGAGCAGCTTACCGACGCGGTCAATATAATCGGCGACATAAAAAAAATCAACGACGAACTTTTGCTGTCGGATCTGGCCATGATCGAAAGCCGCATTTCCAGAATGAACCTTAAAAAGAAAACGCCGGCCAGCGAACAGGAGCAGAAACTGCTCGAAAAGCTTAAAGCGCACCTTGAAGCCGAACAGATGCTTTTCACGCTCGAGCTTACGCCGGACGAAGAAACCACGCTGCAGGGCTTTAAATTCCTTTCTCAGAAAAAGCAGATAGTGGTTTTAAATATCGACGAAAAATATATCAAAACCGATATAAACTCTAAATATGCCGACGCGATGGCTTACCTGAAAAAACTTGACACTCCGAATATACAGATTTCCGCGAAAATCGAAATGGAAATTTCACAGCTCGAAGGCGACGACGAAAAATTATTCCTCGAAGAAAACGGCCTCGCCGAACCGGGCCGCAACAGGCTTATCCGCCTGGCGTACGACGTTTTGGGCAACATTTCTTTTTTTACCGCCGGCGAAGACGAAGTGAAAGCGTGGACCATACAGAAAAACGATAACGCCCACGAAGCGGCCGGAAAGATACATTCAGACATTCAGCGCGGCTTTATTAAAGCCGAAGTCGTTTCCTATGCAGATTTTCTCGAGCACGGCAGCGTCGAAAAAGCCAAAGCGGCCGGCAAGTACAGGCTCGAGCCCAAGCATTACGTAGTAGCTGACGGCGATATCATAAACTTCAGGTTTAACGTTTAATCGCATACGTATAATGAAAAAAGCGTTCAAAATATTATCCATATTCGGCACCAGGCCCGAGGCCATTAAAATGGCCCCGGTCGTGATGAAGCTTGCCGCCGCGGCCGAAGCGTCCGGCGGCAGGATCGTTTCGCGCACTCTGGTGACCGCCCAGCACAGGCAGATGCTCGACGACGTGCTGAAAATATTCGATATCAAAGCCGACCGCGACCTGGACCTGATGAGCGAAAACCAGTCGCTGCACGATCTGACGGCAAAGATAATAACCTGCGTTTCGGAATTTCTTGCCGTTGAAAAACCCGATCTGGTGCTGGTCCACGGCGATACCACCACGGCCATGGCGTCGTCGCTCGCGGCTTTTTATCAAAAAATAAAAGTCGCCCATGTTGAGGCCGGCCTTCGCACGTCCAACATCTACGCCCCGTTTCCCGAGGAAATCAACCGCCGCGTCTGCGACGTTATATCGAGCGTCCACTTCGCGCCCACCGAAAACGCGCGCAAAAATCTTATCCGCGAAGGCGTTTCGCCGTCGAATATCACCGTCACCGGAAATACCGTCGTGGACGCGCTTTATTATATAATTAAAAATAAAGCCGTGCCGGTAAGCTCGCCGCGGATCAGAAAGGCGCTCGACGCGAACATGAAGATCGTGCTCGTAACCGCCCACCGCCGCGAAAACTTCGGCGAGCCTTTCGAGCGGATGTGCGACGCTTTTTTTAGGATAGTGAGCGAAAACGAAGACGCGGTAATCGTATATCCGGTTCATCTGAACCCTAACGTGAAAAACGCCGTGGAACGAAAATTCAATGAGTTCAAAGGGCCGGCTAAAGAGAGGATTATCCTCGAAGCGCCCATGCAATACCTCGAGTTCGTTACTTTGATGAACGCCGCTTATATTATACTCACGGATTCGGGCGGCATTCAGGAAGAAGGCGCCACGCTGTCAAAACCTGTCCTGGTCATGCGCGAAGACACCGAGCGCCCCGAAATCATCGAAGCCGGATGCGGCATTCTGGTCGGCGCCGATACCGATAAAATAGCGCGCGAAGTAAAAAGGCTTATAGCCTCCAGGGAGCGATATGATGAAATGGCCTGCGGTTCGAAGTGCTTTGGCGATGGCGACGCCGCGGATAAAATAGCGGCGGCGATATGCGGCTCGATGATTTGAAGCTTATTTGACTAATTTTACGATCGTTTCTTTTTCGTCGCGGCTCTTCTTGCGCCGCTCCAATATTTCCGGTTTATAGCTTCCGGTGATCTGTATGAGCTTTTTCTTTATCTGAAAAGGATTGTTGTCGCGCGCGAACCTTTCAATGGCCGATATTTCCTTTTCCAGGAGGGCGGCGTTTATTTCCTGCTTTTTAGCTATGAATATTTTTTTATGCACGGTGCGCATGGTTCCTTCTTCGGCGGTGAGCAGCTCTTCGTAAAGCTTTTCGCCGGGGCGAAGGCCGGTGTACTTGATTTTGATATCGCTGTCCGGTTCGAAACCCGACAACCTTATGAGGTCGCGTGCAAGATCGGCTATCTTAACGGGATTTCCCATGTCGAGTATGAAGATTTCTCCGCCTTTGGCCATGACTGAAGCCTGAACAACGAGTTTAGCCGCTTCGGGTATGGTCATGAAGTACCTCGTTATTTCAGGATGCGTTACCGTAACGGGGCCGCCGGCCTCGATCTGCTTTTTAAACAGAGGAATGACCGATCCGCGGGAACCCAGGACGTTGCCGAAGCGGACGGCTACGAACTTAGTGCTGGATTCATGAGCCTTAGACTGGATGTACATTTCGGCCACGCGCTTTGTGGCGCCCATTACCGATGTGGGATTAACCGCCTTATCGGTTGAGATCATGACGAAAGTCGATACCTTATATTTGGCGGCCGCATCTGCGACGTTTTTAGTTCCGAGAATGTTGTTTTTGACGGCTTCGTCGGCATGCGATTCCATCAGCGGCACGTGCTTATACGCGGCGGCGTGGAAAACTACGTCTATGCGGCGTTTGGAAAAGATATCGTCGATTTTGGCGCGGTCCTGGATATCGGCTATTATCACTTCGTGAAGGATTCCGGGATAGTCGAGGTTTAATTCGTTGTTGACCAGATATACGCTGTGCTCGCCGCGCCCTACCAGATAAATTTTTTCAGGTTTGAACTTGATGACTTCGCGCACTATCTGAGAACCGATAGAGCCGCCTGCGCCGGTTATGAGAATGGATTTGCCCTGTATGTGATTTTTGATTTCGTGTATGTTCAGATCAACCTGTTCGCGGCCGAGAAGGTCTTCTATTTTGACGTCGCGTATCTGTGAAAGGTAAACGTTTTCGTCGATGAGTTCGTAAACGCCCGGAACGGTCTTAACGCTGATTTTAGCTTCGGCGCAAGCGTCTATTATGGGTTTCATTTCAGAGCCGGTTGCTGAAGGGATGGCGATTATTATTTCGGATACCGAATAATCGCACGCGAGCTCCATAAGAGCGCGCCTGTCGCCTAAAACCGGTATGTTGTGGATTTTCATGCCCTTTTTGTCGCGGTCGTCGTCGATTATGCCGACGGGTTTGTAGCCGAGTTCTGGGTGTTTTAACATTTCACGTATTATCATTTCGCCGGCGTCTCCTGCGCCGTAAATGAATATGGTTTTGGCCGTTTCCGCGGGAGGGCGTTTGCGCATGTAAAGATACTCGTAACGCCATCTGAGCACTAATCTCGAAAAACCCACCAGAAAGAAGGTGATGAACATGTCCAGCGCCATGACCGAACGCGGAAAACGGCCCTGGAGAAAGTAAATATATGTTATAATAATAAAAGAGCTCGCGATTATCGATTTGAAGATGTTGACCAGATCGTCGACCGACGCATAGCGCCAGATGCGGTTATAAAGCCCCATGAAATAAAACGTGGTCACTTTAATGACTGCGAAAGTGAAGAAGAGCGAATATTCGCTGTATTGCGCCGGAATCTGGCCGCGGTCGAGATAAAACGTGATAAATAAGCTTATAAAAAGCGACGCGATGACAAGTATCGAGTCGGTTATTACAAGAATCACTCTTTTGCTTTTAGTATCCATAGAAGATTAATTATAACATTTTTACAAACCAGATTCAATAGTTTTTATCGCGCGTGAATCAAAAACGCTTGACATGCGTTGCGTCTTATGTTAAAATTTTTACGTGAAGCAAAATTTCAAATATTTAATTTCAGCCCTTATTATTGCATACCTGCTTTCTTTCGCGCAGTTTATGGTTTTCGACCACGATTCCTGCGAAGAAGGCCATTCGCATCAAAAACAATGCCCGCTTCACAAACACTGCTGCGGCTCTTCACATCTCAACGCGCATAACGCGATAACCTCCGCCGGCGAAAAGTTTTCTCCGCCCGCAGTTTCCTGCGGAGCCATTTTGCAGCGCGGCTTTATTTGGGTCGAAAACCTTTTCGTCAAAACGGTTTTTCATCCTCCGCGGCCTTCCCGAAACCTTTCATAATCCGCTCGAAGCGTCTAAAACAATAAATTTAGAATTTTTCTTTTTACGTCAATTAAAATTTAATAAAAAATAATGCGCCGCGGCGCGCATATGTAACGGCATTAACCCACGGCCGTTATAATAAGCGGTTCGCGGTATTAATACGGAGGAGTAATGCGTAATCTTCAGCTGTTATTAGTGTTGGTTTTGTTGAGCGCTCTTTTGCCGGGCGCGCTATTTAGCGCGCAGGAAAAAGTTTCCGCGATCGAAAGTTTTTCCGGTTTGATCAGGGCGAATAACGCGGGCGTCAAAAGGTTCGAAAGCGAGCTTAAAAGCGCTGAACGCGAACTTAAGGCGGCTTCGAAACCGTCGGCCGTGATGCTTGAAATCGAAGGCGAGAGGACCTTCGAAAGCGGCGAAGAAAAAAAATACGAAACCAAAAATATAGAATTTTCTAAAACTTTCGGCCCGAACGATCCCGGTTCAGCGTTAAAAAGAAAAAACTCGATCGAGCTTAAAATTAAGCGCGAACAGGCTCTCAAAGCGATCGACGACATCGTTTACGGCTCTTACGCCGGTTTATTAAACGCTCTCAAGCTGGCTTATCAGAAAAAGCTGGCGGCGGAAAATCTTAAAATAGCCGAAAACATAATAGAAGCCGTCACTAAAAAATACGAGGTGGCGCTCGGCTCTAAAATGGAGATAGAACAGGCCGTTCTGGATTACGAAGTCCAGTTTTTAAAGGCGCTCGAAATAAAAGGTGCGTTCGAAAATCAAAAAGCGGCGCTGGAAATAGAAAACGGTATCGTTGAACCTGGCGCGCTGACTTCTTTTCTCAAATTGCGGCGGACGGTTTCCCTCACAGGCGAGATTGAAATGCTTTTAAGCTCGGCGTCTATCGCCGTAGAAGACGTTAAAAAACTTTATTCGGACGCCCGCGCGAAAAGACGCGATCTGAAATCGGCGTTATACGAAGTCGAGCTGGTGGACGCTATGGCCGAAATGGAAAGGCGCGGCGGCTCTCCGGAATATAAACTGGGGTTTTTCAGAAGCGTAAACGATTTAAAGGAAGCCGAACGCGGCGTTAAGCTTGGGATTTCAATACCGGTTTATGATTTCGGCAGGCGCCGCGAAACTATTGACGCGCTCAAGTTGAAAATGTCGGGATACCGCACCGAACTAGGCGTGAAAAGTTTTTTTGCGGAGCATATCGAACGAAGCATATTGCTGGATATTACGGAAAAATATAATTTGTGCATGCTTAACCGTGAAAAACTCGAACGGCTCGGCGGAGTCGGGCTGAAAAAAGCTTCGGGGCTTCTCGGCATGGCCACTATCGGATATACCGAAGGCGCCACAACGCTGTTCGAATATCAGAACGCCAAAAAAAGCTATTTCGAGTTTTTCGAGCAGCTAATCGCGGCCGCTTTCGATTTTAACATATCTCTTCTGGAATTAAGAAAGGCGTGCGGCGTTCCGCCTGATGAAAATGCAGATATAATGGGACGTTTCATAAAATT
>ERZ795056.4707-NODE-4707-length-14020-cov-4.872610_pt1 | contig 14020 bp, 21 predicted proteins | sample MGYA00375140_ERZ795056 | MGnify/ENA primary metagenome ERZ795056 (study PRJEB30185, sample SAMN05720227) | activated sludge metagenome | isolation source: Anaerobic digester | place: USA | collected 2015-03-09 ...
CTCCTGCGCAAGCATGGCGTGGGGTTGCCAATACTGTTTGGCACAATCGACCACACGGTCATCTTCGGGGACGATTGTGCCAAACAGTATTGGCAACCCCACGCCATGCTTGCGCAGGGCAACATCGCCATGCTGACTGACATCGGTCTGGCGGGCATCCTGGCCGAGCCTTACCAAGTCCGCAACGACGGTGTGTATCTGACGGTGGACTACACGTCGCTCATCATGATGTCCCCGCGCAACCGCCTTGGTGACCAGTTCCCAGTGACCTGGTACTCCAAGCGCAGCTGGCAGCTCAAGAGCGACCAGATCGCTACGGCGGGCGGCAAGACGCGCTACAAGCGCATGTTGACGATCCAGTCCGACGCGCGCTAACACCCTTCTCAGTCCTGCCCCTTGACGCGCCGGTCCATCCGGCGCATCCTTCCTTTCGTGCTTCCCCTGGAACGCAGTTCAAAAGACGCCCTCCGCAAGAGGGTTGGGAGGGCTGCGCTCTGGGGAAAGTACTTCTACCCGCCGGAGGTACCTGCGTTGGCAAGCGCGGGAACCCGAGGGGCATGCGGCACAGTCTCTGCCAACCAAGCCTACGTCGAGGCCCAGCCATTCAAAACCACCGCCGTGAAGTACTGCCGCGCTGGGGCCGGGCAACAAACGAGGCATGGAAGGCGGCGACACTTGCCCCCGCGTGTCTAGGGCGGAGCACTTAGTACTGCGCAGCGCTGCTACCCTAGCAACATCCCCTCCCGCAGGGTCCGTCAAGCCGGAGTAAGCGGTCCGGGTGGTGGCGCTGCGCGGGAAAGGTGTCTGCCTGTTTGGATGGGTGGTAGAATCCCATCAACATGAGCACACACCCCCGACAGAATCGCCAGCGCGGCCTCTCCGACCTCTCGCCAGAGCCGATCGCTCCCCTAGAACCCGAGACTAAAAAGATCGACGACCTTGATCTGGTGCGGTTTGGCCTGGAAGCCGACCTGACCACAGTGGTGGGGCTCAAGGAAGTGGAAGCCGCTCGGCAAGCCATGACCCGTCTCAGTACCCAGCTCACCGAGCGCTTGCATGAGGCGCGGTTCCAGGTCGCCGAGTACCGGGACAAGCTCCGGGTACTGACCGCCAAGGAGTATCACGGCAAGAACGGTAGCTTTAAGGTCTCTCCCGACGAGCCATACCGTGATTTTACCAAAGCGACTCACCCCGTCCAGTACGCCGCCATCATCAACAGGGGCAAGCTCGGCGTGGACTACGAATTTGTGATGGAGTAGCCAGATGCCGCTTACACCCGAAGAGAAGGTGCTCATCAGGTTCCACATGGGCTATCCGACCCAGACGCAGCTTCGGGCGATGGCGGCTGGCTTGCCCACGACGATCCAGAGCAACTGGCAGATCGACGCGGTGCTCAATAACCCGCTCCAGGAAGAGACGCTCCCCCTCATCCGAAACATCCTCAAGCAGCTGGAGGACATCATCTGGAACGACATGCCAGACGCCCGGCTTGAGCACAAGGTGGTGAAGCTGGAGGAGATCGGGATCAATCTCCAGCACCAAGCCATGCTCAACCTGGACTACAAGTACTGGCAGAACCGCATGGCCCAGACCCTCTGTGTGCCGATAAACCCTGACTTCTCCGGGGTCTTTAACATCTACAACAGCGGACCCAAGAACTTCTCGGTGCGCTAATGGCAGTAGAACCCCCCAGACGCCGACCATTCACTCAGCTCGACCCGGACAGTTACAGCCGGACGCTGGCTCAGAAGCTGGCTGGCCGTCGCGTCGTAGACCCCCTTCGGGACTTGGCTACTCGCTTCGGCGTGCGCCACTACGAAGTGAGGATCATTCGCGTGCGCTGGTCGGGTGGGAAGCGTGGGCTGGGGGAACCCTACTACGACCCAGACTTCTCGGGGCAGCGCGGGATGATCGTGGAGCCGACCCCTCGGGTGACAAAAGGTGGCGTCGGCAACTTGGACGAGTCGGTGGAAGGGGTGGGGCTGCAAGAGCTGGGTTCCCTCCGGGTGGACCGGATCAGCACCGCCTACGACGAGAACTATCTAAAAGGGATGCTGCCTACCGAGACGCGGTTCCCCCAAGACGTAGAGGCTTGGTGGTCGATCACTTTCTTCGGCCAAAATCAGCCAGTCCGAAGACGTTTCAACCTGTCCAAAGTCCCTGGCCGGCACACGCTGGGGTGGGAAGTGTTCTTGGAACGCGCGGACGGCGCAGACCCAGACCCGACTACCAGAGAGCTGGCGCTGTCCAAGCCCACCGAGGACGCTACGTGAGCCCCTCCGACTACGTTCGCTACGCGCGCCAGCAGGCCGAGGAGCAGCTCAAGCGGACAAATCAAGCGCTGGGGCGATCTGCTACACGCGGAGCTCGGGAAGCCAGGCAGAGGACTGCCGATGTCGGAGCCGTGGACAGTCACCAGTTTGAGCAGGGCTGGAAGCCCGAGGTCCGAGCTGACGGCGGACACGCGATCGTAAACACCGCGCCGCACGCTCCTTGGGCTGACGATGGCCGACCGCCTGGAAGCCCGCCACCGATTGCGGCTCTTGTTCGCTGGGTGGAGCGGCGGTTCCGGGTAGGCGGACCGGAAGCCTGGGCCATCGCGCGCAGCATCGCCGAGAAGATCGCCCAGCGCGGGACCAAGGGGGCCAAGGTGCTGGAGTGGGTCGCTCGACGGCTGGAAGTGGTTATCATCCCTCAAGAGATAGAAAAGGAGCTGAACCGATGAAAGCAATGCGCGAAGCCGCCTGCAAGGGCAAGTCCAAGAAGAAGGTTGAGAAGATCATGGAGGAGGCCGACGACGGTCAGGTGGGTACCCTCCCCAAAGGTGGACCACTAGCCGCCGGTAAACCCGCCAAGCCGTCGCGGGCGCTGCGCCTCACCAAAAAGAAGTAGTCGATGTACTCCCCCCGCGCCAACCACAGCCGCCTCATTTTCCGCAACGATGACCCGGACCACCCCACCACCCGCAAGGACGGGGCAGCTCGGGAGGCGCTTGCGCAGGGGCTGGGGGAGTACTTGGCTCAACTCTCCTTCCCAGGTACTGCTGGCCGGGACATCGCGTTCAAGACGATCAACATCACCTACGGGGACTTGTGGACTCCTGACGACCTGCCAGCCGTCAACATCCACGGTGGTATCGGAGACGCGGAGTACGACAGTCGGGGCTGTACCGGTTCCCCCATTCAGGCCGATGTTGTCGACCCGAGAAGCGACCTCACCTCAGACCGCGACCCGGTGACCGGTGCCAAAGCAGGACCACTGCAGAAAGTCGCGCTGTTCTCCCCGTCCACGTTCGAGGTGGACTTCACAGTGGAGGTCTGGGCCTCTGACGACCAGCAGCGCCGGATGATCGACCGGATGCTGGAGGATGACTTCAACCCGACCCCCGACTGGCTGCTGGGTGGGTTCCGACTGGAGCTGCCACACTACGGTGGGGCCAGAGCCGACTACCACCTGTCGCGCAGCTCCATCGCCGCAGATGGACGAGAAGCCAAGCAGGGGAAGTACAAGGGGCGCTATGTCATTTCGGCGTCGCTCGACCTGCGAGTACCGCGCCAGCGCGCGAAGATGATCCCCATGGTGAACAAAGTAGTCACGAACGGGGTGGTGGGTTAGCTATTCCACTCCGCGCTACCAACCAGCGTTTACAACACCCATGTACACTTGAACCTGCCGACGTACTTCGTTGGTGGGTTTACGCCCGGTGTCGATACTTACCCGCCCGAACCAACGCCACCCATTAGCAACGGCGCTTGTCCCTCGATGAAACGTGTGCGCGTCAAAATAAATCAGTTGACGGTTTGGTGCCTGTAAACGCTTCCCTTGTTCTTTCCCGCAACCGTTTAGATATTCGTCCCAGTCTTTGTAGATGGTGCTTTCTACGTCGGGTTCTGGAACTTCTACTTCACCAATCAAAAACTCTGTCGGGCAGATGTCACCGTTTACCAAAGCCATACAATGCTTGGAGAAGTAATCCGGGTTTGTGTAGTTTGGTTGGCCTGTGCGCGTAGTTCTGGGTACGTCGTCGTGGTGCCACCCTGGAATACACGGATACCATCCCGGCATGAGCATGTGCGTTCTCGTATCAAATACACCACGTTCGCGGAACTCAGGGGTTAGAAGGCGTAAGAACTCGCGCGTAATGGGTCCACCTAATTCAGCCGCCGCTCGCGCGTCGCAGTTGAACAGCATCGGCTCATTTTTGACCTCTGCTTGACTAAAGTCGGCCATTTCTGGGCCGTTGCTAAATTGGGACTGAAATTTCATCGGCATGCCCTCACCTTGCTGCGCCATCAGGCCGATGACAATCCCGAACGTCCGTTCAGTCCCGGTTCGCGCCCGCCACCACCGTCCGCCCTACCATCAGGGACATGGCTAGTACTTTTGTTCGTGGTTACAACTACATGCCTCCGCTGGGGGACATCGCAGCTATCGAGGGCATTACCTTCGTCGATAACCCGGCTCCCGGCGGGCTGGGCGGCACCCCGAGCAACTTTGCCTGCCTCATCGGAGAGTTCGCCGACATGCGGCAGTGCCTCCAGGTGGACAACACCGGGCTGGTGACTACGCTGTTCCGCCCCGAGTTCGCGCTGTCCCAGGCGGACTTCCTCGACAAGTTTGGTGGCTTTGACAGCACTCTTGGTAAGTTCGGCGCGGAGATGGGTAACGGCTACGTGGCGGCGACCGGTAAGGTCTACGGGACCGCGCGCTTCCTCTGTCTCCCGGTCAACCTGTGTTCGGCTTACGCGGGTCGGATGTGGAGACAGTTGCCGACCTGCCGCAGCGCTACCGACCCAAGCCCGATCGTCCCAGCTCCGGCTGTAGCGGTCCCGGCTGCCTACGAGTTCAAGTCGGGTAACGACCGAATCCGCATCGGTATGCAGGTGGTGTTTCAGGGCACCGTCTACTACAACTCCGGGGTGGACGGAGCAGTCACTGCGGCTGGCGCTACGGCGGCTACCCAGTCTTTCACTTCGGCGGGTGGTGACTTCCTGGGTGTGTCACTGGCCAGCAACAAGGTGACGATCGGCGACCTCATCGTCATCGGCGTTATCAGCGGGGCGATGGGCCTGGGGGCAAACGCCAACACCTACCGCGTCAACAGCATCACCAACGGGACCACGCTGGTCCTTGAGCTTTTGGACGGGTCCGCCTTCGACTGGACCACGACCACTGCGCTCCCGTGGCGCATCTACCCGGCGCTGGTTGGCGACACCGGAGGGAACCACATCCTCTCTAACCCAGCCGGGTACCAAGTCGCGGCTCGCCCTCTGGACGCGACTGTGGCCGCTGACACGATCTGCAGCCCTACGGTAGCCCCCCCGGCTCCGACGGCTACGACCTGGGCGTCTCTGTCGGGCCTGAAGTTTACGACCCACGTCACCCAGCCGCTGACCTATACGGCAGCTGTTCAGGCTCCCAACGCCGCGAACAGCGCCAGCATCGACGTGCTGTACCAAGCCGCGCTCAACGGGCTTCTTAACGAGTCCGAACCGGCCAGCCAGATCGACGGTGTTTGCTGCGCCCGAAAGTCGCAGAACATCGCGCTGTACACGGTCCAGCACTGCCAAGAGTCCTACTCCGGTGGGCACCCGCGCGTGGCCTTCATCGCGCCGCCTGTGAACATCAACACCCCGAGCCAAGTCACCGCGCTTACCTACCCAGGCGTTGAGCCGCTGCGGGATGCGCCGGGTGAGATCTTCTACTACTGGCCTCCTGTCAAAGCCTTACCGCTTACAGCAGCTGTAGGCACCGCCATCGCCACGGCGGACGGGCAGACCACGGTCACAGGCGAACTTGACCTCCCCATGGACGAGTACGCGATGGCGCTGTTTACTCGCCTGCCGCCGGAGGAGTCGCCCGGTAAGGCCAGCGAGCCGGTACCGAGCACTTTCGCCACCATCGTGAACTACGCTCGCGGGATCACCCCGCCGAGCCTGGGTGTCTACGAGCTGCTCAAGAGTCGGGGAATCTGCGGCGTCAAGATCGACAAGCGCCCCGCTCAGATCCAGTCGGCGGTGAACACCGTTCGCCCACGCACAGCGCTCGACCCACAGACGGCGCAAAACCGGCGCGTGTTCGCCAACTACCTGATCAAGAGCCTGGCCGAGATTGCCAAGCCCTACGTGAAGGAACTGGCTACAGGTTCCCAGGTGGACAGCCTCACCTCGGCGCTGGACAGCTTCATGACGAGCCTTGGCCCCGAGGGCAGCGGGTTTACGCCGCAGCGAATCCGAGGTTTCAGGATCACCCGAATCTCCACGCCCGACGAAGAAGACCTGGGCGTCTACAAGTTCCAAATCAGCTGCAAGATGCTGTCCACGATGGATTTCATCGTCCTGTCGGTCACGGCCTCCCCAACGGTGGTCATCGAGCAGGTCCAGTAAAGGAGAATCACCATGGGCGCTCGTATTTTAGGTCAAGAGACCGTCGTCACACTTACGCGGGCCGGACGGCTCGTTTTGGAACTTTCCGCCATCAAAAGCGCCTCCTTCAACTTCAAAGGGGAGGCGGTCAAGTCCGACTATCTGGGGCAGCCAGGGCCCGTATTCGATGAGGTCAACGACGGCGTGGACGGCAAGATCGACTTTGAGGTCGATGAGCCGGGCTTCTTCGACCTGTTGTCTCTGCTCATCCAGCGAAAGCAGGGTCTGCCAGCGGCGCAGTTTTTCGTCAACATCAACACCCGGTTCAACTTCAGAAACGGCGCAAGCCGGATCTGCGTGGTTCCTCAGGTGAGTTTTGGTGACCTCCCACTGGAGATTCCCGAGCGCAAGCAGAAGGTCAAGGGCAGCCTGTCCTTTATGGCCCAAGGCGCGCGCTTCCCGACCGGCGTCTAAAAACCTGAACACGCGCGCAGGGTGATCTGATAGCGTTTGTGCATGCCTGAAACTCTAGTCACCCACTGGTTCCCCGTCCCCACTGCAACCCTGGCCCGCGCCAAGCAAAACGGCTTCCAACGAGTCCCCACCGAGCTGGCTCTCCGGCCCCAAACCGGAGAAGACCTGGAGAAGTGCCTTCAGGGTATGGAGGCCATGAAGCAGATGGCCAACCTGCGCGCGCGCTTGGTGAAGCAGACCCTGTGCGGCGTCAACTACGACGCGCAGCGTGACCCCTCCAAGCGCCAAGCGGTGTCTCGCGGCTCGGACAACCCGGACCTCATCACCGACAACGTATGGGCTACCCTGCCCGTTTCCATCGTCACGCTGCTGCAGTCGGTCTACTCGGACATCAACGAGCCCGACGAGGAGGAGCTGGCGGATTTTCGGGCGGGCCGCAAGATGCTGGTGACTTAGGCGGGGGCGAGCGGCCCGACTACGAACCCCACCGAAAGATCCCCTACATCGTCCCCCTGGAGGACTGGCGGGCGGTCCGCAAGAACTTGTACGTGCAGTACATCTACTGCACCAAGTACGCGCGGATCACCATGAAGGAAGCCCGCGAGATGACCGACCGAGAGCGTCATCACATCCTCCAGGCGGCGCTCCAGGTCTGCAAAGAAGAAGTAGATTTAGACGCGCGAGAACGACGCGACGAATACTCCGACACCATGCCCGACGCCGTGGTTCGCAACAGCAGGTAGACTCTTTCCATGGCTGGCAAAAAGATTTCCGTAGAGACCGTACTCACCGGCAGAGATGCCGGGGTCAAAAAGATGTGGGAAGACGCCGCCAAAGCGGCTGAGTTCTACACCAAGACCATCAGCCATGTGGGCTCAGCGTTTAATGCTTTCCAGACGCTGACTACGGGTGGCTTGATCTTGGGGGCTGGCGCTGGGTTGGTGGGTACTTTCAAGACCATCACCCAGCTCGGTGGCGAGGCGGAAAAGACGCTTCAAGGGCTCGCCGGCAGCTTCCAGGTCTACGGGTTTGCCAAGGATTACTCACTGGCGATGGCCCTAGCGACCGATCAGGTGGCAAAATTCAAAAAAGAAGCAGCGGCACTGCCCGGAACCACGGAAGACTTTCTCCGGTCCTTTAACATCAACAGCTCGGAGCAGTTCCAGCAGGGTGTCAAATCCATCGACGAGGCGCGCAAGCGCAGCAACACTCTGACGGCGGTGCTCTTAGCCAAGGGTGTGGACTCAGGGCAGATCGGGCGTGACCTGGGGCTCATGATGCGTGGCCACGCCGGGGCTGATGTCCGCTCGTTTATGGAACTCAAAGGGCAGCTCGGGGTCAAAGACGCCGCCGAGTTCAACAAGAAGTCCAGCAAGGAGCGGTTCGCCCTACTTGACCAAGTGATCGCCAAGAACAAGGATGTCATCGATGCTTTCGGCGGGACTTGGGAGGCGGTCAGTTCCACGAGTGAGTCTTTTTTCAAGGACATGGTTCGAGCCGGGACCGCCCCGCTGTTCGAGGAAGCCAAGAACAACCTCAAGGCCATGAACGACTATCTGGAGCCGCTCATGCCCCAGATCGAGAAGGCTTTGACGATGGGGACATCAGGCGCGATGCACCTGATGGGGCAGATGGTCGCTCCCAGCAGCTACGCCGCCGAAGCCGCCACCAACCAGAGCGCCGGGATGGGCTTCTACGAAGCGGTGCCGACTACTTTGTCCCAGCTCGGTAGCATCGGTGCCGAACTCATGACGGTGTTCTCGGCAATAGCGGAGGTTGTAAACGCGGCTTCTAACGCCATCATGGGGCCTCTCATGGCGGCGCTCCCAGGTATGACTGCGGTCCTGGACGTGGTGGCTTTTGCCTTCCGCTCCTCTGTAATCCCAGTCCTGTACCTGACCAAGATCGGTTTTGACGTGTTGGGTTTTACCCTGACTATGCTCATGAAAGCGTTGTCGTTTGCGTTCACCCTCATCATCAATATTTACACCATAGTGGCGGCCAAAATTAAAGGAGCCGTGGAGCCTATGGTGGAGATCTTCCACTGGGTGGGGAAACAGATCCAAGACGCCTTCGACTGGATCGCCAAGAAGTTCCACATCTCAGGCGCGGAGTACGGTCCTGAAGCTCCCGGTCTGCTAGACGCCATCAGCGACATGGCCCAAGACGCAAAAAAGCAACTCGGCTGGGGTACCGTAGGCGGTGAGATGGAGAACTGGTTACAAAAATATCGTGAGGAGCAACAACTGGCGGACGATACCCAATTCTGGCGCGGTTTAGCCGCCGAAAATCAAGCGCTTAAACGAAAGCAACCTTCTGTGGTCCAAGACTTCCGAGGGTCCAAGTTCTCGATCGAACAGAAGTTCGCCCAAGGCTTTGACCCAGGCCGAGTGCTCACCGCCGTAAGGGAGGACACTCAAAAGATGGCCCAGCGGCGACTGTCGAGCGGTCTCACCCCGCTGTTCGGTAAAACCTAATGGCTCGTCGCCCTTGCAGCAAGAAACAGGTACTGGCTGTACTCCAGGCAGTGCGGACGGCAGGGAGCGGAATCCCAGCCGCCGACCGAGCCCTCAAGCTATTGGTTCGGGAAGGCGGAGAGCGGGTCGCTCAGGGTGTGGCCCAGGCGATGCAGAATGGCTGGCTCCTGTTTGGAGACGGGGAACCAGCCGCGCTGACAGTAGAGGGACTGCGCCAGATCATCCGGCCCGCTGCAGCCGCCAAGTCACGGCGTTCCGGGTCGCGGCCTGCGCCCCAAAAGCCGCTCGTTGCTCCGCCTCGCCGACGATCTCGATCTTCCACCGCAAGTTGAAAAACCCTCGTTCGTCCTCCACTGGGGTGACCTCGTACAGGTACAGCGGGTAGTCCTGACCCGCCCAGTGTCCTTTCCGCCAGTCCGGCTCGCGCCCTAGCCACTGACACGACTTCTTGCCCTTCGCAAAACACCTCTCGGTGTCGATAGTCGGCATGCTCAGTTCGTAGACCCCGCGAGTTTTCTCGGCTTCCCTCACAACGTCCTCCAGCTTCATGCGGATCGTCGGAGGGTTCCTGTGGTGCTGCGCCAAGTACTCAGGAGACGCCTGCTGCTCGGGTGAAAGTTCGGCGTAGCTTGGGAAGGTCTGTCGGGTTTGAGTCGTCACAGTAGGCCTCCTGTCGTGTACATCACGTCCACTATCTCGGTCACGTACCCAATGTTGTGCGGGTTGTTCCAGTAGTGGCTACGCCCGGATGGGTGGGGAAGGCTGACTCGGCGGTGGTGTAGCAACCCCTCGAAAGCCTCCAATACGCGGACACCCAAGAGCACCACTCGGTCAAACTGGGTCGCCAAGTGCGGAGCCAGAGCCGTGGCGACCAGGCGTGCGCCTCCCCGGTCCCACTCCCCGCAAATCGGAGAGCTGCCCAGCAGGTTTATCGGCAAGTCCCACCGCAGCCCCAGGTCGATGAGTCGCTTCCGGCTGGCACCCCAGGAGAACGCTCGCCGCCGCTTGTGAAACTGTAAAACCGCTCTCCGGCTGTCGGTGTCCTTCCCGATCGCCTCGGCTATCCGTTGGTCGCTGTTGAAAGGGTGATCGCGCTTCCCGTTTTCCCGCTCGCCAACCACCACGACTCGCAGCCCGCTATCCAGGTGCCGGCGGCAAGTCGGGCAGGGTTCTGGACCGCAACCGCATCCCACGAAACCAGGGTCGAGCCACCGCAGGGCGTGCTCCCGGCACATCCGGCGCGGCAGCGGCCAAAGACCTTGCGCCTCTATACGGCAGGCCACGCCATCGTTGACCAGCTGGCAGATTCCGGCGGGCGCTGGCGCGAAGGCCATGAAAGAGCTAGAAGCACTCATCTGGCGCACTCCCGACAAAGGGTCATCCCCATTGGAACCCCGCAGCCAGTACAGGCAGGTTCAGCAACTTTCAGCGCAGCCAGCTCCGACTTAGCCTGTACCAGCTGGTCCCGCAGGTCTTGGGCTTGGATCTCCCAGGTGGCGGCTTGCTTGCGAGCGGTGTCGAGGGCTTTGAGAAGTGACGCGACTTGGCGATCCATCTCCGCGTTTTGCGCGCTAGCTCCTCGTAGCCGCTCTACCAAGAGGGGCGCGAACTCTCGCTCTACCGCGTCGTTGTAGGACTTGGCGATACTCAGCTCACCTAGTCGGCCACCGCCTTGTCCGATGTAGTAGGCCGCCAAGTCCACCATCGCCTCGTCGTCGAGCAGCGGGACAAGAACTCGTCTCTCGTAACTGTTAGCCCCGCCCCACAGGTCGATAAGGCTCTTGTACTCGGTGGAAGTCAGTCGCCGACTCAGTGCTTTGCAAGCAGCAACCCCAACAGCAATCCAAGGGCGGACATTCGAGTAGAACTCCTGACGGATTCGTTCGTGACGTTCGTTGAGAAACCCTATGACGCTCACGACACGACCCCAACGACGACAGTACAGTTGTCCGTGCTCCCGGCGTTCAGCGCGCAATTGACCACGGCGCGGGGTAGAGCGTCCGACTGCTCACTGATGAAAACGGCATCTCGGATCAGCTCGTCACTGATCGCCCCGTGAATCCCGTCGGTGCAAAGCAGGATCACGTCCCCGGCCTGCACCTTGACCACCGACACGTCGTAGGGGGTCGGCTTCCCGTTCTCGTCCATCTGCCACAGACTGCGCTGGCTCCGATCGGCATCCCAGTTGCCCAACGCGCGGTCGATGTAGGGGCCTTCGCTGTGGTCGCGGGTGAGTTTCCTTATTCGGAGCAACCCGTCGTACTCCCGTGGACGCAGGAGGTAAGCCCGAGAGTCGCCAATGTGCCCCAGGACGAGCTGGTAGGGTTCCTTGGGGTGTGCAGTTACCACGGTCAGCGTGCTTCCCGGCCCAGACCGGTAGTTGTCGATGTCCGCCGTCTCCGTGAACCCCAAGGCAGTCACATCGTTGTCCGCGACTCGCATGACCTGGCGCATCGCAATGGCGGCTTCTTTCTCCGAGGGGGAAGCATCGGCTCTGAACAGTTGCTGCAGCGGGTTAATAGCCGCAAGGCTGGCTGCAGCCCCTTTGGGGTGGCCTCCCATCCCGTCAGCTACTGCGGCGATCTGCTGCCCAGTAGTCGGGAAGTCCAGGACGAGAAAGCTGTCCTGCTGCTCTTGTCGCTTACCCTGCGCGGTGTGTGCGTAAAACGTGATTTTCATGGTGTCCTCCGTGTTTGCTCGGGCGTAGCGGCGTGGATCTCACGCTCAAGCGAAGTGATTGCTCCGTAAAAAATAAGCCCCAGCACAAAGAGAATGTACAGGGCGGACAAGATTTTCTTTATCACAGTTTCTCCCCGTCGCCTTCGCCAAGGATGGAATAACGAAGAAATACCGCACGCCACGGACTAGCCTTTTTGTCCCGCAGCGCGTTCACAAACCGGATCACGGGGTTTAGTAGCCGGGGCCAAAGCCGCAAGCGGAGGTCGTACACCTCCTCCAGGTCCAGGTTAGGCCGCACGCCGATGTCTACGGGGATGAGGAGGCGAAGACGGATCACAAGACACCCATCTTTGCGGCGATCTTTGGGTCATCTCGCCGTAGTGCTCGCTGAAGTCGCGCGCGCTCCAGGTTCAAACCACGTAGCTTCTCCCCGCACAGATTGCACACCTTGCTGTTCTGATGGATTCGATGCGCACACTGTCTAGGTGGCGCTTCTCCAGGTAAGAAGTGATCTCGGACTATGAGACCCCAGAACTCGTCTTTCCTCTCACGTCTTTCGTCGGTGCCTTGGAAAGTAATCGACCCCGCACCCAGAATGCTCAAAGCCTTGGCGTTAATCCGCTGAGGGGCACGGTGCAAACGCCGAATCAGCGCAGAACATCGGTCGAGTAGTTGCGTGGCATACGGAGTCGAGTAGGCGCAAAACAACACTTTCTCCCCGTTGAGCGCAGCGGCAATGGCATGGCACAGCGCGTACTCGGTGCGCCCAGTCTGGCGTGCCTCGCAGCCATACTTCGCAGCCCAAGCCTTCTCGCGCCAAGCGAAAGACCGGAAGTCTTCACGCCCAGCCACCTTATTCACACTTTCGATGGTCCAGGTCATCGGTACCCTCTCTGTGTCGCCTTGAGCGCCGCTTCGCGCAAGGCGGGTTGATAGTCTCTCGTGGTGGACAAGGGGTACTTGGCCACGTAGAAGTCCTGCGGCTCTGAGGACCACCGGGCCAACACCGTCCGCCCGCGCGTATCAGACTTGGAGCAGAACCAGAAGTCCACCGGAAGCTCGATAACCCCCAAGCCCCTGGGACTCGGAGTTTTGACCCGACCGCTACCGAGGAAAGTGCAGGCGGTACACCCCCCGTGGCGGTACTGGGGTAGCGAGTGCGCCTCTGGCAAGTGGTGGGGTAGCTCGCCGGGGCTAAACACGCAGTCGATGGGGTGCTCACACCACTTGCAGGCTTGACCTGGGTGGGGGAGGTCGTGCAGACCGTTGGGGCAGAGTTCGGTGATGGTGTTCACAGCAGCCTCCCTTCCGCCCGTACCTGCATGAGTAGCTTGCCGAGCTGGTTCTGCCCTACGCCACGGCAAACGCCCCAGAAGGTGTCACCCCACCAGTTGCCCTCAACCAGCTCTCGGTCACCTGTGGCATCAAGCTGCTGACCTAGCGCAGTACCAGGGGCGAACTTCTGGCGTAGTAGGTCGAGCATGATGCTGACCTTGACCTGCTCCCAGTCTTCACGCAGCACCACGTTCCGACCCAGACGCCTGGCCTGGGAAGAAGTGCAGCCGTTGCGGATCAAAGCGCGGTGGGCTGGCCCAAACGACTTAGCCGCTTGGAAAGCGTGCTCGACGCTGGGGTACTTGCCTCCGTCGAGAGTTACTTCCGACGGGTGGAAGTTCGACAGGAAGCGGAATGGTCCACTAAAGGAGGTGATCGGCTGGTCATCCATACCTCAGCTCTACCGCCCGATCGCTCAAGCCCGCAATCCCGAACGTCCGTTCAGCCCGCTGCGGTATCCTGACCTCATGCCGTTTATCATCGAGCAGCAGCCCCGTGGTACCCGAGTCGAGCTAGACGGACGCGGCCTGCCGTTCGCCTCGTCGGTGGAGTGGGGGTCTGAGCAGCGGGCTGACGTGACCTACCTCCCAGGATCTCCCGACGCCGTGGGGCAGATCTTCGGCCCGAAGCAGATCCCCATGAGCCCAGAGGGGAGATGGGGCGACAGGCACATGGTAGGGGAGAGCCCCA